>Ga0182748_1000169_pt1 | contig 75433 bp, 68 predicted proteins | sample eDN3rd37CKraftOP_FD_128877 | JGI IMG/M metagenome (GOLD analysis project Ga0182748, IMG submission 128877) | Enriched Organic Plus compost microbial communities from Emeryville, California, USA - eDNA 3rd pass 37_C Kraft OP (version 2) (version 2) ... | reverse complement strand
GTGCAGCCGCTCCTCCTTCAGGGGAGGTGCGCGCGCGGCGCGTCAGGCGATGAGGTCGGTGAGGGTGCCGGTGGTGAGAATCTGGGGGAGGACCTGCACCGGCTTACCGGGTGGGTAATAGAGGTAGAGCGGGACGCCGGAGCGGCCGTGCTTTTCGAGGAAGCGGCTGATCGCGGCGTCGCCGTTGGTCCAGTCGCCGACCAGGACGGCGACGTCATGTTCGTCGAAGGCGGCGGCGACGTCCTCACGGTCGAGCACCGCCTTTTCGTTGACCTTGCAGGTAACGCACCAGTCGGCAGTGAAATAGACGAAGACCGGGCGACCTTCCGCCCGGAGTGCGGCGAGGCGGGCTTCGCTGAAGGGTTCGGCCCCGAGCACGGCGGCGCTGGCCGCAGCAGGGGCGGTGACGGCGGGGAGGACGAGCAGGGCGCCGAGCGCGGCGGCGCCGGCCGGGGCGAGCGGGAGCCAGGCGCGGTCGCGGCCCTGGCGGCGGCCGACGGCCCAGAGGGCGGCGGCCAGCAGCACGGCGGCGGCAAGGCCGATCGCCAGCCCGCCGGCCCCGGCCTGGCGGCTGAGAATCCAGGCGAGGCCGAGGGCGGTGAGCGCCATCGGCACCGCCATCCAGTGCCGGAACCTGGCCATCCAGGGGCCGGGCTTCGGCAGACGGCGACGCAGGGCGGGAACGAAGCCGAGCGCGAGGAAGGGCAAGGCCAGGCCGAAGCCGAGGCCGGCGAAGATGGCGAGCGCGGCGGCGCCCGGAAGGACGAGCGCGGCGCCAAGGGCGGCGCCCATGAACGGGCCGGTGCATGGCGTCGCGACGAAGGCGGCGAGCGCGCCGGTCCAGAAGGCGCCGCCGACGCCCTGGCGCGCGGTGAGGCTGCTGCCGCCGGTGATCGCCGGCAGCTCGTAGAGGCCGGCCAGATTGAGGGCGATCGCGGTCACCAGCAGGAAGAGGAGGAGGATGACGCGCGGATCCTGGAGCTGGAAGGCCCAGCCGGCCGCCTCCCCGCCCGCCCGCAAGGCCAGTAGCAGGCCACCGAGCGCAAGGCAGGTGAGGACGACCCCGGCGGTATAGGCCAGAGCCTCGTGTCGGGCCGCCCGCTCCCCTTCCCCGGCGCGGACCAGCGACATCGCCTTGAGGCTGAGGATCGGGAAGACGCAGGGCATGACGTTGAGGATGACGCCGCCCGCGACCGCGCCGAGCAAGGCGAGCAGCAGCAGTCTCGCCTGGCCGGCCTGCGGCTGCGCGGCGCTGCCGACGATCGGGGTGCCGGCGGCCGGCACCGGGCCGGGAACGGCGGAAACGGCGAGGCCCTGGCCGTCGCCGATGCGCAGCACGCCCTCCAGCACGGCGAGATCGCCGATGTCGCGATCGGCGCCGATTTCGAGGATCAGATAATCGCCATTGCGCGACACCGCCTGGGACGCGGCATAAGCGACGGCATCCTCGGTGAGCGGGAAGAAATAGACGTCGTCCACCGGCAGCGCGGCCGGGATCGGGATGGCGAGGCGGAGGCGTTCGCCGGCATGTTCGAACCGCGCCTCGCTGCCGAGCGGCCTGGGGAGCGCCTGGCGATAACGATCGAATTCGGCGCGGCGGGTGAGCGGGGCGCCGGGCGCGCCGACGGTGAGGGTGAGCGCGACCTCGGCCTTTTCGGGGACGCAGATCTGATCGGTGCAGGCGAGATATTCGAGGCGGGCGGCGATCGGGAGGCGCGTCCCTTCGGCAAGTCCGGGCGGGATCGTCAACTGGACGAGCTGCGCATAATCGCCCTCATAGACATAGTTCATGAGGCCAGCGATCGTCAGCGTCTGCGGCACCGGATAAGCGAGCGGGCCGGCGCTGACGCCCTCCGGCAGCGTCCAGTGGACCTGCATTTCCTGGCCGGCATCGCCCGGATTCTGCCAATAGCCGTGCCAGCCCTCGTCCGGGCGCATCACGAGGGCGAGGGTGACGGTGCTGCCGGCGGCCGGCGTGTCGGTTTCGGCGACGAGCTCGGACGCTATGGCGTTGCGGCCGGGGGTCGGAAGCTGCGCGGACGCGACGCCGATGGCGAGCAGCAGCAAGGCCAGCCCGACCAGTATCCGCACCAGATGCTGTGAAAACGAGGCCACCGATGCTCCTTTCGCCCGACGACCTATATAGAGAATGAATGAAGCTCTTGCAGTGCCGCGCGCGCCCCGGCACTGGCAGGGGCCTGCCTGCGACCTGCACCATCGGAAATACACGGGAGGGGACATGTCCGCACAGACGAGGAATTGCACGACCGGAGGACGGCCGTGAGCAGGAAGCGCGTGCTCGTCACCCGCCGGCTGCCGGCGGCCGTCGAAAGCCATCTCGCCAGAAGGTACGACGTCCGGCTCAACGAGGCCGACGTGCCGCTGGAGCGGGCGGAGCTGGCCGCGGCGATGCGCGAGTATGACGCGATCGTGCCCACCATCACCGACCGGTTCGACGCCGAGCTGCTGGAGACGCCGGGCGCGCGCGTGAAGATCCTCGCCAATTTCGGCGCCGGGTTCGAGCATGTCGACCTCGCCGCCGCCGGCCGCGCAGGGATCCGGGTGACCAACACCCCCGACGCGCTGACCGAAGCGACCGCGGACATTGCGATGCTGCTGATGCTGATGGCGGCGCGGCGGGCCGGCGAAGGCGAGCGCGAGCTGCGCGCCGGCGGCTGGACCGGATGGCGGCCGACCCACATGCTGGGCCAGACGCTGACCGGCAAGACGGCCGGCCTCGTCGGATTCGGTCGGATCGCCCAGGCGACCGCGGCGCGGGCCGCCGCCTTCGGAATGAATATCCTCTACCACAGCCGCCGGCCGGCGGCCCCGGAGGTGGAGGCGCGGCTCGGCGCGCGGCGGGCGGACTCGCTGGAGGCGCTGGCGGCCGAGGCGGACATAGTGTCGCTGCACGTTCCGGGGGGAAAGGAGACCCATCATCTGATCGACGCCGCCCTGCTCGCGCGGATGAAGCCGACCGCGATCGTGGTGAACACGGCGCGCGGGCCGGTGATCGACGAGGAGGCGCTGGCGGCGGCGCTGGTGAGCGGCCAGATCGCCGCGGCGGGGCTCGACGTCTATGAGCGGGAGCCCAAGGTGCATCCGCGCCTGCTCACGCTCGACAATGCGGTGCTGCTGCCGCACCTCGGCAGCGCGACGATCGAGACGCGGACGGCGATGGGCATGCAGGCGGCGGCCAATCTGGAGGCCTTTTTCGCCGGACGCGAGCCGCCCAACCGTGTCGCCTGACGCCAATCCGACGCTCGCCGCCGCAATCGCGGCACTGGAGGCGGGACTGGCAGCCCAGCCGCGCCGGCCGTTCGTTTTCGGCCTGTGCGGCGCGCAGGGGAGCGGCAAGTCGACCTTGGCCGGAGCGCTTGCGGAGCGGTTCGAGGCCAAAGGCGTGCGCACCGCGGTGCTGTCGATCGACGACCTTTACCTAACGAAGGCCGAGCGCGAGCGGCTGGCGAAGGAGGTCCATCCGCTGCTGGGCACGCGCGGCGTGCCCGGGACGCATGACGTGGCGCTCGGGCTCGACCTGTTGCGGGCGCTGGACGAAGGGCGGCCGGCGGCGCTGCCGCGGTTCGACAAGGCGCGCGACGACCGGGCGCCGGAAAGCGACTGGGCGACGGTGTCGGCGGGCGTCGAGCTGCTGATCTTCGAGGGCTGGTGCGTCGGCGCGGTTCCGCAACCGGAAGAGGCGCTGGCCGAGCCGGTCAATGCGCTGGAGCGGGACGAGGATCCGGACGGGCGCTGGCGGCGCCACGTCAACGCCGCGCTGGCGGGCGACTATCAGGCGCTGTTCGGGCGGATCGACCTGCTGATGCTGCTCGCCGCGCCGGGATTCGAGGTGGTCCACGGCTGGCGGATCCAGCAGGAGCGAGAGCTTGAGGCGCGGGCCGGCCGCAAGGTGATGTCGGACGAAGAGATCGGCCGCTTTATCCAGCATTATGAGCGGATCACCCGCCACATCCTGACCGAAATGCCGGGGCGCGCCGACCTCGTCGCGGCGCTGGGGCCCGACCGGTCGCTGACGGCGCTCCAGCGGCGGTAGCCCCCGCGGAGCCGCTCCGTAGCTCTCCTTATATCGCGGCGGCGCCCGCATCCCGCACAGTCGGGTCGTCCCGCCGCGGCGGCGCAGCCCGGTGCCCAGCTTTGACCCAAGTCAATGTCCAGCACCGCGGATATGCCACGATGATGACGAAGATAAGGAGACGGTCATGTCCGCAACAAGCGGCGCACAGAAAAAGGAAAGGGTGATCGAAGGGACCCCCGTATTCGGCGGGCCCGAGGCCGCACGCGGCTATGCACTCAATGCGATGTGCTTTTCGTTCAACTCGCCGGAGAACCGGAAGGCGTTCCTCGAGGACGAGGAAGCCTATTGCCGCAAATTCGGGCTCGACCAGGAGCAGCGCAAGGCGGTCGCCGACCGCGACGTGCTGGCGATGATCCGGGCCGGCGGCAACATCTACTACCTGGCGAAGCTCGCCGGGATTTTCGGACTCAACGTGCAGGACGTCGGGGCGCAGCAGACGGGTACCACCGTCGATGATTTCCGCGCCCGCCTCCTCGCCCAGGCGTAAGGAAAGTATCATGGGCAATCTCATCGGAGGCGTTTTCACCAGCCACGTTCCGGCGATCGGCAATGCGATCGCGAAGAAGCTGTACGACGATCCCTATTGGAAACCCTTCTTCGACGGGTTCAAGCCGGTCCAGAAATGGCTGGCGGAGAAGAAGCCCGACGTCGCGATCGTCTTCTACAACGACCATGGCCTCAACTTCTTCCTCGACAAGATGCCGACCTTCGCGGTCGGGGCGGCGGCGCATTACCAGCATGCCGACGAAGGATGGGGCGTACCGCTGTCCAAGCCGTTCGAGGGCGCGCAGCCCCTGTCCTGGCACATCATCGACACTTTGATCGCCGAGGAATTCGACATCGTCACCTGCCAGGAAATGCAGGTCGACCATGGCTTCATCATGCCGTTCGAGCTGTTCTGGCCCGGCGTCGACGCCTGGCCGGTGAAGGTGGTGCCGATCGAGATCAACACGGTGCGCCATCCGCTGCCGAGCCCGAAGCGCGCGCTCGACCTCGGCCGCGCGGTCGGCAAGGCGATCCAGAGCTGGGAAGGCGACGAGAAGATCATGGTGATCGGCACCGGCGGCCTGTCCCACCAGCTCGACGGCACCCGCGCCGGCTTCATCAACAAGGATTATGACCAGTTCTGCCTCGAGAATATCGGCCCGGATCCCGATGCGCTGACCCGGCATTCCGCGCTCGACATCGTCGAGCTGGCGGGCAGCCAGGGCGTCGAGATCCTGAACTGGATCGGCGCGCGCGGGGCGATGGGCGACAAGACGGTCGAGATCAGCCGCAACTACCATATTCCGATTTCGAATACGGCGGCAGCGACGCTGCTGCTCGAAACACCGGCACTCGCTCCTGTCAGGCCGGAGCGGCTCAAATCGCAGGGGACGCCTGTCCCGGCCTGACAGTGTAGCCGGCGCCCCCGGAGCGCAGGCCGGGGGCGCCGAAGCTGCCCTTCCCGCGTCCACAAGCCAGGTGATGCAGCCCCCCGCCGGTAACGGCGCCGGGGCTGCACACGCGTTGGGGCGCGCAGGGGTGCGGGACCGGCGCGATGGTGTCGACGGCGGCACTCCCGGCGACTGTGGAGTGCGGGCAGTCTCGGAGCGCTGCACCGCATTCGGACTGGATCCCGGCTTTCGCCGGGACGGCGGGGAGCAGGACGCGGGGTGGCTCCGGGAGGGCGCGGGATCTCGGAGGGCGCGGGATGACCTGGGAGTATCGTCGTGCGGTTCCGACGCTCCTCCGCTTTCGCCCCCGGCAGCCGCGCGGCCCAGTGTCTCTTGCGGCGGCGGGAGATGTGAGGAAGATTCACGTCGATGCCCGGCCGCCCCCCTTCCCTTCGCGCCATCGCCGCCTTCGAGGCGGCGGCGCGGCACCAGAGCTTCACCCGCGCGGCGCAGGAGCTGAACCTGACCCACGGGGCGATCAGCCATGCGATCAGGGGGCTGGAGGAGCGGCTGGGCGATCGGCTGTTCGAGCGCCGCGCGCGGGGGGTGGTGCTGACCGAGACCGGGCGGATCCTCGCCGGCACGGTGCGGCTCAGCGTCGAGATGCTGAGCGAGGCGTTCGAGCCGCGGCCGTGGCTGCAGCGGTCGCACCTGCGCATCTCGCTGCTGGCGCCGTTCGCGGCGCGGATCCTGGTCCCCCGCCTCGCCGCCTTCCGCGCCGCGCATCCGGACATCACGCTCGAGCTTCGAATGACCGACACCCTGGCCGACATCGGCGCGGGCAAGACGGATATCGGCGTGCGCTACGGCCCCGGGCGCTGGGCGGGGCTCAACGCCTTCCGGGTGGCCGACGAGGAACTGTTTCCGGTGGTGTCGCCGCACTGGAGCCGGCCGCTGCCGCAGAGCCCGGCCGAGATGCGGGACGAGGAACTGATCCGGCACCCCGATTTTCCGTGGAAATTATGGTTCGCCGCGGCGGGCGTGCACCGGCCGGAGCCGAACGCGCCGCTGACGATCGACGATTCCGCCCTGCTGCTGGAAGCGGCGGCGGACGGCCACGGAATCGCGCTGGCGCGGTCGCGGCTGGTGGAGGCGGACCTGCGCTCGGGACGACTGGTGCGGCTGTTCGAGACGGCGATGGCGGCGCCCTATGCCTATTGGATGGTCTGGGATCCGGTGTCGGAGAAGCTGGAGGCGATCGGGCGGTTCCGGGACTGGCTGGCGGGGTTGATGGGGAACGCGGGTCAGTCGGGCGAAGACCGGGATCCGGGCTGAACATGATCCAGGGCAGGGAGGTCGCCTGGACTCGGCCTTCGCCGGACTGACGATGGGGAAGATTGGGAAGGATCCCCCCACCACCCTGACGGGTGGCCCCCCTCCCCCAGCAACCGCACGGGAGGATTCCTCCGGGGAGGAGAGTTACCAGCCCGATGTCTTGGGTTGGCCGGTGGGGATTTCGAGGCGGATCGTGGCTTCGCCGGTGCTGCTGCAGAGGGGAACTTCGAACTGGCGGGCGGTCCAGGGGGCGGTGAGGTGCGCCGCATGTTCCTGATAGAGCCAGTAGGCGGTCGGGAGTTCGACGAGCAGGAGGGCGGCCGCCAGTGCCCTGGGCCAGACCAGGCGGCGGAAGGCTGCCGGGGCGTTGGCGAGCAGCAGTCCGAGCAATGTGCAGCATGCCATGGCGGCGCGACCTCGATGCGAGAGGGACGGCATCGGGGCCGCGCCCTGGGGAGGACCTAGGCGCGGGGCCGGAGCGGCGACATCGGTAATGTTACGGATTGGCCCGCGCGTTCAGGCACCGGGGCGGAATTCTGCGACGAGGTCGTAGCGGTCGCCGCGGAAGAGCTGGCGAACGTGGGTGACCGGCTGGCCGGAGCGCCAGGTGGTGCGGACCAGCTCGAGGCAGGCGCTGCGGGGGCGGACGCCCAGGGCGGCGGCTTCGGCGCGGCCGGCCTCGACCGCGCGAATGCGGTGGCGGGCCGAGGTCCAGGGAACGTGGTGGAGCAGCCAGCTTCCCGGCGGCTGGCCGGCGAAATCGGCCTGCGCCGCGGCGGGGACCGCGCCGAGCGAGATCAGGCGATGTTCGAGTGCGAAGGGCTCGCCGCCGCCGAAATGGATGCCTTCCACCCGCAGCGCCGGGCCGGCGATGCCGCCCGTTTCCGATTCCTCGGCGTCGCCGGCCGCGTCGGTGCGGGCGGTGGCGAGGCACTGCCAGGCATAAGCCTCTCCGCGAGCGGCGATGATCTGGGCGAGATCGGGGACTTCGAGCACCGCCGACTGGACGTGCGGATGGGCGACGAAGGAACCGGCCTTGCGCCGCCGCTCGATCAGGCCGGCGCGGGCGAGCTGGCTCAGCGCCTTGTTCACCGTGGCGCGCGAGCAGCCATATGCGGCGACGAGCTGATGTTCGAACGGGATGCGGTCGCCCGGACGCCATTCGCCCGAATGGATGCGGCTCTCGATGTCCGATCGGATCCGTTCCTCGACCGTCATGCCAGCAGCCCCGCCATCGTCCGGCGATAGCGCGCGGCGATGTCGGCGGCAGCGCGGTGCCGGCCGGATTCGACCAGCTTGCGGCCGGCGCGCCAGACGCAGTCCACCGCCGGGCCGCGCGCCGCGAAGATCCAGCGATCGAGCAGGGTGTCGGCGTCGGCGTCCAGAAGCGCGGGATGGGCGGGATCGAGCGAGACGAGATCGGCAGGACGGCCTGGCGCGATGCCCGCCTCGACGCCCAGGGCGCGGGCACCGCCCTCCAGCGCGCCTCCGAACAGGCGGCGGCCGACCGAGGACTGCCCTTCGTCGGCGAGCAAGGCGCGGCGGCGGCGGACCAGGCGCTGCCCATATTCGAGCAGGCGCAATTCGCCGGCCGCATCGATGCAGATGTTCGAATCGGACCCCACGCCGAACCCTCCCCCGGCCGACAGATAGTCGACCGCGGGAAAGACTCCATCGCCCAGATTGGCTTCGGTGACGGGGCAGAGGCCGGCGACGGCGCCGCTGGCGGCGAGGCGGCGGCATTCGTCGCCGGTCATGTGGGTGGCGTGGACGAGGCACCAGCGGGAATCGACCGGCTGGGTGTCGAGCAGCCAGGCGACCGGGCGCGACCCGCTCCAGGCCAGGCAGGCTTCGACCTCGCGAAGCTGTTCGGCGACATGGATGTGGACCGGCCCGCCGCGGGCGAGCGGCAGGATGCGCTCGAGCTCCGCCGGGGTGACGGCGCGCAGCGAATGGGGGGCAATTCCCAGCTCCGCATCGGCCGGGAGCTTCGCCCGGGCGGCTTCGACGAGCTGGGCATAGCCGTCGATGTCGCAGCGAAAGCGGCGCTGGCGCGGGCCCAGGGGCGCGCCGCCGAAATCGCCATGGGCGTAGAAGACGGGAAGCAAGGTGAGGCCGATCCCGGCATCCGCGGCGGCAGCGGCGACCGCGCCCGCGGTTTCGGCCGGATCGGCATAGCGGCGGCCGTCGAGATCGTGATGGACATAGTGGAATTCGCCGACGCGGGTGAAGCCGGATTCCAGCATCTCCACATAGGCCTGGGCGGTGATGGCGTGGATGTCCTCGGGCGTCAGCCGGTCGAGGAAGCGGTACATCAGGTCCCGCCAGCCCCAGAAATCGTCGCCGCCCGCCCGGCGCTCGGCAAGGCCGGCCATGCCGCGCTGGAAGCCGTGGCTGTGGAGGTTGCCGAGGCCGGGAAGCGCGGTCCAGTGCCGCTCGTCCCCAGGCCGCGGATCCAGGTCCGCTTCGACTGCGGCGATCGCTCCGTCTTCGATGCCGATCCGCACCCGCTCGGCCCAGCCGTGCGGCAGCAATGCCCTGTCGAACCAAAGGTGCCGCATCGTGCCTCCTGCCGATTATGTCTAGACATAATGAGGTCCAAGGACAAGTATGGCCGGCATGGACCGGATGTGGACCAATGCGCGACTCGCGACGATGGCGGGCGACGGCCTGGGCGTGGTCGAGCGGGGCTGCATCGCCTGCCGCGACGGGCGGATCGCCTATGCCGGGCCTGAAGCCGAAGCACCGACGGGCGCGGCCGAGACGATCGACTGCGGCGGGCGCTGGATCACGCCGGGGCTGATCGACTGCCACACTCATGTCGTCCACGCCGGCAACCGCGCGGAGGAATGGGCGCTGCGGCTGGAAGGCGCGAGCTACGAGGAGATCGCGCGGCGGGGCGGCGGGATCCTGTCGACCATGCGCGCGACCCGCGCAGCGAGCGAAGAGGAACTGGTCGAGGGCGCGCTGCCGCGGCTGGACGCGCTGCTGGCCGAAGGCGTGACGACGATCGAGATCAAATCGGGATACGGCCTGACGGTCGAGGACGAACTGAAGATGCTGCGCGCCGCCCGCGCGCTGGGGCAGGCCCGGCGGGTGCGGGTGGCGACCACCCTGCTCGGCGCCCATGCGGTGCCGCCCGAATATGCCGGCCGCGCCGAGGAGTATGTCGAGCTCGTCTGCAAGGAGATGATCCCCGCCGCGAAGGGCCTCGCCGATGCGGTCGACGCTTTCTGCGAGGGTATCGGATTTTCCACCGCGCAGTGCGCGCGGGTGCTGTCCGCGGCGGAGGAGGCGGGCATGGCGGTGAAGCTCCACGCCGAGCAATTGTCGGCGCTGCACGGTGCCAGCCTGGCGGCCGCCCATCGCGCGCTGTCCGCCGACCATCTCGAACATGCCGACGAGGCGGACGTGCAGGCGATGGCCGCGGCCGGGACGATCGCGGTGCTGCTGCCCGGCGCCTTCTACTTCATGCGCGAAACGCAGCGGCCGCCGGTCGCGTTGTTCCGCAGGCATGGAGTGCCGATGGCGATCGCGACCGACTGCAATCCGGGCACGTCGCCGACGACGTCCCTGCTCCTGATGCTGAACATGGCGGCGACCCTGTTCGGCCTGACGGTGACCGAGGCGCTGCGCGGCGTGACGGTGAACGCGGCGCGGGCGCTGGGCCTTGCCGACAAAGTCGGGACGATCGAGCCCGGCAAGGCCTGCGACCTGGCGCTGTGGGACGTGGGGGATCCCGCCGAGCTCGCCTACCGGATCGGATTCAACCCCCTGTACCAGCGTGTGAAGGACGGCCGATGCAGCTGACCCCGGGCAGCGTGACCTATGACCAGTGGCGGATGATCCATGACGGGGCGCGCCCTGTGCTCGACCCGGCCTGCCGGGGCGCGATCGCCGAAAGCGCGGCGGCGGTCGACCGCATCCTGGCGCGCGGCCAGCCGGTCTATGGCGTGAATACCGGCTTCGGCAAGCTGGCGAGCGCGCGAATCGAGGCGGAGGACCTGGCGGCGCTGCAGCGCAATCTGGTGCTTAGCCATGCCGCCGGAGTCGGCGAGCCGATGCCGATCCCGATCGCGCGGCTGATGATGGCGCTGAAGCTGGCGAGCATCGGCCGTGGCGCCTCGGGCGTGGCGCCCGCCACGGTGGCGATGATGGAGGCGATGCTGGAGCACGACCTGATACCGGTGATCCCGGTCCAGGGATCGGTCGGCGCCTCGGGCGACCTCGCCCCGCTCGCCCATATGGCGGCGGCAATGCTGGGGGTCGGCGAGATTTTCGTCGCGGGAACGCGGATGGCGGCGGCGCAGGCGCTGCGCGAAGCGGGGCTCGAGCCGCTGGAACTGAAGCCCAAGGAAGGGCTCGCGCTGGTCAACGGCACCCAATTTTCCACCGCTTATGCGCTCGCCGCCCTGTTCGAGGCGGAACGGCTGTACCGCGTGTCGCTGGTCACCGGCACGCTGGCGACCGAAGCGGCCAAGGGATCGGACGCGCCGTTCGACGGCCGGATCCACCGCCTGCGCGGCCATGCCACCCAGATCGAGACCGCCGATGCGCTGCGGCGGCTGATGCATGGGTCGAACATCCGCGAATCCCACCGGCTGGGCGACAAGAGGATCCAGGATCCCTATTGCCTGCGCTGCCAGCCGCAGGTGATGGGCGCGGTGCTCGACCTGCTGCGCAAGGCGGCCGAGATGGTGATCGTCGAAGCCAATGGGGTGTCCGACAATCCGCTGATCGTGTCGCGCACCGCCGAGGCGCTGTCGGGCGGCAATTTCCACGCCGAGCCGGTCGCCTTCGCCGCCGACATGATCGCGCTGGCGCTGTGCGAGATCGGCAGCCTCGCCGAGCGGCGGGTCGCGCTGCTGATGGACCCGACCGTGTCGGGCCTTCCCGCCTTCCTGTCGCCGCAGCCGGGCCTGCATTCCGGCTTCATGATCGCGCAGGTGACCGCGGCGGCGCTGGTGTCCGAGAACAAGCAGCGCGCCTATCCCGCGAGCGTCGATTCGATCCCGACCTCCGCCAATCAGGAGGATCATGTGTCGATGGCGGCGCACGGCGCGCGGCGGCTGATCGCCATGGCGGCGAACGTCGATTCCATCCTCGGGATCGAGCTGCTGGCGGGCGCGCAGGGCTGCGACTTCCACGCGCCGCTGCGGTCGAGCAAGCCGATCGAGGCGGTGCGCGACCTGCTGCGCGCGCGGGTGCCGCACCTCGAGGGAGACCGGCACATGGCCCCCGACATCCAGGCGGCGACGGCGCTGGTCCGCTCCCCCGCCCTGCTCGAAGCGGCCGGCCCGCTGCCCGGAGTGGCGCCGTGAGCTGGCTCCATGTCGAGCGGAGCGACAGCCCGCTGATCCTCGCCTTCCCGCACGGCGGGACGCAGATCCCGGGCGCGCTTCTGGGCGCGTTCGAATCCCGCTGGCTCGCCGTCCGCGATACCGACTGGCACATCCGCGCCCTCTACGAGGGCCTCGCCGACGCCACCCGGATCTCGACCGACATGTCGCGCAGCGTGGTCGACTGCAACCGCGACCCGTCCGGCGCCTCGCTCTATCCGGGCCAGTTCACCACCGGCCTGTGCCCGACCGAGACGTTCGACGGCGAGCCGCTCTACCGCAACGGAGCATTGCCCGACGTCGAGGCGCGCCGGGCCGCCTGGTTCGATCCCTATCATGCGGCGCTGGCCGGGGAGATCGCGCGGCTGCGCGGGATCCACGACCGGGTCGTCGTCTACGACTGCCATTCGATCCGCAGCCGCGTCCCGCGCCTGTTCGCGGGCGAGCTGCCGGAACTCAATATCGGCACCAATGGCGGCGCGAGCTGCGATCGCGCGCTCACCGCCGCGGTCGCCGCCGCCTGCGCGGGCCGATCGCAGGTGATCGACGGCCGGTTCCGGGGCGGCTGGACCACCCGCCATTACGGGCGGCCGGCGGACGGGGTGCATGCGATCCAGATGGAGATCGCGATGCGCGCCTATCTGCGCGAGCCGGAAGGCGCGCTCGACGACGGCAACTGGCCGCCGACCTACGACCCGGTCCATGCCGCGCCGCTCCGCGCCGAGCTGACGCGCGTGCTGGCGGCGGCCACCGACTTTGCGAGAGGCAGATCATGACCCGCATCGACAATGCCCGCCACATCAGCGCGCCGACCGGAACCGAGCTCAACGCCAAGAGCTGGCTCACCGAGGCGCCGCTGCGCATGCTGATGAACAATCTCGACGACCGGGTCGCGGAAGCGCCGCAGGAACTGGTCGTCTATGGCGGGATCGGCCGCGCCGCGCGCGACTGGGAAAGCTTCGACCGCATCGTCGCGGTGCTGAAGCGGCTGGAGGACGACCAGACCCTGCTGGTCCAGTCGGGCAAGCCGGTCGGCGTGTTCCGCACCCATCGCGACGCGCCGCGGGTGCTGATCGCCAATTCCAACCTGGTGCCCAAATGGGCGACCTGGGAGCATTTCCATGAGCTCGATCGCGCCGGGCTGATGATGTACGGCCAGATGACGGCGGGGAGCTGGATCTACATCGGCAGCCAGGGGATCGTTCAGGGCACCTATGAGACCTTCGTCGAGGCGGGACGCCAGCATTATGGCGGCGATCTCGCCGGCCGCTGGATCCTGACCGCGGGCCTCGGCGGCATGGGCGGGGCGCAGCCGCTCGCCGCGACCATGGCGGGCGCCTCCTGCCTGGCGGTGGAATGCCGGCCGAGCCGGATCGAGATGCGGCTCGAGACCGGCTATCTCGACCGCGCGACCGACGATCTCGACGAGGCGCTGGCCCTGGTCAGCGAGGCGAAGGCGCCGATCTCGGTCGGCCTGCTCGGCAATGCGGCCGACATCTATCCCGAGCTGGTCCGCCGCGGCGTGCGGCCCGACATCGTCACCGACCAGACCTCCGCCCACGATCCGGTCAACGGCTACCTGCCCAGGGGCTGGACGCTCGACCGCTGGATGACGGCGCGCGAGCGGGAGCCGGAAGCGGTAGAGCGCGCCGCCAAGGCCTCGATGGCGGTGCACGTCCGGGCGATGCTCGATTTCTGGAAGGCGGGCGTGCCGGTGGTCGATTACGGCAACAACATCCGCCAGATGGCGCTGGACGAGGGGGTGGAGGACGCCTTCGCCTTCCCCGGCTTCGTCCCCGCCTACATCCGCCCCCTGTTCTGCCGCGGGATCGGACCGTTCCGCTGGGCGGCGCTGTCCGGCGATCCCGAGGACATCTACCGCACCGACGAGAAAGTGAAGACGCTGCTGCCGGACGACCACCACCTCCACCGCTGGCTCGACATGGCGCGCGAACGGATCCGCTTCCAGGGGCTGCCGGCGCGCATCTGCTGGGTCGGGCTCGGCGACCGCCACCGGCTCGGCCTCGCCTTCAACGAGATGGTGGCCGCGGGCGAGCTCAGGGCGCCGATCGTCATCGGCCGCGACCATCTCGATTCCGGATCGGTCGCCAGCCCCAATCGCGAGACCGAGGCGATGAAGGACGGGTCCGACGCGGTGTCGGACTGGCCGCTGCTCAACGCCCTGCTCAACACCGCGAGCGGCGCGACCTGGGTGTCGCTGCACCACGGCGGCGGAGTCGGCATGGGCTATTCCCAGCATGCCGGCATGGTGATCGTCGCCGACGGAACGCCCGAGGCGGCAGCCCGGCTCGAGCGGGTGCTGTGGAACGACCCGGCGACCGGCGTGATGCGCCATGCCGATGCGGGCTATGCGGACGCGATCGACTGCGCGGCCCGATTCGGGCTGGACCTGCCGAGCCTCTGACGTCACACGAAACCGGCTGGTCGCGCCGCTGACACCGGCGGCCGACCCGAACCTCCCCCGGGCCCGGGGCGAGCCTTTGCGCATCCGCGCGGGAGGACCCATCAAGTCCTCACACGGAAGAGGAGACGAAAGGTGCGCGGCTGGATCCTGTTTCATAGGACGCTGGACCCGGCACAGCCGGAGGTGCCGGAAATCTTCCGCTTCCAGGAAGCCGGGGCGGCGATGGGGATCGACCTCGCCGTGCTCGACCCGCACGCGTTCGACGTGGTCGTCGGCGCCGGCGACGACTGGCAGGTGAAATATCGCGAGGCGCTGATCGAGCGCCCGGACTTCATCATCTGCCGGACCGGGGCCGAGACCGATTATTTCACTCTGGCGCTGCTCCGCCACTTCGAGCGCCGCAACGTGCGGCTGATCAACGGGCCGGAGGCGATCGAGACCGTCGCCGACAAGCTCCATACGCTGCAGCAGCTGATCCGCGCCGGGCTGCCGATTCCGCGCACCGTCCTGGGCAAGTTCCCGTTCGACATCGACCTGGTCGAGCAGGAGCTGGGCTTCCCGGTCATCGTCAAGACGCTGAAGGGCACCCGCGGCGCCGGGGTGCTGAAATGCGAGGACCGCAGCCAGTTCGAGGATCTCGCCGGGCTGCTCGAAAGCGCGGACGCCCATGCCGACTTCATCCTCCAGCATTATGTGCGCGCGAGCCACGGGCGCGACGTGCGGGTGCTGGTGGTCGGCGGCCGGGTGGTCGCGGCGATGGAGCGGCGGTCGCTGACCGGCGGCTTCAAGTCCAACGTGTCGCTGGGCGGGGTCGGGGTCGCCTACAACCCGCCGCCGGAAATGGCGGAGCTGGCCGTGAAGGCGGCCGATGCGCTCGGCCTCGACGTCACCGGGATCGACATATTGTTCGACGAGGACGGATATCGCATCTGCGAGGCCAATTCGGCGCCGGGCTTCCAGGGGCTGGAATCCGCGACCGGACTCGACGTGCCGTCGGCGATCCTGTCCTGGATCCAGTCGGGCAGCGAGGGAGCGCGCAAGACGGCGAACCCGATGGAAAGCGACGCTCTGGTCGAGCTCGCCTTCGGCGGGCGCACCGGCCTCAGGACCCTGGTCGACAGCAGCTCGGGCAGCCGCGGCTTCGCGGTGTCGGCGGGGCTGCGCCTGATCGGCGCAGGTTTCGCCTGCATGGCCCATGCCGCCACCCCCGCATTGCTGCGCGACCCGCGCGGCCGGACCAGCAGCTGCCTGCGCACGCTGGAGGAAGGGCGGGTGCGCACCGAGCTGTCGGCGTTCGACGATTCGGAACAGGAGAAGGCGCTGTTCGTCGTGCTCGCCGTGTCGATCTGGGCGGCAATCCTTCCCTGGCTGGCGGGCGCGGACGCGACGGTGAGCGGGTTCCTGTCGGCGCTGGCGCTCGCCTTCCCGCTGATGTTCCTGATGACCGCGCCGACCAGGGCGCGGCGCCGGCTCGGCCCGGGGGCGGGGAGGGGCTGATGGATCTCGCGGGCTTGCCCTGGGCCGACCTCGCGCCGTTCATCGTCATCGGGCTGCTGGCGCAGCTCGTCGACAGCGCGCTCGGCATGTCGTTCGGATTACTGTCCAGCTCGCTCCTGATGCTGCTCGGCCTTCCGCCCGCCTCCGCCTCGGCCGCGACCCATGCGGTCGAAGGCTTCACCAACGGCGTGTCGGGGCTGGCCCATGCCAGCCAGCGCAACATCGATTGGCCGCTGTTCACCCGGCTGGTGCTCCCCGGTATCGCCGGCGGCCTCATCGGAGTCTGGGTGCTCACCGTCACCGATCTCGACATCACCCGCCCCATCGTGCTCGTCTACATGGCGGCGATAGGCGCCTATCTGCTCTGGCGCGCGCACCGGCGCCCGCACAGCTACCGGCGGATGAAGATGGTCGGGCCGCTGGGGTTCGTCGGCGGGTTCCTCGACGCATCGGGGGGCGCCTGGGGCCCGGTGGTCACCAGCAACCTGCTCGCCCAGGGGATGACGCCGCGGATGGCGGTCGGCACCGTCAACGCGGCCGAATTCTTCGTCACCGTCACCGTGCTGGCGGCGTTCATCGGGACGATGGGCATGGCCTCCTTCACCATCGTCACCTCCGGGCTGCTGATCGGCGGCGTGGCGGCGGCGCCGTTCGGCGCCTGGATCGCGAGCCGAATCAGGCCGCAGACGATGCTGCGAATCGTCGGCGCGGTGCTGATCGCAATCAGCTTCTACGGGCTCGCCTCGCTGACCTTCGACCCGGTTCCCGCCTTCCCGCGCTTCTGAGCATGTCTAATCTCTAGTTATAGACTAGACATTAGACATGCTTCGACGCAAACAGTGCGGCATGAGCAACGATGTTCGCGACGGGGCTGCGCCCCTCCCGCCGCAGGGCGCAGGGAAGCCGTCATGACCAAGAGCCCGGAGTCCGGCGCGAGCCCCGACTCGCCGCGCCAGCGGGCGCTCGCCGAGATTGCGGCGGCGCTGGACAGCCTCAGCTACGGCACGATCACCATCACGATCCACGACTCCAAGCTGGTCCAGATCGAGGTGACCGAGAAGAAGCGGTTCCAGAAGTAGTTCGGACCTCGGCGCCATCCTCCCGGCCCGGGCCCCACCGCACCCCTTCCCCTGAAGGGGCGGGGCCTTGAAGGGAAAGGCGCCCTACAGCCCCTCGCCCTCGACCCAGTAGGAGTCGCTCAGCCGCCGTGCGAGCGCCCAGCTCTGGACGCGGATGTCCGGGACGGCGACGATTTCCCAGAAGGCGCCGCGGGTGATCGGGCCCAGCGCATAGATGTCGGGCCGGGCCACGCCATCCGCGGAGACGACCCGGCCAAGCCGGTCGACGTCGACCCCGAGCCGATGGGCGTCCGGACGGATCAGTCCCTGCGCCAGCATGTCGCGCAGCAGGGGCTCGCCGGTGCGCTGGAGATCGCCCTGCGGGCCGGTGCAATTGACGATTCGCCGCACCCTCATCGTCTGCAGCGCGTCCGAACCGCGCGGGCGCCAGCGGATCCTGGCATTCCGTCCGTCCGGCTCGACCGCGAGGATCTTGCCCGCGAGCGGGACCAGCCGCCCCTGTTCGCGCAGCTCGGTGATCCGGGCGGCAACCGGCGGGGCGAGCCGGTGGCGATGCACGTCCCACCATGGGCGCAGATGGGTGAGGAAGCGCCGGCGCTGCGCGTCGGTGGCCGAGCGCCACATCGCCTGGGTGAAGGGACGCAGCGAATCGATGGTGGCACGCCACTCGCCATCGGCGGCGCGGCGTACCTCGCGCACGAGGCTGCTCGACAGCGGCCCGGGCTTTTCGGCGAGCCGGTCCGGCACGGGCCCATGCGGAAGATGGGCGCGCGGGAGCAGGCCACGCCGGGACATCACGAACATGCGGCCCGCAAAGCCCTTCGCGGCAAGGAACAGGACGACATCGACCATGGTGAGGCCGGTGCCGATCACCAGCACGTCGTCGCCCTCCTCCAGCGAATCGGCGATGTCGGGCGACCAGGGGTTGGAGGCATAGACGCCCGGCGCGAGACCGGCGGCGGCGATCGCGGGAAGATCGTGCGGCGGAAGATTGCCGACTGCCAGCACCAGCGTGTCCGCCGACAGAGTGCGTCCGGACTTCAGCCGCAGCGCAAGGCCGGACGCGGCCGAAAGGCCGACGGCCTCGTCATGGACGAGCTGCAGTCGGCCGGGCGCTTCGGCCATGCCCTGCTGCAGCAATTCGGTCAGATAGTCGCCATAGGTGCGACGCGACACGAAGTCGCCGGCGGCGGCGATCCCGCGCGCCGCCGCCCAGCGGACGAAATGGTCCGGATCGTCGTGAAAGGCGCTCATGTTCGAAGCGCGCACATTGAGCACATGTTCGTCGAGCAGGGCAGAATAGGCCACGCCGCGGCCGGGCCGCGGCGAGCGTTCGACCAGCACGGCGCGCGGGCCGGAATTGCGGAGCAGATTGACCGCCTGGATCGTTCCCGAAAAGCCGGCACCGACGATCACGACACGCTGTTCGGCCACCGGCACGCCCTTGGTACGAGTGTCGGCAACCATGGATTGTCCTTTGTTCATAGAGCGTTGGATGCCCCGTGAGCTGCGACGAGACGCTTCATATTTCCTATTGACGGGCTAATGTCTAGTCGATAACTAGAGATTGTCGATGCGGTCTGGTCGTGCCCGTCGGCCTCGAAGCGACGACCCGCGGCTTTTGATGGAATGCAGCTTGCTCCGCGTAACCAAAAGCTAAAGCGCACGAGCCTTGCCGGACAACCGGGCGGCTTCGTGTTTCCGAAGATGTGAAAGGAACTGCGATGCGCCACATCTGTGCTTGTCCCCGCCCCGTTTCGGCAGCCTGCTGTCGCTGCTGAACCGCCGCGGCTGAGGCCGCCGACTTCCAGACCCGCTAGAAAAACCGGACGCCAGCAGAAGGCCGACACTGCAGCGCGCCTGCAATCGGCCCCGCCGTTCCGCGCCTGTCGCGGAGCACGGGAGGATTCTGCCTGCCGTCCGGCCCCTCCCCCCTGCCGAAGGAGCCGATCATGACCTCCTCCCAATTCGATCTGTGGTACACCCGCTGCCCCGTCCCCACCCCGCTCGGAATCGCCGTCCAGCTGGGGTGGTTCGAACAGGAGTTCTCGCGCGACGGGATCACGCTCCGGTCCATCCAGGAAGCAAACGATCCCGCCGCCCGGGAGTCGCATTTCGACCACAGGCTGCCGCACAGTTTCCGCCAGGGGGGCAATATTCCGGCAATCTGGGCGCGCTCCAACGGCCGTGACACGCGGGTGATCGGCCTGTCCTGGACCGACGAGTTCCAGGCGATCATCTCCTTGCCGCGCTACGGCATCGAGACCGCCCGCGACCTCAAGGGCCGGCGGATCGGCCTCCCGGTCAACCTGGTGTGGATCGATTTCAACCGAGCGAGCGCGCTTCGCGGCTTTTCCAAGGCGCTGGAACTCGAAGGCCTGTCGCTGAAGGATGTCGAGCGAGTCGACGCGATCGCCACCGGCGCGCCGGGCAGCGGCACCGAGGGAATCGCGAGCGGCGAAGGGCTGCGGCGGCGCGTCCGCCACGGCTATCGCGCCGAGGCCCTCGCGCTGATCCGCGGGGAAGTGGACGCCATTTACGTGAAGGGCGCGCTCGGGCTCGAGACGGCGCGCCTGATCGGGGCGCGGATCGTCGCCGACCTCGGCGCGCATCCGGATCCCAGGGTCCGGATCAACAACGGCACCCCGCGCACGCTGACGGTCGATGCCGGCCTCATCGAGGAAAAGCCGGACATCGTCGCCCGCTTCCTCGCCAGGGTGATCGACGCCGGCCACTGGGCGGCCACCCATCCCAAGGAGACGATCGCCTATATCGCGCGGGAGACCGGCTCGTCCCCCGAATGGGTGCGTCGCGCCTATGGCGACAATGCGTCGAGCCGGCTCGGGACCTTCCTCAACGACGAGGCGACCGACGCTTTGTCCGACTTCAAGGATTTCCTCCTCGCCGAGGGATTCCTCGGAGGAGATTTCGACGTGCGGTCGTGGATCGATCCGAGGCCGCTGGCCGAGGTCGGCCGCTACGCGCGCCAGGCGGCCTGACCGGCCCCACCATCACAGCATCACCAACACAAGAAGCAACCGACGTCCGCCGCAGAGCGCCCTCGTCAGAGGTGCGGCGGACGCCCCGGGGGGAATTGGAAAGACAATGAATCTCTCTCTTCGTAGCCTTTTGTACGCAGGCGCGGCTTCGCTCGCCGTGCTCCAGCCGGCCCATGCGCGGGCCGGAAGTGCGGCCGCCGACGGGGAAGCGGCCGATGCGGCGGCGGATGCCGTCGCGGCCGGCGCCGACGCAGCGAACGCGGGCGCAGCCAGCGCCGATGCAGCCGCTTATGCCGGCGCCGACATCATCATCACCGCCACCCGGCGGGCCGAAAGCGTCCAGGACGTGCCGACCGCGGTGACGGTCCTGGATTCGGACCTGTTCACCGTCGGCGGCCTCGGACGGTCCGCCCATGAAGTGCTGTCTTATGTGCCGAACGCCTCTGCGGGCACCCAGCAGCACGGGCGCCCGCGCTGGTGGATCCGCGGCGTGGGGGCCGGACAGCAGCAGCTCGACCTCGCCAATCCGGTCGGCTTCTATCTGGACGAAGTCTATATCAGCAACGCCAGCGCCACCGGCCTGCCGCTCTTCGACCTCGAGCGGGTGGAAGTCCTGCGCGGGCCGCAGGGCACCCTGTGGGGCAAGAACACGACCGGCGGCGCGATCGCCGTCGTATCCAGGCGGCCGACGCTGACTCCCGGCGACGCCGACAATTATTTCAAGATCGATTACGGCAGCTTCGACGACAAGATCGTCGAGGGCGCGGTCGGCGCGGTCATCGTGCCGGATCTGCTCGCCGGCCGGATCTCGGCCCATGTCGAGAACCGGGACGGGCGCTATCGCAACCAGTTCACCGGCGAGCGGGACAATGGGATCGAGGACACGCTGCTGCGCGGCCAGCTGCTGGCCGCGCCGGCGCCGGACTTCGAAGCGCTGCTCAGCGTCCATTACCGCCGCTACAAGACCGACGGCACCTACTGGTCGACCGGCAGCTATGCGCCCGACGGCGTCTTCCGCGACGGCTATGTGCCGTCGACCGATCCCGACCATGTCAGCACCAATGCGGACGAATTCAGCGACACCGAGCAATATGGCGGATCGCTGCGCCTGCAGTGGGACATCGGCGACTACAGCCTGACGTCGATCACCGGCTATGAGAAATATGACACGGTGGCGTCGTCGGACAATGATTATACGCCGCTGGAAGTCGCCCGGAATCACAATGACGCCGAGAGCCGTCAGTGGACCCAGGAAATCCGGCTCGCCTCCCCGCAGAGCGACCGGCTGAGCTGGATCGTCGGCCTCTATTATTTCAACGAGAAGATCGATTCCCGCACCTGGTCGGCGACGCTTCCGGCCGGGTCGGTCCCCTCCCTGCCCGGGCCGGCCGCGCCCGCCGCCTACAGCCTGGTCGACTACGACCACAAGGCTGAGAGCGGCGCCGCCTTCGCGAGCCTCAAGTTCGCGGTCACCGACCGGTTCGACATCACCGGCGGCGCGCGCTGGACCCGCGAGACCAAGACGCTCGTCTTCGACCGCCGCGCCTCACCCGATCCGGCGGCGACCTCCTGGACCAATCTCGAACATTGGTGGGATTCCTATACCGGCACCTTCGGCGGGCCCGGCACCTTCGGCGGCACCCTCAAGCGCAGCTGGGACGCCTTCACCTACGACGTCAGCCCGTCGTGGCGCTTCGCCGACGACCAGCTGGTCTATTTCAAGTTCGCCCACGGCCTGAAATCGGGCGGCTTCAACACCGCGGCGCAGCTCCCGGTGGCGCTGCAGGCGGTGAAGCCGGAGAAGCTCGACGCGTTCGAGGTCGGCTACAAGTCCCAGTGGTTCAACGGGCGCCTGACCTTCAACGCGAGCGCCTTCCACTATGAATATGACGACGTCCAGATCAACGTCGTCGGCCCCAATCCGGGCGCGGTCGGCGGCGCCACCACTTCCTATCTGCAGAATGCGGCCAGGGCCCATGTGGACGGCGCCGAGTTCGAGCTGGTGGCCGAGCCGATCGACGGGCTGAACATCAATGCCGCGCTCGGCCTGCTCGACACCGAATATGACGAGCTGCAGGTGGTCAACGGCGGCGCCGACCTGTCCGGTGCGGAATTCGTGCGCGCGCCGCACGTCACCCTGAACCTGGGCGCCAGCTACACCTTCGCCGTGAAGGACGACCATCGCCTGCAGGTCCAGGCCGACGGGCGCTACCAGTCGCTCCAGCATTATTACATCACGCCGCAGGATACGGTGAACCGGCGGTTCCTGAGCCAGCCGGGCTATGCGCTCGTCAACGCGCGCATTTCCTACCTGTCGCCCGACGACCGCTTCACGCTCTCGGCCTACGTCAACAACCTCTTCGACAAGACCTACCGCAACCATGCGCTGCCGCAGTCCAATCCTGCGCGCGGCATCACCGGCGACACCATCCAATGGGGCGAGCCGAGGACCATCGGGGCCTCCCTCGTCGCACGCTTCTGACCCGATGCCGTCCGTTCGCCAGCAAGGAGAATTCCGATGAGCAGCTATCCGCAGGAAATCTGGTACACCCGCTGCCCGGTCCCGACGCCGCTCGGCATCGCGATCAACCAGGGCGTGATCGAAAGGGACTTCGCCAGCCTCGGGATCACCGTGCGGTCGATCCAGGAGACACGCGACCCCGAAGTCCGGGCGAGCCACATCGACCATCACCTGGCCCACAGCTTCCGCCAGGGCGGCAGCGTGCCTGCGATCTGGGCCCGCGCGGCGGGGGCCGACACCCGCGTGATCGGCCTGAGCTGGATCGACGAAAGCCAGGCGATCATCACCCTGCCCGGTTCCGGCATCAGGACGGCCCAAGATCTGAAAGGCCGGCGGATCGCCCTTCCGCTCCGCCGCAACCAGAAAGTGGACATATTCCGGGCGACCGCCCTGCGCGCCCTGCTCGCCGGCCTGTCGCTCGGCGGGCTCGACGAGAAGGACGTGGAATGGGTCGACGTCGACGCGACCGATCCGCAGCCGCGGGAGGGCGAGGTGCCGCTCGGCATCACTGCCCGCAGTCACTGGAGCGGCCGGCCGCTCTACACCGCCGAGTTCGAAGCGCTCGTCCGCGGGGAGGTCGATGCGATCCATGTGAAGGGATCGCTGGGCCATGAATTCGCCTTCCTGGGAGAGGCCCATGTGGTCGTTGACACCGGATTTCACCCCGATCCAGCGGTGCGCATCAACAATGGAACGCCCCGGCCGCTCACGGTCGATGCGCGCACGCTCGAGCTTTATCCGGACGTCGCGCGGCGCCTTCTCGGCCATGTGGTCGAGGCCGGCGAATGGGCCGAACGGCACCCCGCCGAGACACTGGCCTATATCGCCGGGGAAACCGGATCGGCCGAGCAGTTCGTCCGCTCCGCCTACGGAGGCGACACGCTCCACCGACGGCTGAAGACCGAGCTTTCGGAAGAGTCGATCGCCGCGCTCGGCGACTTCGCCAATTTCCTGTTCGAACGCGGCTTCATCCCCGCCCCGGTCGATGTCGAACGCTGGGTCGACCGCGGTCCGTTCGACGATCTGCAGCAATCCGCCGCCCGGGAGGCGGCCTGAGCTTCCGGCGCTGCCGGACAACCAAGCGGGCATTCGGGAAGCGCTCTCCCGGATGCCCGCCCAGAGGAGACACCAGGTGAGCCGCAAGTCCATCGCCCTGACCGCCATCGCAGTCCTCGTCATCGGCGCGCTCGTCTTCTACCAGTTGAGCGGCGTGCAGGGCGTGGCCGGCACCCGGCCGGGCATGGTGCGGACCGTCACCGTCGCCAGCATCGCCTTCCCCCATGAAGGCCGGCAGCGCTTCTCCGGCAGTTCGGCGATCATCCAGGAACAGGGCTGGCTGAAGGAGCAGCTCGCCCGGCGCGGGATCGAGCTGGTCTGGTTCCCGGTCCCCACCGCCGTCGGCGGCCCGCTGATCAACGAGGGTTTCGCGAGCAAGCGGATCGACTTCGCCAGCTATGGCGACTTTCCCGCCATCATCGCCGCATCGGGCGGCGTCGACCTGCGCCTGATCGTTCCCAACGGCCGCGGCCAGAACACCTATCTGGTCGTCCGCAAGGACCTGCCGGCCACCAGCATCCGCGACCTCAAGGGCAAAAGGATCGCGCTCCATCGCGGCCGCCCGTGGGAACTGTCCTTCTCCAAGCTGGCCGAATCCGCCGGCCTGTCGCTGGACGATTTCCGGATCCTCAACATCAACCCGCCGGCCAGCCATGCCGCCCTCGCCTCGGGCGACGTGGACGCGGTCTTCCTGCTGTCGGACGCGCACCTGCTGGTGGAACGCGGCGTCGGGCGCATCCTGTGGTCAACCAAGGAAGCGCCGCAGGACTGGAAGATGCGGGCCGAGCTGTTCGGACGCGGCGACTTCGTCGAGCGCTATCCCGAGATCACCGCCCTGATCGCCGAAGCCTTCGTGCGCGCGGCACACTGGTCCTCGCTGCCCGAGAATCGCGAGCGGGTGATCGACATTTCCACACGCGGCGAAGCGCCGCGCAGCGTGGTCGAAGCGGAACTGGACGAGCCGCGCCTATCCTGGCGCGACCGATTCTCACCGCTGTTCGACGGGGCGGTGATCGATCATTACCGGAACGTCGCCGACTATACGTTCCGCCAGGGGCTGATCCGCACGCCGGTCGACATCGACCGGATCATGGAACCCCGCTTCGCCGAACAGGCGATCCACAAATTGAAGCTCGACCGTCACTGGCCCGCCCCACCGGTGCGGACGGCACAGGCGGCTACCGCAGGCGCGACGGAGGCGGCCCGCCCATGAGCGACACCCGTTTCATGTCGAGCTTCATGCTGCTGGCGCTCGTCAGCGGCCTGACCGTCGGCCTCGGCAAGGTGGTGACCACCCTCTATGCGATCGAGCTCGGCGCCACGCCGTTCCAGATCGGAATCGTCTCGGCGATGGAATCGGCGGGGATGATCCTGGTGACGGTGCCGGCCGGATTCATCATCGCCCGCTACGGCGCCCGGCCGATCTATTTCGCCTCCAGCTTCGGGCCGCTGCTCATCAACCTCGCGCTCCCGTTCGCCGGCGGGTGGGCGGGCCTTGCGCTGGGCCGCTGGCTGATCGGCCTGTGCATCCCGTTCCGGATGATCTCGATGAACAGCGCGTTCCTCGAGCGGCTGCGCGGCCATGCCGATCCGCGGGCGGGATGGTATCGCGGATCGCTGACCGCAGGCCTCGCCATCGTCGGGCCGGCCGCCGCCGCCGCGGTGAGCGCCAGCCTCGGGACCACGCCGGGCTTCATCATCGTCGCCCTGCTGTTCGGCTTGATGGCGGTATTCAGCCTGTCGTTCCTGCCGAAGCGGGAGGATTCGGCGACCGCCGCGAACGCCGGCTTCGTCTCGGAAATCGGGCGGCTGCTGCGCGATCCGGTCACCAGCGAATCCTGCCTGGTGGAATTCCTCGGCGCCGCGACATCGGCCCTGTTCACCACCTTCATCATCCTGCTCGCGCTCGGCCTCCCTCCGCTCACCGAGCAGGAAGGGATCCGGCTGATGCTGATCCAAGGCGCGACCGCGGTGGCGATGCTGTTCCTCGGCGGCGGGATCGCCGTCCGCCTCGGACGTTCGGGGGCCTATGGGCTCGGCCTCCTGATCGCGGTCGCGGCGCTGCTCGCGCTCGGCCTTTCCACGACCTTCGCCGGGCTGGCCATCGGCGCGGTGCTGCTGAGCATCGCCGCGGCGCTGGTCCACCTGGTCAACGTCCGCATGCTCGCCAGCACGCCGGGCGCCAAGAGCAAGGTGGCCGGGCTCTACAATCTGGCCTCGATGACCGGATCGACCTCCGGCGCGATCGGCGGCGGGCTGATCAGCAAGCTGGTCGCGATCCAGTCGATCTTCCTCGCCTGGATCCCGCTGCTGGCGATCGGCGCCGCGGCGATCGCGCTGCTGCATCGCGGCCGCGCCCCTTCCCTGTCCACCCTCGGAGCTTCGTCATGACCCGGGCAAGTTCGCTGATCGCGGGTGTCGGCCCGCTCCTCCTGATCCTGCTGCTCTGGCAATGGGCCAGCGCCTCCGGCCTGTTTCCGCCGCAGGTGCTGGTCGCGCCGGCGGACGTCGCAGCGACCCTGGCCGACCTCATCGCCAGGGGCGAGCTGGGAGTGCATCTTGCGACCAGCCTCAAGCGGCTGATCGCCGGCTTCCTCGCCGGCGCGGCGCTCGGCCTCGCCTTCGGCACCGGCCTGGCGCTGTCGCGGACCTTCGAGGCGCTGTTCGCCCCGATGTTCCAGGCGCTGCGCCAGGTACCGGTGCTCGCCTTCCTGCCGATGCTCGTGCTGCTGCTCGGCATCGAGGAAGGTTTCAAGATCGTCGTCGTCGCCATCGCAGCCTTCTTCCCGGTGGCGCTGGCGGCGTTCGACGGCGTCCGCGGGCTGCCGCGCTCCTATCTGGAAGTGGCGCGCCTCTACCGGACCCCGCTGGTGCCGCTGCTGGGCCGGATCCTGCTTCCCGCCACCATCCCGCCGATCCTGACCGGGCTGCGGCTGGGGCTGACGCGGGCCTGGCTGGTCCTCGTCGCCTGCGAGCTGCTCGCCGCTGACAGCGGCGTCGGCCAGATGATGGAAATGGGCCGGCAGATGTTCCGTATCGACGTCGTGCTCGCCGGCGTGCTGGTCAGCGGCCTCGTCGGTTTCACGCTGGACCGCGGGGTCAAGCTGATCGAACGGCGCCAGCTGCGCTGGAAGGCGGCCTGACATGCGACCGATCGATCGTCCCGCCGTGCGCATCATCGCCGCCCTGCTGGCGCCGGTTGCCGTGCTGATCTGGTGGCAGGCGCAGTCCGCCGCCGGCGGCGCCCGCGCCCTCGCCTTCGTGCCGCTGCAGGATGTCGGCGCGAGCCTCGTCGAAATGGCTGCGTCCGGCCTGCTGGCGGCCGACACGCTCGCCACCGTCTCCCGCGCGGTGACCGGGCTGCTGTTCGGCAGCATGGCCGGAATCCTGGTCGGCGCGGCGATGGCGATGTCGCCGATCGTCGACCGGATCGTCGGCCCGCTCTACCACAGCGTCCGCCAGGTGCCGCTGCTCGGCTGGCTGCCGCTGATCGGCCTGTGGCTCGGCAACGGCGACGGCGCCAAGCTGCTGATCGTCGGCCTCGCCGCTTTCTATCCGACCGTGCTCGGCAGCTATGAAGGACTGCGGCAGGTCGAGCGCCGCTATCTCGAAGTCGGGGTGCTGCTCGGTTTCACTCCGCTACAGCATTTCACCAAGGTGCTGCTGCCCGGCGGCCTGCCGCTGATCCTGACCGGCATCGCCCAGGCGATCGCCTTCGCCTGGATCGCGACGATCGGCACCGAAATCCTGCTCGGCGCGGGCGCCGGCCTCGGCGCCACCATGAGCCACGCCCAGGCCCAGCAGCGGATGGACGTCATCCTGGTCGCCATCGTCGCGACCGGACTGCTGGGCTTCACCCTGAACCACCTGTTCGCGCGCCTGCGCCAGCATCTGCTGCGCTGGCAAGCGGCCATCGCATGAAGGAGGACGGCATGAACGTGAGCACGAGGGTAGAAGCCGCTGGCGAAGCCCGAAGCGGCCCCGGGGCCCTGACCATCAGCGGCCTGTCCCGAACCTTCCGGATCGACGGGCGGGAGCTGCCCGTCCTGCAGGGCATCGACCTGTCGGTGCGGCCCGGCGAGTTCGTCAGTATCGTCGGCCCGAGCGGATGCGGCAAATCCACCCTGCTGCGGCTGATCGCGGGCCTCGACACCGACTTCAGCGGCGAGATCCGGCTCGACGGCAAGAGGATCACCGGGACCGGCCTGGAGCGCGGCCTGGTGTTCCAGGACCACCGGCTGTTCCCGTGGATGACGCTGGAGGAGAATGTCGGCCTCGCGCTGCTCAACGGCACGCTCGACCAGGCCCGGCGCAAGGCGGTGGTCGAGGACCATCTGGCGCTGGTCAACCTCACCGGCTTCGAGAAGGCCTATCCGCACCAACTGTCGGGCGGCATGGCGCAGCGGGCGGCGATCGCCCGGGCGCTGGTGACCGAACCGACCTTGCTGCTGCTGGACGAGCCGCTCGGCGCGCTCGACGCGCTGACCCGCGTCCATGTCCAGCGCGAGCTGCAGCGCATCTGGATGCAGCAGGGATCGACCATGATCATGGTCACCCACGACGTCGAGGAAGCCGTCTATCTCGGCGACCGGGTCGTCATCATGGACGCGCGGCCCGGCCGCATCCGCCGGATCGTCGACGTCGACCTGCCGCACCCGCGCAAACGGTCGCTGCCGCAACTCCACCGGCTGCGCGACCAGATCCTGGACGAACTGACGCGGACGCCGGAAGGCCCGAGCGAGAATCTCGTGCCCTTTCCGTCGCGGGAGGCGCGCTGATGAGCCGCGTCGCCGATCATCCCGTCGAGCCCCTGTTCCTCGACCGCTGGTCGCCCCGGAGCTTCACCGGCGAGCCGATCCCGGAGTCCGTCCTCGCCAGCGCGTTCGAGGCGGCCCGCTGGGCGCCGTCCTCGTTCAACGCGCAGCCGTGGCGGTTCGTGATCGCCCGGCCGGACGATCCCCTGTGGCCGGGCTTCCTGAGCCTGCTGATCCCGCGCAACCGCAAATGGGCATCGCGCGCCTCGGCGCTGGTCGTCATCCTGTCGGCCACGGAGGTGGAGCGGAACGGCAGCCGGCAGCCCAACGGCAGCCACAGCTTCGACACCGGCGCGGCCTGGGCCAATTTCGCCCACCAGGCGCTGCTCCTGGGCTGGCACACGCACGGCATCGGCGGCTTCGACCGCGAGGCCGCCCGCGGGCTGCTCCAGGTGCCCGACGACCATGTCACACTGGCGATGGTGGCGATCGGCCGCAAGGGCCCGATCACGCTGCTGGATAGCGAATTCCACGACGCCGAACGGCCCAGCGGACGCGCCCCGCTCCACGAATTCGTCTTCGAAGGCCGATTCGGCCTTCCCGCCTTTTCCAAGGAAAGGAATGCTGCATGACGCTGACCATCTACTGGCGGCTGGATCCCGCCGCCGAAGCCCATCGCGGAGAACCGAGCACCCGCCGCCCCAACGACCTCGTCCCGGACGGGCGCACCGCTGCCAACCTCCGCTTCGACCATTATACCCAGATCGCGCGGGCGGCGGCGCTGACCGGTTTCGACGGCCTGTTCGTGGCGCATGACGATCAGGCCGACGATTCACAGATCATCGCGGCGGCGGTCGCACGATCGACCCCGCGGCTGCTGATCGTTCCCGAATTCCCGGCCTCGGTCGGATCGGCGGTCTATGCCGCCAAGCGGGCGGTCAGCTTCCAGCGCGCGACGCGGGAGCGACTGGGCTGGGCGATCATCCGCGACGGCGACGCCGCCACCCGGCTGCGCGGCGCCGATCCGATCGCGGACGACGACATCGAAACCCGGATCGAGGAGTTCCTGCACGTGGCGCGCGGCGTCCACGGCCAGCAGGGTTTCACCTTCAAGGGCCGCTTCTTCGAAGTGGAAAACGGCGGGTTCGAGGACCCGCTGAACGCTGCGTCCTTCCCGCCGGTCTTCCTGGCCGGCGACGACGAGGATTCCATCCAATTCTCCGCGCGCCACGCGGACGTGCACCTCTTCTCCCCGGCCGAGCCGGACGTGCTGCACGAACGGGTCGAACGGCTCGACCGGCTCGCGCTCGAACAGGACCGGACGGTTGCCTTCGGCCTCGTCGCAACGGTGATCGCGCGCGAGAGCGACGAGGAGGCCCGGGCCGCCGGCTCCGCCGACTTCGTCGGCAGCTTCGACACGGTCGCCGAGCGCCTCTCCGCGCTCGCCGCGATCGGCATCACCCACTTCCTGCTCTCTTCGAGCCCCCAGTTCGAGGAGGCCTATCGGGTCGGACAATTCGTCCTGCCCCGCCTGCGTGACCGTTTTCCGGCGCTTCGCGCTGCAGCCTGAGGAGAAAGACCATGACGATCGACTTCTACTGGCGCCTGCCCACGCACGGATGCAGCGCCTCCATCCGCCGTTCCTCGCTCGACCGCGGGGACTGGTCGCCGGCCTCACCGTTCAACCAGGCCCCCGGACTGAATGCCGAGGGCGAGGACGACGGCTTCCGCTACATCGACCATCTGGCCGAGATCGCCAAAGCGGCGGAAATCTCCGGCTTCACCGGCGGGCTGATCCCGTCCTTCCCGAACACCGACGATCCATGGGTGATTTCGCCGCTGCTGGCGCGCGAGACGCGGACCTTCCGCTTCATGATCGCCTTCCAGCCGGGCTTCCTCAATCCGGTGCACGCCGCCCGCCTGTCGGCGAGCCTGCAGCGGGCGACCGGCGGCCGCACGGTGTTCAACGTCATCACCGGCGGCGGCGGACCGGCGCAACTGTGGTGGGGCGACAGCTTCGCCCACGACGACCGCTACGGCCGCACCACCGAGTTCCTCGACGTCTTCAAAGGCGTCTGGACCCAGCCGGGCTTCGATTACGAAGGCCGATTCTACACGGTGAAGGACGGCGGCCTGCCGCCGCTGCTCGCCCGGGAGGCGCTGCCTGAGATCTGGTTCTCCGGCTCGTCGGACGCGGCGCTGCAATCCGCGGCCAAGCATGCGGACTATTATCTGTCCTGGCTGGAACCCTATGACCAGCTCGCCGACAAGTTCGCCCGGGTCAAGGAGCGCACGGCCGCGCTTGGCGGCGAGCAGAAATGCGCGATCCGCGTCGACCTCGTCGCGCGGCCGACCGAGGAAGAGGCCTGGGCGGACATCCGGACCGGCTTCGAGAATGTCAGCGACGAGACGCGCGCGCGCTGGCGCGGCCAGGCCACGGATTCGGTGGGCGCACGCCGGCAGGCGGCGCTGCGGCCGACCGACGCCAGGCGCTGGGACGAGCTGATCATCGGCCCCAACCTGTGGGGCGGATTCAACCTCCTGCGCGGCGGACCGGCGCTCGGCATCGTCGGCAGCTACGAGCAGTGCGCCGAACAGCTCAGCCAACTGATCGCCCGCGGCGCCGACGCCTTCATCCTGGCCGGCACGCCGCATCTCGAAGAGGCCTATCGCATCGGCGAGGAAGTGCTCCCGCTGCTCGGCCGGGCGCAGCCCGCAACCCTCCTCCAAGCCGCAGAATGACCATCGGAGACCAGCCATGACCCAGTTGAATTCGACCATCGCCGACTTCGCCCGCAGCGCGGCCCGCGACGCCGCCATCGCCTTCCGGGGCCTTCGGGACACCCACACCATCAGCCCGAGCGGGACCGTCAATTTCGTCGAGCGCGTGCCCGGTGAGGAAGCGGTGGTGTCGATCGGCTATCCCGGCCCGTTCAAGCCGGACGCCGAGCCGGAGCCCACGATCTACGCCCTCGACGGATCGGTGCTCGAAGGGCCGGCCAACGCCAATCTCGGCGGCGGCCGCTACCTTCCGGTGTTCCGCGAGCATGCGGACATCACGACGGTGAGCCACGTCCACACCCCCTATCTGGGGGCCTGGTCGCAAAGCCACCGGAGCCTGCCGATCCGCTACGTGCCGGTCCAGCGATGGACCCGCGCGCGCGAGCTGCCGATCTACATCGACCGGCGCCAGGGCGAGGCCCAGTTCATCCTCGACGTGCTCGCACACGAACCCGGGACTCCCGCGATCCTGGAGGCGAACGGCGGATCGACCGCCTGGGGCCGCAAGGGACTGCTCCACCTCGCCAATTATATCATCCTGCTCGAGGAAGGCGCCCGGCTGCAGGCGATCGCGGAGACGCTGGGCGGCGCCAAGGATTACGGCCCCGGCGTGCTCGAGCAGCAGTGGAAGATGTCCGGGCTGCTCCAGCCCGAAGCCTCGCTCGAGGCCGCCGAGTAAGGGGGCGGGCGGCCCGACACCTCCCCGGGCCGCCCGAATCCCGCCGATCCGGGTTTCCTCCACGACGGACCGAAACGCGGGGCGCTGGCCGACTCGGCATTGTCTAGTGTATTGCTAGACAATCTCCGGCTTTGAGTCCGCCACAGGAGGAGACGGTCGATGAAATCCTATTCGGTGAAGATACGGACACGCCGCGACGGACTGGTGGTCGCCAGAATGCCCGCACTCTCCCGCGTCGCCGGTTACGGCCTCGATATCGACGAAGCCCTTTATGAGCTGTGCAAGAAGCTCAGGGCAGCGGCAGCAAAGAGGCGCGGACTCCAGTTCCAGCCCTCGATTGCCGGCACCATGCACCTGATCTGAGCGGGCTCCGGCCAGCAGCGCCGCGAGGACGTGCCAGGCAGACGGAGACGCATCGATGCGCGCATTTTCCATCCGGCTGTTCCGGCGATCGGACGGCATGGTCCGGGCGAGCTTTCCCGACGTTCCGGCGGCTGTCGCCTACGGCCGCGACGATTCCGAAGCCTTCGCCAACGCCCGGCGTGCGCTGTGCCGCGCCCTGGCGCGCTATGCGGAGCTCGGGTTCGAGCCGCCGGTGCCGCGGGCGCGGGGCGAGCCGATGGTCTACGCCGACTGCTGAGCCCTGACACCCGGGCCGATCGCCGCACCGCCAGGGCCGTCCTGGGGGAACGGGAGCAGGGCTTCCCGTGTTCTTCCCCCGGAGGGAGTATGCGATGAACGACCGCAAGCCGCCGGAGCCGCCCGAAGACGAAAAGACCGAGGAAACGCGTTGCGACGAACTGCTCGACGACGCGCTTGAGGACACGTTCCCCGCCAGCGACCCTCCTGCCATAGCCCAGCCGCCGGCAAAGGACTGCTGAGCCCGCAGGCCACCGGGTTCAGGCCCAGGCTTCGCGGTAGAGCGCCTGGATGGTTTCCGCATCCGGGACGCGCGGGTTGTTGCCCGGCGATCCCGAGGCGAGCGCCTGCTGCGCCATCAGCGGCAGCAAGGCGTTCCAGCGCGCTTTGTCGATGCCGTAGCGCATGGGGCTCGGCACTTCGAGATCGCGATTGACGTCGCGCAGAGCCTCGACCAGCCGCGCGACCGCCGCCTGATCCCCTTCTTCCGCCGGAGCAAGTCCCATCGCCCGCGCGCAATCGGCGTAGCGGGCGAGCCCGGCCGGCGCGGACCAGGCCGTAACCACCGGCAACAGCATGGCGTTGGAAAGCCCGTGGGCGACGTGAAAATGGGCCCCGATCGGGCGGCTCATGCCATGCACCAGCGCCACCGATGCATTGGAGAAGGCGATCCCGGCCTGGAGCGAACCCAGCATCATGCCCTCGCGCGCCGCGCGATCCTCCGGCACTTCGCAGGCGCGCCGCAGATTGGGCCAGATCGCCCGCATCGCAGCGATGGCCATGCCGTCGGAGAAGGGATTGGCCAGCCGCGAGACATAGGCTTCGATCGCATGGGTGAGCGCGTCAATGCCGGTATCGGCGGTGAGCCGCCGCGGCTTGGCGAGCGTCAGTTCATAATCGACGATCGCCAGCATCGGCAGATAGGCGAGGCCGGCGCACAGCATCTTCTCGTCATTGTCCTGATCGGTGATGATGGTGAAGCGCGTCGCCTCCGAGCCCGTGCCCGCGGTGGTCGGGACGGCGACGATCGGCAGGCCCGGCCGATCCTCCTGATGCGGCGCCTTCAGCTCGCGCATGCCGCCGCCGCGGACGGCGAGCACCGCGACCGCCTTGGCGGTGTCGATCGAACTGCCGCCGCCGAAGCCGAGCACGCAGTCATGATCCCCTTCGCCGACGAAGGCGAGCGCGGCCTCCACCGACGCGACGGTGGGATCGGCCACCACCTCGCGAAAGGCACGAGCGGGGATCCCCGCCTCGCCGAAGACATCGAGCAGGCGATCCAGCATCCCGCTTTCGGCCATATGGGGATCGGTGAGGATGGCCGGCCGCGCGAGGCCGAGCTGGGCGAGCGCGGCGGGCAGGTCCCGAAGCGCGCCGCCGCCGACCCGCATTGCGCGGGGAAGAAGAATGGTGGCCATCACATCCACTCCAGACGCCGGCATCGAGCAGCGGGAGCCGCCCGACCGGCCTTGTGCAGGATCAAGGGATACAGGAATCGGCCGGGGAAATCAGCCGTCGCGACCCCCGGGCGGTGTACGTCGATGTGCAAGTTGGCGGCTCACGGGCCGGCGCAGGCAGAATGGGTCATTGAATCGGACCCGGACGGCGGCGCCCTCGCGTCATTGCCCCTCCCCAAGGCCGGTACCCAGACCGGGCCCGAGCCCCCCGGTGAGATGTCGATATCGCCTGGAATCGGGCCTGCGCCGGAGTGACGAAGAGGGCGCGCGTCCGCCGCCCCCCGTCACCCCCCGTCGTACCGGCGAAAGAGGGGGAGGACTCGCTAGCGATCTTCGTCCAGCCGCTGGCGGTACAGACGGCCGTAGGGTCCGAGCGACTTCCAGATCAGGAACACCGCGATCGGCCCGAACAAGGCCTTCACCGCGGCGAGAACGTAGCGCAGATGGTCCGGCGACGGCGCGACCAGATCGGTGAGGCCGCCGATCAGGGTCGGGCCGAGGGTGCCGCCGATCGCAGTGATGGCGGCGGCATACATCACCGCGACCTGCGCCCGCATCTCGTTGGGGGCGGTGATCTGGATGGCGGCACTGAACCCCGGATTGCCCATCACCCCGATGGCGAGGGCGAGCGCGTTGAAGCCGAGCGCCAGCCACGGGCTGGGCATCAGCGGCGCCAGCACGAGCAAAGGGGTGGCGATGAGATGGGCGAGGAACAGGACCCGCAGATTGGCATCGTCGCGCTTGCGGGCCAGTATCTCGGCAAGCCGCGCCCCGAACGCCAGGCCGGTGAGGGTGGCGACGAGCGAGACCATGCCCATCAAGGGTCCGGCGATTTCGGGGCCCCAGCCGTAGGTGCGCTCGTAAAAGGCCGGCATCCAGGCGGCAAAGCCCATCAGCATCATCGCCTGCACCAGCATTCCGAGCAGCAGCGGCAGGTGGAACGGGCGGGCGGCCCAGATGTGGGCCAGCACCTCGCGCACCGGATAGCCGCCCGGCCGCTTGCCGCCCTTGCGGCGCGGTTCCGGCACGGTGACCATCATCAGCAGGGCGAGCAGCACGCCCGGTATGCCGACGATCATGAAGACGAGCTGCCAGTTGTAGATGGTGCCGATGAGCGGCACCTGCAGCGGATCGAGATGGGCGAGCAGGCCGAACAGGACGCCGCCGATGAGCAGCGACAGCGCGGCGCCGCCCGACACGCCTGCCGACTGGATCGCATAGGCGCGCGGCAGCCTGTGGCGCGGCACGGCATCGGCGATCATCGACAGCGAGCCCGAAGTGTTCACCGATTCCGCGCCGCCGGTGACGAAGCGGGCGACGAACAAAGTCCAGTAATTCTGCGCGATCCCGCATATGGCGGTGGCGCAGCTCCAGAGGGCGAGGCAGCCGGCGATCAGGTTCCGGCGGCTTCCCCGGTCGATGAAGCGGGCCATGGGCAGGCCGACCACCACATAAGGCAGGGTGAAGGCGAGCCCGAGCAGCAGGCTGACTTCGGTGTCGGAGAGGTTGAAGTCGCGCTTCATCGGTTCGACGAACAGGGCCATCACGCCGCGGTCGACGAAGGACAGCATCGACACGATGCCGAGGATCACCACCGTGTACCAGCCACGGGGGCTGGCGGCCTCGGCCTCGCCGGGGCGGGCAGCCCCTTCGGCCGAACTGCCCCCCGCCGCTTCCTCGCCCGCCACGAGCGGGGCCTGCTTCGACGCCATCCCGCTCACAGCTCCGCCCGGATGCCGATCCGGAAGCGCCGCCCGAGCGGATCGAACAGGACCGGATTGCCGTAGAGCCGCAGGCGCGGCGGATCGGTGTCGAACAGGTTGAAGATCGCGCCGAAGACCTCGAGCCGGCGATCGTCGGCGAAAAGGTCGAACGAGGCGGTCAGATCCCAGTAGGTGCGGGAATCGACCGAATTATAGTTGGTGCTGTTCTCCAGATAGGGCGAATAGCCCTTCTGCCCCGGACCGATCTTGGCCGGATCATAGACGCCGGGCCCGACATAGCGCCCGTGGGCCGAGAGCGAGAAGCGGTCGTTGGACCAGGTCACCAGAGCATCTCCCCGCCATTTGGGAACGCCGAACACGCTCTGCACGGTCCCCGGATTGCCGGTCCAGCCGTCATAGCGCGTCTCGAAGCCGACCGCATCCACCGTGCTGAGTTCGATCGTATAGGTCGCATTGGCCGAGATGCCGAGCGTGCCGCCCCACAGCGGGACCCGATATTCGCCGACGAATTCGAGCCCCTCCGAATGAAGCTGGCCGAGATTCTGATAGGTGGAGATGACTTCCTGGATGAGGCCGTCCGGGCCGCGGATGATGAACTGGCAGACGGCCTGATTGCCGGCGGCGCAGGTATCCACCGTATTCTGGCCGGTGAGGATCGCCACCGCCTTCTTCACCTTGATGTCGTAATAATCGACCGAGAAGCGGAAGCCCTGGAAGAAGCCGGGGGTCAGTACGAGGCCGGCGGTGAAGGTGTCGGCGATTTCGTTCTGGAGCTTCGGATTGCCGCCGCTGGTAAGGCTCACATAATAGGTCCCGCGTTCCCCGTCGTTGACCGGCAGGTTCACGGTGTTGGAGACCGTGCTCAGCTCCAGCTCCGACGGCGCGCGAATGTCGTGCGAGCGGGTCACGCGCACCATGATGTCGGGCAGCGGCTCGTAGACGAGGCCGAGCTTCCAGGTGGTGGAATCGCCGGTGTCGCGCGTGTGGGTCTGGCGGATGGCCCCGTCGACCGTCGCGTCGCCGACCGGCGATTCGTCGAGCAGCGGCAGGCTGACCTCGGCATAGCCTTCGATCGTGTTGTCGCCACCCGGCGGCAGCGGGAAGGCGCTGTTGGAGTTCCAGCCGGACGCGATCGAGACGGCATCGGCATCGCCGCGCGACCGGTCGCGGCGATATTCGGCGCCGAAGGCAGCGGCGATCGGCCCGGCCCATCCCTGCGCCAGCACGCCGCGGACGTTGAAGGCGGCGACATGCTGGGTGATCCTGCGCGTCGCCCACCCGTCGCCGGTCACATAGGCGACCGCCTCCGGGCTGCCCCTGTTGGCGCCGAAGACGTTGAACGGCACGCAGCCGTTGCCCGGATCGGCGAGGGTCGAGCGGCAGACGATGGTGCCGTCCGGCGTGCGCACCGCATCCACCGCCAGCCGGAATTTCGCCTCCTCGCGCAGATTGTAGATGTCGAGCCGGCCGTCGGTCCGGCCATATTGATAATAAGCGTCCCACGACCAGCCGTCGGTGATTCCACCGCGGGCGCCGACGACGCCGCGATAGATGTTGTTGACGCTGATGCCGTCGGTGTGGCCAATTTCGCGGAAGAGCTTGCTGATGTTGAAGCCGGTGATCCCCGCCGCGAGCGCCGCCGTCCGCGTTGCTTCCGGCATGAAGGCATTGTCGAGAGCGATCGGCATGTTGAAGATGTAGCTGTCAGAGCCGCGTGTCGGACCGCCGCGCACACGGGCGTAGGACAGCTCCGCGAACAGCTCGAGCGCGTCATTCACCTCGAAGCTGCCATGTGCGAGCAATGAGAGATGGCGATTGGCGGTCTTGAGCGGCACGCCCTCGGTAAGGAAGGAACGCGGATCGGTCGGGTCGTTGCGGAGCATCACGATGCCGCTGACCAGCTCCCCGAACAGGAAGGGCCGGGGCAGGCCGGTCTCCGCGTCGAACTGGGTGCCGCCGAGCGGACCGCTCTGGATCACCCCGCCCTCATTGTGGATCTGCACCACATTGTCGAGCAGCAGGGTGCGCGGAAGCCCGTTGCCGAGATCGGGATCGGAGCTCCAGCCCGGATTGGTCAGCAGGTTGGTGCTGCCGTCCGACCAGTCGCGCGAGAATGCGTCGCCGGCGGTCTTTTCGTCGACATATTCCCCGCCGATCACGAAATGGCCACGGCCGCCGGCGAAGCTGGTGCCGAAGGCGCCGGTGATCTCCCAGGTTTCGGCATCGCCCTGCTCGGTGATGCCGAAGCTGGCCGATCCCTTGATTCCCTCATATTCGGTGTCGAGGATCACGTTGACGACGCCCGCGACCGCATTGGCGCCATAGGCCGCCGAGGCGCCGCCGGTGACCACCTCCGCCCGTTCGACCAGCGACGAGGGGACGGCGTTGAGATCGACGGTCCCGAGTTCGCTGCTCGGGACGAAGCGGCGGCCGTCGACCAGCACGAGGGTGCGGCTGTCGCCGAGGCCGCGCAGGTCCATCGTGCGCGCGGCGGTATTGGTGGTCTGGCGATAGAGATTGGTGGCGGGCGAGGTGACCTGCCGGAAGGACGGCAGCTGGTTGAGCGCGTCGCCGATATTGGGGATGCCGGTCTGTTCGAGACGTTCGGCGCCGACGACATTGACCGGGGTAGGCGAAGTGAAGGCGGTCCGGCCGACCCGCGACCCGGTGACGACGATGGTCTCGTCCCGGACGGCCGCAGCGGCCGGCGGGTCGGCGGGGCCCGGCGGCTGCGCTTCCCCGCCTATCTGCGCCCAGGCCCCAGACGAGACCAGCGCGATTGCGGCAATGCCGGATCCGAATGCGAATTTCATCCCTCTCCTCCTCCCATCCGTTCCCCCGGCGGCGCATGGTCGCGCGGTGTGAAACTGCCGTTCGTGCGGCGTCCGGCTGCGTCATGTCGGGCGAGGAGCGGCGCGACGGTCTGGGTCGGCGCGCGGAGGGGCGACGCCGACCCAGCGCCAGGCGGCAACCACCGCCGTGGCGTCCCGAAATTCCAACAAGGCACACCCTTCCCCGGCGCGCGCCTTCACGCCCGATCCCGGCGGTCGTTCCTGCCGCCCTTCGTTCGTCGCTGTTCGAGCCTTCGGCGCGTATCCGCAGGCATTCTTCCCTGACGCGAGGCCCTGCACCTGCAGACTCCCACGCCGATGAAAGAGAGTATGCACCGCGCGGCGGGATTGCCTAGGCTCGGGGAAGGAAAGCTGCTTTGCGGGAAAGTGGCGCCAGGGCGACCTGGGGCGCCGCCGGGCCGCGCGATCTCGCCCCGGTCAGAGGCTGCCGCGCGGAACCGGTATGCCGGGAATGTCCAGCCTGACGCGGTTGAGTGTGGTGAGGCCGGTGAAATAGAGGGTGCGCCAGTCGTCACCGCCCCAGTTCATGTTGATCGGAATGGCATCGCTGAGGATCGTGCCGATATGGGTGCCGTCCGGCGCGATCACCCAGATGCCGCCCGGGCCGGTGCAGTAGAGATTGCCTTCCACGTCGCATTTCATCCCGTCGGGATGGCCGGGACGGCGGTCGGTCTTCAGGTCGCAGAAGAGGCGGGCGCTGCCGAGGTCGAGCATCCCATTGGCTTCGACGTCATAGGCCATCACCAGCTTGCGGTGGATGTTGCTGTCGTTGACGTAGAGGATCTTCTCGTCCGGCGAGAAGCACAGGCCGTTGGGATTGACGAGATCGGGGACCAGGCGATTGATGCGCGAGAGATCGGGCGAGACTCGATAGACGCCGGCGACGTCGAGCTCGGGCGGATGGTCGGCGGGCGTGAAGGGGATCTTCGGCGGCGGATCGGTGAAATAGATGGCGCCGTCGGACTTCACGACCACGTCGTTCGGGCGGTTGAGCTTAAGCCCATGGTAGCGGTCGGCGATGACAGTCACGCTGCCGTCGGCTTCCTCGCGATCCACGCAGCGGCTGAAATGGTGGCAGACCACCAGCCGCCCCTGCCGGTCGCGGGTCTGGCCGTTGCCGTTGGCCGTCCCTTCCTTGTCGACCGTGATGCCCTCGCCTTCCTTCCAGCGCATCCTGCGGCTCGCATGGATGTCGCTGAAGAGAAGATGACCCCGTTCGTGGATCCAGACCGGCCCTTCGGCCGGGCCGGTCGGGCCGCCGTAACCGGAGCCGAGCCGTTCGGGCTCCCGGTCCGCCAATGCGATCCGCTCCATCCGCGCGTCGAGAATTTCGATCGCCATTGGCGGCCCCTTCCTACCAGAGCGCCCGGGTGGCGAGCGCCGCGCCTTCGGCGAGCGCCGCGAGCTTCGCCCACTGCACCTCCTCGTGGACGCGGATCATCATCCAGCCCTGGGAGAAGCCGCAGTCGGTGCCGGCGATGACCCGGTCGCGGCCGACCACGCCGGCGTAGTTGCGGATGCGCCAGGCGACGAGCTCCGGGTGCTCGACGACATTGGTCTGGTGGCTCACGATGCCGGGGATCAGCACCTTGTCGTCGGGCAGCTTCACGTCCTGCCACACCATCCATTCATGCTCGTGACGGGGGTTGGCGCCTTCGATCGCATAATATCTGGCGTCGATCTTCAAGATCAGCTCGACGACCTCCTTCAACGGCACGTCGGTGGTGTGCGGCGTGTTCATGCTGCCCCAGCACATGTGATAGCGCACGCGATCCTGCGGGATGCCGCGCAGCGCGTGATTATAGGCTTCGACCTGCATCTCGGAGGCGCGTCGCAGCTGCTCGGGCGTGGGATTCGGAATGCCCGGCAGCACCTGGTTGCGCGACGGCAGGCCGAGGTCGAGCTGGACCATGTAGCCGGCGTCGACGATCGCTTTATATTCTTCATGCATCGCATCGGCGAGCGCGTAGAGATAGGCTTCGACCGAGGGATAGACGTCTTCGGACACCGCATCGTCGCGCGACGGTGTGGCGGAGGGAACGAAGGCGTCGGCGAAGTCGTGGGGCGCGAGCGCCGCGGCGAAATTGTCGAGGTCGCGCTGCAGTTCGGCGTGCCCCTCATAAGTGATCGGACCGGTGACGGCCGCGGTGCCCGAACCGGCCTTGAGCGCGGCGGCGGCCTTCTCGCGCGAAATCTCCGGAGGAAGCCACATCGTCCGGTACATGGCCTCATATTGCTTCATGAAGCCGGGGAATTGTTCGGCGAGCTTGGGATAGTTGAAGCCGCCCCGGCCGCCGGACGGACGGGTGTCGAGGCCGCCGAGGCGCCCGACGACATAGCTGTGGAAATCGGGCTTGGAGAATTCGCCGTCGCTCGGGATGTCGATCCCGACTTCGGCCTGCCTGCGCACGACATCGGCAATGCTCCGGGTCAGCACGGTTTCGAAGCGCGCTTCATCCACCTCCTGGCCGGCGACCCGATCGATGACCATGTCGAGCAGTTCCGGGGGGCGCACCAGGCTGCCCACATGGGTGGTGAGAATACGCTCGCCCAGACCCTTCATTCCCATCTCCTTCGCATCTCTTTTCTCACGCGCATCGCGCAGCAGCGGGCGCGCCGCCGCCGACGCGAAGGAGCCCGCCCGCCTGGAAAGCTGCGTCCGCTCGATCCCCGGTTACGACGCCGATCCCCGCGCGACGGAGTCGCACGAGTCAGAGACGGTCATCCACTGAAACCAGCTTTCCGCTCCGAGCCCGGAGGGACCGGCCACGAACGGAGGTCAGGTGCCGAACAGGCGCATGTCCTGGCTTTCGAGGTCGCGCCTGATTTCGCGCAGGACGGCAATGGAGGCCTTGCGGACAACCTCGACCCGGTCCTTCTTGCCGCCGTTGGCGGCGACGACCAGCGTCCGCTTCAGCTCGGGATCGAGGATGCGGGCGCCGCCCAGCCGGCCGCGCCGGATCTGCTGGCCGACCGAGCCCAGGCAGACCGCCGCGCCGCAGCCGACCGGCGCAATCACATAGCCGGCCCCCGACGTCAGCAGGGCATGAGTCCAGGCCGAGGAATCGACCTCGGCGATGATCGAGAGCTGGATGCCGCGGCTGGCGGCGAGATCGCCGATGGCATAGCGGGCGAGGCAGGGTTCGGACGGGAGGAGCAACGGCAGGCCTTCCAGTTCCGACAGCAGGATCTGCTGGCGCGCGAGGACGGGATCGCCCGGCAGGCCGACCAGATAGGTGTCGAACTGGCAGATCGCCTCGTCGGTGGCGCCGACGGTGCGGCCGTTGCGCAGGAAGACGCCGACGTCGATCTCGCCATTGTCGAGCGCCATGTCGATGTTGACGCTGAACCCTTCGGAAATCTGCAGGTGGATCTGCGGATAGGTTTCGCGCACGCGGGCGAACAGTTTCTGGATGAAGCTCTTGCAAATGGCGGAGGAGACGACGATCCGCACCTCCCCGGCGAGCGTATCCTGGGGATCCCGCCCGGTTGCGGTCAGCGCGTCCATCGCATCGATGATCTGCTCGATCTTCGGCAGGACCTTCTCGCCCAGCTCGGTCAGCTCGACGCCGCGGCCGGTACGCAGGAACAGCTTGCCGCCGCATTCCTTCTCGAGCGCGGCGATATGGCGGCTGAGGATCGACGGCGACTTGTTGAGTCGCATGCTCGCCTTGCTGAGGCTGCCCGCCCGGTGAACCTCAGTGACGATCTTGAGCTGGGTCACTTCCATGTGCCGACATCCTCCGGCCCGAAGAGATATACCTTTTCGGGAGTCGCGCAAAACGACGCCCCCCCCGGCCGCACGCACGCGGCCGGCACGGGGTCAGGCGGGCGTCGCGGGACCGTTGGCGATCGGCAGCAAGGTGCGCCGTGCGAAGCGCCAGCGGCCGTCCCCTTCCCGCACCAGTTCGTCGTCATAGGTGGCGGCGACTGCGATCGAGAGCTTGCGTGTCTCCTGGTCCGGGGTGGTGACGAACAGGCAGGCGGAGGTGGCGCGGGCGCGGTCGGGCGTCTCGAACCAGATGACCTCGTTGAAGAAGAGGTGGAAGTTGGGGACGTGGACGGTGTTGGTGCCGTTCTCGAACCGCTCGCGCATCATCGGGCCGGCTTCGGGACCGACGGTGGTCATTGCCGGGGTCTCGTAGCGGCCGTCGGCGCCGAACAGCCGGCCGAAGGCGTCGAAATCGCGGCGGTCGAGCGAGGCGCCATATTCCATGAGCAGATTGTGGATGGCGACTCGATCGGCCATTTCCGTGGGGTGTCCGGACATGGGCTCTCCTTGCTTGCAGTTGCGGGTCGGGGGGACGGAGGCAGGGCCACGCCGCTCATGTGCCCTCCTCCTCGATCCGGCGGCGGTAGAGCGCGCCGTAAGGGGCGAGCGACCTCCAGATCAGATAGACGGCAAGCGGGCCGAACAGGAGCTTCACCGCCACCAGCACATAGCGCAGATCCGCTTCGGACCCGGCGACATAATCGGTGAGGAAGCCGATCAAGGTCGGCCCCAACGTGCCGCCGATCGCAGTGATGCTGGCCGCGTACATGACATTGACCTGGGCACGCATCTCGTTCGGAGTGGTGATCTGGAGCGCGGCGCTGAAGCCGGGGCCGCCCATCACCCCGAAGGTTCCGGCAATCCCCGCGCAGCCCAGCGCCAGCCACGGGCTTGGCATCAGCGGCGCGATGATGAGCAACGGCTGGGCGAGCAGATGGGCCAGGAACAGCACCCTGAGGTTGGCATCGTCCCGCCTTTTCCCCAGCCATTCGGCGAGGCGCGCGCCGGCCACCAGCCCCACGATCGAGGAGACGAGCGACACGCCGCCGAGAAGCGGACCGATCACTTCCGGTCCCCAGCCGTAGGTGCGTTCGTAGAAGGCCGGCATCCAGGCCGCAAAGCCGCTGGTCATCACCGCCAGCAGCAGCATGCCCGACAGCAGGGGGAGGTGCAGCGACCGCACCTGCATGACGAAGCCGACCACCTCGCGCAGCGGATAGCCCTGCGGCCTGCTGCCGCCCCGTCGCCGCGGTTCCGGCACCGTCAGCACCATCAGCAGCGCGACCGCGAGGCCGGGAATGCCGACGATCATGAAGACGAGCTGCCAATTGTGGATGACGCCGAGGCCGGCGACATGGGTGGGCGGGATGTGCGCCAGCAGGCCGTAGAGCACGCCGCCGATCAGCAGCGACAGCGCGGCCCCGCCGGCGACTCCGGCCGACTGGATGGCGAAAGCGCGCGGCATCTTCTCGCGCGAGACGCAGTCCGCGATCATCGACAGCGAGCCCGACGTGTTGACCGATTCCGCACCGCCGGTGACGAAGCGGGCGACGAACAAGGTCCAGTAATTCTGCGCGACTCCGCATATCGCCGTGGCGAAGCTCCACAACGCGAGGCAGCCGGCGATCAGGTTGCGGCGGTTCCCGCGGTCGATCAGCCGCGAAGCGGGAAAGCCGATCAGCACATAGGGCAAGGTGAAGGCGAGTCCGATCAGCAGGCTGACCTCGGTATCGGTGAGGTCGAAGTCGCGCTTCATCGGCTGGACGAACAGCGCCATCACGCCGCGGTCGACGAAGGAGAGCATCGACACGACGCCGAGCAGGATGACCGTGTACCAGCCGCGCGGGCTGGTCCCGGCAGGCGCGGGCTCCACCGGCGCCGCCGGCTCCGGTATGCTGACCTTCACGTCCGCCACTCCATTCATCCTCCCGCGACCCGGACCGATGGCCGACCGGGAGACGTCACAGGCCACTCACCACAATGCCTTGCTGGCCAGGGCGGCGCCCTCGGCAAGCGCGCGCAACTTGGCCCATTGCACTTCCTCATGCACGCGCTGCATCGTCCAGCCCTGGCTGAACCCGCAGTCGGTGCCGGCCATCACCCGATCCCGTCCAACGACGCTGGCATAGTTGCAGATGCGCCAGGCGACGAGTTCGGGATGCTCGACGACATTGGTCTGATGGCTCACCATACCGGGGACGAGCACCTTGTCGTCGGGAAGCTTCACGTCCTTCCACACCATCCATTCATGCTCGTGGCGAGGATTGGCGCCCTCCAGCACATAATATTTCGCGTCGATCTTCAGGATCAGCTCGACGAATTCGGTGAGCGGCACGTCGGTGGTGTGCGGGGTGTTCATGCTGCCCCAGCAGAGGTGGTAGCGCACGCGCTCGGTCGGGATGTCGCGCAGCGCGTGATTATAGGCCTCGACCTGCATTTCCGAGGCGCGCTTGAGCTCCTTCACCGAAGGATCGGTCTTGCCGTGCAGCACCTGATTGCGGGCAGGCAGACCGAGGTCGAGCTGGACCAGATAGCCGGCATCGACGATCGCCTTATATTCCACCGCCATCGCATCGGCGAGCGCGTAGAGATATTCTTCCTCGGTCGCATAGATTTCGCGCGGGAAGCTGTCGGCCCGCGACGGCGTGGCGGAGGGGACGAAGGCGTCGGCGAAATCGTGCGGCGCGAGGGCGGCGGCGAAATTATCGAGATCGCGGCGGAGCTCGTCCCCGCCTTCATAGGTGAGCGGGCGGGTGACCGCGGTCATCGGCACCGCGACCTTCAGGGCCTCGGCGATCCTGTCGCGCGACAGTTCGGGGGGGAGCCACATGGTGCGGTACATCCCGCCATATTGCTCCATGAAGCCGGGAAATTCCTCGGCGAGCTTGGGATAGTACATGCCGGTCCCGCCGGCACTGGGACGCTGCGCCGGCTGCACCTCCAGCCCACCGAGCCGGCCGACGACATAATTGTGGAAGTCCGGCTTGGAGAATTCGCCGTCGCTGGGAATATCGATGCCGACCTCGGCCTGTTTCGCGACGACATCCTTGACGCAGCGCGCGACCAGGGCGTCGAACGCCTGCTGGTCGAATGGCTCGCCGACCAGCTGATCGATGATCATCTCGAGGATCGCGGCCGGGCGGACCAGGCTCCCCACATGCGTCGTCAATATCCGTTCGCCCAACCCCTTCATCCCGATCTCCTGCTGTCGGGCAATCGACCGGGACGCGGCGGCGCCGCCGATGGATCGCGCCTGGAAGTGACGGGCGAGGACGCCCGGAAGAATGGACCGCGCCGATGGACGGAGAGAATCGCCATCAGAAGGTGCGACGCACGGTGAGCTTGAACTCACGCGGCGGCGCCACGCGGGTGTAGCCGTTGATGGTGCCGACCAGGACCTGATAGTGATACCATTTGTCGGCGAGGTTGGTGACTTCGAGCACCGCGGACCAGTCGCCGCCCGGCGCGCGATAGGCGATCTGGGCGTTGAAGATGGAATAGGGATCGATCACGTAGAGCGGATCGGGCTTTCCGGTCTGCGGCGTCGGATCGTAATCCTGCTGGGACCGCCAGTTCCAGTCGAGCCGGGGCGTGAAGGTGCCGATCGGCGTCTCGATATCGTAGGAGACGTTGGCGTGCATGTTCCATTCGGGCTGGCGATGGTTGCCGGGAGCGAGATAGCCGGGCTCCCCGGGCGTCTTCACCCCGGACTTGAACCTGTTGTAGCCGCCCGACCAGTCGATGCGCAGACCGTCGATCGGGACCAGAGTGATGTCCCATTCGAAGCCGCGCAGGGTCGCCGGCTTGCCGATATTGATCATATAGGCGATCGGATCGGGCGCGCCCGGAAACTGGGCGCAGGTGGCGATCGCGGCCGGATCGGTCTGGTCGACGTTGAACCAGGTCGCCACCGGGCCGGGCTGGTTGCGGCATTCGATGCCGCGGACCGCCGTCGCCAGCTTCTTATAGTCCATGTAGAAGGCGGCGAGATTGGCGCGAAGCCGCCTGTCGAACAGTTCCGCCTTCACGCCCAGTTCGTAAGAAATCAGTTCCTCCGCCGAGGTCGGCGAGAGCTGTCGCGGAGTGGTGACGATGGTGGTGAGGCCGGGCGGGCGCGAGCCGGTCGCGGCGCTCGCATAGACCATGATGTCGTCGGTCAGCTTGTAGTCGGTCGAGATCAGCCAGTCCCACCGCTTCTCGCCGGAACTGATCGGTTCGAGCACCGACACCGCCTGCGGATTGTCGATGGTGATCGAGATGGTGGTGTCCGAATAGCGCGCCCCGCCCGAGATCCGCCACCGGTCGGTGATCGGGAAGTCGAGATGGAAGAAGCCCGAATGGGACTTGTTCTTCCCCTTCACCCGCGACAGCTGGAAGATGTTGACGAAGCTGATCATGTTGTTCTGCTGGCCGTCCAGCCGCATCAGGAAGCCGCCGACGACCCAGTCGAGCCGGTCGAACAGCTTGCCGTTGAAGCGCAGCTCGCCCGTCCACTGCCTGTCGACATTCTGGAAGTGCGAGATCACCGGCGCGAGCGGCGAATGGTCGGCGTGGGCGGTGAATTCATTGGCATAATCGGTGTGGCCGACGATCGCCGTCATCGCCACCTCGTCGGCGAGCTGCGCGTTCAGCTTGCCCGAGAACAGGGTGTGGTGGGCGGTCTTCCGGGGTTCGTAGCAGAAGCCGTCCGCATAGGGCGTCGGAAAGCCGCCGCCGGACTTGTCCAGCATCGGCCGGCAGTTGGTCGCATAGGTGTCGTAGATGCCGCCGTCGCGCCTGGGCACGAGGAAGCGGGAGTCCATGATGACCCCGAAGGTGTTGAAGGTCGCGCGGTGATAGGCCTGCGCGCCCGCGCTGGCGGTGCAGCCCGGCGTGTCGAAACAGGCGTCGCGATAGAGGATCGCCACTTCCGGCGTTTCCTCCATGTCCTCCTCGCGATGCCGCGCCGTCAGCAGCAGGCTGATGTCGGGGGTCGGCTCCCACAGCAGCTTGGCCTGGCCGACGCCCATCTTGCCGCCGCCGAGATGGCCGATGACGCAGCCCTTCCTGCCGGAGTCCGGTTGGAAATAGGGAATGTCGCCCTTGAGTTCGGGGGTGCCGAGCCTGTCCATCATGCAGGAGAAATCGAGCCGGCGGCCGTAGCCCCGCTGCTGGTCGAAATGGCCGGAGAGGCGGACGGCGAGCGTTTCGGACAGGCCGAGGTCGATGGCTCCCGCCGCCTCCATATGCCTGCGCGAGCCGATCCCGAGGCTGACATAGCCGGAGCCGTCACCCTGCGGATCCCGGGTGTAGAGCTTGATCGATCCCGCGATCGAGGCGTTGCCGGACAAGGTGCTCTGCGGACCGCGATTGACCTCGAGCCGGTCGATGTCGGTGAAGTCGAGCTCCGATCCGGCGGCGGTGCCGTGATAGATGTCGTCGGTGTAGATCGCGACGGCCGGAGGCACCGCGAGGCTCGACGTCAGCCCCTGCAGCACCCCGCGCATGCCGATGACGGGCGTCCCCGCCGACTGGGCGGCGCCGGGCATGGTCAGCAGGTTCGGCACCACGGCGCCGAGCGTGCCCATGTTGGTGACGTTCGCCGCCTCCAGCTGCGCGCTGGTCTGCGCGGTAATCGCGATCGGCGTGTCCTGAAGCTGTTCGGTCACGTAGCGCGCGGTGACGACGATCTCCTCGATGCCGCCGGCGTTCCCGCTGCTGCCGGTCGCATTGCCGGTCGCGGCGGGCTCTGCCTGATCCTGCGCGGCCGCCGGCGACGCGAAGGCGGCCAATCCTGCCAGACAGCTTGCACCCAGAAACCATCCCGCCGCGCTCCTGCCAAGGCGGCGGCCCATGCTCTTGCCCTCCATAGCGCACCTTCCCCTTCGGCGGCCGGTCTCGAACTCCGTTCCCCGGGGTCCTGCAGGCCTTGTTCCGCTACGGTCCGTCCGTAGTGTGGCAAATCCTGCACATGATAAATATTTGGAAGCAATGGTGCGCCGGCCTATTTCCCCCAAAGGCCAGCACCTATAGGTTTCGCTTCGCGCTCGCTTGGCGATGGAGAGTCGATGACCGACGAGGTGACTTTCGTACAGATGCGAACCTTCGCGGTCGCGGCGCGAGTCGGCAGCTTCGCCCATGCCGCGGAGCAGCTCCTCATTTCCCAACCGTCGGTGAGCGAGCAGATCAAGGTCCTCGAGCAGCGGCTGGGATACCGCCTGTTCCGGCGCCGCCGCGGGACGACTCCGGTGCTGACGACCGAAGGCCAGGCCGCGCTGGAGGAGATCGAAGCCATCCTCGCAGCCCGGAACAATCTGCTCAGGATCGGTCGCCAGGAGTCGGCGAAAGTCCTGCTCCGCATCAGCGTCGGCCGCTACCTGCGGGAGAATTATCTCCGGCAGGTCTTCCCGAGGCTGTTCAGGGAATATCCGGACGTGGAAATCGACCTGCAGCCGCTGTTTCCCCCGGCGGAGGTGACCCGGCGGCTGGAGGACGGCGAGCTCGAGATGGCGATCTACGCCGAGTCGGTCACCGAGGAGGTCCAGCCCTATACGCGCACCATCTGCGAGACGGCGACGGTGGTGATCGCGCCCCCGGGCGTTCGGGCGCAGCTGGCGGCGGGCAAGTGCACGCTCGACGACTTCCAGTTCATCTATCCCGGACGCCGCGATCTCGCCGCCCGCAACGCCAAGGCCTATCTGCGCGACATGGGCATGACGCCGCGCCTGCCGACCATGTTCGTCGACTTCCTCGATGCGCTCGCCCAGCTCATCGCCGACGGCAAGGGGATCGGGATCACCATGCGCTACGCCGTGGCGGACAAGATCGCCGACGGAAGCATCGAGGTCCTCGACATTCCCCTGCCGCCGCTCCGCCGGCTGGTCGCCCGCTCGCCGCGCGCGCCGGACGTGGCCCGCGCCGTCGAGGACATATTGTGCGAGGCGCTCATGGTGACCGATCTCCCGCCCGTCGATCGCCAGTCGCAGGCGGCGAGGCCCGGGTGAGGAGGCGGGCCAGGGAAAGAAAAGTCGCAGCCGGAAGCGCCAGACGCTTCACTTGTTAAGTTTCTGCGCTATGATCGGCGCCACAAGGAAGGGGGAGCCGATCATGCTGTCCAATTATATCGCAGGGCGTTTCGTCGAGGCTGCCGGAGCGGCGCCGATACCGGTCCTCAATCCGGCGCGAGGCACGGTCATCGACGAGGTGCCGGACTCGCCGGTCTCGGCGATCGACGAGGCGGTCGCAGCCGCCCGCGCGGCGCAGCCGGCCTGGGGCGCGCTCGCCAATGTCGAGCGCGCGGCCTATCTGCGCCGGATCGCGGCCAAGCTGCGCGACCATGCGGAGGAGATTGCGCGGACGCTGACCGAGGAACAGGGCAAGTTGCTCGACCTCGCCCGCGGCGAGATCGCCACCACCGCCGACTATCTCGACTATATGGCCGAATGGGCCCGCCGCATCGAAGGGGAGATCGTGCCGAGCGACCGGCGCGACGAGACCATCCTGATGCTGCGCAAGCCGATGGGCGTGGTAGGCGGGATCCTGCCCTGGAACTTCCCCTTCTTCCTGATCGCGCGCAAGGCCGGGCCGGCGTTGCTCACCGGCAACACGATCGTGATCAAGCCGAGCGAGGAGACTCCGCGCAACGCCGACTTCTTCGTCCGGCTGCTCGACGAATGCGAGCTTCCGGCCGGCGTGTTCAACATCGTCCACGGCACCGGCAAGGGCGCCGGCGCGGCGCTGGCCAGCCACCCCGGCATCGACCTCATCAGCTTCACCGGCAGCGTGCCGACCGGCATGGAAATCATGCGCCAGGCAGCCGCCAACGTGACCAAGGTCAATCTGGAGCTGGGCGGCAAGGCGCCGGCGATCGTGCTCGACGATGCCGATCTCGACATCGCCATTCCCGCGATCCGAATCTCGCGCATCCTCAACAACGGGCAGGTCTGCAACTGCGCCGAGCGAGTCTATGTCCAGCGCGGAATCGCCGACGAATTCACCGACAGGATGGTGAACGCGATGCAGGCGGCGAGCTTCGGCGACCCGCTCGGCAATGCCGCGGTCGACATGGGTCCGCTGATTCACGAGAAGGCGGCGGTGCGCGTGGCCGGCATGGTTGAGCGGGCGACCGGCGACGGCGCTACCCTGCTGACCGGCGGCCAGCATCGCGAAGTCGGCGGCGGCCATTATTTCGAGCCGACGGTGCTGACCGGCTGCTCCCAGTCCTCCGAGATCATGCAGAAGGAGATCTTCGGGCCGGTCCTGCCGATCCATGTCGTCGACGATGTCGAGGAGGCGATCGCCAAGGCGAACGATTCCGATTACGGCCTGACCTCCTCGATCTACACCCGCAGCCTGTCGGCGGCGCTGAAGGCGTGCAAGGACCTCGATTTCGGCGAGACCTACGTCAACCGCGAGAATTTCGAGGCGATGCAGGGCTTCCACGCCGGCATGCGCAAGTCCGGCATCGGCGGCGCGGACGGCAAGCATGGCCTGCTGGAATATACCCAGACCCAGATGGTCTATCTCCAGAACTGAACGCCCCGGGCGCCGCCCCGCCCGGGCGGCGCCTCAGCTGAAATCGAGGTCGGCGAAGTCGGGCCGGCGCATGAAGTGCCAGTTTTCGGTGCCGCTGAACGGGTTCATGCCCGGTGTGCGGCCATGCCCGCGCGACCAATAGTAATTGTGCGCGCGCGGATCGCTCCACACCTTCATCCGGTTGCGGTCGTCGACCAGCCGGTTGTAGCGCCAGTAGGGCTCCTCCCGGACCTCGATCGCGCGCCTGCCCTCCAGGATCAGCCGCTCGATGCACTGGAGCGCGTAAAGCGCCGTCAGCTCGTGATAGGAGGCGACCTGCAGCCCGCCATTGGTATTGGGCCCGTAGATCGTCCACAGGTTCGGAAAGCCGGGCATCATGCAGCCGAGATAGGCGCGCGGCCCGCCTTCCGCCCATAATTGGTCGAGGGTCAGGCCGCCGCGTCCACGCACCGTCATCGGATAGAGATAGTCGTTGGCCTTGAAGCCGGTGGCATAGACGATCACGTCGACCGCGTGCCGGCTGCCGTCGGCGGCTTCGATCCCGTCCGGATGGATGCGCCGGACACCGCCGGTCACCAGCGTGACATTGTCGCGCTTCAGCGCATCGAGGATGCAATAATCCTGATCGACCAGCACCGGCCGCGCCGACCAGACCGGATGGCCGGGGGTCATGATGTCCACCATCGCCGGATCGAGCTTGGATTGAAGGAAGGCGATGCTGCGGTCGCGGAGCATCTTGTTGGTCGCGCTGCAGCTATGGGGATCGTCGAAGTCCGGATCGATGTCGAACATCTTCGCCAGATCCTCGCCGGTCCGGTAGGAATGGCGGAAGCGCATGAAATTGGTGTGATAGGGCAGGTTGCGGTCGAGCCACAGGACCTGGTCGGAGACCCGGGCCAGATAGCCGGGAAGCGGCATCAGCCATTGCGGCGTGCGCTGGAACACGGTGACATGGGCCGCCTCCAGCGCCAGTTCCGGCACGAGCTGGTAGCCGGTGCAGCCGGTGCCGATCACCGCGAAGCGCTTGCCGCGCACGTCGAAGTCGTCGGGCCAGTGGATGGTGTGCCAGGACGGGCCGCGGAAGCCGTCCATCCCCTCGATCTCGGGCATGTTGGCGCGGTTGAGGAAGCCGACCGAGGTGATGACCGCGTTCGAGCGGTGGGTCGACCATCCGTCCGGCCCGGACAGCGTGACCTCCCACATTGCCGCATCCTCGTCCCAGGTGAGCGCGGTCACCTCGGTGTTGAAGCGGATCTGTTCCCGCAGGCCGAATTCGTCGGCCACCCAGTCGAAATATTTCTGGTTCTGGTGGTGCGGCCCGTAATTGTAGGGACAGGGGAAGTCGACGCCGAAGATGTGCGAATAGACCCGGCTCGGCGAGTCGACCCGGGCGCCGGGATACCGGTTCTCGTGCCAGGTGCCGCCGACGCCCCCGTTCTTCTCGAAGATCGTGCAGGGGATGCCGGCGCGCCGGAGCTGGAGGGCGGCGTTGAGGCCGCCCATGCCGGTGCCGATCACCGTCACCGAGAAGCCCGCCAGCCGCTCGGGATCGGGAGTCGCACTCCATTGGAGCGAACGCGCCCACGGATCGAGCGCCAGTTCCTCGAGCACCCAGTCCAGGCTTTCCTGCGGGATCGAATCGCCGACCACCAGCTCGAGGCTTTCGGGCAGGCGCCCGGGCGGCCCGATGCCGATCGCGCCGGCGCCGGACTCGCGATAGGCCCTGAGGAAATCGACCGCTTTGGCGCGCACCATCGCCAGCTCGGCATCGCCGGCGGGCACGCGCGAATCCATCAGCCCCTCGGTGACCGTCTTCACCGGCATCGCCTTGAGATCGGGATCGCCGGTCAGCTGGTAGAGAAGGCCGCGCAGGACCATCGGGTCGGCATGGCCGACCGCATCCGCGATCGTCTCGTCGCTCGCCGCGAGCAATTCCGTCCGCACCTTGCCCATCCCCATCCTCTCCCATCCTGTTTCCGGGGCAAGCGCCGAAGCGCCTTCCTTTAACACGTTCGACAATCGGGCCGGGCCGCTTCGGCGGCCATGCTCTCTCCACCCGACACGCAGGAACCCCGGTTCGTTGACACGCCCCGGACCACTATATACTTATCATGTGATCTAATTGGGAAGCGTGTGATTGCGCATCTGCACGCAAGCGCGCCCGAAGCCGGCTACAGGCCGAGAGGGGGGATGATGAGGGGGATATCGGACGGCGTACCGCCCCGCGGCCCGATCCGTTCCGCATCCCGCCCGAGCGCAGGCGCCAGGCGCTGCGGCCAAGGCTCCCGGCGGGGACGCCGCGCTTGACCGCGGACGACAGCGCGCCGGCCGCCGGCGCTCCGCCAGCAACCGCGCCCGCGACGCCACCATCCTTCCGCGCCGGCTGGTACACGGTCTGGGCGACCGCAGCGGTGGCGGTCCTCTCGCAGGTGGACCGCGGCATACTCGCGCTGTTCGTCCAGCCGATGAAGCGCGACTTCGGGCTCAGCGACACCGAGGTCAGCATCCTGCTCGGCTTCGCCTTCACCGCCTTCTACGTCGTCGGCGGGCCGCCGCTGTCGCGGCTCGCGGACAATGGCGTGCGCAAGACCGTCATTTCGGGCTGCCTCGCCACCTGGAGCGTGGCGACCGCCGCCTGCGGCATCGCCCAGAACTTCTGGGCCTTCTTCGCCGCCCGCGCAGTGATCGGCGGCACCGAAGCGGGCTGCGGGCCCGCCAGCATGTCGATGATCTCCGACGCGGTCCCGCGCCGCCGGCTGCCGCTCGCTTATGCGATCTACAACAGCGGCTTCCTGGGCGGGCAGGCGCTGTCGCTGGTGATCGGCGGCGTCCTCATCGGCCTGCTGGCCGGCGTGGCGCCGATCCACATCGCCGGCATCGGCACCATCTTCAACTGGCAGCTCGTGTTCATCATGCTCGGCATCCCGGGGATCGTGATCGCCGGCCTGTTCCTGATCACGGTGCGCGAGCCGCCTCGCCGCGGGACCACGCGCCCGAAGGGTTATCCGCTCCGCGAGGTCGTCGGCTTCGTGGTCGCCAACCGCGCCTACCACCTGCCGTTCCTGACCGCGGCGCTGCTCGCAACCTTCCAGGTCTATGGCCTGATCGCCTGGACGCCCGCCTTCTTCGAGCGGACCTACGGCTGGGGGCCGGCGACGATCGGACCCCTGCTGGGCGTGGTCACGCTGGTCACCCAGACGATCGGGCTGTTCGCAGGGGCGCGCCTCGCGGAGGTGCTGGGCCGCCGCTACGATGACGCCAACATGCGGGTCTATTTCCTCGCCTTCACGCTCGGCCTCCCGTTCGGCGTGATCGGCCCGCTGATGCCGACGCCCTGGATGGCGCTCGGCTGCTTCGCCTTCGGCTATCTGTTGAGCGCGATGGCAAGTCCGGTGTTCAGCGCCGCCCTGCAGGTCACGACGCCCAACGAGATGCGTAGCCAGGTGACGGCGCTCTATTTCATCGTCGCCAATGCGATCGCCGGATCGCTTGGCCCGACGGTGATCGCGCTGCTGACCGATTTCGTCGCCGGGTCGGAGGCGCATCTGCGCTACGTGCTGTCCGGCTATCGGCTGGTGCTGGGACCGCTGGCGGCCGTGTTCATGTGGAAGACCCTGCGCCCCTATGCGCGCCTCTACCGGGAACGGGCGCAGGACGAGGGGTAAGCGCGCGAACGCGGGCCTCCCGCCGGAAGGCCCGCGCATCGCCCGGCTGCGTCAGGCGCTCGTCGCCTCTTCCGGCAGCGGATATTCGTCCGCATTCTGGATCCAGCCTTCCTGCAGCGAGAAGTCGAGCCGCGGCGGCGCGAAGATGTCGGCCATGCGATTGCCCTTCCGGTGCAGGCTTTCCGAGGAGTGGATGACGCGGGCCGGAATGATGGTGGCCGACGGCGCCTCGGTGATCGGGAATTCGTCCGGCCGCCAGTCGTTCTTGTCGAGCCCCCAGGGCCAACGCATATTGTGCAGGAACGAGCCGGCGAGGACCAGCGAGCACTGGTCGAAATCGTCGTGGCTGTGCGGCGACATCTTGGTGATGTCGCGCGGCCCGTCGCCCGGCGGCGGGAAGTTCAGCATGATCGTGGTGCAGCGCCAGATCGGACCGAACTTGCCGGGCTGCCGCTCCTTCCACAGGTCGTAGATGCGCAGCTTGTAGCCCGAGGGCGGCGCCGGCCACGGCTTGAACGGCGGGATGTTCGGATCGTTCGTCTCATAGACCTCACGGTTCGCGCATTTGGCGTTGAGATCGTCCGACTGGGTCGAGAAGAGCCGCACGATGCGACCGCCCTTGCTCAGGCGGATCTCGCTGTCCCCGGGCGGAACGATGATCACCTGGTGGCCGGGGCCCTGCTTCGTCTCGCCCATCGCGCTGACTTCGTAGGGCGTGTCCTCGTCCGGAACGAGGATCATATATTCGTCGATCTGGCCCTTGCGCGAGAAGGTCGCGCCCGCTTCCGCCTCGATATAATTGACCAGCAGGTCCTGCCCGCGGGTGTACCAGGCCCGGCCGTTGACGTCGTCGTCGACCGGCGGATCCTTGTAATAGAGCCCATAGCTCGCGGGGGTCGCAGTGCTCCCCGCACCCTGCGCACGCTTCGCGGTGAAGAGCTTCGAGCGCGGATCCGACTTGTCGTACATTTCCATCCCTTTCGACCGAGGCACAAAGATAACATGATAAACGTGTCACGCGGACCGGCGAGTCAAAAATGACTCCGTGCCGGCAAGGATTGCGAAGCCTGCTGCCTCGGCCGCCGATGCGCGGCACGCGACGATTCGAGTTGTGGTTCTCCGCCACGCCAGTATAAGCTTCACACGTTAATCAAAGCAACAACCTGACCGACGGCGGCGCTGCGTCGCTTCCGTCCCATGCGAGAAGGAGGGGCCGACATGGCTGAGAGTGAAGCGGGCGTCGACAAATATCCCAACCTGCGGCGGGTGGTGACCGGGCATGACGAGACCGGACGATCCTATGCGATGATCGATGGCCCCTGCACCTATCACGGCGCGGGCACCGACGGCTGGCGGGTGCAGGATATCTGGGAGCTGCCTTCCGTCCCGGCGCCTATCGACGGCGTCGAACCCGATCCGGTGGAAGGCCCCGTCAACTTCAACATGCCGGACCTCGGCATCCGGGTCCGCGTCACCGACATCCCGCCGACCCCGCCGGGGTTCGAGCCCTTCCGCCATCGCACCAACACCGTCGACTTCCTCCACGTCCTCGAAGGCGAGATCGTGATGGAATTCGACGATTCCGATCACGAGATCGTGCTGCGCAAGGGCGACACCCTGGTGCAGCGCGCGACCAACCATGCATGGGTCAACCGCAGCGACAAGCATTGCCGGCTGTTCATCGTGATGGTGGCCGGGCGCATCACGCCGGATCTGGAGAAGATCATCGGCCCGATGCCGGAGTGGGATCCCAACCACCGCCGCGACTAGGCTGGTGCAACAGGGGGGCCGCGCCGGTGCACGCTCCGGCGCGGCCATGCCTTCCGCGATGCGAGGGAGCAAGGAATGAGCGAGCCCACGGAACTGCAGGAGCTTCGGGATCGCGAAGCGATCCGCCAGGTATTCGTCGATTATGCGCGGACCCTCGATAGCGGCGACTATGAGGGATATATCCGCCTATATGCGCGCGACGGGGCGTTCGGCGACGCCGTCGGATCCGAGGCGATCCGCGCCAGCGTGGAAGCATATGCCCGGCGGGTCGAGGAGGGCAAGCGGGAGGGCCGGTTCAAGCCCGCCCTCCACATCATGGACAATCACGACATCCGGATCAGCGGCGACCGCGCCACCGCGGTCATCCTCTGGTCCTATGTGGCCGTCGGCCCCGACGGCCTGCCCGAGCTGCTGCAGATCGGCCGCTACGATGACGAGCTGGTGCGCGAGGACGGCGTCTGGAAGCTGGCGCGCCACCGGATCGAGCGGCTGATGGGTCGCGGCCAGCTCGACGAGGCCGAGCCGACGCGGCTGGAGCTGCTGCAGCAGCGCGTGCGCGAGCTCGAGGACCGGGAGGCGATCCGCCAGATCTTCGTCGACTATGCCCGCTATCTCGATAGCGGCGACTTCGACGGTTATGCGAGCCTGTTCGCAAGCAACGGCGTGCTGGTCGCCTCGCTCGGAGAAGCGGTCGGCCCCTCGGGCGTGCGCGAGCTGCTCGGCAAGTATCGCAGCGTCGCGAAGACGCGCGACCTGCCCAAGGCCGTGCATGTGATGAACAATGAGGACATCGTCCTCGACGGCGACCGGGCCACCGCCAAGGTGCTGTGGTTCTACCTCACCACCGATGCCGATCGCGCGCCGACCGTGCTCCAGGCCGGCCGCTATACCGACGACCTCGTGCGCGAGAATGGCGTGTGGAAGCTCGCCCGCCACGACATCAGCCGCATCATGGGCCGGGCGCCGTTCGACCCGGCGCCGCCGACCCGGCTCGACGCGATCGAGGAACGGCTGCGCAGGCTGGAGGAAGCGGCGGCCCACGCCTGACGCCGCGCGGGGCAATGCCCCGGCCGGGAACGGATCAGCGGTTCGCGGCCATCCGCACCCATTCCTCATGGGTGGGAATGACTTCCTCGGCGACGCGGCGGCTGATCTTCCAGCCTTCGTCGAGGCGGACGAACTCGTCATGGTACATGCCGGCGAGCGAGGGCCGAGGCCGATCGTCGGGGCCGCGCATCACGAACAGATAGCGCGAGACAGCGGTCGCGCGGCGTGCGTCGGCATCGACGTCGATCCGTTCGTTGCCGTTCGTGTGGAATCCGCGCAGGTCGAGCGGGCTGCCCGGACCGACGGTATCGAGCAGCATCTTGTGGATCGCCGCCCTGCCCTTGTGGCTGCCTTCGGCATTGGTCCATTCGGCGTCGGGCGCGAACAGGTCGACATAGGCGTCATAGTCGCCGGCATCGAGATGGACCGAATAATCGAAGATGATCCGCCGCAGGGCGAGCTCGGCCTCGACGCGAAGCAGCCGCAGCTCGAGCGAATCCGTCGATCCGCTCATTCGGCCGCGACCTTGGGCCGCATGTCCAGATCGGGATCGAGCGGAACGTCGGAATCCATCGGCACCCCGGCGGCGTTGATGAACGACCCCATGAGGACGAAATGGCCGACGACGAAGATCGCATCCATGAGCTGGCGGTCGGTGAAGTGCCTGGCCAGCACCTCCCAGATGTCGTCGGGGATGAAGAAGTCGGAGGTCAGGGCGTCGGCGGCAGCAATCAGCGCCGCATCGGCCTCGCTCCAGGGATGGGCGTCGATCGGCTTTTTCAGCGCCTCCACTTCCTCGTCGGTGAGGCCGGCCTTGGCCGCATAGGAGAGGTGGCGCGACCAGACGTAGGCGCACTTGATGTCCCAGGCCGTGCGCAGCGCCATGATTTCCCGCTCGCGTTCCTGGAGCGGGTTGGGCGTCATCATCACATAGCCCGCCCAGACCCGGAAGGCCTTGAGCGCGACGGGGTGGCGGACGAAGGCGCGCGCGACGTTGAAGGCGCCGCCGCCGGCGCGGAACGGCCCGAGGATCTCTTCCTGTTCGGCGTCCAGCTCCTCGTCCTTCAGGGGCGGCAGGCGTGGCGTGTCGGTGCGCATGGGTCTCTCTCCCCCGATCGGGTGCTGGTGGAGCAGCTTATATTAACGCGATAACTATCTGCGGGTGGCTGGACAATGTCAACGACCGCGCCGTGACCTGCCGGCGCGTTGACTTGCCGGACCAGCCAATATAATTATCATGTTATATTTCCCGGCAGGCGCCCGAACGGGGGCATGAGAGCGGGGCGGCGCCTGCCGGGAGCCGATGGAAGAGGCCGATAACAGGGCCAGTAACAGGGCCAGTAACAGGGGGGTGCGGGACGGAGCCATGGACGAGACGGATCTTTCCAGGCTCGCCGCCGACGTGCGTTGGCTGAAGGACCGCGCCGAGATTATCGACGCGCTCAACCGCTACACACGGGGCCTCGACCGGCTCGACCGCGAACTGCTGCTGAGCGCCTATCACCCCCATGCCACGGACGATCGCGGCGCCGCCTATCATCCCGAAGGCTATGACGAGCGGGGCATCTTCTCCGGCGGGCGCGAGGCGCGCGTCGACTGGCTGATCCGGGAGGTGGGCAAGCTCCACCATTGTTCCCACCACATCTCCAACTTCACGATCGAGATCGACGGCGACGAGGCGCATTGCGAAGCCTATGTGATCACCACCGCGCTGGAGACCCCCGACGCCCGCACCGTCACCCTCGGCGGCGCGCGGTACAACGACCGGCTGGAACGGATCGACGGCCGCTGGGCGATCGCGCATCGCGAAGTCATCATGGACTTCCAGGCCAAGGTGCCGGTCGCCGACCTGCCGCCGGGCGTACTGAGGGGAAGCCGCGACAAGAGCGACCGCACCTATCTCCGGCCGCTATCCCTGTCCGAGGAAGCGCGGCGCCGGATGGGACGCGAACAAGGCACCACGCCGCAGCCCGCCCGGGACTGAAGCGGAAGCAGCCGCTCCGTCGCCGACCCTATTCGACCGGGATCAACCGCCCCGTCTTCACGTCATAGATGAAACCCCAGACCGGAACGTCCTTGGGCGTGAGCGGATGGGCGCGGATGCGGGCGACATCCTCCCGGACGCTCCGGGCGAGATCGGTGAAGGTCAGCCACTGCATGTACCAGCCCTCCGCCGAACCGCCCTCGGACGCAGTGTTGGACCAGGTCTTGCCGTCGAACTGCGCGGTCGCCCGGCTGGTTTCCAGCAGACCGGCAATGGTGGGGCCGTCGAACAGAAGCATGCCGCAGTCGGTGTGGTGGACGACGAACCATTCGCGCGTCCCCAGCAGCTTGTGGGAGATCACCAGCGAGCGGATCGCATCGTCGCTGGCGCGCCCGCCGGCATTGCGGATGACATGGGCATCGCCCTCGGCAAGCCCAGCATATTTGGCGGGGTCCAGCCGCGCATCCATGCAGGTGAGGATGGCGAAGGCCCGCGCCGGCGGCAGCGCCAGCTTGCTCTTGTCGCCGAACGAGGCGGCATAGGCCTCGTTGGCGGCCATCACCTCGTCATAGGTTGGGGTGGGCGGCGGATCGGTGTGACGATCGGGCATGGCGACCTCCGGATTGCGTTCGGATCAGAGGCTATGCGGACGCCGAGAGAGTCGCAAGCCGGGCCGCCAGCGGGATGCGGGCCCTCCCCGGGCAGCGGCCGGCCATTGAACCTGCGGCGACGATGCCTATCTCCCCGGGCGGTCCGGCTTCTCCGGGCCTTCCCTCGGAGGGTCCTTCGCCCTTCGGGACAGCTAATTTCTCGCTTAGTGAGGAGGTGGACGTGCACATCGCGCAGGTCGCCCCGCTCGCGGAAGCTGTGCCGCCGAAGCTATACGGCGGAACCGAGCGGGTCATTTGGTGGCTGACCGAAGCCCTGGTGGATCTGGGGCATCAGGTCACCCTTTTCGCAAGTGGCGATTCGATGACATCGGCCCGGCTGGTGCCATGCGCACCGAGCGGTCTTCGGCTCGCCGGAATCCGGGATCATGTGGCATCGAACCTGGCGATGCTCGACCGCGTCCGCGCCAGCGCCGACGAATTCGACATCATCCATTTCCATACCGACCTGCTGCAATATCCCCTGTTCCGGCCGATGGCGCACAAATGTCTGACGACGCTGCACGGGCGGCAGGACCTGCCGGATTTCTGGCCGGCCTATTCCGCCTTTCCGGAAGCCAGGCTGGTCTCCATCTCCAACGACCAGCGGCGACCCATTCCCAACGCCAATTTCATCGGCACCGTGCATCACGGCCTGCCGCCCGATCTGATTTCCTTCTCGCCGGAGGGCGGCCAGTATCTCGCCTTCATGGGCCGGATGTCGCCGGAAAAACGGCCGGACCGTGCGATCGAGATCGCCAAGCGCGCCGGCATGCCGCTCAAGATGGCGGCGAAGGTGGACAGCGCCGACGAGGCCTATTTCCGTGAGAAGATCGCGCCGCTGGTCGACCATCCGCTGATCGAGTTCGTCGGCGAGATCGGCGACAAGGACAAGGCGGCCTTCCTCGGCGGCGCGCTCGCCTTGCTGTTCCCGGTCGACTGGCCCGAGCCGTTCGGCCTCGTGATGATCGAAGCGATGGCTGCCGGCACGCCGGTGATCGCCTGGCGCAACGGATCGGTGCCCGAAGTGATCGAGCCTCGAAAGACCGGGATCGTCGTCGAGTCGATCGAGGAAGCAGTAGCCGCGGTCGAGGCCGTGCGCGGCATTTCGCGCCGGGGCGTGCGCAGCCGGTTCGAGGAACGATTCACCTCCGAGCGTATGGCGCGCGACTATCTGAGCCTGTACCGCAAGCTGCTGAACGAGAAAGGCGAAGTCGAACCGCCTCGGGCCGAACGGCCTGCCGCGGAACCGCTCAGGGCCGAACTGATCGCAGCCGAATGAAGCCGTCCATGGACGCACCTGCGCAACCCATCCTTCCTGCCGAGCCGCAGGACGGAACGATGGCGGACTATCATATCGCGGCGAGCCGGTCGCTGGTCGACCGCCCGCTGCGCATCCTCAAGCATGACGATCTGTTCGTCGTGTTCGACAAGGGCGGCGACATCCCCGGGGAAGCGGGCGGTCCGGAGGGGCTCTACTTTCGCGACACCCGCTTCCTGTCGCGGATGCGGCTGCACGTGGGCGACGGGGCGCCGCTGCTGCTCGGCTCGGTCGTCCTCGACGACAATAGCGCGCTCATCGTCGATCTCACCAACGCCGACCTGCACGACGCGGAGGGCCGGCGCTGGCTGCCGCGCGACAGCGTGTTCGTCAGCCGGATGACCTTCCTGAGCGGCCGCCGGCTGTACGAACGGCTCACGATCCGGCGCTTCGAACCACTCCCGGCCAAGCTCCCGATCGAGCTCCGGTTCGGCTTCGATTTCGCGGACCTGTTCGAAGTGCGCGGCGAGCGGCGGCCGCAGCGCGGATCGATCCGGTTCGAGGCCACCAGCCGCGAGAAGCTCACCGTCCACTACCGTGGCCTCGACGGACTGGACCGGCGCACCGCCCTGCGCTTCGATCCGGCACCGGCCGAACTGACCCAGACGCGGGCGCGCTGGGAGCTGGATTTTTCCGAAACCGACAGCCGCCACATCGACATCGTCATCGCCTGCGGCACCGCGGAGGAACCGCCGGCGAACCCGCCCAATGCCGGATCGGCGCTGCGGAGCGTGCGCCGGGGCAGCCGGCGGCGCGTGCGCAGCCTCACCGGCATCCGCAGCTCCAACGACTTGTTCAACGAAGTGCTGTCGCGGGCGGCGGCCGATCTCGACATGCTGCTGACCGACACGGAATATGGCCTGTACCCTTATGCCGGCGTGCCCTGGTACAGCACCGTCTTCGGACGCGACGGCATCCTCACCGCGCTGCAGCTGCTGTGGATCGCGCCGGACATCGCCCGCGGGGTGCTGCAGGCGCTCGCCCTCACCCAGGCGACCGAGATCGATCCGGCGGCGGATTCCCAGCCGGGCAAGATCATCCACGAAATGCGGGGCGGCGAAATGGCGTTGCTCGGCGAAGTCCCGTTCCGACGCTATTACGGGACGATCGACGCCACGCCCTTGTTCGTGATGCTGGCCGGCGCCTATCTGCGGCGCACCGGCGATGTGGAGACCATCCGCGGTATATGGCCCCATGTCGAGGCGGCGCTCCACTGGATCGACCGCTTCGGCGACCTCGACGGCGACGGGTTCGTCGAATATCGCCGGATGAGCGATCGCGGGCTCGCCAACCAGGGCTGGAAGGACAGTTCCGATTCCGTCTTCCACGCCGACGGGCGGCTGGCGGAAGGGCCGGTGGCGCTGTGCGAAGTGCAGGGATATGTCTATGCCGCCAAGCGCGAGGCGGCGCAGATGGCGCGCGCCCTCAACCTGCCGCTGCGCGGCGACCAGCTCGACCGGCAGGCCGAGGAGCTGCGGACCCAGTTCGACACGCGATTCTGGATCGAGGAGATCGGCTGCTACGCGCTCGCGCTCGACGGCAGCAAGGAGCCGTGCCGGGTACGATCCTCCAACGCGGGCCATGCGCTCTATACCGGCATCGCGCTTCCGGAACGGGCGGCGCCGCTGGCCCGCCTGCTGACCGGCCAGGATTTCTTCAGCGGCTGGGGCATCAGGACGATCGCGCGGGGCGAAGCGCGCTACAATCCGATGTCCTATCACAACGGGTCGGTGTGGCCGCACGACAATGCCCTGATCGCGCTCGGCCTCGCACGCTACGGCCACAAGGCGGAGGCGGCGCGGGTGATGCAGGCGCTACTGGACGCCGCCGTCTATGACGAATTCCGCCGCCTTCCCGAGCTGTTCTGCGGATTCCCCCGTCGCCGCAAGCGCGGACCCACCGCTTATCCGGTGGCCTGCGCACCGCAGGCCTGGGCGGCGGCCTCTCCCTTCGCCCTGCTGGCCGCAGTGACCGGAATCGACGTCGACCACCAGCAATGCCGCCTGATCCTGCGCAACCCCGTGCTGCCGCCGGCGGTCGACGAAGTGGACCTGCCGCCGATCCGGGTCGGCAATTCCAGCCTCGCGGTACGCCTGACCCGCAACGGAGCGGACGTGACGACCACGGTGACGGAACGCACCGGCCCGGCGGAACTGGCCATCTTCAAGTGAGGCGGCGCTGGCTGCGCTTGCGCCCGCCCCTTCGCTCCCAATTCCCGCGGCCTGCATTTTCGCGCCAAGGCATATTGACCAACGCCGCGGATGATGGCCTTTTGTTACCGTGCCCAGCCGCGACCGGCATCGGGTTCATCCGACCACGACCCAGAGGAGAGTTAATGCGCACCCCCTCCCTATCCCGGCGCCAGGTCGTCCATGCCGCCGCTCTCGCGTCCGCAGGCATCGTTCTCGCACCTTTCGTGCCGGCCTGCGCGCAGACCGCGCCGCAGGGGGATCCCATCACCAAGCCAATCCCGTCGACCGGCGAGCGGATCCCGGTGATCGGGGTCGGGACCAACCAGTATAGCGTCGACGCGCCCGAGCAGATCGCGGCGCTCCAGGAAGTGCTGGAGAAGATGATCGAGCTCGGCGGATCGGTGGTCGACACCGCCCGCGCCTATGGCCGGTCGGAAGAAGTGATCGGGGAATTGATGCAGCGGATCGGCAAGCGCGACCGCTTCTTCATTTCGACCAAGACCCCGATCGGCGGCGAGCTGCGCGCGCCCGAGGTCGAGGTGCAGGCCGCCTTCGACCGGCTGAAGGTGGACAAGATCGACCTCATGCTGATCCACAATCTCTTCGGGCTGGACCAGTTGATGCCGGCGCTCATCGACGCCAAGGCGAAGGGGCGGGTCCGCTACATCGGCATGAGCACGTCCACCGACGAACAATATGCCGGGCTGATGGACGGCATGCGCAAATATCCGCTCGATTTCATCCAGGTCGACTATTCGATCGCCAACCGCGGCGCGGCGGAGGCCGTGCTGCCGCTGGCGCAGGAGCGCAAGATGGCGGTCCTGGTGAACATGCCGTTCGGCGGCCGGCGGGACGCGGCAGCCGTGTTCGGCCAGGTCGCCGACCGTCCGCTGCCGGACTTCGCCGCCGACATCGACGCCGCCAGCTGGGCCCAGTTCTTCCTGAAATATGTGGTGTCCCATCCGGCGGTGACCGCCGCCATTCCGGGCACCACCCGGGTGTCGCACATGATCGACAACCAGGGCGCCGGGAGGGGCCGCCTTCCCGACGAAGCCATGCGGCGGGAAATGGAGCGCTATTGGGACGCGCTGTGACGGCAGGGCAGCGCCCGGCCGGGGCAGGATGGTTCGGCATCGCGACGCACCCAAGGCCGCGTCGCGGCGGTGAGGGCGCGCCTTGACGTCCGCCGAGACCAGGGCGGGCGGGGGGCTGGCCCGCCTGATCGTCGCCAAGCCGTTCGAAGTGCCTGCCGTGATCGGCGGGTTCCTGCTCTTCTTCCTGCTGTTCACCGGCTATTTCATGCTGCGGCCGGTTCGCGAGACCTTCGGCATCGTCGGCGGGGTGGACAATCTGCAATGGCTGTTCACCGGGACCTTCGTCGCCACGCTCGCGGTGGTCCCGATCTACGGCTGGATCTCCTCGCGCCTGCCGCGCCGGCGCCTGCTGCCGATCCTCTATGTCGCGTCGGCGGTGGTGATGGCAGCGTTCGCCACCAGCCTCGTCGTCGATCCCGACAATGTCTGGATCGCGCGCGCCTTCTTCATCTGGCTGTCGGTGTTCAACCTGTTCGTCATCTCGGTCGCCTGGAGCCTGATGGCCGACCTGTTCGACCGCGACCAGGGCCACCGCCTGTTCGGCCAGATCGCCGCCGGCGCCAGCCTGGGCGGCCTCGCGGGGCCGATCGTTTCCGGCCTGCTGGTCGCTTCGCTCGGCGAGGCCGGGCTGCTCTATCTTTCCACCGGCCTGCTGCTGCTGACCCTGCTGTGCGTGCGCTATCTGATCGGCTGGCGGGACCGCGTTGGACCCAAAGTCGACCAGGGCCAGGCCCAGCCCGAGCGGATCGGCGGATCGATCTGGGCCGGCATCACCCTGATCCTGCGCTCGCCCTATCTGCTCGCCATTTCCGGTTTCGTGCTGCTGCTCACCACCGCCAGCACCTTCCTCTATTTCGAGCAGGCACGGATCGTCGAGGCGACCTTCCCCGACCGCACCCGCCAGACCCAGGTGTTCGCCGCGATCGACGCGGCGGTCCAGTCGATCACCATCCTGATCCAGATCTTCTTCACCGGACGGATCGCAAGGCGGCTCGGCGTCACCACATTGCTGGTCGCGGTGCCGGCGACGATGATGTTCGGATTCGGGCTGCTCGCGTTCGCGGCCACCTTCCCGGTGCTGGCCTTCGTGATGATGGTGCGGCGGATCGGCGAATATGCGCTGGTGCGCCCGGGCCGCGAGATGCTGTTCACCGCCGTCGACACCGAAACCAAGTACAAGGCCAAGAATGCGATCGACACCGTCGTCTACCGCGGCGGCGACGCGATCGCGGGATGGGTCTATGCCGGCATCGTCGCCATCGCCTCCACCGGCGCAGTCGCGATCGCGGGTGCCGTGATAGCAGGCATCTGGGCGGCAACCGGCCTCGCCATCGGGCGCCGGCACGACCGCAAGGGCGGGAGCGGCGAAGACAAGGTGGAATGAAACGCGGCTGCACCCTCCGGCGCTGCCCGCCTCGTCACGGCGCCGCCTCCAGGACGGCATCGAGGATCGCCTCGCGCGCATCGCCGCGTAGACCGGGCAGCCCTTCCTCGGCCAGGGCACGCTGGACCGTGCTGCGCTCCGCCACCCGCTCGAAATAGCCGAGCAGGTGGGGCGGCATCGGGATCTCGAACGCGCGGGCCCAGCGCAGCATCACGAACAGATAGGCGTCCGCGACCGAGAAATGCGGGCCGAACAGATAGAGTTCGCGCACATGGTCACCGACGAGACCGAGGCGGCCCGCGACGGCTTCCCCGGCCCGCACCCGGTCGGCGCCCGTTACGCGATGCCAGAAGGGCTTGAAGGCGACGTGCAGCTCCGAGGAGAGAAAGGATAGCATCTCGAGCAGGCGGATATGTCCGAGCGGGTTCCCCGCTTCGACCGGAGGGCCGTAGCCGGAGATGAGGGTCAGGATGGCGACGTTCTCGGTCACACTCTGTCCGTCGTCGAGCACCAGCAGCGGCACCGAACCCTTCGGGTTGATCGCGCGATAATCCTCGCCGCGCTCGGTGATCCGGGAAGCGAGGTCGACTCGTTCGAATTCGGCGGGAAGGCCCGCTTCATGCAGCGAGATCCGGCTCGCGAGGCTGCAGGCGCCGGGGGCGTAATAGAGCTTCATTGTCCATCCTCCTGTTCGGCATGTCCGGTGAAAAGCGCGGCTGGCGGGTCGGGATCGACGATGGGCAGGCGCAGGGTGACGGTGGTGCCGGCGCCCGGTTCGCTGTCGACCTCGATTTCCCCGCCGGCCTCCAGGAGGAAGCGTTCGACCATCGGCAGGCCGACGCCGCCAAGGCCGTCGCTCTTGGTGGTGAAGAAGGGATCGAAGGCGCGGCGGACCGTCTCCGGCGACATGCCGATCCCCTCATCCATCACACGAAGCTCGACCATATTCACCCCGCCCCAGACGGCCTGGGCCTCTATGAGGACCTCGCCGCGGCCGGCCATGGCATCCCGCGCATTCAGCACGAGGTTGAGGATCGCATTGCGCAGCCCGAGCGGATGACAACGGACCTGGGGCAGATCCGGCTCGATATCGACGGCGAGGGTGAAGCGCGACTGGCCGATGCCGTCGACCAGGGCCATGACGTCAGCAAGGCATGCGGCGATGGTGCTGCGTTCCTCCCCGCCCGACCGGTCGAGGATGACGCCGATGGTCTGGCGAACGAGCGCCCCGGCCTGATCGAGCGACATCCGCGCCCGGGCGAACACGGCCCTCGCCCGATCGGGGGCCATGTCGGGAGTCCGCGCCACGATATCGACGGCGGAGGTGGCGATCTGGATCAGATTGCCGAGGTCGTGCACCGTTCCCGCGGCGGCGAGGGCGCAGGATGCCCCGGGGGAATCCTGCCTGTTGGTTGCGGGGCCGGCAATGCCGCCGGTTTGCGGACGGCGCTCCCCACTACGTGCGTGCTGCAGACTCTGGCTGGGCATCATCGTGTCTCTCCTCGCGAAAGGCGGTGCGAAGCCTGAATGACCCTGGAGGCGGCGGATCAGGCGGCCGCGCGCGGTTCGACGAGAGGCGCGGCCCGGAACCCGATCTGGATGCGGTTCCAGACATTGATCGCCCCGATCAGCAGGGTCAGATAGGCGATCTCGGTCTCGTCGAACTGGCCCTTCAGCCGGTCGTAATCCTCGTCGGGCGCGTGGGTGCTGGCCACCCTGGTCAGGCTTTCGGTCCAGGCCAGGGCAGCGCGCTCGCGATCCGTGAACAGGCGCGATTCGCGCCAGGCATCGAGCAGGTGGAGGCGCTCGTGGCTTTCGCCATTCTTCACCGCATCGCGGACGTGCAGCTGGATGCAATAGGCGCAGCCGTTGATCTGCGAAGCCCGCAGCCGCACCAGTTCGATGAGGCTCTGTTCGAGCCCGCTCTTCTCGATGCTGGCTTCGACGCCCAGCATCGCCTTCGTCCCTTCGGGGGCTGCCTGAAAGAAGTTCATGCGCGCGGTCATTGATAGATCTCCCTGGGTGCGGGGGTGGAAGACAGGCGTCCCTCGCCGATCGCCCAGACGGTGAGGACGATGCCGAGCAGTGCGGGCAGCGTGATGGCCGGGAAATCCCGGGCCAGCGCCGACGGTCCGCAGATGCCGGCCGCCACTTCCCAGGCGTGGAAGAGCGCATGTCCCGAAAGCCAGACGGAAGACGCCGCCCAGGCGACGACGCGTTGCCGGGGCGCCGCCGCCCCGGCCAGGAAGGCGGCGCCGAGGAACAGGTAGATCAGCCCGATGTCGCGGATGAAATGCTGGTTGAACGGCCCCGTGGTGGTGACGCCGGGAACGGCGAAATACCAGTTGGCCGGCGACAGGAGCATGAACAGGCCGTTGCCGACAGCCAGCACGCCCAGCGCGACGGCCGTGCCGATGCAGAGAGTCCTCATCATGGCTCGATCCTTCTCGCCGTGATTTCGGGTCAGGCGCGCGCCGGGGGCGGCGGCACGTGGGTAAGCCACCAGTCGAACCCGGTCGGGCCGACCTGCGCGGCGGTGCCGGGGAGGAGCCAGCCGTCGTCAAGCCGCACTTCGAAATAGGGCGCGTCCGGATCGGCGATGACCGGCCGGTCATCCTGGTCGTAGGCGAGCACCTGGCCGACGAGTTCGTCGATGAAGAAGCGATCGGGACCGGCGACCTCGATGGTGCCATTGACCGGCGCCTCGACCGCGGCCCGGGCCACCGCCTCGGCGACATCGGCGGCGGCCATCGGCTGGAACTGCGCATGGGGGAGGCGTATCACGCCGCCTTCCGCCGCCGACTGGGCGATGCCACGCAGGAATTCGAAGAACTGGGTCGCCCGGACCAGGGTGTAGGGGATGGGCGAGGCCTTGATCATCTCCTCCTGCGCCAGCTTGGCGCGGAAATAGCCGCTCTGCTGCAGCCGGTCGGTGCCCACCACCGAGAGCGCGACATGGTGGCGCACCCCGGCGTCGACCTCGGCATCGGCCACGTTCCGCCCGGCAGTGCGGAAGAAGTCCATTGCCGCGTCCGCTTCGAACGACGGCGAATTGGAGACGTCGACGACCACCGACGCCCCTTCGAGCGCTTCGGCCAGCCCTTCGCCGCTGACCGTATCGACCCCGGTGTTCGGCGCGGCCGCGACAACCTCATGCCCTTCGGCCGTCAGCTTCTGCACGACCTTCGAACCGATGAGCCCGGTTCCGCCAATGACGACGATCTTCATGGTTCCACCTTTCCTGTGTCGGGGCGGCAACCGCGCCCCTTCGAATGGCAAGGAGGATCGCCCCGATCGCCCTCCGCCACCATCGTGCCAACGGGATGGCGGCAGTCGCCGATCGGTGGGCCGACCTGAACCTGGGGATAGGGCCGCCGAGCTATCCGCCGGGTTTTTCCGACCAGTTCCCGACCGGATCGAATGAGGCCTCCCCACGTCCGCCGACACCGGCCCAGCGCCGGTATGGGGCGGGCCGCACCATCGTTCGATACCCGCCCCCATGCCCGCGCCCCTAGGCGTCGCAAGCCGCCGGCCACATCCGGTCCGCGGGAATGCGAACGAGGAGACTTCCCATGCCCACGATCACCACGAGGGACGGACACGAGATCTATTACAAGGACTGGGGCGAAGGCCCGGTCGTCACCTTCTCACACGGATGGCCGCTCAATGCCGACGCATGGGATGCGCAGATGCTGTTCCTGGCAGGGAACGGCTATCGCGTGGTGGCCCATGATCGCCGCGGCCACGGCCGATCGGCGCAGACCTTCCGCAACAACGACATGGACGGCTATGCCGACGACCTCGCGGCGGTGATCGAAGCGCTCGACCTGCGCGATGCGACGCTCGTCGGCCATTCGACCGGCGGAGGCGAGGTCACCCGCTATATCGGCCGGCACGGCACCGCCCGTGTCGCCAAGGCGGTGCTGCTGGCCGCCGTGCCGCCCCTCATGCTGCAGACGCCGGCCAATCCGGAAGGCCTGCCGATGCAGGTCTTCGACGACATCCGCGCCGGGCTGGTGCGCGACCGGTCGCAATATTATCGCGAGCTCGCGCCGCTCTTCTACGGCGCCAACCGGCCGGGCGCCCAAGTGTCGCAGGGCGTGCTCGATCAATTCTGGCTCTGGAGCATGCAGGCGGGCCTCACCAACGCCTATGACAGCGTAAAGGCCTTCTCCGAAACCGACTTCACGGAGGATCTGAAGGCGTTCGACGTGCCGACCCTGGTCCTTCACGGCGAAGACGACCAGATCGTGCCCGTCAAGGATTCGGCCCGCAAGTCGGCACGGCTGGTGAAGGGCGCCCTGGAAATCTACTATCCGGGTGCGCCCCATGGCCTGACCGCCACCCATGCCGACCGGCTCAACGCCGACCTGCTCGCCTTCATCCGGAGTTGAGCCTGCGTCCTGCGGCGGTCGCGAACGACCTGCCGCAGGACGTCATGCCGCGGTCGCCGCGGGCAGCGAGAAGCGGAAGAGCGCACCGCCTTCGGGGTGGTTGGACGCGTCGATCGTTCCGCCATGCGCAGCGACGATCGACTGGCAGATGGCGAGACCGATCCCCATCCCTTCCTCCTTGGTCGTGAAGAAGCCTTCGAAGAGCCGGCTCATATCCCCGGGCGCGATACCCGGCCCGCGATCGCGGATCGCGAAGCTCACGGTGCCGTCACCAAGTGCCCCGGTGGCAAGATCGAGGCTGCCGCCGGATGCGCTCCCCTGCGCCATCGCCTGGATGCCGTTGACGAGCAGGTTGACGATGACCTGCTGCAGCTGGACGCGGTCGCACAGGACGCGCGGCAGGCGGGTGCCCAGGTTCAGCGACAGGGCGATCGACCGCGTCTCGAGATCGTGGCGGACGAACAGCAGCGATTCATAGACGACCTCGTTGAGGTCGAGCAGACTCCGCTCGGGCACCCGCCGGGCCACCATGCTGCGGATGCGGTTCACGATTTCGCTCGCACGCCGGGCGCTGGCCGCGACGCGCGTGGTCAGCTGCCGGACTTTCCCCAGATCGGGCTCGTCCCGCGACAGCCAGCGAAGGCTGGTTTCGGCATTGGTGAGTATGGCGGCGAGCGGCTGGTTCACTTCATGCGCGATCGACGTGGTGAGTTCCCCCAGCGTGGAAATGCGGGCGGCGCGGCTGAAATCGGCCTGAATCTGGCGCAGCTGGGCTTCGGTCCGGATCCGGTCGGTCAAGTCCTCCAGGCTGACGAGCGTGACATCGGCCTGCTCGGGCGGTGCCGGAAAGGTGACCGTGAGCCGGACGTCGAGCACCCGTCCGGCCCGGGTACGCAGCTTCATCATCTCGCTGTGGTTTCGGTGCCCCTCGAACCGCGCGGCGAGGATGCGCGCGAGGGCGCCGGGCGAAGCCGCAAACAAGGGTCCGATCGGCCCGATGAGGTTCTCGCCGTCGACGAGCGTTTCCGCGCTGCGATTGACTTCGGTAATGCGCACCCGTTCCCGCGCGAGGGCGACCACTTCGGGATGCGCCTCGAGATAGGCTGCAAAATCCTCCACGCCTTCGGCGCGCAACCGGTCATGGGTGGGCGCCATGGCCCGGCCGTCGACCTGCAGCAGTGCAATGGGCAGGTGGTGGATCAGCCTGCGATAGCGCTCCTCGCTTGCCCGCAAGGCCAGGTTGGACCGACCGTCCCTGGCGACGCCCTCGACTTCCACGATCAACCGGTCCGGCCCGAGATCCGGCGTGCGCCACAGGATCAATCGGGCGTTGTCGAGCAGCAGGGAGGCGATGCCGCGAACATGGCGGAAGGTTTGCGACGGCTGCCCGGCGGCCTGGACGATCAGCGCGGCCAGGTCGCTCCGGCTTTCCGCAGGCCAGAAGGCGGCCACGGGCTTGCCACGCATTGCGTCCTGGCCGACATAGGATCCGACGCGCGCCTCCACCTGGGGATTGACCTTGGTCACACGTGCGGCGGCAAGTACCGCGTCGACCCAGTGGGGCGATGGAGACCGGCCCGATGTCATGGCCTCGACGAGCGGCCGAACCCCGGACGTATCCAGCTCCCAGCGCGCCCGTTCGCAGGCCCCTTCGACCAGCACCGGCTCGCGCGGCGCAGATCCGCCTTCGATGGCGGCAACGAAGGTCTCGACCATATCAGCCTCCACGCCCCTGCCCGCTCGAGCCCGAGCGGCTAGCCTCCGCCCAGGGCCATCCGGAGATGCTCGAGCAGGAGTGCATCGGCGACCGGCTTGCCCAGATAGGCATGGGCGCCGCCCTCCAGTGCCCGCCTGCGCGTCACGGGATCCTCTGCCGAGGTGATGAAGATGACCGGCGTGTCCGATCCCCGCCGGCGAAGCCGCTCCTGCATCTGCAATCCGTCCATCCCCGGCATCCTTACGTCCGCAATGATGCAATCGACCTCGCCGATCGCGGCGTCGGCGAGGAAATCTTCGGCGCTGGCCCAGGACCGGCTTTCAAAACCCGTCACCTGCAGCAGATCGGTGAGAGCCTCACGCACCGCCTCATCATCGTCCACGATCGCAATCACAGGCACATTCGGCACGCCGCTAGTCCTCAAGTACGGGGCCGGATCGGCCTCTCCTTCCTGTCGCGCGCCCGGCGGTTCCTGAATACCATACCGACGTCTAGGGTCGTTCGATGCTAGGAGGCTTCGCGATCGCGCACATGGGGCGGGAGCATCTCCCAGGCCCGGATGAGTTCGCCGACCGATGCCGCCTCCATCTTCCGCATCACGCCGCTGCGATGCAGCTTCACCGTGATCTCGCTGATCCCCAGGTCATAGGCGATCTGCTTGTTGAGGCGCCCGAGCGCGACGGCGCGGAAGACCTGGCGCTCGCGCGGCGTCAGCCGCGCATGCCGTTCGACATATTCGTGCACGGCCCGCCTCTCGGCGCGCTGGGCCGCATCCCGCTCGATGCCTGCGTTGACCGCATCCAGCAGAGCCTGGTCGCGTACGGGCTTGGTCAGGAAATCGACGGCCCCGGCCTTCATCGCCTGGACGCTCATGGGAATGTCGCCATGGCCGGTCAGGAACACGACCGGCTTGGCATCGCCGTTGGCCGCAAGCTGGTGCTGAAGGTCGAGGCCGCTGGCGCCGGGCATGCGCACGTCGAGGACCAGGCAGCCGGTGCGGTCAGGCAGATTGGCGTCGAGGAGCTCGCGCGGGGATCCAAAACCGGCCGCATCGAGCCCCACCGACAGCAACAGCTCGTGCAGGGAATCCCGGACATCCGCGTCGTCGTCGACGATCAGGACCAGGGGGCGTTCGGCCACTGCATTCATTGCGAGGTCTCCTCGGAAGCGGAAGACGCAACAGGCATGGACTTGCGGACGCGACGCGAGACACGGTCGTCGATCCACGACCGGACTTCACTTGCGAATTCGGGGGGCGCCTTGCGCTCGACGGCGCGGCCGACATCGGCCAGCGATCGTTCCGCGAGGGCCTCCCGCATGGCCTTCTCCGCGCGCAGGATCACGGCATGGATCGAGCAGGTCCCGTTCGTCGCCCAGTCCGGCGGGCAGTCACCGAACACGGCGCAACGGCCGCGGACTTCCTGGCACTCGAACAGCGGTTTCCTGCCCTCGATCGCATCGACGATGTCGAGGAAGCTGATGTCCTGCGGAGCGCGTGCGAGACGATAGCCGCCGCGCACGCCTTCCGACGCCTCGACAATGCCCGCCTTTTCCAGCTTGGCGAATATCTTTGCGAGGAAGGCGGGGGGCAGCCCCTGGAACTCGGCGAGCTCCCGGCTGCTCATCGGCGCTTCGCCGGCCCCGGCCAGCCAGAGGAGGGAATGGATCCCATATTCGACGCTGGCGGTGAGATGGGCCATAACATGGACCATATCAGTCCACGTTATGAGTCGCAATCTCAAAACATGGACCGACGGGGTCGGCGTTCGACTAGTTCAGGCGAGGGCCATGCCTCCGTCGACCCGGAGCGTGACTCCGGTCACGAAGCTTGCGGCGTCGGAAGCGAGGAACAGCGCCGCCCTGGCGAGTTCCTCGGGGCTTCCGAGTCGACCGAGCGGGATGGCGGCCGCCATCGACGCCTCGAAGGTCGATCGCTGATCCGGCGGGACGCCCAGCTTGGCCAGTATGGCCGTGTCGGTCGGCCCGGGACTGAGGATGTTGACCCGGATTCCCCGCGCCTTCAGCTCGATCGCCCAGCTGCGTGCGAAGGCGCCGATCGCCGCCTTGGTGCCGGCATAGACCGCATGGCCATCCAGCACCTTGTCGCTGGCAAGCGAGCCCGTGAGGATGATGGCCCCGCCGTTGCGCATGACCGGCGCCATCTTCTGCACGCCGAAGAAGACGCCGCGGGCATTGACCGCGAACTGAGCGTCATATTCGGCTTCGGAAACATCCGCCGAATGCCGGATGGTGTTGACGCCGGCATTGGCCATGTAGATGTCGAGGCCGCCGAAGCGCCGGACGACCTCCGCCGCTGCCGCATCGTGATGCGCTGGATCGGCGGTATCGCCGACCAGGCCGACGGCGGCCGGCCCGATCATCCCGACCGCCTGGTCGATGGCGTCGCGCCTGCGGCCGGTGATGATGACCTGCGCCCCTTCATCGGCAAACAGCTTTGCCGTTGCCAGTCCGATACCGCTGCTGCCGCCGGTGACCAGCGCAGCCTTCCCTTCGAGAATGCCCATGGTGCGTCCTTCTTGCTTGCGGGCTTCAGCATGAACCCGCCGGCGGGATCGATCAGCTATGCCAAGGTCTCGATCACCTCACCGGAAGGTCGGTCCGCTTTCGCCGAGCGTATGATTCCGCGCCCTCCACCCGATGCGGCATCGTTGCCGCGATCGGACCAAGGCGAGGCAGCCATGACGAAAATCCCCACCCCCCGTCTCAGCCGGCCGGAATGGGCAGCCGTGTCGCTGGCCCTGATAGAGGCCGACACGGGCGCAGGTGCCCCGGCGCCGGAACCAGGATCGTTCCGGGCCCATGTGGACCGCGCGATGCGGCTTTTCACCGGGATCGAGCGACCGCCAGGCCTGGCGAACCCGAGGCTCGAAGCCGTGCGCAGATTCGTGTGCGCCACGCGCCGCCGGCGAAGGCCGGCCGAGGAATATGTGCCGGAGCTGATCGCACAGGGCTTCAGCAGGACGCAGATCGATGCGCTGGCACTGCTTTCGACATGACGAATCGGGAGAGTTGCGGCCGGAGGGCGAGATCTTGCCCTCGGGAGGCCGTGACCTGACCCAAGGTATGATGGCATCGACCGCGCCTTGGCGTCAGGGTCTGTTCGTGAGCCGTGTCAATCGGACGTGACAGGGATGATGAACGCAGGGATTTTTCCGATTTCTCCCTGCGGCCAACGAAGCGGCAGGCGAGCATCCAACCTGTCCGGCTCATGTCTTGCACGAACCTGTTCGCGGAAGCCGGCATGCGCGATACGCCGGCCAGTATCCTCCTGCCGGGGCGAGGACTGTGTGGCGGAGCGGGAG
>Ga0182748_1000162_pt1 | contig 78096 bp, 68 predicted proteins | sample eDN3rd37CKraftOP_FD_128877 | JGI IMG/M metagenome (GOLD analysis project Ga0182748, IMG submission 128877) | Enriched Organic Plus compost microbial communities from Emeryville, California, USA - eDNA 3rd pass 37_C Kraft OP (version 2) (version 2) ... | reverse complement strand
CGGAAGTTCCTGGAAGATGAAGGATTACCCGCCAACGAAGAACGCATCGAATTCATCCTGCCGGTCATCCGGAACCTGGGCACGAAGCCGCTCAAGACGATCCGCCTCAAGAAGGAGATCAACGGCGTCAAGACCGAGTTTGGCGACGCCTTCCGCAAGCTGGGGCCGGTTCCGACCCTCCAGCCCCCGCGCCCCGACCTTGAGCCCGCCACGGCCTACCTGCAGAAGAACCAGGTGGTGCTGAACTGGTACCCGAAGATCCAGGCCATGAAGTCCGACGGGGTATCGGGCAGCAAGGATGAAGGCACCCCCAATGAGGCGCACCTGACGAGGCAGCACATCGCCTTCCTGGACCTCGATCAGCTGTACTTCGATCTCGAACGCTTCAAGGCCGAGCGTGGCTGGCACAACCTCAACCTGCCCCGTTCCGGCATCGCTGCATTGCTGGTGGACACCAGCTGGTACCGACTGCTCATCCCTGCATCGGAGCTGGCCTTCGACGCGTTCGAAAAGGTGCGCGTATGGCAGGAGATCGCCCAGGCCCTGCTGCGCAAGTACGTGGAGCGCTACTACACCTTCCGCAAGAAAGAGTGGGAACTGCCGCACCTGGAGTACCGTGACCTCGCCGAGGACGATCCCAACTTCCCATCCATGCTGAACGAGGATGGCGCCGAGTACGGTTACCGGATCCTGATCGAGGAATCGCAGCAGGAAATCGTCGCAAAACTGAAAGAGCTGAAAGAGGCCATCGAACAGGAGAATCTGAAGGACTGGGAGTTCCGGGGCCTCAAGGCGATCTGGTTCGGGCGACACCTCTACCAGCCGTTGCTGTTCCTGGACGGCAGTGCAGTCGAGATCTCACCCGCCCCGCTCAACAAGGGCGAGCGCCGGTTCATCGAGGACCTGAAGGCGTTCCACGACGCCAACCCCGGCTATTTTGCGGAACGCGAACTCTACCTGCTGCGCAACCTGAGCAAGGGCCGTGGCGTCGGCTTCTTCGAGGCCGGAAACTTCCACCCGGACTTCATCATCTGGCAGCTCGAAGGCAAACGGCAGCGCGTGACCTTTGTCGACCCCAAAGGCATCCGCAACGTCGGCCTCCAGGATCCCAAGATCAGCTTCTACGAAACGGTCAAGGACATCGAGAAGCGACTGGGGCAGCCTGATGTTGTGCTTGAGTCTGTCCTCGTCTCGAACACGCCCTCGCATGAAATGAGCAAGCTTTGGGGCATCACCAAAGGCGAAATGCAGAAAAAACACATCCTGTTTCAGGAGGAAGACAGGGACACCTACATCCGCATCCTGCTGGAGACGACCAGTTAGTTCCAAGGAAGCCCGCCTCCGTGCGGGTTTCCCTTGCTTGCCTGTGGAGTGCGCCATGCCTGGCTCCTCCACCACCACATCAATTTCCGCCCGCCCACCCGGGTGCGGCCGGTGCTGTCGCAAGTGACGTAGTGACCGGGTTGGACATCGACGGCCGAGTCGGTCACGCCGGTTGACGGCCAGCAGAGGGACGCTCCCGCCATCGGGCGGAGCTACCGCGTGGTGCAGCCGAAGCTGCGTCAGCCACCTACACCGTCACCTCGCTGGAGTGGAGCCCGGGAAGGCGTTCACCTCGGAGGCGCGCCAGCCGGACCTGTGGGTCATCGCGCGCCACCGCATCGAGGCCGAAGGGGGATGGCTCGCGCGTGACCCTCACGCTCGCGTTCAAGGGCTGGCTGGCCCCGTTGGTGTGCCCCTTGGTGATTAGCCGACCAGTGCTTCCACTTCGCCGCGTACCGGGCGCGGCAGGCGCCTGCCCTCCTTCATGACGTTGACCTGCCAGGCCACGCACGCGACCTCCAGCACGTCCCGCGCCAGCTCGTATCCCCTGCCCTGCAGCCAATCCAGCACATCAGCGAGGTGCCAGAGCGAGGAGCTGCCTTCATGCACCGGTGGGGGGAAGCTGTCCGGATGCGCCAGCATCAGCTTGCGCATGTTCTGCCGCGTCACTCCGACGATCTCGGCCACATCGGTCAACCCGACCAGGTCCGGTGCAACCTCGATCAGCCTGGCCGAAGGTACTGCCTTGCGCACGTCGGCGAGAGCACTGCACACGGCTTCATCCGCACTGTCGGCCTCGCGGGTGAACTCCAGTGCCAGACGCCCCGGCTGACCGATGCCGACCAGAGCATCCTCGCAACCGGCCTCGCCCAGGCGCTCGACCAGCCCGGTCGGGTCGCCACCATCGAGAAGCTGGTATTTCAGGGTGAAGGTGTATTCCATCCTCTAATCCTCCCCGCCGCCCGCGGCTGCATGCCGTTCTCGGTTCCTGGTGCAGTTGTCCACGACACGGCACAAGGCCCGCGCGTGGTTGCCCGGGTTTTTCGGCGTGCTCCATACGCTGGCGATGCAGAACTCGCCACAGCGGCATTCCGCATCGTTGAACGGGCAATAGATCCGCCCCCAGGCATGATGGCCGCCCACCTCGACGCGCCATCCATGGCTTTCTGCATACCTGAGGGCTGCCTCGACCTCTTTCTTCGGGTGTGTGGGACGGGCCATCAGCAGGCCCCAGTGTGGCGACACCCGCATTGGTTGTCAACCGACAACCTTAATGCAGTCCAGCCTGTTCCACCCGCATACCGCCGCGCGATTATCCCCGCCGCCCCCAACCCATACGCGCCGGCGTTGTTCCCATTCTCCCCTCGCCCTTCCCCGTAACGGGGGAGGGAGCGGTAGATCCGGCCCGGCGCAGCGTGTCGGGCATTCGGACAATCGGCGCTGCAATGCCGCGCAACCGGATCACCCTCACCCCCCGCTTAGGGGATGGCTGAACCGAAAAACAGGAAAGCCCGCAGTAACGCGGGCTTCCCACATCTGGTGTGATTGGCCGTGGCTGCAACCGCACCGGTAGCGCGAGCTACTCCCACTCGATCGTCGCCGGCGGCTTGCCGGAGATGTCGTAGACCACGCGGGAGACGCCGCGCAGTTCGTTGATGATGCGGTTGGAGACCTTGCCCAGGAACTCGTACGGCAGGTGCGCCCAGTGGGCGGTCATGAAGTCGATGGTCTCCACCGCGCGCAGGGCGATCACCCATTCGTAGGCGCGGGCATCGCCGACCACGCCCACCGACTTGACCGGCAGGAACACGGCGAAGGCCTGGCTGGTCTTGTCGTACAGGCCGGCCTTGCGCAGTTCGTCGATGAAGATGGCGTCGGCGCGGGCCAGCAGTTCGGCGTACTCGGGCTTGACCTCGCCGAGGATGCGCACGCCCAGGCCGGGGCCCGGGAACGGGTGGCGGTAGACCATCTCCCGCGGCAGGCCCAGTTCCACGCCCAGGCGGCGCACCTCGTCCTTGAACAGCTCGCGCAGCGGCTCGACCAGGCCCAGCTTCATGTGCTCGGGCAGGCCGCCGACGTTGTGGTGGCTCTTGATGACGTGGGCCTTGCCGGTCTTGCTGCCGGCCGACTCGATCACGTCCGGGTAGATGGTGCCCTGGGCCAGCCACTTGGCGTTCTTCAGCTTGCCGGACTCTTCCTCGAAGATCTCGACGAACAGGTTGCCGATGATCTTGCGCTTGGCCTCCGGGTCGGCCACGCCTTCCAGCGCCTTGAAGTAGCGGTCGGCGGCGTCGACGCGGACCACCTTCACGCCCAGGTGCTCGGCGAAGGTGGCCATCACCTGGTCGCCCTCCTGCCAGCGCAGCAGGCCGGTGTCGACGAACACGCAGGTCAGCTGGTCGCCGATGGCCTTGTGCAGCAGGGCCGCGACCACCGAGGAGTCCACGCCACCGGACAGGCCCAGGATCACCTCGTCCGAACCGACCTGCTCGCGCACGCGGCGGATCTGGTCCTCGATGATGTGCTCGGCGGTCCACAGGGTCTGGCAGCCGCAGATGTCGACCACGAAGCGGCGCAGCAGCGCGGTGCCCTGCTTGGTGTGGGTCACCTCGGGGTGGAACTGCACGCCGTACCAGCCGCGGCGGTCGTCGGCGAAGGCGGCGACCGGGATGCGGTCGGTTTTGGCGGTGACGGTGAAGCCCGGCGGCGCCACCGAGACGTGGTCGCCATGGCTCATCCACACGTCCAGCCGCGGCGGCGAGCCGGGGTGGTCCTTCAGCCCCTCGAACAGGCGGTCGGCCGCCACCAGCGAGACCTCGGCGTGGCCGAACTCGCGCTGGTCGGCGGCCTCGGTGGCGCCGCCCAGCTGCACCGCCATGGTCTGCATGCCGTAGCAGATGCCCAGGATCGGCAGGCCCGAATCGAACACCTCCTGCGGCGCCCGCGGCGAACCCTCGACCGTGGTCGACTCCGGGCCGCCGGACAGGATGATCCCCTTCGGCGCGAAGGCCGCGATCTCGGCTGGGTCGTGGTCCCAGGCCCAGATCTCGCAGTAGACGCCGATCTCGCGGATGCGGCGGGCGATCAGCTGGGTGTACTGCGCGCCGAAGTCGAGGATGAGGATCTTGTCGCTATGGATGTCGGTCATGGAGGGGTTCGGGTGCAGTGGACGGTGGCGCCGGGTGGCCCTGCGGCCGGCCCCTGCCTCAACCGATCTGGTAGTTCGGCGGCTGCTTGGTGATGGTGACGTCGTGCACGTGGCTCTCGCGCTGGCCGGCGCCGGTGATCACCACGAACTGCGGCTTCTTGCGCATCTCCTCGATGGTGGCGCAGCCCACGTAGCCCATGGTGGCGCGCAGGCCGCCGGCGAGCTGGTGGATGATGCCGCTCAGCGGGCCGCGGTACGGCACGCGGCCCTCGATGCCTTCCGGCACCAGCTTGTCGGCGTCGGAGGCGTCCTGGAAGTAGCGGTCCTTGGAGCCCTTCTCCATCGCGCCCAGCGAGCCCATGCCGCGGTAGCTCTTGTAGCTGCGGCCCTGGAACAGCTCGACCTCGCCCGGGGACTCCTCGGTGCCGGCGAACAGGCCGCCGATCATCACCGTGGAGGCACCGGCGGCGATCGCCTTGCCGATGTCGCCGGAGTAGCGGATGCCGCCGTCGGCGATCAGCGGGATGCGGTCCTGCAGCGCCTCGGCCACCAGGTCGATGGCGGTGATCTGCGGCACGCCCACGCCCGCGACCACGCGCGTGGTGCAGATCGAGCCCGGGCCCACGCCGACCTTGACCGCGTCGGCGCCGGCGTCGAACAGGGCCAGCGCGGCGTCGCCGGTGACGATGTTGCCGCCGACCACCTGCACCTGCGGGAAGTTCTTCTTGACCCAGGCCACGCGGTCCAGCACGCCCTGGGAATGGCCGTGCGCGGTGTCCACGATCAGCACGTCCACGCCCGCGGCCACCAGCGCCTCGACGCGCTGCTCGGTGTCGCCGCCCACGCCCACCGCGGCGCCGACCATCAGCCGGCTGTGCGCGTCCTTGGCGGCGTTGGGGTTGTCGGTCTTCTTCTGGATGTCCTTGACCGTGATCATGCCGCGCAGCTGGAAGTCGTCGTTGACGACCAGCACCTTCTCGATGCGGTGCTTGTGCAGCAGCTGGAAGATCTCGTCGTCGCTGGCGCCTTCCTTCACCGTGACCAGGCGGTCCTTCTTGGTCATGATGTGGCGCACCGGATCGTCCAGCTTCTTCTCGAAGCGCATGTCGCGGCTGGTGACGATGCCGACCAGCTGGCCGTTGTCGTCGACCACCGGCACGCCGGAGATGTTGCGCGCGCGGGTCAGCTGCAGCACCTCGCCGATGGTGGTGTCGGGGTTGACGGTGAACGGGTCCTTGATGACGCCGGCCTCGAACTTCTTGACCTTGGCGACCTCGTTGGCCTGCTGCTCGACGGTCAGGTTCTTGTGGATGATGCCGATGCCGCCGAGCTGGGCCATGGCGATGGCCAGGCGGGCCTCGGTCACCGTGTCCATCGCCGCCGAGACGATCGGCAGCTTCACCCGCAGGTCGCGGGTCAGGCGCGTCTCGAGCGAAACGTCCTTCGGCAGTACGGTGGAGTGGGCGGGGACGAGCGAGACGTCGTCGTAGGTGAGTGCTTCGGCCTTGATGCGCAGCATCGGCATACCCGGGTGTGGGGAAGCGCGTCATTATACCCCCGATCCGGGGCCCTACGGCGCTACGCAGCATTCCGGCCGGCACCCGCCGGCGGGCCGTTCAGCGCCCTGCCCGGCCCGGCGCCCGCTGCGGGCGCCCCAGCCCCTTCCAGGTCAGCCACAGCGCCCCGGCCAGGTAAGGCAGGCAGCTGGGCACCCACATCAGCAGCCCGGCCAGTTGCTGGTCGGCCAGCGGCTCCAGCCCGACCTCGGGGGCCCGGAAGGCATACAGGGGGTACAGCGGCCGCGGGGCGAAGGTCAGCAGCGCGCCCAGGAACCCCATCACCATCATCAGCGCCACGCTGGCGACCACGCCCGGTGCCGGACCGGCGCCGGCGTCGCGGATGCGCCGCCACAACGCCGCCCAGAACCACAGCCCGGCGAGCAGGAAACTGGCATGCATGGCCTCGTGCAGGCGCGTGCTGGCCACCGCGGCCTGCAGGGAGCCTGGCAGGTGCCACAGCACCATGACCGCCGCGTGCGCGACCGTGGCCGGGCCCACGCGCGCGGCCAGCCAGGCCAGGGCCGGATGCAGCAACCGGTGCAGTACCCACGCCAGCGACCGCGGCAGGGCCCCGGAGATCACCGCCCAGGGCCGTCCGCCCAGCAGCAGCGGCGGCACCACCGCCAGCAGCAGCATGTGCTGGGCCATGTGCGCGCCCAGCGACCAGCGCGCGTAGGCGTTGAGCGGACCGCCGAGGACGAAGGCCAGCAAGGCGATCCCGGCGACGAAGCCGGCCGCCTCCGGAGGCGCGATCCCCCGCCCCGGCGCGCGCCGTCCCAGCCGCCACAGGCCGGCCGCGTACAGCACCAGCAGCAAGGCCGGCGGCAGCAGCCATGCGCCCGGCGGCGCCCACGGCGCGGCCAGGCCGCCTGGGGCCCGGCACAGCGCGGCCAGGGCCGCGGCAGGGAGCGGCAATGCCGCCGCCACCAGGGCGACGAGCGCCGCCCACGCCTGCTTCGCGCGCGGCGGCGTAGGCTGCCGTTGGTCCCGGCCGGCGAGGAAGCGCGCGTGTACTTCTGGCTCAAGCTGCTGCACATCGGCGCGGTGCTGGTCTGGTTCTGCGGGCTGTTCTTCCTGCCGCGGCTGTTCGTGGCCCGCCATCGCGGCGGCCGCGATGCCGACCCGGCCTACTTCAATCCGGTGGCCAACCTGCTGTTCTTCCGCATCGCCACTCCGGCCGGCCTGGTCGCCATCGCCCTGGGCATGGTGCTCATCGCCATGGTCCCGTTCGGGGCCTGGCTGGCGGCCAAGCTGCTGGTGGTGATGGCCGCGGTGCTGCTGCACCTCTACTTCGGCCTGCACCTGTACGCACTGGGCCAGGGCCAGGACCGCCACAGCGCCCGCTTCTACCGGATCGTGGGCTGGCTGCCGCTGCTGCTCCTGCTGGCGCTGGCCGCGCTGACCGGGGCCAAGCCGCACACCTTCGGCGACCTGCCCCCGCCCCCGCTCGCGGCCACCGAGGCTCATGCCGCCGGCGGCGCGTCGTCGCCGCCCTCTTCCCCGGCCGCCTTGTAGCCGTACACGCCGATGCCATGGCGGAAGGTCAGCGCCCCGCCCAGCCAGCCGACGATCACCACCATCACCATGCCGGCGCCGGACAGCAGCAGGCCCCACGGCCAGATGGCCGCGGCCGGATCCGGCAGGCGCAGGCTTACCCCGGCGGCCGCCAGGGCCAGCAGCATCACCCCCGCCAGGAAGTGGATCCAGGCCGAGACATGCCGGCGCACCACCCGGATGAGGAACATGTCGGCGATCCCGAACAGCGCGGCGAACACCCCGCCGCCCAGGCCGAGCACGCTCAGCCACCAGGCCGCCTGCGCCCAGAACGGATCGCCCAGCCACAGGTAGAGCAGGTCCGCCAGCGGCAGCAGGGTCAGCGCCGCCACCGGATACACCACCAGGATCGGATGCAGCGGGTGCTGCTTGATCGCCACCCGGCTGGCCACGGTGTGGCTGCGGTTGTCGGGGACGGGCTGTTTCAGGCTCCTGCGCATGGCGACCTCAGCGGCATGCCGGCAGCAACAGCACCGGCACCACGGTGAACAGCACCGCCACCGTCGCCAGGACGGCGCAGAGCGCAGCCGCCTGCGCCGCGAACCGCGCCCGTCGCGCCGCCGGGCCGGCCGCACCCGCCGCCCTGGCGGCGCGCAGCGCGCGCAGGCCCAGCCAGGTGATCGCCGCCAGCGCGGGCACGGTAAGCGCGAGCATGGCCCAGGATGCCCCCCGCTGGCTCCAGCCCTCGCCGCAGGCCAGCCCCTGCAGGCTGTAGAGCACGACGAAGTGCACTGCCCACACCGCCATCGGCGCGGCAATGCCGGCGAGGGTCGAGGGACTGGCGAACCTGGCCATCACGCCCACTCCGGGAACAGGTGGATCACGCCCCAGGCGATCGCGCCCTGGGCGGCCACGTAGGCCCACAACGCCGCGGCGATGCGCTGCTCCAGCGGCCGCTCGGCGCCGACGTAGCCGCGCTGGCCGCGCGCGGCGACGAACAGGCCAACCAGCATCGCCACCGCCACATGCACCGAGTGGAAGCCGGCCAGGGTCCAGACCACCGAGGCATAGGCATGCTCGCCCGGCGCGCCGGTTCCCGACGCCACCGCCTGCCACTGCGCCCGCAGGAAGCCGGCCCCGGCCAGCGCAGCCACGCCCAGCGGCAAGGCCAGGGCGCGCCCGCCCCCGCGGCGCATCAGCCGCGCGGAGGCCGCGGCAGCGATCCAGCACACGCCCAGCAGCACCAGCGCGACCCGGGCCGTGGGGTCCGCGCCCGCGTGCATCGGCGCCGGCGGCCAGGCCTCGGTGCCCAGCCACAGGTAGAAGTAGGCGAACACCAGCGACGCGAACAGCGAGCCGTCGATCAGCAGCGTGACCACCAGCGCCCACCAGCCCGGCGCGTTGCGGCAGGCGTACTGCACCGGAAGTCCGAGCCGCGGGCCGGCCTGCACCCTGGCCGGCGCATGGCGGTCGCCGGTGGTCCAGGCCCACGCGCAGAACTGGCCCAGCAGGACCACCAGCACCAGCACCGAGCCCAGGTAGAGCCTGGCGATAAAGCAGGCCAGCAGCGCCGCGATCGCCAGCGCGGCCAGCAGCGGCTGCCAGCTCGAGCCGGGAAGGCGGATCACCTGCTCGGGCACGCCGCCGAGGATCGAGGTCCCCATCGACTCCCGCCGTCCCGATGCCGGATCGCCCAGCAGCCCGGTGGCATCCGCGGTGCGCGCGGCCAGGCCGCGGTCCTGCCACAGCGGATAGCGGTCGGCCACCACCGGCAGCGAGGCGAAGTTGTAGGCCGGCACCGGATGCGGCAATGCCCATTCCAGGGTGCCCGCGCGCCACGGGTTGCGCCGCCCGGGGCGGCCATGGCGGAAGCACAGCGCCGCGTCGATCAGGATGGCGACCGTGCCGGCGGCCAGCACGAAGCTGGCGGCGGTGGACAGCAGGTTGAGCCAGTGCACGCCCAGCTGTTCCGGATAGCTGTAGGCACGCCGGGTCATGCCCAGCAGGCCGGTCAGGTGCATGGGCAGGAAAGCCAGGTGGAAGCCCACGAACACCATCCAGAACGCGGTGCGGCTGAGGCTTTCCGAGGGCATCCGCCCGCTGGCCAGCGGCAACCAGTAGTAGAGCCCGGCGAACATCGGGAACATCAGCCCGCCGATCAGCACGTAGTGCAGGTGCGCGACCACGAAGTGGGTGTCGTGCACCTGCCAGTCGAACGGCACCAGGGCCACCATCACCCCGGTCAGGCCGCCGCCGACGAAGGTGATGAAGAAGCCGACCAGGTAGAGCATCGGCACCCGCAGCCAGGGCCGCCCGGCCCACAGCGTGGCCAGCCAGGCGAACACCTGGATGCCGGTGGGGATGGCCACGGCCATGCTCGCCGCGCTGAAGAAGGCCAGCGCCAGCAGCGGGATGCCCACCGCGAACATGTGGTGCACCCACAGTCCGAAACTGAGGAAGCCGGTGGTCACCAGCGCCAGCACGATCCACAGGTAGCCGGCGATGGGCCTGCGCGCGAAGGTCGCCACCACCATCGACACCACGCCGGCCGCGGGCAGGAAGATGATGTAGACCTCCGGATGCCCGAACAGCCAGAACAGGTGCTGCCACAGCAGGGGGTCGCCGCCGCGGGCCACGTCGAAGAACACGAAGCCGAAGGCGCGCTGGATCTCCAGCAGGATGCTGCCCAGGATCAGCGGCGGGAAGCCGAAGGCGATCATGAAGGCGGTGACCAGCATCGCCCAGGCGAACAACGGCATGCGCCGGATATCCATGCCCGGGGCGCGGCACAGCAGGATCGCCACGATCAGCTCCACCGCCGCCGTCACCGCCGCGATCTCGGCAAAGGTCACGCCGATCAGCCAGAAGTCCACGCCGCGTCCCGGCGAATAGGTCGCGTCGGTCAGCGGCACGTACATGAACCAGCCGCCGTCCGGTGCCTCGCCGAACAACAGGCCCGAATACAGGAACAGGCCGCCGAACAGGTAGCACCAGTAGCCGAAGGCACCCAGCCGCGGGAACGGCAGGTCGCGTGCGCCCAGCATCTTCGGTAGCAGGTACATCGCGAAGCCTTCCATGATCGGCACCGCGAACAGGAACATCATCGTGGTCCCGTGCAGGGTCACGAACTGGGCGTAGCGTTCCGGATCCAGCACCTGGTTGCCCGGCCAGGCCAGCTGCAGGCGGATGAACATGGCCAGCGCGCCGCCGGCCAGCAGGAAGGCGAAGCCGGTGGCGATGAAGCGCAGGCCCACGGTGCCGTGGTTGACCGCGGTCAGCTGGCCGCGCCAGCCCGGGGCGTTGTTCCAGATCCGCGCCAGCGCCGCCAGGCGGCGGCTGTTCTCCCCGGGCGGCAAGGTGTCCATGCGCGCTTCGCTCATGGGCTGCCCTCCCCTGCCTGCGCCACGGCGTTGTCGCGCAGCCAGGCCTCGTACTCGGCCGGTGCCAGCACCTGCACCTCGAAGCCCATGAACGCATGCTCGAGCCCGCAGAACTCGGCGCACTGGCCGCGGATGGACCCGGCCTGGTCGGCCCGCAGGCGCAGCACGTTGGTGCGCCCGGGGATGGCGTCGATCTTGCCGCCCAGGCGCGGGATCCAGAAGCTGTGGATCACGTCGGCGCTTTCGATCCGGAACTCGACCATCCGCCCCAGCGGCATGGCCAGCAGGTCGGTGGATGCCGCCAGCGGCCGGCCGTCGTCGCCCAGGTAGACGAAGTCCCAGTGCCACTGCCGCCCGGTGACGGCAACGAGGTGCGAGGCATCGGCGCTGCGCCCGCTGACGCGGTCGCTGGCCAGGGTGCCGTGCACCAGCAGTCCCAGCAGCACCCCGGTCGGCAGCACCAGCCCACCGGCGACGATCATGCGCCGTGCGCCGGCCTCGGAAAGATGGCGACGGCGGCGCAGGCCGGCCAGCAGCAGCGCCGTGACCAGCATCCACACCACCAGCGCCATCCAGAACAGGCCCCACCAGATCCCGGCGATTGCCGCCGCGGAGGGGCCAGCCGGGTCCAGCGCCGACTGCGGCCCGGCGCAGCCGGCGAGCAGCGGCGGCACGATCGGAGCCGCCAGCCAGCAGCGTCTGTCCATGGCGCCGATAAGCCCGATCCTCCGCCGCGGTCACAGGGCGGCAGTGTGTCGCTGGCGTCGTGAAGCCACCGCGACGCCGGGGCGCGCGGCGGCAGCCGCAGCGGCGGCCGCCGCGGGTCAGGCGGTCAGGCGGTCAGGCGGTCAGGCAGCGGCGGCCTCGGCCGCTTCCAGGGTGTTCTGCATCAGGGTGGCCACGGTCATCGGGCCGACGCCGCCTGGCACCGGGGTGATCCAGCTGGCGCGCTCGGCCGCGGCCTCGTAGCCGACGTCGCCGACCAGGCGGCCATCCTCCAGGCGGTTGATGCCCACGTCGATCACCACTGCGCCAGGCTTGACCCACTCGCCGGGGACGATGCCCGGGCGGCCCACCGCCACCACCAGGATGTCAGCATTGCGCACCGACTGCTCCAGCACTTCCGGCGGGGTGAACTTGTGGCAGCTGGTCACGGTGCAGCCGGCGATCAGCAGCTCCAGGCCCATGGGCCGGCCGACGTGGTTGCTCACGCCGACGACCGTGGCATTGCGCCCGCGCACCGGGCGGTCGGTATGCGCCAGCAGGGTCATGATCCCGCGTGGGGTGCACGGGCGCAGGCCGAACTGGCGCAGGGCCAGGTGGCCGACATTGGAGGGATGGAAGCCGTCCACGTCCTTGCGCGGGTCGATCCGCTCGATCAGGCGGCTGGCGTCGGGGATGCCCGGCAGCGGCAGCTGCACCAGGATGCCGTGGATCTTCGGGTCGGCGTTGAGCCGGTCGATCAGCTCCAGCAGCTCGGCCTCGCTGGTGCCGGCCGGCAGGTCGTAGTCGAAGGCCTCGATCCCGACCTTCTCCGCGGCCCGGCGCTTGTTGCGCACGTACACGGCCGAGGCCGGGTCGTCGCCGACCAGGACCACGGCCAGGCCCGGCCGCGGCAGGCCGCGTGCGACGCGCGCGTCGACCCGCGTCTTCAGTTCTTCGAGCAGGTCTTCGGAAACGCGGCGGCCATCGAGGATGCGTGCGGTCATCGGGATGCTTGCGGGACGGTGCGGCGGAGCGGCACATTCTCCCCGATTCCGGACGCGCGAGGTAGGAGCATGGTCGACAAGGTGGAACTGGAGGCGGCCGCGTTCCGCCGGCTGCTGCGGCACCTCAACCAGGAACGCACCGACGTCCAGAACATCGACCTGATGATCCTGGCCGGCTTCTGCCGCAACTGCCTGGCCGACTGGTACCGCGAGGCCGCGGCCGAGGCCGGGCTGGAAATGGACAGGGAACAGGCCCGCGAGGCCATCTACGGCATGCCCTTCGCCGAGTGGAAGGCCCGCCACCAGCGCGAGGCCACGCCGGAGCAGCTGGCCGCGTTCGAGGCCGCGCGCAAGCGCCACGGCTGAGGCGCCGGCTCAGCCGGCCGGCGTCTCCCCTGCCCCGTCCCCGCCTGCCTCGTCCAGGCGGCGCGACACCCGCTTCGGGGGAGTGAACGGGGTGGGCGTGGCTGACGGGGTATGGCCGATGATCAGCGGCCGCCCGGCGCGCACGTCGCCGGCAGCCAGCTCCAGGGCGAAGCGCTCGGCGTCCAGGCGCCGCATCTCCCTGGCGATGCGCGCCGCCAGCTGCGGCTCGGTGCCCAGCACCTCCAGCGCGGCCTGGCCGAAGCGCACCGCCGACTCGAAGGTCTCGCGGACCTGGAAGTGCACGTCCAGCGCCGCCAGCTCCAGCGCGTGCTCGCGGTCGTACGCGCGCACCAGCACCCGGGCCTGCGGGAACTCCTCGCGGCACAGCCGGGCGATGCGGGTGGCGGCCCGGCGGTCGTCCACGCACACCGCGATCACCCGCGCGCTGGCCGCGCCGGAGGCGCGCATCACGTCGGCGCGGGTGCCGTCGCCGTAGTAGACCTTGAAGCCGAACTCGGCGGCGCTGCGGATCATCCCGATGTCGGTATCGATGATGGTCACGTCCACGTCGCGCGCCAGCAGCGCCTGGCTCATCACCTGGCCGAAGCGGCCGAAACCGACGATCAGTACGCTGCCGGCCTGCCCGTCCGCTTCCTCGATGCCGTCCATCGACGGCGCAGTGCCGTCGCCGGCCAGGCGCCGCACGGCCAGCACCGCCAGCGGGGTCAGCGCCATCGACAGCACCACGATCGCGGTCAGGTTGGCGTTGGCGGTGCCGTCGATCACCCGCGCCGCCTGCGCCGCCGAGAACAGCACGAAGGCGAACTCGCCGCCCTGGGCCATCAGCACCGCGCGGTCGAGCGCATCGCGGTGGCAGGTGCGGGTCAGCCGCGCCACCACGTAGATGCAGGCGGCCTTGGCCACCATCATCGCCACCAGCCCGGACAGGATCAGCGGCCAGTTGGCCGCCACCACCGCCAGGTCCAGGGCCATGCCCACGCCGAGGAAGAACAGGCCCAGCAGCAGGCCGCGGAACGGCTCGATGTCCGCCTCCAGCTGGTGGCGGAAGGTCGAGCCGGACAGCAGCACGCCGGCCAGGAACGCGCCCATCGCCGCCGACAGCCCGCCGACCTCCATCAGCAGCGCCGCGCCCAGCACCACCAGCAGCGCCGCGGCGGTCATCACCTCGCGCGCCTGCACCCGCGCCAGCAGCCGGAACAGCGGATTGAGCAGCCACAGGCCGGCCGCCACCAGCCCGGCCAGGGCGCCGACGCCGACCAGCACCGCCATCCAGCGGCTGCCCTCGCCCGCCGCGGCCGGCAGCGGCGATATGAACGCCACCAGCGCCAGCAGCGGCACGATCAGCAGGTCCTCGAACAGCAGGATGGAGACGATCTTCTGCCCGCGCGGCAGGGCGATGTCGCCGCGCTCGCCCAGCAGCTGCATCACCACCGCGGTCGAGGTCAGGACGAAGCCGGCCGCACCGATGAAGGCCGCCGGCATGCGCAGGCCGCACAGCCACGCCACCCCGGTCAGGACCACGGTGCACAGGCCGATCTGCAACGTGCCCAGGCCGAAGATCTGCCGGCGCAGGCTCCACAGGTGGGCCGGGCGCATTTCCAGGCCGATCAGGAACAGGAACATCACCACGCCCAGTTCGGCCACGTGCAGGATCGCCTGCGGGTCGGAGAACCAGCCCAGCCCGAACGGGCCGATCAGCAGGCCGGCGCTCAGGTAGCCCAGCACCGAGCCCAGGCCCAGGCGCCGGAACAGCGGCACCATGACCACCGCCGCCCCGAGCAGGGCGACGACCTTGACCAGCTGTTCCCCGCCGGCAGCTTCGACCGCCATGGATGTCCTCCTCCGCGGGCCGCGGCCCGCATGGGTGCCGACCCGCGCCGTCCGACGCTTCAGGTCGTGGCGCAAAACGCCGCGTAATCGATGTAGCCCGGGAACGGCCGCCCTTCGGCGCACACCGGGCAGTCCGGGTCCGGCGGCAACTTCAGTTCGCGGAAGCGCATGGCCAGCGCATCGAACTGCAGCAGGCGCCCGGCCAGCGGCTCGCCGATGCCCAGCAGCAGCTTGATCGCCTCGTTGGCCTGGAGCAGGCCGACGATGCCCGGCAGCACGCCCAGCACCCCGGCCTCGGCGCAGTTGGGCGCGAACTCCGGCGGCGGCGGCTCCGGAAACAGGCAGCGGTAGCACGGCTTCGCGCCGCGGTGGCGGCCAGCATCGAACACGCTCGCCTGTCCTTCGAAGCGTTGCACCGCCCCGTACACCAGCGGCTTGCCCAGCTTCACGCAGGCGTCGTTGAGCAGGTAGCGCAGCGGGAAGTTGTCCGAACCGTCGACCACCACGTCGATGCCGTCCAGCAGTGCCTCGACGTTGTCCGACGTGACCCGCGCCTGCACCGGCTCGACCCGGATCGAGGGATTGAGCGCCTGCAGCCGCTGCCGCGCCGATTCGACCTTGGGCGTGCCGAGCGAGGCCTCGGTATGCAGGATCTGCCGCTGCAGGTTGCTGCGGTCGACGATGTCGTCGTCCACCAGGCGCAGGTGGCCCACGCCCGCCGCGGCCAGGTAGAACGCCGCCGGCGAACCCAGCCCGCCGGCGCCGACCACCAGCACGCGGGCCGCGGCCAGGCGCCGCTGGCCTTCGATCCCGACCTCGGCCAGGCGCAGGTGGCGCGAATAACGCTCCAGGAAATCAGCCTCGGCCGGCTCAAGCTGCGGCCGCACCAGGGGCAGCCCTTCGCCGGCCCAGGCATTGGTGCCGCCATCGACCGAGTAAACGCGGGCGAAGCCGGCGCCGCGCAGGGCCTCGGCCGCGGCGCGGGAGCGTTTGCCGACCTGGCAGATCAGCAGTACCTCGGCCTGCGGGTCCGGCAGGTGGCGGGCCGGATCGGCCTCCAGCTCGGCGCGGCGCACGCCGAGCGCGCCCTCGGCCTGGCCGGAGACGCGTTCGTGCGGCTCGCGGATGTCGATCAGCAGCACGCCCTGCCGCTGGCGTTCGCGGGCCTGCCGCGGCGTCACCGTTACGCTGTCCATGCGCCGGATTATCGACGCCAATGGCCCGGCGGCGGAAGCGCGCATTGGGCCGCGGCCGCGCAACGCTGCGTCGCCGTGCCCGGCTACAGCGGCAGCACTTCGACCAGGTCGCCGGCGGCGTACGCGCGCGCGCCCTCCTCCAGCACGATCAGCGCGTCGCTGGCCGCGGCGGCGCGCAGCCGGTGCGAGCCGTCGGCGGGCTCGGGGTGCACGTACAGGGTGGCGTCGTCCTCCTGGAACAGGCGCCCGCGCAGGAACTCGAATCGCTCGTGGCGCTTGTGCCAGGGCGCGGCCAGGCGCGCGCGCCAGCGCGGGCGCGGCTCGCGGCCCTGCAGCGCATCGACCAGTGCCCGCCCGAACACATGGAAGGTTGCCAGCACCGACACCGGATTGCCCGGCAGGCCGAGCACCAGCGCCCGCCCGGCCTCGCCGAACAGCAGCGGCATGCCCGGGCGCATGCGCACCTTCCAGAAATGGATCCGGCCGCGGGACTGCAGCCAGCGCGGCAGGTGGTCCTTCTCCCCCGCCGACACCGCGCCGCAGGTCAGCACCAGGTCGAAGTTCTCCACAGCGTCGTCCAGCACCGCGGCGATCAGCACCGGATCGTCGGGCAATGTCGGCCAGGCCACCGGCTCCAGGCCGGCGGCGCGCAGCTGCGCCATCAGCTGCTCGCGGTTGCTGTTGTAGACCTGTCCGGGGCGCAGCGGCATGCCCGGCTCGGCCAGTTCGTCACCGCTGGCGAACACGGCGACGGTGGGCCGCACGACCACCTCCAGGCGGTCGATGCCCAGGGCCGCGGCAAGCCCGATCCGCGCCGGGGTCAGCACCTGCCCGGCGCGCAGCACCACCTCGCCGGCCACCACGTCCTCGCCCTGCCTGCGCACGTGGGCGCCGGCGCGGATGGCGGCCGGCACCTGCACGCGGCCGTCCTGCTCGACCACATCCTCGCGGATGACGATGGTGTCGGCGCCGGCCGGCAGCGGCGCGCCGGTGGTGATGCGCACGCACTGGCGGGGGCCCACGCACAGGCCAAGGTCCGGACCGGCGAACTGCTCGCCGGCCAGCTCCAGCGTGACCGGCGCATCGGTGGACAGGTCGGCATGGCGCACGGCGAAGCCGTCCATCGCGCTGTTGTCGAACGCCGGCAGCGCGATCGGCGCAACCACGTCGGCGCCGAGCACGCGGCCGTCGGCGCGGCGGGTCGGCACCTGCTCGCTGGCGCGGCCGCGGCCGGCGGCCGCCTCGTGCAGCAGGTCCAGCGCCTGGCGGACGGTGATGCGGCTGGGAAAGTCGGTCATCGCGGCTCCCGTGCGGTGGTGGGCGGCGCCTCAGCGCGGCGGCAGCACGATGCGCACCGCGGCCAGGTCTGCGGGGGTGTTGAGGTTGCCGAAGCGTACGCCGGCAAAGGCCACCCGGGCCATGCGCAGCCGCTGCTGCAGGCGGCGCGGCGCCAGCTCGCCGGCGGCCAGCGCGGCCGGCAAAGCCGCGCGCAGCGCCTCGACGCGGTACAGCGCCACCAGCGGCTGCAGGCCGTCGGCATCCTCGGCCACGGCGCCGTCGGCATCGCGGCAGGAGACCAGGGTGCGCACCAGGCAGTCGTTGGTGTCGAACAGGTCCACCGGCAAGGTCAGCAGCCAGGGCGTGCGGCAGGCCGCGGCCAGGGCCTCGATCCCGGCCAGCGGACCGCTGTCCGGTGGCAGGCGGTCGGGCACGGCCTGGAGGCCTGCATCGGCGTAGCGCGCCAGCTCGCGGTTGGCGCTTACCAGCACCGCGCCGACCTCGCCCGGGAACCGGCGCGCCAGCCGCAGCACCTGCGGCTGGCCATCACGCTCGATCCAGGCCTTGTCGACGCCGCCGAGCCGGCTGCCGCGACCACCGGCCAGCAGGCCCAGGGTGATCTCCGCGGCGGCCGGGATCGCGCTCACTTGCCGCGCTTGACGTGGCGCATCAGCCGGCGCTTGCGCGCGACCTGTCGCTCGGTCAGTTCGTTCTTCTTGCCTTCGTACGGGTTGGCGCCCTCGCGGAACAGCATCCGCACCGGGGTGCCCACCAGCTTGAAGCGCTTGCGGAAGAAGTTCTCCAGGTAGCGCTTGTACGAATCCGGCAGCACCTTCAGGCGGGTGCCGTGGATCACGAAGGTCGGCGGGTTCTCGCCGCCCGGGTGCACGTAGCGCAGCTTGGAGACGTGGCCGCGGATGCTTGGCGGCGGGTTGGTCTCCGCCGCGATCTCCAGCGCCTTGTTGACCTCGCTGGTGCTGAAGGTGCGGGTGGCGGAGGCGTGCGCGCGGTGGATGGCGCGGAACAGCTCGCGCAGGCCCGAGCCGTGCAGCGCGGAGATGCGCACCACCTCGGCCCAGGGCACGAAGCCGAGCTTGCGCTCCAGCATCGCCTCGGCCTGCTCGCGCTGGTAGGTGCTCAGGCCGTCCCACTTGTTCACCGCGACCACCAGGGCACGGCCGGCGTCGAGCACGGCGCCCAGCACGGTGGCGTCCTGGTCGGTCACGCCCTCGGTGGCGTCGAGCATCAGCACCGCCACCTGGCAGTGCTCGATCGACTGCATGGTCTTGACCACGCTGAACTTCTCGACCGCCTCCTCGATGCGGCCGCGGCGGCGGATGCCGGCGGTGTCGATCAGGCGGTACAGGCGGCCGTCGCGCTCCAGGTCCACCGCGATCGAGTCGCGGGTGGTGCCGGGGACCTCGGAGGCGATCATCCGCTCCTCGCCCAGCAGGCGGTTCACCAGGGTCGACTTGCCCACGTTGGGACGGCCGACGAAGGCGATGCGCAGGCGGTTGGGATCGTTGTCCAGCGCCTCGGCGCTGCCCTCTTCCGGCAGCCGCTCCAGGACCTCGGCATGCAGGTCGTCCAGGCCCTGGCGGTGGGCGGCGGAGACGGCCAGCATGTCGGCGAAGCCGTAGCGCGCGAACTCGGCACGCACCGCTTCCTCGAAGGTGCCGTCGATCTTGTTGATCACCAGCAGGGTCGGCCGCGCCAGCTTGCGCAGCCAGGCCAGGATCTCGTCGTCCAGGGCCGAGGCGCCGTCGCGGCCGTCGACCACGAACAGGATCAGGTCGGCCTCGGCGGCGGCGGCGCGCGCCTGGCGCGCGGTGGCGCCGGCCAGGCCTTCCTCCTCGCCGGCGATGCCGCCGGTGTCCACCAGCAGGAACGGCCGCTCCGGATCCAGCCGGCACACGCCGTAGTGGCGGTCGCGGGTGACGCCGGGCTGGTCGTGGACCAGGGCGTCGCGACTGCGCGTCAGCGCATTGAAGAGTGTGGACTTGCCGACATTCGGCCGTCCGACCAGGGCAACCAGCGGTAGCATCGCGAAATTCCTGCCCGCATCCGTCCGGTCAGTCGAGGCGGAAGGCGGTCAGGCCTCCCTTGACGTCCTGCACCAGCAGCAGTCCGTCGGCCACCACCGGCGCGGCCTTGATCGCCTTCTTGCGGCCGACGCGCTCGCGCGCGGCCATCTCGCCGTTGTCCAGGCGCAGCCAGTGCACGTAGCCGGCATAGTCGCCGACCACCGCATAGTCGCCCTGCACCGCCGGGCCGGTCAGCGAGCGGCGCGCCAGCGCCGGCTGCGACCACAGGGCCACGCCGTTGGACTTGTCCAGGGCGTAGACGGTGCCGGCGGCGCTGGAAACCAGGATCGCCGAGGGCGCCACGCCGATCGCGCCGGGGCCGCCGTGGTCGCTCTGCCACATCGGGCGGCCACTGGGACCGTCGATGGCCACGGTGCGGTTGCGGTAGCTGCTGGCGTACAGCATGGTGCCGTCGATCACGATCGGCGCGTCGACGTCGGCCATGCGTTCCAGTTCGGTGCGGCCTTCGGGCAGGCCCACGGCCTGTTCCCACAGCAGGCGGCCGTCGCGCAGGGCCAGCGCGGTCAGGGTGCCGTCGTCGTTGCCGGCGAACAGCAGGCCCGGGGCCGGCGTCAGCGAGGCGTTGCCACGCACGGTCAGGCTCGGCAGTTCGCGCTCGGCGTACCAGCGCTGCTCGCCGCTGGCGGCGTCGAAGGCGGTGATGCGGCCGTCGTTGCTGCGCACCAGGACCAGGCCCTGGGACACGGTCGGGGCGGCGATGATCTCGCTGCGCACCTTGGCGCGCCAGCGCTCGCTGCCGTCCTGGGCGTCCAGCGCGATCACCGCGCCGTCCAGGCCGCCGACCACGACCAGGCCGTTGCCGGCGCCGGGACCGCCGGTCAGGCGCAGCTTCTCGTCCTTGGCGGCCTTGAATTCCCACACCCGCTTGCCGGTCTGCAGGTCCAGCGCCAGCACCCGGCCCTCGGCCGCGGCGGCGTAGACGCGGCCATCGGCCACCGCCGGCCCCTGGCGCGCGCCGATCCGGCGCTCGCCGTCGCCCAGGTCCACCGACCAGGCCTTGCGCGGCTTGATGGTGGGCTTGAACTTCACCAGCTCGGCCGGCTCGGCGGCCTTCTTGGCCTCGGCGTTCTTGCCGGCAAACATGCTCTTGAACGAGCTGCAACCCGCCAGCAGCGAGACCAGGACGGCCACGGCCGCCATGCGCTTGATCATGTCGGTGCGCTCCATCAGATCGACCCCGCCGTCTCCGGCAGCTGGCCACCGGCTTCCTGCAGCTTCAGTTCCACGCGCCGGCGCGCCGGCGCCTCCGCGTCCAGCCCGGCCAGGGCGCGCTGGTACTCGGCACGCGCCTGCTCCGCCTTGCCGGCGGCCACCAGCGCGTCGCCGCGCAGTTCCAAGGCCACGGCATCGGCGTCCTCGCCCAGCACATCCAGCGCTTCCTGCGGCTTGCCGGTGGCAACCAGCAGCTGCGCCAGGCGCTGCCGGACCACCGGTTGCAGCGCCGGGTCGGCCTTGATCCCGCGCAGGGTGGCGATGGCGTCCTCGGGCTTGCCGGCCTCGACCTGGGCCTTGGCCAGCTGCAGCGCGCCGAGGCTGGCGTACAGGCCTTCCTGTCCGGCCAGGGCCGCGCCGGCGTCTTCCTCGCCGGCCTGCAGCCGGGCGATCGCCTGGCTGTAGGCCGCGTGCGCCTCCTGCTGCCGGGCCAGGCCGCGTTCCTGCCACTGGCGCAGGCCCCAGATCGCGGCGATGCCGACGATGAGGCCGGCGAGGATGCCCGGCAGGTTCTTGCGCAGCCAGGCGCGGACGCGTTCGCCCTGTTCGTGCTCGTCCAGAAGGTCGTCGATTGCCATGCAGTGTCCTGCCCCGTGCGGCGCGCACGGGGACGTGTTCTTGTTCTTGTTGGAAAGGCCCGCGGACCGCTTTACTGCGCGGGCTTGACGGATCCGTCAGAGGATACCGCAAAGCGGGCCACGTTCGCCCTCCTGAAGGGCGACAGGTCCACGATACTGCCGGCCTGCTGAACGCGTACCGCCGCCGCGTTGCCCAGCACCACGCCGGCGACCTCGCCCGGCTGGAAGCTGCGCGTCTCGCCCTGGCGCGCCAGGCGCTGCTCGATCACGCGGCCGTCGGGGCCGGTGACCTCGATCCAGCTGTCGCCCTCGAAGCTCAGCTCCAGGGCCGGCGCCGGCGCCGGTGCCTGCTGCCGCACCGGCGGCGCCAGCGAGGCCACGTACGGCCCGGCTTCGCCGGCCTGGGCCTGCGGCCTGGCGCGCGGCGCCTGCACCGGCGGCGCTTCCGGGGCCGTCGTGGCCGGGGCATCGGCGACCTCCGCCGGCAGCACGTCCAGCGAAGCGGTCGTCGGCAGCTGCCCGGCGAAGTGCGAACGGGTCGCCAGCCACACCGGCACCGCGATGGCGGCGGTGATGACCACGTACACCGCGCGGCGGCCGACGTTCTCCATCAACCGTTGCAGGCGCGGGGTATGCACGTGGCTGACCAGCTCCACGGGCGCCGGCGGGGCGACCTGGACCTGCAGCAGCGGCTCCAGGTCCACGCCCAGCAGCCGCGCGTAGCTGCGCAGCTGGCCGCGCACGAACACCGGCGCGCCGATGACTTCCCAGCGCCCCTGCTCCAGTGCCTCGACCACGTGTACCGGCATGCGCAGCCGCGTAGCGACCTCGCGCAGTTCCAACCCGGCCGCCTCGCGCGCCTCGCGAAGCAGCTCCCCGCAACCCCGAGCGTCTCCCCCGACGTTCGCGTTGTCATGGATCACTGTGGATCTTCCCCGGTTTTGTCAGTGACGGCTTCCGGGAACTCCGCCCGTAGCCGCTGTTGATACCGGCTGGCGGCCACCCTGTCGCCAAGCCCCTGTTCAATCCTGACCGCGAGTTGTAGCACGGATGCATCGGCGGGCGCAGCCGCCAGCCGGCGCTCGGCGAATGCCCGCGCCTGCAACAGCCGGCCCTGCTCGAACGAGAGCACGGCCATCTGCGCCAGCGCCGCCGGGTGCACCGGATCCAGCTCCAGCGCCTTGCGCAGGTCCTGCTCGGCGCGCTCGAGCTGGCCGCTGCGCAGGGCGCAGCTGCCGGCATTGGCCAGGGCCGAGGCGCGCGAGCCGGCGGCGGTCACCGCCATGGCCCGGTCCAGCCACACCAGGGCCTCGGCCGGATAGCCGTTGGCGCACAGCCAGGCGCCGTAGTTGTTGAGCACGTCGCCGTTGCCCGGCGCCAGTTCGGCGGCCTTGCGGTAATGCGTGCCAGCGGCCTCCAGGTTGCCGCGCCTGGACTCGACTGCGCCCAGCACGGTGTAGGCGTCCACTGCCGACGGATCCAGGCGCAGGGCCTTGCGCGCCAGCTTCTCGGCTTCGGCCAGGTCGCCGGCGGTCAGGCGCTGGGTCGCCAGGCCGATGGCGTCGCGGACCTGGACGCGGCGCTTGGTCGCCTCGCCGTCCTCCAGCCGGTAGACCGGGGCGACCCGTTCGGTACCGCGGATCTTGGGCGATTTGACCGTCGCGGGGCGGGCGCAGCCTGCCACGAGCAGGGCGCCACAGAGCAGGAACAGGAGCCGATCAGGCCGCCGCATGGCCTCCGGCCCGCGGCGCCTGCCCTTCCCGGCCCAGGCTGCGCCGGAACTCGGCCTGCCGGCGCGTCCGGTCCATGACCTGGCCCTTGAGCTGCCCGCAGGCGGCGTCGATGTCGTCGCCACGGGTGCGGCGGACCATGGTCAGCACCTGCGAATCGAGCAGGATCTTCTGGAAGGCGCGGATCGCCGACTCGTCCGGGCGCTCGTAGCGGGTCCCCGGGAACGGGTTGAACGGGATCAGGTTGACCTTGCCCGAATCGCGCGCCTGCACCGCGTTGTCGAACTGGCGCATCAGCCGCGCCAGCTGGCGGGCGTGCTCGGGCTGGTCGTTGACCCCCTTCATCAGGGTGTATTCGAAGGTGATCGACTCGCGGCGGCGGTTGGCGCGCAGGTAGCGAGCGCAGGCGGCCATCAGCTCGGCGATCGGGTACTTCCTGTTGAGCGGGACCAGCTGCTCGCGCAGCTCGTCGTTGGGTGCGTGCAGCGAAACCGCCAGCGACACGTCGCTCTCCACCGACAGGCGGTCGATCATCGGCACCAGGCCGGAGGTCGACAGGGTCACGCGCTTGTTGGCCAGGCCGTAGCCCAGGTCGTCGCGCATCACGCTCATGGCGCGCACGACGTTGTCGAAGTTCATCAGCGGCTCGCCCATGCCCATCATCACCACGTTGGTGAGCTTGCGCTGCTGGTGCGGCACGTTGCCCAGGTGGCGGGCGGCGATCCAGACCTGGCCGATGATCTCGGCCGTGGTCAGGTTGCGGTTGAAGCCCTGGGTGGCGGTCGAGCAGAAGGTGCAGTTGAGGCCGCAGCCCACCTGCGAGGACACGCACAGGGTGCCGCGGCCCTTGTCCGGGATGAACACGGTCTCGATGGCGTTGCGGCCATCGTCGCCCATCGCCAGCAGCCACTTGTGGGTGCCGTCGGCGGAGGGCTTGTCGAACACGATGTTGGGGACGACGACCTCGGCATGCGCGTGCAGCTTGGCGCGCAGCGCCTTGCCGAGGTCGGTCATCTGGTCGAAGTCGGTGACGTAGCGGTGGTGGATCCACTTCATCACCTGGTGGGCGCGGTAGCGCTTCTCGCCGAGGACTTCCTCGAAGAAGCGCTCCAGGCCCGCACGGTCCAGCTCCAGCAGGTTCTGGCGCGCGGCCACGGGCGCGGCGACCGGGTCGCCGGTGGTGGTCACGCTGGGAATCGGCTGCAATGCGGACACGTGCTTCGACCTGTGCTGGATGCGCTCAGCGCGAGACCACTTCCGTGGCCGCGAAGAAGTACGCGATCTCGATGTTGGCGTTCTCCACCGAGTCCGAGCCGTGGGCGGCGTTGGCGTCGATGGATTCGGCGAAGTCGGCGCGGATGGTGCCCGGCGCGGCTTCCTTCGGGTTGGTGGCACCCAGGATCTCGCGGTGCTTGGCCACGGCGTTCTCGCCTTCCAGCACCTGGATCATCACCGGGCCGGAGGTCATGAACTCGACCAGGGCGTTGAAGAACGGACGCTCGCGGTGCACGGCGTAGAAGCCCTCGGCCTCGCGGCGGGTCAGCTGCTTGTACTTGGCGGCGACGATCTTCAGGCCGGCCTTCTCGAAACGGGTGTAGATCTCGCCGATCACGTTCTTGGCGACGGCATCGGGCTTGACGATCGAAAGGGTGCGCTCCAGCGCCATTGGATTCTTCTTCTTTGGAGTTGAGGGAACGGGACCGGCCCGGCGGAACCAGGCCTGAAGGAAAAACCCGCGGCGTGGCGCGGGCTTAGCTTGGGTAGCGTTGACGAATTCTAGCATCCGCCGGCCGGCTTTGCAGGCACCGGGATGCTGCAGCGCAAAATGACCCGTCGCCGGCCCGGGCCTAGGATTAAACAATCGTTTGATTTAGTCCGGAGCCATGGGCAAGCCCGCGCACTTCTCCACCAAGGAACGGATCCTGGCCGCGGCGGAAGAGCTGTTCGCCCAGCACGGCTTCGCCGGGACCTCGCTGCGCCAGGTCACCAGCCAGGCCGCGGTCAACATCGCCGCGGTGAACTACCACTTCGGCTCCAAGGAAAACCTGATCAACGAGGTGTTCCGGCGGCGCATGGACGTGATGACCGCCCAGCGCCTGCAGCAGCTGGAGGCCGCGCTGCGCGACCACCCCGGCCAGCTGGAGCCGATCCTGGCGGCCTTCATCGACCCGGCACTGGCCCTGGCCCAGGATCGCAACGGCGGTGCCGCCTTCGTGCGCCTGATCGCCCGCGCCTACGCCGAGCACAACGAGAGCCTGCGCCGGTTCCTGTCGGACCACTACGGCCATGTGCTGCGCGAGTTCGGCAAGGCGCTGGCCGCGGTGCTGCCCGGCCTGGACAAGGAAACCCTGTACTGGCGCCTGGACTTCCTGGCCGGGGCGCTGACCTACGCGATGTCGGAATTCGGCCTGATCAAGCGCCCCGCCAGCGCCAGCGAGGCGGCCCATCGGAGCCGGGCCGCCCGGGAACTCATCCGATTTGCCGCCGCAGGACTGCAGGCGGAAGCAAAGTAACCGTTCAATATCAAGAGGTTGCAAGAAATGTCTAAGAAACTGCTTGTACGCCGCGCTGCGGTGCTGGGCGCCGGCGTCATGGGCGCGCAGATCGCGGCCCACCTGACCAACGCGGGCGTGGACACCGTGCTGTTCGACCTGCCCGCCAAGGAGGGCCCGGCCGACGGCATCGTCCTGAAGGCCATCGGCAACCTCGCCAAGCTCAGCCCGGCCCCGCTGGCCAGCAAGTCGCTGGCGACGGCCATCACCCCGGCCAACTACGACACCGGCCTGGAGCAGCTGCGCGACTGCGACCTGATCATCGAGGCCATCGCCGAGCGGATGGACTGGAAGCAGGACCTGTACAGGAGGATCGCGCCGTTCGTGGGCGAGCACGCGGTGCTGGCCTCCAACACCTCCGGCCTGGGCATCAACGCCCTGGCCGCGGTGCTGCCGGAGCAGCTGCGCCACCGCTTCTGCGGCGTGCACTTCTTCAACCCGCCGCGCTATATGCACCTGGCCGAGCTGATCCCGGCCGACACCACCGACAAGGCGGTGCTGGAGGGCCTGGAGACCTTCCTGACCACCAACCTTGGCAAGGGCGTGGTCTACGCCAAGGACACCCCGAACTTCATCGGCAACCGCATCGGCGTGTTCTCGATCCTGTCGGTGATCCACCACACCCGCCAGTTCGGCCTGGGCTTCGACGAGGTCGACGCCATCACCGGCCCGCTGGTCGGCCGCCCGAAGTCGGCCACCTACCGCACCTCCGACGTGGTCGGCCTGGACACCATGGCCCACGTCATCAAGACCATGGCCGACACCCTGCCGCAGGATCCGTGGCACAAGTACTTCCAGTCGCCCGACTGGCTGCACGCACTGATCGCCAAGGGCGCCCTGGGCCAGAAGGCCGGCGCCGGCATCTTCCGCAAGGTCGGCAAGGACATCATGGTCCTGGACCTGGAGAAGCAGGACTACCGCGCCGCCGACCGCAAGGCCGCCGACGAGGTGGTCGGGATCCTCAAGATCAAGAACCCGGCCGAGAAGTTCGCGAAGCTGCGCGAGAGCCAGCACCCGCAGGCGCAGTTCCTGTGGGCCGCGTTCCGCGACCTGTTCCACTACAGCGCCTACCACCTGGCCGACATCGCCGACACCGCGCGCGACGTCGACCTGGCCATCCGCTGGGGCTACGGCTGGTCGCTGGGCCCGTTCGAGACCTGGCAGGCCGCCGGCTGGAAGCAGGTGGCGCAGTGGATCGCCGAGGACATCGCCGCCGGCAAGGCCATGAGCGACGCCCCGCTGCCGGCGTGGGTGCTCGACGGCCGCGAGGGCGTGCACGCCGCCGAGGGCAGCTACAGCCCGGCGACCAACACCCTGGTGCCGCGCTCGTCGCTGCCGGTCTACCAGCGCCAGCGCTTCCCCGATCCGCTGCTGGGCGAGAAGTTCGACCAGGGCACCACGGTCTACGAGAACGACGGCGTGCGCATGTGGCACGACGGCGACGGCATCGCCGTGGTCTCGTTCAAGACCAAGATGAACACCGTGTCCGACCATGTGCTCAACGGCCTGCAGGAAGCGATCTGCATCGCCGAGCGCGACTTCCAGGGCCTGGTGATCTGGCAGCAGAAGGAGCCCTTCTCCGCCGGCGCCGACCTGGCCGGTGCGCTGGGCCTGCTGCAGGCCGGCAAGGTCGACGAGTTCGACGCCCTGGTCGCCAACTTCCAGCGCACCAGCCAGCGCATCAAGTACGCGCTGGTGCCGGTGGTCGCGGCGGTGCGCGGCCTGGCCCTGGGCGGCGGCTGCGAGTTCCAGATGCACAGCGCCCGCACCGTGGCCCACCTGGAGAGCTACATCGGCCTGGTCGAGGCCGGCGTGGGCCTGCTGCCGGCCGGCGGCGGCCTCAAGGAGCTGGCGGTGCGCGCCTCGCGCGCGGCGGCCGGCGGCGACGTGTTCGCCGAGCTGAAGAAGACCTTCGAGACGGTGGCCATGGCCAAGGTCTCGACCTCCGCCGTGGAGGCCAAGGAGCTGGGCCTGCTGCGCCCGACCGACCGGATCGTGTTCAACGCCCACGAGCTGCTGCACGTGGCCAAGGCCGAGGCGCGCAACCTGGCCGAGGGCGGCTACCGCCCGCCGCTGCCGGAGCGCCGCATCCAGGTCGCCGGCGACGTCGGCATCGCCACCTTCCGCATGCTGCTGGTCAACATGCTCGAGGGCCGCTTCATCAGCGAGTACGACAACGAGATCGCCACCCGCATCGCCACCGTGGTGTGCGGCGGCGAAGTCGACCGCGGCAGCCTGGTCGACGAGGCCTGGCTGCTCAACCTGGAGCGCAAGCACTTCGTCGAGCTGGCCCAGCAGGAAAAGACCCAGGCCCGCATCGGCCACATGCTCAAGACGGGCAAGCCGCTCAGGAACTGAGATTCGTGATTCGGGATTGGGGATTCGCAAGAGCGCATCCCCACCCAGGAAAACCATTGATGCCGGCGTGAGGAGTTCGATCCGGAGTTTGCTTTTGGCGACTCACGAATCACGAATCCCGAATCCCGGCTTTCGGAGAAAGCCATGACCAAGCAGATCCAGGACGCCTACATCGTCGCCGCCACCCGCACCCCGGTGGGCAAGGCGCCGAAGGGCGTGTTCCGCAACACCCGGCCGGACGAGATGCTGGCCCACGTGCTCAAGGCCGTGGTCGCGCAGGCCCCGGGCATCGACACCAGCCGCATCGACGACGCCATCATCGGCTGCGCCATGCCGGAGGGCGAGCAGGGCATGAACGTGGCCCGCATCGGCCTGCTGCTGGCCGGCCTGCCGAACACCATCGCCGCCCAGACCATCAACCGCTTCTGCTCCTCCGGCCTGCAGGCCGTGGCCCTGGCCGCGGACCAGATCCGCCTGGGCAACGCCGACCTGATGCTGGCCGGCGGCACCGAGTCGATGTCGATGGTGCCGATGATGGGCAACAAGGTCGCGCTGAGCCCGCAGGTGTTCGCCCGCGACGAGAACGTGGCCATCGCCTACGGCATGGGCATCACCGCCGAGAAGGTCGCCGAGGAGTGGAAGATCTCGCGCGAGGACCAGGACGCCTTCGCCCTCGCCTCGCACCAGAAGGCGCTGGCCGCGATCGCCGCCGGCGAGTTCCGCGACGAGATCTCGCCCTACGAGGTCGTCTCGCACCTGCCCGACCTGGCCGGCAATGCGATCGCGCTGAAGAAGCGCCTGGTCGACACCGACGAGGGCCCGCGCCCGGATACCTCGATCGAGGGCCTGGCCAAGCTGCGCCCGGTGTTCCGCAACGGCCAGTTCGGCGGCAGCGTCACCGCCGGCAACTCCTCGCAGATGAGCGACGGCGCCGGCGCGGTGCTGCTGGCCTCGGAGAAGGCGATCAAGGAATACGGCCTGACTCCCCTCGCCCGCTTCGTCAGCTTCTCGGTCGCCGGCGTGCGCCCGGAAGTGATGGGCATCGGTCCGATCGCCGCGATCCCCAAGGCGCTCAAGCAGGCCGGCCTGACCCAGGACCAGCTGGACTGGATCGAGCTCAACGAGGCCTTCGCCGCACAGTCGCTGGCGGTGATCCGCGATTGCGGCCTGGATCCGTCCAAGGTCAATCCGCTGGGCGGCGCGATCGCCCTGGGCCACCCGCTGGGCGCCACCGGCGCCATCCGTACCGCCACCCTGGTGCACGGCCTGCGCCGCCGCCAGCAGAAGTACGGCATGGTCACCATGTGCATCGGCACCGGCATGGGCGCGGCGGGCATCTTCGAGGCACTCTGAGCCCTCGCCCTCCGCGGACATGAAAACGGCGCCCTCGGGCGCCGTTTTCATTGCAGCTTCGCCGGATGGATCAGCCGCGCTTTTCCTCGAGCGCGGCGAGCATGGCCTGGCGGGCCGCCGCGCCGTGCTTGGGGTGCTCCAGCGCGAAGTGCACGGTGGCCTCGATCAGGCCGATGTGCGCGCCGCAGTCGAAGCGCCGCCCCTCGAAGTGGTAGGCGTCGATGTGGCCCCCGGCCTTGATCGTCGAGGCGATCGCGTCGGTCAGCTGGATCTCGCCGCCGGCGCCGCGGCCGGTGGTCTCCAGGGTCTGGAAGATGCTGCCCGGCAGGATGTAGCGCCCGACCACGGCCAGGTTGCTGGGCGCGTCCTCCGGCTTGGGCTTCTCGACCATGGCCTCGATCCGGCCGCTGCGGCCCTCGAAGCCGCGGGTGGCGACGATGCCGTAGCTGGAGGTCTTCTCCCGCGGCACTTCCTCCACCGCGATCACGCCGCCACCGGTGCGCTCGGCCAGGTCGGCCATCTGCTTGAGCGCGCCGTCGCCGCGGTTCCACATCAGGTCGTCGGGCAACAGCACCGCGAACGGCTCGTCACCGACCACGTCCTTGGCGCAGAGCACGGCGTGGCCCAGGCCCAGGGCTTCCTTCTGGGTCACGAACACCACCCGGACATGGTCCGGCAGGGGCTTGCTGACCAGTTCGAGCTGTTCGAGCTTGCCGCCCTGCTCGAGCTTCTGCTCCAGCTCGTAGTGCTTGTCGAAATAGTCGGCGATCGAGTGCTTGTAGCGGTTGGTGACGAACACCAGGGTGTCGCAACCTGCTTCGATCGCCTCGTCCACCGCGTACTGGATCAGCGGCCGGTCGATGATTGGCAGCATCTCCTTGGGGACGGTCTTGGTGGCGGGGAGGAACCGGGTGCCGAGCCCGGCGACCGGAAAGACTGCCTTGCGTATCCGTTTGTTGGTCATCGTGTCCTTACTGCCTCTCGCGGGGGGAACGGGACCACCGTAGCGGTGTTCTCCTTGTTACCCGCGACAGGCAGGGGCGCAAATCCGGGGATGAGCACGCCCAGCGCCTGCCGCAGGCCGTTCTCATCATAACGTGTGACGGCCGTCCGCATATGCTCGATTTCCTGCAGCAGCAGGTCGGCGGGGCACTCCCGGGCGCTGGCCTCCAGGATCTTCGGATGGGCGGTGGGACGGTAGTGCTCGTCCGCGTAGAACAGGGTCTCGTGCAGCTTCTCGCCCGGGCGCAGGCCGGTGTAGACGATGGCGATGTCCCGCCCCGGCTGCTTGCCGGCCAGGCGGATCATCTGCTCGGCCAGCAGCCGGATCGGCACCGGCTCGCCCATGTCCAGGGTGTAGATGGCCGCGTGCGAGCCCGAGGCGGCGGCCTGCATGATCAGCTGGCAGGCCTCGGGGATGGTCATGAAGTAGCGGGTGACCTCCGGGTCGGTGACGGTCACCGGGCCGCCGCGGCGGATCTGCTCGCGGAACAGCGGCACCACGCTGCCGGCCGAATCCAGCACGTTGCCGAAGCGTACGGTCACGTAGCGGGTGCCCTCGACCCGCTCGTCCAGCGACTGGGCGATCATCTCGGCGATGCGCTTGGAGGCGCCCAGCACGTTGGCCGGGTCGACCGCCTTGTCGGTGGAGATCAGCACGAAAGTGCCCACCTTGTACTCGCGGCACAGCTCGGCGACGGTATGGGTGGCCAGCACGTTGTTGCGCACCGCCTCGCGCAGCTGCGACTCCAGCAGCGGAACCTGCTTGTAGGCGGCGGCGTGGAACACGGCATCGGGGCTGGAGCGCTCCAGCGCGTGGCGGGTGACGGCCGGATCGCCGCAGTCGCCCAGCACCGCCTCGACCTCGACGTCGGGGAAGGCCCGCGCCAGCTCGGCATGGATGGTCAGCAGGGCCAGCTCGGAGATCTCCAGCAGGACGATGCGCCGGGCGCCATGGCGCGCGCACTGCCGGCACAGTTCCGAACCGATCGAGCCGCCGGCGCCGGTCACCATCACGGTGCGGCCGTCCAGCCAGCCGCGGATCATGGCCCAGTCCGGGGTGACCGGCTTGCGGTTGAGCAGGTCCTCGATCGCCACTTCCTTGAGCTCGCCGGGCATGGCCTTGCCCTCGAGCACGTCGGTCAGGCGCGGCACGGTGCGGAACGGCAGGCCGCTGTGCTCGCAGATGCCCAGCACGCGCTGCATGCCGGCCGCGTCCAGCGAGGGGATGGCGATGACCAGCATGCCGGCGCCGACCTCGCGGGCCACGGTGGGCGCGTCCTCGAGGCGGCCGAGGACCGGCATGCCGTGCAGCTGCGAGCCCTGCAGGTGGGGGGCATCGTCCAGGAAGCCGACCGGCTGGTAGGTGCCGGAGCGGCGCAAGTCGCGGACCAGGGCTTCGGCCGCCTGCCCGGCGCCGAGGATCAGCACCCGCTGCTGGTTGGCCGTGCCGCGCGACAGGTGGTAGTCCTTCCACACGCGGTAGAGCAGCCGCGGCAGGCCCAGCATGGCGGCCAGCGCCAGCGGGTACAGCATCAGCACCGCGCGCGGCAGGGCCTCGAGCCGGTTGTAGACCGCCAGGCACAGCACGATGGCGATGGTGCCCAGGCCGGCGGCCTTGATGATGTTCCAGATGTCCGGGACGCTGGCGAAGCGCCACACGCCGCGGTACAGGCCCACCCGCCAGAACACCAGGCCCTGGGCGGCCAGGACGATGGCCAGGGTGGGCGTCAGCAGGGTCCAGTCGTAGCTCTCGGAGCGGGCCGCGTAACGCAGCACGTGCAGCCCCTGCCAGCACACCGCGGCCATGAAGAGGTCATGCAGGACGATCGCCGTACGAGGCAGGGAAACAGGCAAGGCTGGGCCAGTGTTCATGCGGATGCGACGGTCCTGTCAGGTGTGCTGGATGCGCCTCCCCTGGAGCAGCCACAGCACGACCGCCAATGCGAGCCAGGTGCCCCCGACGGCGGTCGGACGAACCGTTCCAGACGCGTGGGCACCATACGCGACCCAACCTGCCAGCAGACTGAACAGACCGTACCCCTGGCTAACCCGAACGTGACTGCCCGCACGCTTGGCCCAACGCTGGTACAGGTGCGATACATGTGGGAGCCACCAGCGCTCCCCGCGCAGGACCCGCCGGCCCAGGGTGAGCGAGGCATCGACCAGGAACGCCGACAGCGGCAGCAGCAGGAACAGCGGCTGCAGGGCCCCGCCCTCGCGGGCCAGCGCCGGCGCGGTCCAAGCCACCATCGCCGCCAACAGGTAGCCGAGGGTGCCTGAGCCGACATCGCCCAGGAAGATCCGCGCCCGCGGATAGTTGAACGGCAGGAAGCCGCAGCAGGCGGCGAACGCCCCCCAGGCCAGCGCGGCCACCGGCGGCGCGAGGAAGGCGAAGGTCGCCAGCGCGATCATCGCCTGGCTGGTGGCGATGCCGTCGATCCCGTCCATGAAGTTCCAGACGTTGACCAGGACCGGCACCGCGGCACAGGCCAGCAGCGCCCAGCGCCAGTCGCCCTGCCCCGCGTACAGGCCGGCCGCCAGCACCAGCCCGGCCAGGCACTGCACCGCCAGCCGCGACCACGGCGACAGCGGGCGGTGGTCGTCGATCCAGCCGATCCCGGCCACCAGCAGCAGGCCGGCGGCGAAGGCCAGCGCCGGGAGCGGGGCCAGCACGCCGCCGGCAACCGCCAGCGCGGTGCCGGCCAGCAGCGCGATGGTGATGCCCAGGCCGCCGCCGCGCGGCGTCGGCACGGTGTGGCTGCGGCGCTCGCCCGGCAGGTCGAGCAGGCGCCGGCGCGCGTAGCGCAGGGTGAGCCAGGTGCCCAGGGCCGACACCGCGGCCAGCGCCAGGCTGGTCCACAGCACCGCTGGCGTGCTCATACCACGGCGTAGTTCAGCAGCGGCTTGACCGTGCCCCACTCCTTGCAGCTCGGGCACTGCCAGTGGTGGGTGCGGGCACCGAAGCCGCAGCGGGTGCAGCGGTAGCTGGGATTGCGCACCAGCAGCTGGTCGGTGATGTGCTTGAGGTCGTGCAGGGTCGCGGTGCTGTCGGCGCCGACCGCGAGGGTCAGGTCGATCAGGGCGGCCTCGCCGCGCACCGAGGGGCGGTCCTTGAGCTGGCGGCCCAGGTAGTCGCGCGCGGCCACCGCGCCCTCCTGCTGTTCGATCAGGTGGGTCAGGGCCAGCACCGGGGCGATGCCGCGGTAGTGCTCGCTCATCTCGGCCAGGAACGCGCGCGCGCCGGCGGTGTCGCCGACCTGGGCGTAGGCGGTGAGCAGGCCCGGCAGTAGCTCCGGCAGGTAGTCCGGGTCGTGGCGCGCGGCGCGCTCGAAGGCGCGGATCGCGCCCTCGGGGTTGTTCGCGCTGGCTTCGATGCGGCCCTCGAGGATGCCGGCGCGCACGCATGTGGCGTCGGCCTGGTAGGCGCGCGCGATCGCCGCGCGGGCGGCGTCCAGGTCGCCGTTGGCGCGGTGGCGCTCGGCCAGCTCGCACTCGAACTGCGCCACCAGCTTGCCCATCGGCTCGCCGGTCACTTCCTCGAAGCGCATGGCGTTGTCGATCGCCTTCTCCCAGTCGCGCTCGGCCTGGTAGATGCCGATCAGGTGCTTGAGCGCCTGCGGCGCGCGCTGGTCGATGCGGGCCAGGTCGGCGAACACGGTTTCGGCGCGGTCGAGCAGGCCGGACTTCATGTAGTCCTCGCCCAGCGCCAGCAGCGCCTGCACGCGCTGGGCGTCGGACAGGTCGGTGCGCTGGACCAGGCCCTGGTGCAGGCGGATGGCGCGGTCGACCTCGCCGCGGCGGCGGAACAGGTGGCCCAGGGCCAGCTGGGTCTCGAAGGTTTCCTTGTCCAGTTCGGCGATGTGCAGGAACAGCTCGATCGCCTTGTCGGGCTGCTCGTTGAGCAGGTAGTTCAGGCCGCGGAAGTAGGTGCCGGAAAGCCGGCTGACCTGGGTGTCACCGTGGCGCTGCCCTCCCCTGCGGCCGACCACCCAGCCGGTGAGCGCCGCAAGCGGCAGGAACAGGAAGAACCAGAACCACTCGTTGAGGAATTCCATTTGCTTAGTTGCCTTCCCGGTGGGGTGCCGGTGTGTGGAGGCCATCGACCGCCGGCGCACTGGCGCCATTGCGTGCCCGCTCGAGGCGGCGCAGGCGGGCGTGCAGCGGCAGCACGGTGCTGGCCACGACCAGGCCGCCGCCCAGCAGCACGCCGGCCAGCAGCGCGACGACGATGGCGATGCCCGATGTGGTGGAGACCTCGGCCAGGCCGAAGTCGAGGCGGAGGCGCTGCGAATTGAGCGATCCCACCACCAGCCCGATCGCGACGAAGGCGAGCAGGACCAGCAGGCGGAGGATGTTCATGGGCGGAGGCTCCGGTGCGCGGATCGCCCCCAAGCTTAGCCGACCGGGGCCGGCGCGGCGCGGCCGGTCAGGCGTCCTGCGGCTCGGACGGGGCGGGCACGACGTCGCTCACCCGCTCGCGCAGCTCCTTGCCGGCCTTGAAATGCGGCACGTACTTGCCCGGCAGGGCCACGGCCTCCCCGGTCTTGGGGTTGCGGCCGATGCGCGGCGGACGGTAGTGCAGCGAGAAGCTCCCGAAACCGCGGATCTCGATGCGCTCACCCGAAGCCAGCGAACCGGCCATCATCTCCAGCAGCGACTTGACGGCGAGGTCGACGTCCTCGGCCTTCAGGTGCGACTGGCGGCGAGCCAGGATCTCGATCAGTTCGGACTTGGTCATCTCGGACTATGGAAGCGGGCGGATACGCCGCGGCGACCCGGGATCGCCGGGTCGCCGCGGGGCCATTCACGCTGGCGGGTATTACTCGGACTTGTTGCCCAGCTGCGCACGCAGCAGCGCGCCCAGGCTGGTGGTGCCGGCGGCAGCCTCGGCGGCGGCCTTGTTGTACTCGGCCAGGGCCTCGGCGGTCTCGGCCTCGTCCTTGGCCTTGATCGACAGCTGCAGGGTACGGCCCTTGCGGTCCATGCCCACGAACTTGGCCTCGACCTTGTCGCCGACCTTCAGGTACTGGGTGGCGTCGTCCACGCGCTCGTTGGCGATGTCGCGCGCGGCGACGTAGCCCTCGATGCCGTCGGCCAGCTCGACCACGGCGCCCTTGGCGTCGACTTCCTTCACCACGCCCTCGACCTTGGAGCCCTTCGGGTGCGCGGCCATGTACTGGCCGAACGGATCCTGCTCCATCTGCTTCAGGCCCAGCGAGATGCGCTCGCGCTCCGGGTCGACGGCCAGGACGACGGCGTCCAGGGTGTCACCCTTCTTGAAGTTGCGCAGCACGTCCTCGCCGGTGGTGTTCCAGCTGATGTCGGACAGGTGGACCAGGCCGTCGATGCCGCCTTCCAGGCCGATGAAGATGCCGAAGTCGGTGATGGACTTGATCTGGCCGGTGACCTTGTCGCCCTTCTTGTGGATGGCGGCGAAGGTCTCCCACGGGTTGGCAGCGACCTGCTTCATGCCCAGCGAGATGCGGCGGCGCTCCTCGTCCACGTCCAGGACCATGACCTCGACCTCGTCGCCGACCTGCACGACCTTGGACGGGTTGACGTTCTTGTTGGTCCAGTCCATCTCGGACACGTGCACCAGGCCCTCGACGCCCGGCTCGATCTCGACGAACGCGCCGTAGTCGGTGACGTTGGAGACCTTGCCGAACACGCGGCTGTTGGCCGGGTAGCGGCGAGAGATGTTCTCCCACGGATCCTCGCCCAGCTGCTTCAGGCCCAGCGAGACGCGGTTGCGCTCGCGGTCGAACTTCAGCACGCGCACTTCCAGCTCGTCGCCGACGTTGACCACCTCGGACGGATGGCGCACGCGCTTCCACGCCATGTCGGTGATGTGCAGCAGGCCGTCGATGCCGCCCAGGTCCACGAAGGCGCCGTAGTCGGTCAGGTTCTTGACCACGCCCTTGAGCTTGGCGCCCTCGACCAGCTTCTCCAGCAGCTGCTCGCGCTCCTCGGAGTGCTCGCTCTCGACCACCGCGCGGCGGGAGACGACCACGTTGTTGCGCTTGCGGTCCAGCTTGATGAGCTTGAACTCCAGCTCCTTGCCTTCCAGGTAGGCCGGATCGCGCACCGGACGGACGTCGACCAGCGAGCCCGGCAGGAACGCGCGGACGTCCTTGATGTCGACGGTGAAACCACCCTTGACCTTGCCGCTGATGCGGCCGGTGATGGTCTCGTTCTTCTCCAGCGCCTCTTCCAGCTCGTCCCACACCATCGCGCGCTTGGCCTTCTCGCGCGACAGCACGGTCTCGCCGAAGCCGTTCTCGATCGAGTCGAGCGCGACCTTGACCTGGTCGCCCACGCCAACGTCGATCTCGCCGTTCTCGTTACGGAACTGCTCGATCGGCACGATGCCTTCGGACTTCAGTCCGGCGTTGATCACCACCACGTCGCCGCGGACGTCCACGACGGTACCGGTGACGATGGCGCCCGGCTTCAGCTTCGCCAGGTTGGCCTGGCTCTGTTCGAACAGCTCGGCAAAAGATTCGGTCATTAGTGAATACTCGGTTGAACACACGGACGGAGCCCCATCACCCGATGGCCGCCCCGTCCCCCTGTAGCAGGCCCGTACCGGCGCCCTGTGTGGTTGGTTGATGGACCCCCGCCGCGTTCCGCGGCGGGACCTGGCGCGGGATGCGCCGTTTCTGCTGTTTCCGCGGCGGCCGGGTGGCCGCTCAGGCCGCGTGCTTCGGCACCAGGGCCAGCACGCGTTCCACCACCTCGTCGATGCCAAGCCCGGTCGTGTCGATGAGGACGGCGTCTTCGGCCGGCTTCAGCGGGGCGACCGTGCGCTGGGCGTCGCGGGCGTCGCGGGCGAGGATCTCCCGCAGCAGACCGTCAAAGGTAACCGAAACCCCTTTTTCCTTCAACTGGTTATGGCGGCGACGGGCGCGCTCCTCGGCGCTGGCGGTCAGGAACACCTTGGCGGTGGCATCCGGGAAGATCACCGTGCCCATGTCGCGGCCGTCCGCGACCAGGCCCGGCGGGCGCCGGAACGCGCGCTGGCGCTCCTTCAGCGCCTCGCGCACCTCGGGGATGGCGGCGATCGCCGAGGCCACCGCGCCGGCGGTCTCCAGCCGCAGTTCGGAGGTGGCGTCGGTGCCGTTGACCAGCACCCGCAGCCCTTCCGGCCCGTCGCGGAACTCGATGGCGGTGTCGAAGGTGCAGCGGACCAGGGCCGACGGGTCCGCCAGGTCCAGGTCGGCCCAGCTGGCCGCCACGCCCACCGCCCGGTACAGTGCCCCCGAATCCAGGTAGTGCCAGCCCAGGCGGCCGGCCACGATCCGGCTCACCGTGCCCTTGCCCGCCCCGGAAGGACCATCGATGGTGAGGACGGGGACTGGCTGGGACATCGGCGGCTCCGCGGGGCTGTGGGGGAGCGGAATTGTAGCCGCGCCCGCCCCCGCCCCGGGCTTTCGCTGCAACTGCTTGAACCGGCTCCGGAATCATGGGTAGAATGACGGGCTTATTTTCATGCCTCGGCCAATCGGCCCTGGCTTCCCAATCCGTCGTCCTCCGAGGTGTGTCATGAAAGTCCTGTCCTCCCTGAAGTCGGCGAAGGCCCGTCACCGCGACTGCAAGGTGGTCCGCCGCCGCGGCAAGGTCTTCGTGATCTGCAAGTCCAACCCGCGCTTCAAGGCCCGCCAGCGCTGAAGCCGGCAGGCGGCCGCCCGGCCGCCGGCTTGTACGGGAAGGCCGCAGCGATGCGGCCTTTCGCGTTTCCGGGCCCATGGAAACACGCGCCGCAGCCGCCCGCGTTCTGCTTACAATCGGCCCTGCACCCGCCGGCCGCCCTGGCCAGGCGGACCACTGTCCGGGGAGACACCACGATGAAGCACCGCTTCCAAGTCCTGTCCCTGCTCGCGCTGGCCGGCCTGTCGGCCGCCGCGCAGGCGGATACCCTGCTGATCGAGCGGGTCGACAAGCCGCTGGCGGCAAAGCCGGAACGCGGCCTGAGCATGGCCGAGGTCGAGGCCCGCTTCGGCGCGCCGCAGGAGAAGCTGGACCCGCGCGGCGGCCAGAAGAAGCAGTGGCCGGCGATCCACCGCTGGGTCTACCCGGACTACGTGGTCTACTTCGAGAAGGACCGGGTGATCGACGTGGTCGCGCACAAGGCCTCGCCGAACGAGATCGGTCCCAAGCCGCCGGTCCGCTGATCCTCCCGCGCCCCGCTCCGGCGGGGCGCGCCTTCTGCGCCGGCCGCGCGGCCGGCACCGTCCGCAGCGCCGCTGCGTCCCCCATCCCCGCCCGGCCGTGCCGGGCCTGCACGACCCGAACGAATGACCGAGAACCTGCGCTTCCCCGCGGAGTGGGAACCCCAGTCCGCGATCCTGATCGCCTGGCCGCACGCCGGCACCGACTGGGCCGAGCGCCTGGGCGAGGTCGAGGAAACCTACATCGCCCTGGTTGCCGCGATCACCCGCTTCCAGGACGCCTGGATCTGCGTGGCCGACGACGACGTGGAGACCTATGCGGAGGCGCGGCTGCGCTCGGCCCGGATCGACATGGAGCGGGTGCGCTTCATCCCGTTCGACTACGACGACACCTGGCTGCGCGATTCCGGCCCGATCACCCTGCGCGAGGGCGACGGCTTCCGCGTGCTGGACTTCCGCTTCACCGCCTGGGGCGGCAAGTTCGAGGCCGGGCGTGACGACCGCCTGGTCCAGGCGCTGGCCGCCCAGGGCCTGTTCGGCGACGCCGTGCACCAGCGCATCGATTTCGCCCTGGAAGGCGGCGGCATCGAGACCGACGGCGCCGGCACCCTGCTGACCACCTGGCGCTGCCTGCACGAGCGCCACCCGCAGGCCAGCCGCGAGGAGCTGTCGGCGAAGCTGGCCGGCTGGCTGGCCCAGGACCGGGTGCTATGGCTCGACCACGGCTACCTGGAGGGCGACGACACCGACGCCCATATCGACACCCTCGCCCGCTTCGCCCCCGGCGACGCCATCGTGTTCCAGGCCTGCGACGACCAGGGCGATAGCCACTACGCCGAGCTGAAGGCGATGGCGGACGAGATCGCCGCGCTGCGCACCGCCGACGGCCGTCCGTACCGCCTGTTCCCGCTGCCGTGGGCGGCGCCGGTGATCGACGAGGGCCGCCGCCTGGCCGCCTCCTACGCCAACTTCCTGGTCATCAATGGCGCGGTGCTGATGCCGGCCTACGGCGATCCGGCCGACGAAGCCGCCGCCGCGGTGCTGGCGCAGGCCTTCCCGGGCCGCGAGATCGTGCAGGTGCCCTGCCGCCCGCTGATCTGGCAGAACGGCAGCCTGCACTGCATCAGCATGCAGCTGCCGGCGGGCCTCGGCCACTAAACAGGTCCCCTCGCGCCCGCCGCGATGCCTGCCCCGCGCGCGTGGCTTCAGGCCCCGTGCGCGGGGCGCGGGTTACCATCCCTTTCCGCTACGCAAGACGACGCCTTCCCCATGAGCCGCAAGACCCTCACCGTCGCCCTGGTCCAGGAACGCAACCAGGGCGACGCCGAAGCCAACCTGGCCGCGATCGAAGCGCGCGTGGCCGAGGCCGCCGCGCTCGGCGCGCAGCTGGTGCTGCTGCAGGAGCTGCACAACGGCGCCTACTTCTGCCAGCACGAGTCGGTGGGCGAGTTCGACCTAGCCGAGCCGATCCCCGGCCCCAGCACCGAGCGCCTGGGTGCGCTGGCGAAGAAGCACGGCGTGGTCATCGTCGGCTCGCTGTTCGAGCGCCGCGCCGCCGGCCTCTACCACAACACCGCGGTGGTGCTGGAGAAGGACGGCAGCCTGGCCGGCAAGTACCGCAAGATGCACATCCCGGACGACCCGGGCTTCTACGAGAAGTTCTACTTCACCCCGGGCGACATCGGCTTCCGGCCGATCGACACCTCGGTCGGCCGCCTCGGCGTGCTGGTGTGCTGGGACCAGTGGTACCCGGAAGCGGCGCGGCTGATGGCGCTGGCCGGCGCCGAGCTACTGCTCTACCCCACCGCCATCGGCTGGGACCCGGACGACGCCCAGGACGAGAAGGACCGCCAGCGCGACGCCTGGATCCTCAGCCACCGCGGCCATGCCGTGGCCAACGGCCTGCCGGTGCTGTCCTGCAACCGCGTCGGCCACGAGCCCTCGCCGCTGGGCGCCTCGGGCATCCGGTTCTGGGGCAACAGCCACGTGCTGGGGCCGCAGGGCGAATTCCTGGCCCAGGCCGGCGAGGACGCCACCGTGCTGGTGTGCGAGGTCGACCTGCAGCGCAGCGAGCACGTGCGCCGGATCTGGCCGTTCCTGCGCGACCGCCGGATCGACGCCTACGGCGACCTGCTCAAGCGCTACATCGACTGACGGGCCGGCCCCGCCTGCCGCGACTCCCACCTTCCGGCCACCGCCAGCCCACCATGACCACGATCCAATCCCTGCCCGAGTCCGCGCCCGCTCCTGCCGATCCGCTGGCGGGCCAGCCCGTGCGCGTGGTCGAGCGCGACGGCGTCCGCTACACCCTGCTGGGCACCGCGCACGTCTCCCGCGCCAGCGTCGAGGCGGTGCGCGCGGCAGTGGCCAGCGGCCGCTACGACGCGATCGCGGTGGAGCTGGACGCCGGCCGCCTGCAATCGCTGACCGACCCGGACCTGCTGGCCAAGATGGACATCGTGCAGGTGATCCGCGACGGCAAGACCCACGTGTTCGCCGCCAACCTGGCGCTGTCCACCTACCAGCGGCGCCTGGCCGAACAGCTGGACGTGGAGCCGGGCGCGGAACTGAAGGCCGCCGTGGAGGACGCACGCGCCCTCGGCCTGCCGGTGAAGCTGATCGACCGCGAGGTCGGCCTGACCTTCCGCCGCGCGATGCAGCGGCTGGGCTGGTGGGGCCGCGCCCGGACCGGGGCCGGCATCCTGGTGGCGATGTTCGGCGACGAGGAAGTCGGCGACGACGAGATCGAGAAGCTCAAGCAGGGCGACATGCTGGAGGCCAGCTTCGGCGAGTTCGCCAGCCACAGCCCGGCGCTGTACGAGACCGTGATCGCCGAGCGCGACCGCTACATGGCCGCGCGCCTGCGCCAGGAGCGCGATGCCGCCCACGTGCTGGCGGTGGTCGGCGCCGGCCACCTGCCCGGCCTGGCGCGGCACCTGGCCGAGGACCAGGAGGAACCGGCCGGGGTCATGGGCGAACTGGAGGCGGTGCGCGAGAAGTCCGGGTTCCCGTGGATGGAGACCATCATCGGCGCCTTCCTGCTGGGCGGCTTCGCCTGGGGCATCTGGCAGGGCGGCATCGACGTCGGTGCCGACCTGCTGCTGCAGTGGGTGCTGGCCACCGGCCTGCTCGGCGCGCTGGGCTGCGCCATCGCCGGCGGCCACCCGCTGAGCATCCTCGCCGCCTTCGTCGCCTCGCCGCTGACCCCGCTGCACCCGGCGCTGGCCTCCGGCACGGTCAGTGCATTCGTCGAGGCGGCCCTGCGCAAGCCCACCTACGCCGACTTCATGGCCCTGCGCGACGACGTGCAGACCCTCAAGGGCTGGTGGCGCAACCGGGTGGCGCGCATCCTGCTCAACTTCTTCCTCACCAGCCTGGGCACCGCGATCGGGGTGTGGACCGGCGGCCTGCGCATGCTCGGCAAGCTCATCGGCTGAGGCCTCCCTCTCCCGGCGGGAAAGGAAAAAGCCCGGCTTGCGCCGGGCTTTTCCGTTGCCCGGCGGCGGACCTACTCCGCCGCCGCGGCCGGCACGCTGGCGGCCGCGCCGCCGCCGTCCAGCCCGCGCGCCCTGCGCACCAGGCGCGAGGTGGCGGTGCGCAGGTCGTCCAGGATCGCGTAGATGGTCGGCAGGAACAGCAGGCTGACCACGGTGGAGAACGCCAGGCCGCCGGCGATGGCGCGCGCCATCGGGTAGTACGGCGGCATGCCGTCGACGGTCTGGGTGTTCAGCGCGATCGGGATCATCGCCAGGATCGCCGTGCCCATGGTCATCATGATCGGGCGCAGGCGTTCGCGGCTGCCCTCCACCAGCGCCTCGGTGCGCGGCAGCCCGCGCCGGCGCAGGTTGTTGATGTGCTCGATCATCACGATGCCGTTGTTCACGACCACGCCCATCAGCACCAGGATGCCGATCACCGCCATGATCCCCATCTCGGTGCCGGTGATCCAGAACAGCCAGTACACGCCGAAGATCGAGAACAGCACGCAGGACATGATCGCGCTCGGGAACAGCATCGACTCGAACACCGCCGCCATGATCACCAGCATCAGCACCAGCGCGATGATGATCGCGCGCAGCATCTGCGACATGCCGTCGAAGTTGATGTTGAAGCTGGCGCTGTCGAAGGTGTAGCCGTAGCCCGGCGGGAACTGCACCGCCTCCAGCGCCTGCTCGATCGCCTTGCGCGCGTCGGCCACCGCCACGTCCTTGGCCAGCCCGGCCTCGATGCGCAGCATGGTCTGCCGGTTGAAGCGCTGGATCGAGGTGGCGGACGGGTTGACGCCGACGTCGACCATCGCCAGCAGCGGGATCTCGGTGCCGTTGGGCGCGCGCACCATGAACGAGGCGAGGTCCTCGACGCCATAGTGGTCGGCGCCGGCGAAGCGCACGTTGACCGGGATCTCCACGTCCTCGCGGTGGAAGTCGCGCAGCGAGGATCCGCGCAGGGCCATGCCGACGTACTGGGCCACCTGCTGGGCACTGAAGCCGTACGCGGCCGCGCGCTCGCGGTCCACCCGGACCGACAGCTCGGTGTTGGCGTCGCCGGTGTCCACGCGCACGTCGCGCAGCTTGGGGTTGCGCGACAGCAGCGACACGATGTCCGCGGCCAGGTCCTCCAGCACCTGCGAGGAATCGCCGACCAGGGCGAAGTTCACGCCCTGCCCCTGGTTGCCCGAGCCGCCGGGCCAGCCGATGCCGATCTTGGCGCGGGCCGACTGCGGCAGGCCCTTGCGGATCTTCTCCTCGATTTCCTTGCTCAGCTCCAGGTCGTCGATGCCCAGGTACAGGCGGGTGTAGGCCCAGCCCTGCTCGCTGTAGCGGCTGTACACCCGGTCCACCTTGAACTCCTCGCGGTTGGCGTTGATGAACGCCTCCACGCGCGCCACCTCGCGGCCCATCTCCGCCTTCGAGTAGGCGCCCTTCCACTGGTAGTAGATGTTGATCTCGTCTGGCGACCGGTCGTCGCCACTGCCCTTGCTCTGGGTGATCGGCACGATGCTGGCCAGGGTGATCAGCACGATGCCGGCCACGCTCCAGCCGCGGTGCTGCAGGCTCCAGCGCAGGGTCCGCGCATAGCGCTCCTGCAGCCGGGTGATCAGCGGCGACTTCACCGCCGGCGGAGTCTTCATCCGCGCCGACAGCATCGGGATGAGGCTGATGGCCACCAGCCAGGACGCCAGCAGCGAGACCGAAATCGTCACCGCCAGCTGGCCCAGGTAGATGCTGATGATGTTCTTCTCGCCGAACAGCATCGGCAGGAACACCACGCAGTGACACAGGGTGCCTGCCGACAGCGCGATCGCCACGTGGCGGGTGCCGATGATCGACGCCAGTGCCTGGCGGTCGGGGTACTTCTCCCGTTCCTGGTAGATGCTCTCCACCACCACCACGGCATTGTCCACCAGCATGCCCACCGCCAGCAGCAGGCCCATCATCGAGATGATGTTGAGGGTGATGCCGGTGAAGTACATGAAGCCCAGGGTCATGGTGAAGCAGATCGGGATCGCCAGGCTCACCATCAGGGTCGACGGCCAGTGGCGCAGGAACGCGTAGAGCACGATCACCGCCAGCACCAGGCCGATCGCGCCGGCCTCGGCCAGCGCCGCCAGCGAGCTGGTCACCGCCAGGCCCTGGTCGTCGGTGACCTCGATGCCGATGCCGCGCATGGCCGGGTCCTGCGCCAGCGCCTCCACTTCCTTGCGCACGGCGCGCGACAGGTCGACCAGGTTGGCGGAGCGCTCCTTGAAGACGTCCACCGCCACGCTGGGCCGGCCGTCCATCTGCCGCACGTAGTCCATGCGCTGCGGCTGCAGCGAGACCTCGGCGATGTCCGACAGGCGCACGCCCTTGCCGTTGACCGGCAGGTCGCGCAGCGCCTGCAGCTCCTGCAGCTCGCCGCGCGGCTGCACCCGCAGGCGGCGCCCGGCCTCGGTGATCTGCCCGGCGGAGACCGAGAAGTTGGCCGCCTGCAGCCGCTGCACCAGCTCGTTGAGCGCCACGCCGTGGGCGCTCAGGCGGTCCTTGTCCAGCGCCACCAGCACTTCCTGGCTGGCCACGCCCTCGACCTCGATCCGGGCCACGCCGGGGATGCGCTCCAGCCGCCGCTTGATCGTCTGTTCGATCAGGTCGGCGCGCGAGGTGAGGTCCTCCTCGCTGGTCAGGCGCAGGCTCATCGCCTCGCGGTCGGAGGTGCTCCAGCGGTAGACGTAGTAGCGGCGGAAGTCATCCGGCAGCTCGTCGCGGATCGCGTCGATCCGCTCGCGCGCCTCGGACGCGGCGATCGCGATGTCGCGGTTCCAGTCGCTGAACTCGACCTGGATCTGCGCGCTTTCGGCGTTGGCGCGCGAGTTCATGGTGCGGATGCCGGGCATGGTGGCCAGCGCCTCCTCCACCGGCCGCAGCACGTTGCGCTCGATCTCCTCGGGGGTCGAGCCCTCGTACGGCAGCCAAACGAAGAAGAACGGGATCGTGGCCTCCGGCTCGGCCTCCAGCGGCAGCCGGAACGCGGCGATCAGGCCGATCACCACCATCGACACGAACAGCATGATGGTGGTGACCGGGCGGCGGATGGACAGCTCGGTGATGTTCATCGATCAGGCCTCCGCGCCGCCACCGATCTGGTCGTGCTCGCGGGCCAGCACCTGCTCGGCCTGCAGCGCCTCGCGGCGCGAGCGCTGGCCGCGCTCGACGTAGTAGCCGTCGGGCTTGCGGTCCAGCAGGTCGTACACCACCGGGATCACCACCAGGGTCAGCAGGGTCGAGACCAGCAGGCCGCCGATCACGGTGATCGCCATCGGCGAACGCACCTCCGCGCCCTCGCCGAACGCCAGCGCCAGCGGCATGAAGCCGAACACCGCCGTCAGCGTGGTCATCATGATCGGGCGCAGGCGCGAGCGCGCGCCCTCGACCAGGGCCTCGCGCTTGGCCACGCCGGCCTCGCGCAGCTGGTTGACCTTGTCGATCAGGATGATCGCGTTCTTCACCACCAGGCCCACCAGCAGGATCAGGCCGATCGACACCACCACCGACACCGGCGAGCCGGTCAGCAGCAGCGCGCCGATCGCGCCGACCAGGGCCAGCGGGATGGTGAACAGGATGACGAACGGGTGCAGCAGCGACTCGAACTGCGAGGCCATCACCAGGTAGACCAGGAACACCGCCAGGCCGAAGGCGAACAGCAGCGAACGCAACGACTCGCCCAGCTCCTCGCCCTGGCCGCCGATGCGCATGCCCACGTCGGCGCCCAGCGGGTTCTCCGCCACCATCTGCTGGACCTCGGCGACGGCCGTGCCGAGGTCGATGTCGCGCAGGTTGGCCGAGACGATCGCCACCCGGCGCTGGTCGGCGCGGTGGATCTCGCTGGGGCCGGTGGTGGCCACCACCTCGGCCACCGAACCCAGCTCGATCGGGTTGGAGCCGGCGGGATTGACGATCAGCCGGCGGATGTCGTCCACCGAGGAGCGCTCGGACTCGCGCACCCGCACCAGCACGTCGATCTTGCGGTCGCGGAAGCTGTACCGGGTTGCGACGTTGCCGCGCACCTTGTTGACCACCGCGTCGGCGATCTGGCGGGTGGTCAGGCCCAGGGACGCGGCGCGGTCCTGGTCGAAGATCACCTGGATCTCGGGGAAGCCCTGCTCCACGGTCGACTTGACGTCGGCGTAGTGCGGGTTCTGGCGCAGCATCGCCGCCAGCTTGTTGCCGGCCACCCGGATCGTCTCCAGGTCGTTGCCCTCGATCTCCACTTCCAGCGGCGCGGCCAGCGCGAACAGCTGCGGACGGGCGAAGTCCACCTGCGCCGACGGATACGCCTTCATGCTCTGCCGCAGCGTTTCCATCAGCGCGGCCTCGCGCGAGGTGTCGTCCATCACCACCGACAGCTTGCCGATGTTCTCGCCGCTCTCGGTCGGGCTGGCGTCCAGCCGGGTGCCGGTGCCGGAGACGCCGTACAGCAGGCGCACGCCCGGCTCGCCGGCATGCCGGCGCTGGATGTCGCGCACCAGCGCGTCGGTCTGCGCCAGCGGCGTGCCCGGCGGCAGCTTGGCGGTCATCTCGAAGCGGTCCTGGGCCAGCTGCGGGATCAGGTCGACGCCCAGCAGCGGCAGCGTGGCCATGGTCGCGGCGAAGGCCAGGGCCGCGCCGCCCAGCACCAGGCCGGGCCGCTCCAGCGCGCCGGGAAGCATGCGCAGGTAGCCGGCCTCGGCGCGGCGGTACGGGGCCATGGCGACGTCGCTGGCCTTGCCCATTACCCGGCCGGCCACGCGGGCGGCGACGCGGAAGGCGCGCACCACCATCCAGGCGGCCGCGTAGAACAGCGACTTCAGGTACCAGAAGCCCGCGGCCAGGAGCAGGCCGGGGACCAGCGCGCCCCAGGTGGCGACGCTGCTGCCGGGCATGGCCTTGCCCAGGATGGCCTTGCCGATGCCGTAGCCGATCGCCAGCACCACCAGGGTGGCCAGTACCCGCAGCACGCGCAGCACGCGGTCGCCCTGCGGCGCCGGCTCGGCCGGGAACTCCAGCGGCGGGCGGCCCTTGAGCGAGCTGAGCATCGGCACCAGGGTCATCGACACCACCAGCGACACGGCAATGGCGATGGCCACGGTCAAGGCCTGGTCGCGGAACAGCTGGCCGGCGATGCCCTCGACGAACACCAGCGGCAGGAACACCGCGATCGTGGTCAGGGTCGAGGCCACCACCGCCATGAACACCTCGCGGGTGCCGGTGATCGCCGCCTCGAGGATGCCCAGGCCGCGCTCGCGCGCCTTGGCGATGGACTCCAGCACCACGATCGAGTCGTCCACCACCAGGCCGGTGGCCAGGGCCAGGCCGCCCAGCGACATCACGTTCAGGCTCAGGCCCAGCTGGCCCATGAAGAAGAACGTGGTGATGATCGACACCGGCAGCGACAGCGAGATGACGAAGGTGCTCCAGCCGTCGCGCAGGAACAGGAAGATGATCAGCACCGACAGCAGGCCGCCGATCACCGCATCCATCTTCACGTCGTTGACGGCGTGGCGGATGAAGACCGACTGGTCCTCGACCACGGACAGCTCGATGTCCTTGGGCATCCGCTTGCGGATCTGCTCCAGGCGCGCTTCCAGCGCGTCGGCGGTGGCCACGGTATTGGCGTCGCCTTCCTTGTAGACCGCCAGCTCGACCGCCTCGCGGCCGCCGGCGCGGATCACCGCCTCGCGCTCCTTGTAGCCCTGGCGCACCTCGGCCACGTCCTTCAGCCGCACCGGGACCACGCCGCCGCCGCCGTTGTCGGCGCGCAGGGCGGCGATCACGTTGGGGTCGCGGCTGCCGAGGATGGCCAGCATCAGCTGCCGGTTCTCGCCGGTTCCGCTGTTGCCGGAGGACTGCCCGCCGGCGGTGGTCAGCAGCATCTCGCGCATCTGCTCGACCGAGGAGAACTGGTTGACCGTGCGCACCAGGTAGCGCTGGGTGCCCTCCTCCAGGCGGCCGCCGGACAGGTTCACGTTCTCCTGCTTGAGGCGCTCGATCACCTGGTCCAGCGACAGGCCCAGCTGGGCCAGCTTGCGCTGGTCGACCTCGACCTGGACCTCGTCCTCAAGGCCGCCGCCGACCTTGACCGCGGCCACGCCCGGCACCGGCTCCAGCCTGCGCTTGAGGTCCTCGTCGGCGTAGCGGCGCAGCTCCATCAGCCGGCGCACGGCGTCGGCCTCGTCGGCCGGCTCCTGCTTCGAGCTCAGCGCCAGGCGCATGATCGGCTGGGTCGAGGGATTGAAGCGCAACAGCACCGGCGGCTTGGCCTCCAGCGGCAGCTGCAGCGTCTCCATCTTGTCGCGGACCTCCAGGCCCGCCTGCTGCATGTCCGTGCCCCAGGCGAACTCCAGGACCACGTCGCTCTGGCCGGTGCGCGAGATCGAGCGCAGCTTGCGCAGGCCCTTGACCACGCCCAGCGCCTCCTCGGCCGGCTGCGAGATCAGGGTCTCGACCTCCGACGGCGCCGCGCCCTCGTAGTCGGTGCGCACGGTCAGGGTGGGATAGCTCAGGTCCGGCAGCAGCTCGACCTTGAGGCTGGACAGCGAGATCAGGCCGAACAGCACCAGGGTCAGGGTCATCATCGCGATGGTGACCCGGCGGCGGGTGGCGAACTCGACCAGGTCGAATCCGCGCGTCTGGTGGACGTCGTGCGTTGCCATCAGCGCGCCGCCTGTGCCGCGGCCGCCTGGGCCGGTGCCTTGCCGCCGGCGACCTCGGCCTGCGGCTCACGCTCCAGCACCTGCACGGCGCTGCCCTCGCGCAGGGCCGACTTGCCGGCGACCACCACGGCGTCGCCCTCGGCCAGGCCCTCGCGCACCTCGACCCAGCCGCCCTCGCTGTAGCCCAGCTTCAGGCCCACGCGCGCGGCGTGGCCGTCGCGCACCACGTACACCGCCGGCTCGCCGCCGTCCTCCAGCAGCGCCGTGCGCGGCACCACCAGGGCGTCGGCACGCTGGTCGTAGTTGATGCTCAGGCGGCCGAACATGCCCGCGGTCAGCTCGCCGTCGCCGGCGAAGGAAGCCACCACGCGGAAGGTGCCGGTGCCGTTGTCCACCACCGGGGCGACGCGGTCGACCACGCCGGAGAAGCTGCGGCCCGGCAGCGCGTCGGCGACCAGGGTCACGGCCTGTCCCGCGCGCAGCTTGGCCATTTCCCGCTCCGGCACGTTGAGGGTGGCCTCCAGCCGGCTGCTGTCGACGATGCGGATGATCGGCGAGTTGATCTGCACGAAGTTGCCCGGCTTGATGTCGCGCGAGGCAACCACGCCGGAGATCGGCGCCACCACCGTGGTGTAGGACAGCTCCAGCCGCGACAGGTCGTAGGCGGCGCGGGCCTGCTCCAGGTCGTAGCGCATCTGGTCGACCTCGCCGGCGCTGATCAGCTGCTGGGCCACCAGCTGGCGGGCGCGGTTGTAGTTGTTCTCCAGCTTGCGCACCAGGGCCTCGTTCTGGGCCAGGGCCAGGCGGGCACGGTCCGGGTCCAGCCGCACCAGCGGCTGCCCGGCCTTGACGTACTGGCCCTCCTCGACCAGCACCTCCAGCGCCACGCCGGAGGTCTTGGCCACCACCTGCGATTCGGCCCGCGGCTCCAGGGCGGCGGTGCCGGCGTAGCTGGCGGCGATGGGCCGGCGGGTGGCCTCGGCCACTTCGACCGGGACGGCGTCGGCGGCGGCCTGCTCCCCCTGGGCGGCGGCAGGCGGCTTGCCCTCGCCCCCCTTGCAGGCGGTGATGGCGGCGGCAAGCGCCAGGGCGGCAGCGACGGCGCGCAGCCCGGCGGGCACGGCGGGGGAAGTGGCTCGGTCCATGTCGTTTTCCATGCTCGCTGGCCCCTTCGATGGGGCGTGATTAGGTGTTGTATCCAAGTAGACCACCAACACAATGGCCCGCCATGCGCCGAAGGTCATGGTCCGCACGCCGGGCAGCGTGCACCCCCTCCTTGATCGAGCGCAATGCGGCCGGTTCCCGCTTGCGTTAAGGCGGGGCTATACTGCGGCGGTTTTCGTGTCCGGAGGGGTAGACCGGCACGACCGACTCCAACGAGACCGATCGGACTAACGAATGATGCGTCGCCCGCTGCCGCTAGCCGTTTGCATTGCCCTGGTCACTTCCCTGTCCTTCAGCGCTGCCGCGCAGGAGTCCACCCAACCCGCCCAGCCGGAAGCCCAGGCCGCGGCCGGGTCGCCTGCCGGCGACGCCGAGCGCGGCCGCCAGCTGACCTACACCTGCCAGGGCTGCCACGGCCTGACCGGCTACAAGAATGCGTACCCGAGCTTCAAGGTGCCCAAGATCGGCGGCCAGTCGGCCGAGTACCTGAGCCAGGCCCTGCACGAGTACCGCGACAACAAGCGCCGGCATCCGACCATGCGTGCCCAGGCCCAGAGCTTCTCTGAGCAGGACATCGCCGACATCGCCGCCTTCCTTTCCACCCTCAAGTGAGCAGTCAGCCGCCCATGTCGAAAGCCGTGTACGCCCCGCGTCTCGCCATCGTCCTGACCGCCCTCCTCGGCCTTTCGGCCTGCGCTGGCGGGGACGGCTCCACCGAAGCCGGAGCCGCGGCCGAAGCCCGCAGCTCCTCCGCGGGCCTGCCGCCGGGCCGCATCGCCATCGGCGAACAGCTGGCCTCGGCCAAGGGCAAGGCCACCGGCCAGAGCTGCGTGGACTGCCACGGCCCGGACGGCAACGCGCCGATCGACGCCAGCTATCCCAAGCTCGGCGGCCAGTACCCGGACTACCTGGCCCATGCCCTGCAGGAGTACCGCAGCGGCGCCCGCCAGCACGCGCTGATGACCCCGCAGGCCTCCGGCCTCAGCGACCAGGAGATCGCCGACCTGGCGGCCTACTTCGGTTCGCGCCCGTCGCAGCTGAAGGACCTCAGCCAGGCGTATTGATCCGCTGCTTGGGCCGCTGCGCGGCTTGCCCAGGCAAAAGGCCCGCTTCGGCGGGCCTTTTGCTTGGGCGGGATTCGGGATTGGGGATTCGGAGCGGCCCCTGGGCGTGCACGACCGCCGGACTGGGGACGGGGCACAATGCCGGGGATGAGTGCCAAGCCTGATGCCAAGCCAGGGGCCGCGCGCGGCCAGGGGACACCGAGCCTGCGCGAGCGCTTCGATGCGCTGCGCAACCTGCCACCGTTCCTGCGCCAGATCTGGGCCACCAGCCCCGGCCTGACCCTGACCAGCCTGGGCCTGCGCCTGGTCCGCTCGCTGCTGCCGGTGCTGATGCTCTACATCGGCAAGCTGATCATCGACGAGGTGGTGCGCCTGGCCGGGCTCGGCCTGGGCCTGGACCGGCTCGGCGATGCCCTGCGCTCGGGGCAGCTGTCGCCGCTGCTGTGGCTGCTGGCGCTGGAGCTGGCGGTGGCCGTGGGCTCGGACCTGACCGGACGCCTGGTCGCCTATGCCGACGGCCTGCTGTCGGAGCTGTTCACCAATGCCAGCAGCGTGCGCCTGATGGAACACGCCGCCACCCTGGACCTGGAGGACTTCGAGGACCCGGACCTGCAGGACAAGCTGGACCGCGCCCGGCGCCAGACCATGAGCCGGATGAACCTGATGAGCCAGCTGTTCGGCCAGGTCCAGGACGCGGTCACCGTGGTCAGCTTCGCCGTGGGCCTGCTGGTCTACGCACCGTGGCTGATCCTGCTGCTGGCCCTGGCGCTGGTGCCGGCGTTCGTCGGCGAGGCGCATTTCAACGCACTGGGCTACTCGCTCAACTTCCAGTGGACCCCGGAACGGCGCCAGCTCGAATACCTGCGCCAGACCGGCGCCAGCGTGGAAACGGCCAAGGAGGTCAAGATCTTCAACCTCCACCGCTTCCTGATCGACCGCTACAAGGTCCTGGCGGAGCGGTTCTACCTGGCCAACCGCGCCCTGGCCCGGCGCCGTGCGCTTTGGGGCACGCTGCTGGCCGCGCTGGGCACCCTGGGCTACTACGTGGCCTACGGCTACATCGCCTGGCGCACGGTGCGCGGTGACTTCAGCATCGGCGACCTGACCTTCCTGGCCGGCAGCTTCATGCGCCTGCGCCAGCTGCTGGAAGGCCTGCTGGTGGGCTTTTCCCAGGTCGCCGGCCAGGCCCTCTACCTGGACGACCTGTTCTCGTTCTTCGAGATCGAGCCGGAGATCGCCTCGCGCCCGGACGCGGTGCCGGTGCCCCGGCCCATCCGCGAGGGCTTCGTGTTCGAGGACGTGGGCTTCCGCTACCCGGGCGCCGGACACTGGGCCCTGCGCGGGCTCAGCTTCGAGCTGCGCGCCGGCGAGGTGCTGGCCCTGGTCGGCGAGAACGGCGCCGGCAAGACCACCCTGGTCAAGCTGCTGGCGCGGCTGTACGACCCGGACGAGGGCCGGATCCTGCTCGACGGCCGCGACCTGCGCGAGTACGACCTGGACGACCTGCGCGCCAACACCGGGGTGATCTTCCAGGACTTCGTGCGCTACCACCTGAGCGCCGGCGAGAACATCGGCGTGGGCCGGATCGAGGCGCTGGACGACATCGAGCGCATCCGCGACGCCGCCCGCCGCGGCATGGCCGACGAGGTGGTCCAGGCCCTGCCGCTGGGCTACGACCAGCTGATCGGGCGCCGCTTCAAGAACGGCGTGGACCTGTCCGGCGGGCAGTGGCAGAAGCTGGCCATCGCCCGCGCCTACATGCGCGACGCCCAGGTGATGATCCTCGACGAGCCCACCGCGGCGCTGGACGCGCGCAGCGAGTTCGAGGTGTTCCAGCGCTTCAAGGAGCTCTCGCGGGGGCGCACCGCGGTGCTGATCTCGCACCGCTTCTCCAGCGTGCGCATGGCCGACCGCATCCTGGTGCTGTCCGGCGGCCGGGTCGAGGCCAGTGGCACCCACGAGGAGCTGATGGCCGCCGGCGGCCGCTATGCCGAGTTGTTCGAGCTGCAGGCCGCCGGCTATCGTTGACGCTTTGTCCCAAGGAGCGTCGCGCATGCAGCACACCCGGCACCTGCCCTCCCTCCTCGCCCTGGCCCTGGCCGCCACCCTGTCGGCCTGCGACCGCGCGCCGGCACCGGCCGCGGATGCCGCGCAGCCGGCGGAGCCGCAGGTGGTGGAAAGCCAGCAGGGCCAGGCGCGGCTGAGCGTGGTCGCCAGCGGCCTGTCCCATCCGTGGGCGGTTGCGCCCCTGCCGGACGGCGGCTTCCTGGTCACCGAGCGCGGCGGCAACCTGCGCCGGATCGGCGCCGACGGCAGCATCTCCGAGCCGGTCAAGGGCGTGCCGGCGGTCGCCGCGCGCGGCCAGGGCGGCCTGCTGGACGTGGCCCTGGCGCCGGACTTCGCCACCAGCCACCGCATCTACCTGACCTACGCCGAGCCGGGCGAGAACGGCACCTCCGGCACCGCCGCCGCCTACGCCACCCTCGACGGCGACACCCTCACCGAGCTGACCGTCATCTACCGCCAGGAGCCCAAGGTCGACGCCGAGTACCACTACGGCTCGCGCCTGGCCTTCGACGACCAGGGCCATGTCTTCATCAGCCAGGGCGACCGCTCGTTCAAGCCCATGGCACAGCAGCTGGACAAGCTGCAGGGCAAGCTGGTGCGGCTGCGCCTGGACGGCAGCATCCCCGAGGACAACCCGTTCGTCGGCCGCGAGGGCGCGCGCCCGGAGATCTGGAGCTACGGCCACCGCAACTCGCAGGGCCTGGCCTTCGATCCGCGCACCGGCAAGCTGTGGGAGAGCGAGCACGGCCCGCGCGGCGGCGACGAGATCAACCTGCCCCTGCCCGGCCTCAACTACGGCTGGCCGCTGGCCACCCACGGCATCGACTACTCCGGCCAGCCGATCGCCGAGGCCCGCGGCAAGGAATACGAGGGCACCGAGTCCCCGCACCACGTGTTCGAGATCTCCCCGGGCCTGTCCGGCATGGCCTTCTACACCGGCCGCGAGGGCAAGCCATGGAACGACAGCCTGTTCCTGGGCGCGCTGGCCCACCGCAACCTGATCCGGCTGCAGCTGGACGGCGACCGCGTGGTCGGCGAGGAGCGCCTGCTGCAGGACCTGGGCGAGCGCATCCGCGACGTCCGCGCCGGCGCCGACGGCAACCTGTACCTGGTCACCGACGAGGACAACGGCAAGCTGCTGAAACTGGAGCCGCCGCGGGACTGAGCCGCGCGGGGGGCGGCGCCGCTGGCGCCGCCCCGTTCCGCCGTTTGATCAGGCGCAAGGGTCGGGACGGGGCGGTCGGCTACAATGGGCGGCGAACCAGAACCGGCAATCCCTCCCCGATGTCATCCGCCTACGGCACCGAAACGGTGCTCGACGTCCGCCACTGGACCGACGCCTACTTCAGCTTCACCACCACCCGCGACGACGGATTCCGCTTCGACAACGGCCAGTTCGTGATGATCGGCCTGCCCACCGAGAGCGGGAAGCCGATCCTGCGCGCCTATTCCATCGCCAGCGCCAACTGGGAAGAACAGCTGGAGTTCTTCTCGATCAAGGTGCAGGACGGCCCGCTGACCTCGCGCCTGCAACACATCAAGCCCGGCGACAGCATCCTCATCGGGCGCAAGCCCACCGGCACCCTGCTGATCAGCGACCTGCACCCGGGGCGCAACCTGTACCTGCTGGGCACCGGCACCGGCCTGGCGCCGTGGCTGTCGGTGATCAAGGACCCGGAGACCTACGAACGCTTCGAGCGCGTGGTGCTGTGCCACGGCGTGCGCCACGTGCAGGACCTGGCCTACCGCGACTACTTCGAGAAGGAACTGCCCAACCACGAGATCCTGGGCGAGATCATCCGCGACAAGCTGGTGTACTACCCGGCGGTCTCGCGCGAGGAGTTCCCGAACCGCGGTCGCCTGACCGACCTGATGGCCAGCGGCGAGATGATGCGCACCCTTGGCCTGGAGCCGCTGGACCCGGAGCACGACCGCGCCATGATCTGCGGCAGCCCGCAGATGCTGGCCGACTTCCGCGCCCTGCTGGACAGCCGCGGCTTCACCGCCTCCCCGCGCATCGGCAGCCCGGGGCAGTACGTGTTCGAGCGCGCCTTCGTCGAGAAGTAAGCCCGAGCCCTTGCGCGCGGCCCGCCGGGATGCCATGTCCCGGCAGGCGCCGCGCGCCCGGTGCCGCCGCCGGTACTCGTCGCATGCCTTTGGTCATGCCCCCTCCCCCGGCAGGCTGGGGTAACCTTGCAGGGTTTGTTTCCCCAGGAACTGCTTTGCATGAAGAAGACCGGCCTCTCCCTGGCACTTGCCGCCGCCCTTGGACTGGGCATCACCGCCTGCACCAGCACCGAGGGCCCCGCGCCCGGTAGCACCGGGACCGCCTCCGCCGAGGCCCTCCAGGGCAACCCGTTCCTGACCGCAAGCGACCTGCCCCTGCAGTACCCGCGCTTCGACCAGATCAAGGACGAGCACTTCGGCCCGGCCTTCGACTTCGGCATGGCCGAGCAGCTGGAGGAGATCGAGGCGATCGCCTCCAACGGCGAGCCGCCGACCTTCGAGAACACCATCGTCGCCCTGGAGAACAGCGGCCAGGTGCTGGACCGCGCCCGCGCCGTGTTCTTCAACCTGGTCGGCACCGACACCAACGACGCGCGCAAGGCGATCCAGGCCGAGTACTCGCCGAGGTTCGCCGCGCACCGCGACGCGATCATGCTCAACGGTGCCCTGTTCGCCCGGATCAAGGCCCTGTACGAGCAGCGCGAGGGCCTGGGCCTGGACGCCGAGGCGCTGCGCCTGGTCGAGCGCTACTACACCGACTTCGTCCGCGCCGGCGCCAACCTGTCCGACGCCGACAAGGCGCGCCTGAAGGAGATGAACGCCGAGCTGGCCAAGCTGGGCACCCAGTTCGACCAGAACGTGCTCAACGAGGTCAACGCCTCCGCCGTGGTGTTCGACAGCGCCGACGAGCTGGCCGGCTCGACCGGGGCCCAGATCGCCGCCGCCGCCGAGGAGGCGAAGAAGCGCGGCCTGGAAGGCAAGTACGTGGTGACCCTGCTCAACACCACCGGCCAGCCGCCGCTGAGCTACCTGGAGAACCGCGAGTCCCGCCGCCGCATCCACGAGGCCTCGGTCAACCGCGGCGCGCGCGGCAACGAGTTCGACAACACCGCCATCGTCGCCCGGGTGATGAAGCTGCGCGCCGAGCGCGCCGCCCTGCTCGGCTACCCGAACCACGCCGCGTTCGCGCTGGAGCAGGCCACCGCCAAGACCCCGCAAGCGGTGAACGAGATGCTGGGCAAGCTGGCCCCGGCCGCGGTCGCCAACGCCAGGCGCGAGGCCGCCGAGCTGCAGAAGATGATCGACCGCGAGCAGGCGGCCAAGGGCGAGCCGGGCTTCAGGCTCGAGGCCTGGGACTGGGCCTACTACACCGAGAAGGTGCGCAAGGCCACCTACGACTTCGACGAATCGCAGCTCAAGCCCTACTTCGAGATGAAGAGCGTGCTGGAGAACGGCGTGTTCTTCGCCGCCAACCAGCTGTACGGCATCAGCTTCAAGGAGCGCACCGACCTGCCCAAGTACCACCCGGACACCTGGGTGTACGACGTGTTCGACGCCGACGGCAGCCAGCTGGCGATCTTCATCTTCGACCCGTACGCGCGCGCCTCCAAGCGTGGCGGTGCCTGGATGAACTCCTACGTCGGCCAGTCGAAGCTGCGCGGCACCCGGCCGGTGGTGGCCAACCACCTCAACATCCCCAAGCCGGCCAGTGGCCCGACCCTGCTGACCTGGGACGAGGTCACCACCATGTTCCACGAGTTCGGCCATGCCCTGCACGGCATGTTCTCGGACGTGACCTACCCGTACTTCGGCGGCACCGCCGTGCCGCGCGACTTCGTCGAGTTCCCCTCGCAGGTCAACGAGATGTGGGCCGACTGGCCGTCGGTGCTGGCCAACTACGCCAGGCACCACGAGACCGGCGAGCCGATGCCGCGCGAGCTGCTGGAGAAGGTCCAGGCCACGGCCACCTTCAACCAGGGCTTCGCCACCACCGAGTACCTGGGCGCGGCCATGCTCGACCAGCGCTGGCACCAGGTCGGCGCCGACCAGCTGCCGGAGGCCGACGGGGTGATGAAGTTCGAGGCCGACGCCCTGGCCGCCGACGGCATCGCCTACGCGCCGGTGCCGCCGCGCTACCGCACGCCGTACTTCAGCCACATCATGGGCGGCTATTCGGCCGGCTACTACGCCTACATCTGGTCCGAGGTGCTGGACGCCAACACCCAGGAGTGGATGCGCCAGCACGGCGGCCTGAAGCGCGAGAACGGCGACCACTTCCGCGCCACCCTGCTGTCGCGTGGCGGCACCCGCGACGCGCTGGACCTGTTCGCCGACTTCGCCGGGCACGAGCCGCGGATCGAACCGCTGCTCAAGAAGCGCGGCCTGGACCGGGCCGGCCGCTGAAGGCCACGCAGGCGCCACCTCCGGGTGGCGTCTTCGTCCCGGCCGCCGCGGTTTTCCACAAGCGGTGTGGATGAAGCTTGAACGAAGCTGTGGATAATCGCCGGCGCGCCAGCAACGGCAAGGCTGTCAAGAGGGTTGGCGAAAATTTCGCCAACCCTCAGCGCGGCACCGCCAGTCCCCCCGGCACGCCCTCCGGCGACATCAGCACCTGCCACAGCTGCGCCTGGCGCGCGCGGAAGGTGGCCATGGAGCCGGCCAGGTAGAACCGCCACATGCGCCGGAAGCGCTCGTCGTAGCGCGGGTCCAGCCGCTCCCAGGCGGCCTCGACGTTGGCGCGCCAGGCCTGCAGGGTGCGGTCGTAGTCGGTGCCGAAGTTGTGCCAGTCCTCGATCACGAACAGGCCCTCGCTGGCGCGGGTGACCTGCGCGGCCGAGGGCAGCATCGAGTTGGGGAAGATGTAGCGCGCGATCCACGGGTCGGTGCGGTTGCGCGAGACGTTGCTGCCGATGCTGTGCAGCAGGAACAGCCCGTGCGGCGGCAGGCAGCGCCGCACCACCTCGAAGTAGGCGCGGTAGTTGCGCACGCCCACGTGCTCGAACATGCCGATCGAGAACACCGCGTCGAAGCGCTCGTCCACGTCACGGTAGTCCTGCAGGCGGATCTCGATCGGCAGGCCGGCGCACAGGCGTTGCGCGTAGGCGGCCTGCTCGGCGGAGATGGTCACCCCTACCCCGGACACGCCGTAGCGCTCGGCCGCGAACTTCAGCGCCTCGCCCCAGCCGCAGCCGATGTCCAGCACGCGCATGCCCGGCTGCAGCCGCAGCTTGCGGCAGACCAGGTCCAGCTTGGCCTCCTGGGCGGCGTCCAGGTCGGCGGCGTCGCGCCAGTAGCCGCAGCTGTAGACCAGGCGCTTGCCGAGCATGGCCGCGTACAGGTCGTTGCCCAGGTCGTAGTGGCGACGCCCCACCTCGCCGCTGCGGCCGCGGGTCTGCGGATTGCTCAGGCGCGCGACCAGCACGTCGCGCAATTCGGCCAGGCCGCGTACCTTCTCCCCCAGCCGCGCCTGGATCAGGCGCAGCAGCAGGCCGTCCAGCGAGCCGGTGTCCCACCAGCCGTCCATGTACGACTCGCCCAGTCCCAGCGAGCCCTGCGCCAGCAGGCGCGTCCACAACCGCTCGTCACGTGGCTGCAGGTCCCATTCGCGATCCCCGCCGATCCTGACGTCCGCTTCGGCAAGCAACGCTTCGACCCGACGCCTGGCAAGGGATCCCGCCCCCATCAGCGTCCTCCTACTGCACGAACAGTGCCTGGTACTCCCCGGCCACGTAGGGCAGCAGCGTCGCGGCCGGCACCTGGGCGTACTGTACCCCGTCCGCGTAGGGGCCGACCTGGTAGGGCGGGAACACGAAGCGCAAGGCCGCGATCCGCCCGTCGGGGGCCGGCACCGGCTCGAACTGGGCGAAGTTGGCCGGATCCGGCCCGGTCCCCTCGTCGATCATCCGCAGCGCCGAATCCAGCAGGCTCTTGCGCTCCTGCGGGCTCAGCGCCCCGTCGATCGCGCGTACCTGGGCGGACGCGGCCAGCTGCTCGGCCACCTGGCGCGCCACCACCCGCCAGCCTTCCGCCGAGGGGACCAGGCGCTCGGCGGTCAGCATCTCGCCGCGCCCGGGCAACCACACGAAGCGCGCCACCAGCGGCTGGCCGTGGGCGCCGCCGGTGTAGACGCTGCCGTCGGCGGCCACCGCAACAAGCTGCGGGCTCTGCATCAGCAGGCGGAAGCCCAGGGACAGGTCGTACGGTGCCGCCGGCGGTGCGTCCAGTGCATCCACCGCCTGCATCAGCTCCTCGCGTGCCTGCTGTGCATAGGCCTGCAGGGCGGCCGCCAGTCCCGGATAGGCCTCCATACCGGGCGGGTAGCTGATGCCCACCATGTAGCGCGGATCGCGCTCGATCACGTCCTCCAGCCGCACCGGCGCAGCCGGGGCCGCACCGGCTGCATCGGGGGCGACCACGTCCTCCGCCGGCGCGGCGGGGGCCGGCGCGGAGTCGTCGCGGCAGGCGGCCAGGGGCAGGATCAGGAGGGACAGGACGGTCCAGGTCCGGATGCGGCTCATGCATGTTTCCTTGGCGGGCGCCGCCGGCACGCGCCTTCAACCGGCAAGGGTGTCGGCGAACTCGGGGTGCCGGGTAACCCAGGTCGCGGCGTACGGACAGGCGGGAACGACGCGCAGGCCCGCCTGGCGCGCGTGCTCGAAGGCGGTGCGGACCAGCTCCCCGGCGATTCCCCTGCCGCCGATGGCCTGCGGCACCAGCGTGTGGTCGATCAGCATCAACCCGCCCTCCAGCCGGTAGCACAGTTCGGCCTGTTCGCCGTCGGCTTCGGCCAGGAACCGGCGCGTGGCCGGGTCGTGGCGCACGGAAGGAGTCGCGGACTGGATGTTCATCGGCACCCCCTGTTGTCGGCGCGCGCCATTCTCCGCAGGCGGCGACAAACCCGCGTGAGGGCCGGACTTGCAAGCGCAACCGTGCTGAGGTTTGATTCAGCCATGTGAAGACGGCCGCAAAACGGACGGCTCATGGGCATACCGCAACAACCGGGCGACGCGAGGTCGCCGCAACAACAGCAGCAATGGGACCAGGCCGAGGCCTCCCTGCTGGAAGGCCTCTACCAGATGGCCGTGGACGGCCGCACCGAAACCTCCGAGTGCAGCCGCCTGGCTTCGGATGTCTACCGCCGGCTCGAGGCGGCCTACAGCGACGAGCCACCGGCCAGCCCGGAACCCTCGCCCGCCGCCTGAACAGGCGGCGGGCGCCGGGATCAGCGCTGGTCGCGGCGGCGCTGGTTGCGGCGGTCGTGGGTGCTGGCGCTGCCCTGGGTCGCCCGCGCGCGGATCTCGCCCTGGTGCAGCTCCTGCTGCTTGCCCGCCACGTCGGGCGAGGCCTCCGCCGTGACCGTGCTCCCGCCGCTGGCCTGCTGGCCGTCCAGCAGGCGCCAGGCAGGCACCTGGCGCGCCTGCTCGTTGTGTGCCTCGAGCAACTCGTGCGTGCGCTGCAAGGCCTCTTCGGGCGTGAGCCTGCGCGGGCGCCGCCGGGCGCCGTCGCCCGCCGCCCTGCGTGGCGTCTTGGCGGCGCGGGCAGCGGTGGACTTCCTGGCCGCGCCCTTCTTCGCAGCCACCTTCTTCGTGGCTACCTTCCTCGTCGGGGCCTTCTTCGTCGCAGTCTTCCTGGCCGTGGCCTTCTTCGTGGCGCTCTTCCTGGCTGCCGCCTTGCGCGCTGGCGCCTTCCCGGCGACGGTCTTGCGCGCGGACGTCCTGGTGGACGTCGACTTGCTCGCCGCGGTCTTCTTCGTCGCCTTCCGCGCAGTGGCCTTCCGCGCAGTGGCCTTGCGCGCGGACGTCCTTGCCGGCGCCTTACGGGCAGTCGACTTCCCGGCGACGGCCTTCTTGGCCGTTGCCTTCTTGGCCGTTGCCTTCTTGGCCGTTGCCTTCTTGGCCGTTGCCTTCTTGGCCGTGGCTTTCCTGGCGGTGGCTTTCCTGGCCACCGTCCTCTTCGCGGCGGTCGTGCCGGCGGCGCTCCTGCGCGCCGTGGTCTTCTTCGCCGCGCTCGCGCCGGACTTGGTGCCCGACGCCGCCTTCTTCCCTGCGGAACCGGCCGCGCGGCGCGCGGGAGCCTTTCGTGTCGCCATGGGTGCCTCCGTCGCTGGGTCGCCCCGCGAGGCTGGCATGCCCGGCATTCAGGCCAGGTGATCCCCGCTCAGCGGAAGCGCGGGTTGAGCAGCTGCTCCCAGAACACCTGCAGCACCTGCGGCTCCATCGCCACCATGAACAGTACGCCGTAGGCGGCGCCGGCCAGGTGCGCGCTGTGGTTGATGTTGTCGCCGCCGCGGCGGTCCATCCAGATGCTGTAGCCGACGTAGAACAGCGCGTACAGCACCGCCGGCATCGGGATGAAGAACACGAAGATCAGCGACCACGGCGAGACCATGATGAAGGCGAACAACACCGCCGACACCGCGCCCGATGCGCCCAGGCTGAAGTAGCGCGGGTTGTCCTGGTTCTTCAGGTAGCTGGGCAGGATCGCCACCACGATGGCCGACAGGTAGAACAGCAGGAAGGTCAGCGGACTGCCGGTCAGCTGCAGCATCAGGCGCTCGATCAGGCGCCCGAAGAAGAACAGCGTGACCATGTTGAACAGCAGGTGGGGGAAGTCCGCGTGCAGGAAGCCGTGGGTCAGCAGCCGCCAGTATTCGCGCTGGCGGGCGATGGCCGGCGGCCACAGGATCAGGCGGTCGACCACGCGGCGGTCGTTGAATGCCCGCCAGGACACCAGCACGGTGACGGCGATCAGGGCCAGGGTCACGAGGGATTGCATGCTTGCTCAGGCCTTGCGGTAGTTGTCCTGCATCGGATAGCGGCGGGCGTAGGCGGCGAACGCCAGCGCGGCGAGGAAGGCGAAGCCGGCGAAGAAGAACATCAGGAACGCGTTCTCGCTCAGCCCGGTGCCGGCGATGCGGCCGATCACCGCCTCGTTGCGCACCGCCGCGTTGGTCAGCAGCACCCACAGGCTGCCGAAGGTGCTGGTCAGGTACCAGAAGGCCATGATCACGCCCTTCATCGCGTGCGGCGCCTGGCTGTAGGCGAATTCCAGCGCGGTGGCCGAGACCAGGATCTCGCCGAAGGTCAGCAACAGGTAGGGCAGGCCCTGCCACGCCAGCGAGACCGGGGCGCCGCCGTCGATCTGCAGCTGCAGCACGGCGGCCACGATCCAGGACGCGCCGGAGATTGCGATGCCCCAGCCCATCTTGCGCAGCGGCGTGATCCGGAAGCCCAGCCGCTCCAGCAGCGGGAACAGCACCAGGTTGTTGAACGGGATCAGCAGCATCACCAGCATCGGGTTCAGCGCCTGCATCTGCGCCGCGTCCTGCACCAGCCAGCTGGGCCACCACGGGGCGTCGTGCGGGATCACCATCTCCCGGCCCTGGATGATCCAGGTCGAGGCCTTCTGGTCGAACAGCGACCAGAACGGGGTGACCAGCGCGAACACGATGATGATGCGCAGCACCGCGCGCACGCCGTCCACCGCCAGGTCCGGATGCACCCCGCGGGCGCGCTCCAGCTGCAGCGAGGCGCCCCAGCCGCCCAGCGCGATCACCACGCCCAGCGCCAGGCAGGCGGTGATGACGAAGTTGAAGCCGGCCGGCCAGGCGCGCAGCCCGGTGGTGGCCGACAGCGCCCACAGCAGCAGCATCGCCGCCGCCACGGCCACGCCGGCCAGCGCCACGAACAGCCCCGGGCGGCCCTGGCCGGGCCGGCGCGCGCGCAGCGCGGTCTTGACCACCTCGAAGAACGCATGCGGGTCGCGCCCGGCCGCCGGCACGTTGACGTAGCGCCGGCGCCCCAGCCAGAACACGAAGGTGGCGACGAACATCAGCGCGCCAGGGATGCCGAACGCCACCGCCGGGCCGAAGTGGCGCAGGAACAGCGGCGACAGCAACGAGGCGAAGAACGAGCCGAAGTTGATGATCCAGTAGAACGCGTCGAAGACGACCTTGGCCTTGTCCTTGTTGCCCTGGTCGAACTGGTCGCCGCAGAAGCTCACCACCAGCGGCTTGATGCCGCCGGAGCCGAGCGCGATCAGGAACAGGCCGGTGTAGAAGCCGGTGGCGTTGTTCTCGAACAGCGCCAGGCAGGCGTGGCCGGCGCAATAGACCAGCGAGAACCACAGGATCGTGTGGTACTTGCCGAAGAAGCGGTCGGCCAGCCATCCCCCCAGCAACGGGAAGAAGTACACGCCGATCACGAACATGTGGAAGATGTCCTTGGCCGCGCCGTCGCGCTCCGGTCCGGCCGGCAGGTATCCCAGCAGCGCCGAGCTGATCAGGAACGGCACCAGGATGTTGCGCATGCCGTAGAAGCTGAAGCGCTCGCACGCCTCGTTGCCGATGATGTAGGCGATCTGGCGGGGCATGCGCCCCTGGCCGGCGGTGGTGGTGCTCATCCCGGGTCCGTCGCAAAAGAAACTGAGGGTACCCGATCCCGGCCCCGCGCCGGTACCGCCGCCAGCCATGGCTGCCGCCCGCCGGCGGCGCTGGCATCATGGCCGTTTTCGCCCCTGGTACCGCCGATGTCGTTCCGTCTCCGCCTCCCTCCGGCCTGGCTTCTGGCCGCGGCCTGCGCCCTGCCGCTCCCCGCCCCCGCTTCCGCCGATCCGCTGTCCACCGTGGCCGAGCGCTCCGGCTTCCAGCGCACCGGCCGCTACGACGAAGTCCCGGCGCTGGCCGCCGCCTTCCAGGCGCGCTGGCCGGACAAGGTGCGCGCGCTGAGCTTCGGCACCACGCCCGAGGGCCGGCCCATGCAGCTGCTGGTGGTCACCGCCACCGGCGCGTTCGAGCCGGAGCAGGCGCGCCGCCGCAAACTGCCGGTGGTGCTTGTCCAGGGCGGCATCCACGCCGGCGAGATCGACGGCAAGGACGCCGGCTTCCTGGCCCTGCGCGAGATCCTGGAAGGCAAGGCCGCCCCGGGCGTGCTGGACAAGGTGGTCTGGCTGTTCGTGCCGGTGTTCAACGTCGACGGCCACGAGCGCTTCGGCGCCTGGAACCGCCCCAACCAGCGCGGCCCGGAGGAGATGGGCTGGCGCACCACGGCCCAGGGCTACAACCTCAACCGCGACTACCTCAAGGCCGACTCGCCGGAGATGCAGGCCATGCTGGCCCTGGTGCGGCAGTGGGACCCGCTGGCGATGGTCGACCTGCACGCCACCGACGGCGCCCAGTTCGAGCACGACGTGTCGGTCCAGGTCGAGCCGGTGCATGCCGGCGACGAGGCCCTGCGCCAGGCCGGCCGCCAGTGGCGGGACGGGGTGATTGCCGACCTCGCCCGCGCCGGCTCGCTGCCGCTGGACTTCTACCCGTCCTTCATCGTCGAGGACGACCCGGCCTCAGGCTTCGCCGACGACGTCTCGCCGCCGCGCTTCTCGCACGGCTACTTCCTGCTGCGCAACCGCTTCGGGATGCTGGTGGAGACGCATTCCTGGCGCACCTATCCCGAGCGCGTGCGCACCACCCGCAACGCGGTGGTCTCGGTGCTGGAGCAGATGGCCAGGCACGGCGCCCGCTGGCGCGCCCTGGCCGAGGCCGCCGATGCCCGCGCCGCGCGGCTGGCCGGGCGCAGCGAGGCGCTGGCCTGGGATACCACCGACCAGGCCCGCACCATCGACTTCCGCGGCTACGCCTACACCCGCACGCCCTCGGAAGTGTCCGGCGCGCTGATGACCCGCTACGACGAGACCACGCCGCAGGTCTGGAAGCTGCCGCTGCGCGACCAGGTGGTGCCCACCCTGGAGGCAACCGTCCCCGCCGGCGGCTACCTGGTGCCGCCGGCCTGGGCAGCGCGGGTGCAGCCGCTGCTGGACATCCACGGCGTGCAGTACCGGCGCCTGGACGCGCCGCGCCCGGCGCTGCCGGTGCGGGCCTTCCGCGCCGAGTCCATCGCCTTCGCCGCGCATTCCTCCGAAGGGCACCAGCGGGTCGAGCTGCAGGGCCGCTGGCAGGATGAGCGCCACGACGTCCCCGCCGGCAGCCTGTACGTGCCCGCGGCCCAGCCGCTGGCGCGCCTGGTGCTGGCCATGCTCGAACCGCAGGCGCCGGACTCGCTGGCCGCCTGGGGCGCGTTCAACAACGCCTTCGAGCGCAAGGAGTACATGGAGGACTACGTGGCCGAGCAGGTCGCGCGCGAGATGCTGCGCGACCCGGCGCTGCGGCGCCAGTTCGAGTCGCGCCTGGCCTCCGACCCGGAATTCGCCGCCGACCCGGCCGCGCGCCTGGAGTTCTTCTACCGCCGGCACCCGGCCTGGGACGAACGCTACGGCCTGTACCCGGTGCTGCGGCTGGAGCAGCCACTGCGCTGAACGCCTGCCGGGCTTAATGATTCGAACACGCCGCCTTCGCGCCTGCGCGGCAGGGGAGCGCCTAAGGTGTCCGCTCCCTTCCCCCACCCCAGGAGCCCCCATGAGCAAGCTCACCGGCAAGCGCGTCGCCATCCTCGCCAGCAACGGTTTCGAGGAATCGGAACTGCTCGAGCCCTTGCGCGCCCTGCGCGACAACGGCGCGGAGGTGGACGTGGTCTCGCCCGAGCAGGGGCAGATCCAGGGCATGCACCACTTCGACAAGGGCGACACGGTGGCGGTGGACCAGGCCGTGGCCGAGGCCGACGCCTCCGACTACGACGCCCTGGTGATCCCGGGCGGGCTGTTCAATCCCGACGCGCTGCGCGCCGACGAGCACGCGATCCGCTTTACCCGCTCGTTCTTCGAGGCCGGCAAGCCGGTCGGCGCGATCTGCCACGGTCCCTGGGTGCTGGCCGACGCCGGCGTGGTCGGCGACCGCGAACTGACTTCGGTGCCCAACATCCAGCGCGACCTGCAGAACGCCGGCGCGCGCTGGGTCGACCGCGAGGTGGTGGTCGACCAGGGCCTGGTCACCAGCCGCACGCCCGACGACCTGCCGGCGTTCTGCTCCAAGCTGGTCGAGGAGATCGCCGAGGGCCGACACAAGGGCCAGGAGCGCTCGGCATGACCCGCGCCGCGTACGCGCTTGCGCCGTTGCTGGCACTTGTCCTGGCCGGGTGCCAGCGTGATGCCGGACCCGCGGCGGAGGCGCCGCCGCCCGCCAGTCCCGCGGCCGATGCCGCGGCGGCCACCGGGATGGACCCCGCCGGCCCCGGCATGCCCGACGAAAGCGTCGTGGAAAGCCGCTGGCAGTGCGGCGAACAGCACCTGTCCGCCCGCTTCGACAACGGCGCCGGCACCGTCACCCTGACCCACGAGCGCGGCGAACTGGTGTTGCCGCAGGCCCGCTCCGCCTCCGGGGCGCGCTACGCCGACACCAACGGCAACGAGTTCTGGAACAAGGGCGACGGGGCGACGCTGACCCTGTCCGGCCAGGAGGCCCAGCAGTGCCAGGAGGTCGCCGCCGGCACGGGCTGAGCGCCGGCGTAGTCCCCCAGACGCAACGGCCCGCCGGATGGCGGGCCGTCCTGCATCCGCGGTCGGGCGCCTCAGGCGGCGGCCGAGGCGCGCAGCGCCGCGATCCGCTCCGCCAGCGGCGGATGGCTCAGGAACAGCCGGCGCAGGCCCTCGCCCATGCCGCCGGCGATACCGAAGGCGGCGATCTGGTTCGGCAGGGTGCTGTGGCCGTGGTTGAGCGCCAGCTTCTCCAGCGCCGCGATCATCTTGTGGCGGCCGGCCAGCTGCGCGCCGCCGGCGTCGGCGCGGAACTCGCGCCGGCGCGAGAACCACATCGCGATCATGGTCGCGAACAGGCCGAACACCATCTCCAGCACCAGCACGATGGCGAAGTAGGCCATGCCGCGGCCCTCGCCCTCGCGGTTGCCGGACAGGTAGCCGTCGACGATGCCGCCGACCACCCGCGCCAGCACGATCACGAAGGTATTGAGCACGCCCTGCAGCAGGGCCATGGTCACCATGTCGCCGTTGGCCACGTGCGCGATCTCGTGGCCCAGCACCGCCTCGGCCTCGTCCGCGCTCATGTTGCGCAGCAGGCCGGTGGACACCGCTACCAGCGCGTTGTTGCGGTTGGCGCCGGTGGCGAAGGCGTTGATTTCCGGGGCATCGTAGATCGCCACCTCGGGCATGCCGATGCCGGCGGCCTGGGCCTGGCGGCGCACGGTATCGACCAGCCAGCGCTCGGCCTCGCTGCGCGGCTGGGTGATGACGTGGGCGCCGGTGGCGCGCTTGGCCATCCACTTGGAGGTCAGCAGCGAGACCAGCGAGCCGCCGAAGCCGAACATCGCGCCGAGTACCAGCAGGCCGGCCATCTGGTCCGGGCTGACGCCCAGCAGCGACATCACGATGCTGGCCAGGAACAGCACGGCGAGGTTGGTCGCGAGGAACAACGCGATACGGGTAAACACGAAACGGACTCCGGTGGGTTGCGTCGATGACACCGGGCAGATGGGCATGGCCACGCTTGAAATCAAGTGCGGCCGGCCGCGACCATGGCGCGATGGCGCAGGCATCCCAGGCATCCGACGTTCCCTACCGCGGCCGCTTCGCGCCCTCGCCCACCGGTCCGCTGCACGCCGGCTCGCTGCTGGCCGCGTTTGGCAGCTGGCTGTTGGCGCGCGCTGCCGGCGGCCAGTGGCTGGTGCGGATCGAGGACGTGGACCGCCCGCGCGAGGTGCCGGGCGCCGCCGCGGCGCAGCTGGCCACGCTGTCGGCCTTCGGCCTGGAGTCCGACCTGCCGGTGGTGCGCCAGAGCGAGCGCGAGCCCCTGTACCGCGCCGCCCTGCAGCGCCTGCTCGAGGCCGGCCTGGCCTTCCCCTGCTCCTGCAGCCGCAGCGACCTGGCCGCGGCCGGCGGAGTCCACCGCCGCTGCGTCGCCGCCGCCCCGCGCCCGCGGCCGGCGGTGCGGCTGCGGGTGGCCGACGGCAGCCAGGTCGCCTTCGAGGACGGCCTGCAGGGGCGCTTCGCCCAGGACGTGGACCGGGAGGTCGGCGACTTCGTCCTGCTGCGCGCCGACGGGTTCTGGGCGTACCAGCTGGCGGTGGTGGTCGACGACGCCGAGCAGGGGGTGACCGACGTGGTCCGCGGTGCCGACCTGCTCGATTCCACCCCGCGCCAGATCCTCCTGCAGCGCGCGCTGGGCCTGCCCACCCCGCGCTACCTGCACCTGCCCCTGCTGCTGGACGCCTCCGGGCACAAGCTGTCCAAGTCCAGCGCCGCGCTGCCGGTCGATCCGGCGGATCCGCTTCCCGCACTGCGTCATTGCTGGACCCTGCTGGGCCAGGACCCGGCACCGCTACGGGGCGAAAAACGGTTGGATGCACTGCTATGGCGCGCGATTTCGCACTTCGATCGTGCAAGGCTGCCGGCGCGCTTGCACTTTCATCAGCCCCTCACTACAACTTCGCCGGACATGTCTGAATAGCCGGGGCACCCGGCAGGGGCCTTGATGAACAGTCGCGTCGCACTTGTTACCGGCGGAACCGGCGGAATCGGCACCGCCATCTGCAAGCGCCTGGTGGACATGGGCCACCGCGTCGCAACCAATTACCGCAACGAGGAAAAGGCCCTGGCCTGGCAGCAGCAGATGCGCGAGGCCGGCTACGAAATCACCCTGGTCCCCGGCGACGTCGGCACCCCGGAGGGCGGTGCCGCCCTGGTGCGCGGGGTCGAGCAGGCGCTGGGGCCGATCGAGATCCTGGTCAACAACGCCGGCATCACCCGCGACACCACCTTCCACCGCATGAGCGCCGAGCAGTGGCACGAGGTGGTCAACACCAACCTCAACTCGGTGTTCAACGTCACCCGCCCGGTGATCGAGGGCATGCGCGAGCGCAAGTGGGGCCGGATCGTCCAGATCAGCTCGATCAACGGCCTCAAGGGCCAGTACGGCCAGGCCAACTACGCCGCGGCCAAGGCCGGCATGCACGGCTTCACCATCTCCCTGGCGCGCGAGAACGCCAGGCTGGGCATCACCGTCAATACCGTTTCCCCCGGCTACGTGGCCACCGACATGGTCATGGCGGTGCCGGAGGAAGTCCGCGCCAAGATCGTGGCCGACATCCCCACCGGCCGCCTGGGCCGGCCCGAGGAAATCGCCTACGCGGTCGGTTTCCTGGTCGCCGAGGAGGCCGCCTGGATCACCGGCTCCAACCTGGACATCAACGGCGGCCACCACATGGGCTGGTAGCCCGTCAAGGGGACGGGCGGCAGTTGCATGCGCTGCTGCGGTGCGCCATGCTCGGGCAACGTTGAAGACCCGAGTGAGCGCTCTAGATGGCTGCCACCCGCATCATCAAGAAGTACCCGAACCGCCGGCTGTACGACACCGAAATCTCCAGCTACATCACCATCGAGGACGTGCGCCAGCTGATCCTGGACGGCGAGTCCTTCGAGGTCCGCGACGCCAAGAGCGGCGAGGACCTGACCCGTTCGGTCCTGCTGCAGATCATCGCCGAGCAGGAGCAGGACGGCGAGCCGATGCTGTCCACCCAGCTGCTGAGCCAGATCATCCGCTTCTACGGCGACTCGCTGCAGGGCTTCATGGGCAACTACCTGGAGCGCAGCATGCAGCTGTTCCTGGAACAGCAGCAGACCTTCCGCCAGCAGATGGGGAACCTGCTGGGGCAGACGCCGTGGACGGCGATGAACCAGCTCACCGAGCGCAACCTGGAACTGTGGCAGGAGTTCCAGCGCGGACTGGCCGGCAGCCTCGGCCGCCCGACCACGCCCCGCGAGCGCGACACCACCCCGCCCGGCAAGACCCGCCGCTAAGGTCGCCCGCTGCCGGCGTCACTGCCGGCAGAACCTCTCCCGGTACTCCATGGCCCTGGGCATCAGCGCCTGCAGGGTCTGGATGCGCGTGCCCGGGTTCGGGTGGGTGGAAGCGAACTCCGGCGGCGCCTGCCCGCCGGAGGCGCCGGACATCCGCTCCCACAGCCCGATCGCCGCGTTCGGGTCGTAACAGGCGGCCGCCGCCAGCATCAGCCCGACCTCGTCGGCCTGGGTCTCGTGGGTGCGCGCATACGGCAGCAGGTAGCCGTAGCCCATCGCCGCCATGACCATCTGCTGCTGTTGCGGGTCCAGCCCGCCGGCGGCGCCGGCCATCTGCCCGATCTGCGCCAGCTTCTGCTGGCTCATCCGCTGCGCGCCGTGGCGCAGCAGGGCGTGGGCGATCTCGTGGCCCATCACCACCGCCAGCGCGTCCTCGCTCTGTGCCACCGGGAACAGGCCTGTATAGACCGCCATCTTGCCGCCGGGCAGGCAGAACGCGTTGGCCTGGTCGGAAGGAATCACGTTGACGTCCCACTCGAACTGCCGCCAGTGGGTCGGCGCCTCCAGGCCATTGGCCGCGGCCAGCTCCGCAGTGACCTCGTCCACCTTGTCGATCAGCCGCGCGGCGATGCGCGCCACCTGCTGCGCCGCCGGGTCCGAGCGTGGCAGCGGCGGCTCCTGCGCCAGGATCTCCTCGTAGGCCTGCAGCCCCAGCGCGCGTTCCTGCTCCGGGCCCAGGCTGGCGTCGATCAGCACCGTCTGCCCGGTGTACGGGTCCTGGGTGCGGTTGGACAGGTAATAGCAGCCGCCGTAGGCGAGGAAGGCCAGCACCACCACCAGGCGCAGCCCACCGCCCAGGCCGCCGCCGCGCCGGCGGGCGACCTGCCCGCGGTGAGGATCCATGCGCATCGCTCCCCCCTCCTCTGCCCTAGATGCTGCGCACCACGCGGAAGCCGATGCGCGCGCTGGTCACGTCCGAATCCACCCGCGAACGCCAGGCCGAGCGGGTCTGCGCCGGCGAACCGGCCCAGGAACCGCCACGCACCACCCGCGCCCGGCAACCGGGGTTGTACCAGGGCGCACCGTCGGCCGGGGCGCGCCGGTAGCTGGCATGCCAGCAGTCGGCGACCCACTCGGAAACATTGCCGGCCAGGTCGTGAAGACCCCATGCATTGGGCCGGAAGCGCCCGGCCGGGGCCACGCCCCAGTAGCCGTCGCCATAGCCGGGAAAGGCGTTGTTCCAGGTGCGGCCGCCGGGCGAGACGTCGTTGCCACCGGTGAAGTTGCCGGTGTCCGGCGGCGGCACGCCGGCATCGCCCCATGGGTAGCGCCCCGGGTTGCCGGCGCGCAGGGCGTACTCGAACTCGGCCTCGCTGGGCAGCCGGTAATGGCGCCCGGTCTGCTCCGACAGCCAGGCCGCATAGGCTTCGGCGTCGCGCACGCTGACATGCAGCACCGGATCGCCCGGGTCGGCCGGGCGGCCGTCGTAGCCGGAACGCCAGTCCACGCCGCTGCGGCGCACGAAGTTGCCGCTGCGTTCGTCGTAGACCAGGGAATTGCCGCGCCGGGTGGCACGCGGCCGCGCGCCGGCCGATGCCACGAAGCGGCCGAACTCGGCCACCGTCACCTCGGTCAGCGACATCGCGAAACCGCGGTTGAAGCGCACGTAATGGGCCGGCTTCTCGGCATCGGACGCCAGTGGATCGGTGTCCTCCGCCCCCATGCGGAAGCCGCCATGCGGCACCACCACCATCTGCGGACCACGACTGCCGTCGGCCAGGGCGTCGGTGAAGACCTGGCCCGGCCGGAACGGGCCGTAGTAGGTCACCAGGTCGATGCGCTCGCGCAGGTTGGCCGCCACCGGGTCGCCCGGGCGGGCGATGCGCAGCACCTCGGCCAGGCGCACGCGGGCGTCGCGCACGCCGTTGGGGCGCAGCAGGTCGCGCAGGGCGGCGTCGCGCAGGCCGGCCACCGCGCGCGCGCGCTGCGCCTCGATCCGCGCGCGCGCATCGGCCACCGCCCCGGCCATGTCGCCGCGCACCGCGCCCGCCTGCTCCAGCCAGCCGGCGGCCGCGTCGAACTCGAGCCGGTCGGCTTCCCCCTGGGCGCGGTCGACCAGGGCGCTTTCCACCGCGCCCAGGCCCTGGCGCGCATCGCGGTCCTGCGGCTCCAGCGCCAGGGCCTCGCGGAACCAGGCCAGGGCCCCGTCCAGCTGGCCGCCGCGCAGGTCCTCGCGCCCGGCGCGCACCAGCGCCGCCACCCGCCGCGCGCGCTCCACCCGCTGCTGCAGGCTGCGCACCCGGCGATCCTCGGCATCCACGGTGCGCGCGACCGCGGCCAGGGCGACGGCACGCTCCAGGGCGCCGGACTGCGGATCGGTGGCGGCCTCGGCCAGGGCGCGGTCGGCGGCCGCCAGCACCGCCGTGGTGGTACGGCGCAGGCCGTCGCGGGCCTGCCGGTCCTGCGGATCGGTACGCGACAGGGCCAGGTAGATCGGGGCGGCGGCCGCGGCATCCTCGTACAGCCGGCCCTCGCGCAGGGCGGCCTCGGCCTGCCGGCGCAGGGCACGGCGGTCGGCGTCCTCGCCGATCTCCACGGCCGGCGGGGTCCAGGCCTCTACCACGTGGGCGCTTTCGTCGCCGCTGACGGTCACCCTGGGCAGGGCGATGTCCGGCGCTTCCGGCTGCGCCTGCGCGGTGGCGGGGGCCTGGCCGGCAGTCTCGTCCGCGTCCTGCGGCTGCGGGCCGCCGCAGGCGGCCACGCCCAGCAGCATCCCCGTCCACAGCAATGCCCGACCGCTCGCGCGCAAGACGCCTCCCTGGAGAAAACCTGCCGCCCGCCGGCGGATTTGCCGTTAGGCTATCCCAGCCAATACGCGCAAGACCACGCAAGACCGGAATCCCTAAGTGTCAGAAGTCCTCTGGATCGACCAGCCCGCCGAACTGCTGCGCCGCCTGCAGTCGGCGCCCTCCCGCATCGGCCTGGATACCGAATTCATCCGCGAACGCACCTTCTGGCCACGCCTGGCCCTGGTGCAGATGGCCGTGGACGGCGACGTCCTCCTGGTCGACGCCCTCGTCCCCGGCATGGACGAGGCCATCGCCGCCTGGCTGGACGCCCCCCACGTGCTCAAGGTGATGCACAGCGCCAGCGAGGACCTGGTCACCTTCCGCTGCGCCTGCGGCACCGTGCCGCGGCCAATGTACGACACCCAGGTGGCCGCGGCCCTGGCCGGCTTCGGCGCCGGCATGGGCTACCAGCGTCTGGTCGCCCAGGTCACCGGCACCACGCTGGCCAAGGGCGAGACCCGCTCGGACTGGATGCGGCGCCCGCTGAGCCCCGCCCAGCTGGAGTACGCCGCCGACGACGTGCGCCACCTCGACGCGCTGTACCAGGCCACCCTCGCCCGCCTGCGCGAGCTGGGCCGCGAGGCCTGGCTGGAGGAGGACATGGCCCGCACCGCCGAGCAGGCCGCGCACGACGAGCCGGAGCGGTGGCCACACCTGGGCCTGCGCGCCGCGCAGTTCCTCGATACCGCCGGCCAGCGCCGGCTGTTGCGCCTGCTCCGCTGGCGCGAGCAGCAGGCGCGCGCCCAGGACCATCCCCGCAGCTGGATCCTGGACAACGACCTGGCCCTGGACCTGGCCCGCGACCCGCCGGCCGACGGCACCGCCCTGCAGGCGCGCCTGGAGGCCACGCCCAAGGCCCCGCGCAAGCTCGGCAAGTCGCTGTGGCAGGCCCTGACCACCGCCGTGGCCGACGAGGAGCAGATGCCGGCCGTGGCCGCCGAGCCGGACCGCAACGCGGTGCGCCGGCTGCAGGACGCGGTGGCCCGGCGCAGCGCCGACCTGGGCCTGCCGGACGGCGTGCTGGCCTCGCGCAAGCAGCTGGAAGCCCTGCTGGAGAGCGGCAGCTGGCCGCAGCCCCTGCAGGGCTGGCGCCGGCGCGAACTGGAGCCGGTGCTGCAGCCCTTGCTGGCCCGCACCGGCGCCGCGGGCTAGAATCCGCCCCTTTCCGGGCGGGCCGCGCCCCCGGCTCCGCCCGTTCCGGGCCGCCCGGCGGCCCCGACCGCGGCGCCGGCCGGGCCGGCGTCCCGGCCGCGTCCCGGCCCGCAGCCAGCGCCGGAGCCACTCACCGCAGGAATCCCCCGCCCGCCCCGCACCGGCGTCGCGCCGGTCCCGCGGCGGCTTGCGGCCCCGCCCGGTCGAGAGAACACCGTCCGCCCGATGCAGTCCCAGCCACGCCCCACCCCCAGCGGACCCCGCTTCGTCCGCCAGCTGGCCCAGCTGGCCGGCACGGCGGCCGACGCGCCAGCGCATCCGCTGTCGCAGCTGCTGAGCCACTGGCTGGAATGGAAGCAGGCGGTGGCGCTGGCACGGGTGCTGGACGCACCGGCGGGCACGGGCCCGGCGGCCGTGTCCCCGGCCGGGGACGCGGCGGCGGAACTGGCCGAGGCCCGCGCCGCGCTGGCGCAATCGATCGGCCGCGACCGCGCCTTCGCCGCGCCGCCCGAAGGCCCGCGCCCACCGTTCGAATGGAGCTACTTCCAGCAACGGCACATGGCCCTGCAGCACCTGCTGGAAAGCGGCAGCGGACGCTTGCGCGAGACCCTGCGCCAGCGCCTGGCCGCCCGCTCCCCGGCCCTGGCGCGGCTGGCCGCGGTGGACGCGGTGATGGAACAGGCCCTGGCCCGTCCCACCCGCAGCCTGCTGGGCCGCGCCACCCCGGTGCTGGAACACCGCTTCCAGGAACTGCTGTCCGCCAGCGACGAGGCGCCCGGGACCGAGGCGCCCGCCTGGCTGGAACGCTTCCGCCACGACATGCACGAGCTGCTGCTCGCCGAACTGGATATCCGCCTGCAACCCGCCGAAGGCCTGCTTGCCGCCCTCGGCCCCGCCCCCGATGGAACCCATGCAACGAATCCTCCCTGAACTGGCCACCTTCCTCGCCGGCCTGGCCGTGGTGTGCTGGATCGGCGCCGGCTATGCCGCCGGCCACCCGCTGGCCCTGCTGTTCACCCTGCTGGTGCTGGCCTTCTACCTGTTGGGCGCGCTGGAACTGCGCCGCTACCGCCAGGCCACCACCGGCCTGGAGCGCGCGCTGGACGGTCTGGACGCTGCGCCGGCCAGCCTGGAAGCGTGGCTGGCGCAGCTGGATCCGGGCCTGCGCGAGCCGGTGCGCCTGCGCATCGAGGGCGGCCGCCTGCCACTGCCGGGCCCGGCGCTGGTGCCGTACCTGGTCGGCCTGCTGGTGCTGCTGGGCATGCTCGGCACCCTGCTGGGCATGATGACCACGTTGCGCGGCACTGGCGTGGCCCTGGAAGGCACGGCCGAGCTGGACGCGATCCGCGATGCGCTGGCCGCCCCAGTGCGCGGCCTGGGCTTCGCCTTCGGCACCTCGATCGCCGGCGTGGCCGCTTCGGCCGCGCTGGGCCTGCTGTCGGCGCTGTGCCGGCGCGGCCGCGCGCGCGCCGCGCAGCGCCTGGACGCCGCCGCCGCGGGCGTGCTGCGCCCGTGGTCGCAGGCGTACCAGCGCGAACAGACGGTGCAGCTGCTGCAGGCCCAGACCGGGCTGCTGCCGGCCCTGGTGGAACGCCTGGAACGGATGGCGGCCGCCCTGGAGCAGCGCGAGGCCGCCAGCGCCGAGCGCCAGCTGGCGCAACAGGAGGCCTTCCACGCCCGCACCGAGGCCACCTTCCGCGAGCTGGCCGGCTCGGTCCAGGCCACCCTGTCCGACAGCGTGGCCGCAAGCGCGCGCGAGGCCCGCGCCGCGGTGCAGCCGGTGCTGGAATCGACCCTGGCGGCGATCGCCGGCCACGCCGAGTCGACCCGCGACAGCGTCACCAGCGCGGTGCAGCGGCACCTGGACGGCGCCGGCGAAAGCCTGCGCGCGCTGGGCGGGGAGATCGCCGCGCAGTGGAGCCAGGCGCTGCAGGCCCAGCGCGAAGCCGGCGCGGCCCTGCTGCAGGACCTGCGCGGTGGCCAGGAGCAGCTGGTCCAAGCCATGGGCCAGCAGGCCGAAACCCTGGTGGGGCGGATCGGCGCGCAGCTGGAACAGGCCGGCAGCGGCCTGGCCGCCGGCTGGGAACAGGTGCTGGCGCGCCAGGACGAGGCCAACCGCGCCGCCACCGAACAGCAGCGCCAGGCGCTGGCCGAGGCCGCCGGCGCGATCGAGCGCCAGTCCGCCGCCCTGCTGGACTCGCTGGAGCAGGCGCACGCGCAGCTGCAGGCCGCCTTCGCCAGCCAGGAGCAGGAACGCCTGGCCCGCTGGAGCGCCACCCTCGAGCATGCCGGCGCCGCCCTGCGCGAGCAGTGGCAGCAGGCCGGCGAGCAGGCCGCGGCGCGCCAGCAGGCGGTGTGCGACACCCTGGCCAGCACCGCCACGCAGATCAGCGAGCGCACCCAGGCCCAGGCCGAGGCCACCATCGCCGAGATCTCGCAGCTGGCCCGCACCGCCGCCGAGGCGCCGCGGGCCGCGGCCGAGGTCATCACCGAGGTGCGCCGCCAGCTGTCCGAAAGCCTGGCCCGCGACACCGCCCTGCTGGAGGAGCGCAGCCAGCACATGGCCATGTTCGGCCAGCTGCTGGAAGGCGTGAACCGCGCCTCCGGCGAGCAGCGCGCCGCGCTGGAATCGCTGGTCGAGTCCACCGCCTCCCTGCTCGAGCGCACCGGCGCCCGCTTCGAGGAGCAGGTGCAGGCGCGCGGCGGGCAGCTTCAGGAAGCCGGCGCCCAGGTGGCCGCCGGCGCCGCCGAGGTCGCCAGCCTGGCCGAGGCCTTCGGCGCCGCGGTCGAGGCCTTCGCCCAGGGCAATGCCCTGCTGGTGGAGCGCATGCAGCAGATCGAGGCGGCGCTGGAGAAGGCCGCCGCGCGTAGCGAGGAGCAGCTGGCCTACTACGTGGCCCAGGCCCGCGAGGTGATCGACCTGGGCGTGCTCAGCCAGAAGCAGATCGTCGAGGACCTGCAGCGCCTGTCGGCGCGGAGCGCGGCATGATCGAGCACGCCGGCGAAGAGGACGGCCTGGCGGCGCCGGTCTGGGCAGCGTTCGCCGACCTGATGGCGGTGCTGCTGGGCGTGTTCGTGCTGATCCTGGTCTGCGTGATCGGGGTGCAGCTGCAGCTGTCGGCGCGGCTGGACGAGGCGGTGCGCCAGCGCCAGGCCGAGGCGCAACAGCGCCAAGCGCTGGAACAGGCGCTGGCCGCGCCACTGGCCGACGGCCGCATCACCCTGGTCGACGGCCGCATCGGCATCCGCGGCAACGTGCTGTTCGCGCTCAATTCCGACCAGCTGCAGCCGGAGGGCCGCCAGGTCCTGCGCGCGCTGGCCGCGCCGCTGGCCGGCTACCTCAAGGCGCGCGAGCAAGTGCTGATGGTCAGCGGCTTCACCGACGACCGTCCGGTGCACGAGGGCAACCGCCGCTTCGCCGACAACTGGGAACTGTCGGCGCAGCGCGCCCTGACCGTGACCCGCACCCTGATCGAGGAAGGCGTGCCGGCCGACTCGGTGTTTGCCGCCGCCTTCGGCGAGCACCAGCCGGTCGGCTCCAACGCCGACGAGGAAGGACGCGCGCGCAACCGCCGCGTGGAAATCGCGCCCGTGCCCCGTCCCGTGCGCACCGCCGGTGCCGCCGATGCCGACTGAGGACATCCAGGCCCGCCTCGAGCGCTGGCGCGCCACCGGCGCCGACCGCACCCAGCCGCTGCGCTTCGCCGCGCTGCAGGCGCTGGCGCGGCGCGCACGGGCGCAGCAGGGCCTGGCGCGGGAGCGGACCGAGGCGCGCCTGGCACGCCTGGTCGAGCGCTATGCCCCCGCGCTGGACGCGGTTGCGCCCGCGCCCGCGCCCGCCCCGCCGGCGGCGCCCACACCGGGGCCGCTGGCGGAACTTGTCGCGCAGCTGGACGGCATCGCCCGCCAGCGCCACGGCACCACCGCCTCCAGCGAGGTGCAGGAAATGGCCGTGCTCGGCGAGCTGCGCCGGTTGTGGGCGCAGGTACGCAGCGAGAGCCAGCTGCGGCGCTCGCTGCAGGACCTGCCCGAGGACGCCGGCCCGCTCAACTCCGGCAAGCTGGTGCACCGCGCGCTGAACCTGATGGGGCAGCTGTCGCCGCAGTACCTGCGCCACTTCCTCGCCCACCTGGACACCCTGGCCTGGATCGGCCAGGTCGATCCACCGCCGGCACGGCCCGCGGAAAAGGCCGCCGCGCCGGCGCGCAAGCGCAGCCGCAAGCGCGCCGCCACCGCGGATTGAACGCATCGGCGGTTTCCTGCGCGGGGAGGCTTGGCGAACCGCAAAGGCCGCGCTAGAATGCGCGCCCTGACGTCACCGTCACCGTGGGGCCATAGCTCAGCTGGGAGAGCGCGTCGTTCGCAATGACGAGGTCGGGAGTTCGATCCTCCCTGGCTCCACCACTTACCCAAAACCCAACCCTTATCGGTTGGGTTTTTTTATGGTTCTTCACCCAACTCCGGGGAAGGCCGCCCGGATCTTGAGGAAGAAGTAGGCGTCATCGCGGAAGCCGTAGGCCATGCGCTTGATGACCTTGATCTTGTTGTTGATGCCCTCGACCAGGT
>Ga0182748_1000161_pt1 | contig 78178 bp, 69 predicted proteins | sample eDN3rd37CKraftOP_FD_128877 | JGI IMG/M metagenome (GOLD analysis project Ga0182748, IMG submission 128877) | Enriched Organic Plus compost microbial communities from Emeryville, California, USA - eDNA 3rd pass 37_C Kraft OP (version 2) (version 2) ... | reverse complement strand
TTCCACGCCGCGGCGGAAGCCGGCTCGTTCACCCATGCCGGCGAGCGGCTCGGCCTGTCGCAATCGGCCGTCTCGCGCCAGGTCTCCGCGCTCGAATCGGAACTCAACGTCTCGTTGTTTCATCGCCATGCGCGCGGGCTGATCCTCACCGAACAGGGCGAGCTGCTCTACCGCACCGCGCATGAAGTCTTCATGAAGCTGGAAGCGGCGCGCACCAAGCTCACCGACAGCCGCGAGCGCCCGAACGGCGAACTGAAGGTGTCGACCACGCCAGGCATCGGCGTGCACTGGCTCACGCCGCGGCTCGGCGAATTCCTCGACCTCTATCCCGACATCCACATCACGCTGATCACCACCGACGAAGAGCTCGACCTCGCCATGCGCGAGGCCGACGTCGCGATCCGCCTGCGCCAGCCGACGCAGCCCGATCTCATTCAGCGTAAACTGTTCTCGGTGCATTTCCACGCCTATGCCTCGCCCGATTATCTGAAGCGGTTCGGCACGCCGCGCACGCATGACGAGCTCGACAAGCATCGCGTCATCCTGCTCGGCGGCGCGGTGCCGGCGCATTTCGCCAATCGGCGCTGGCTGCTGGAAATCAGCCGCGAAGGCAAAGCGCCGCGCGAGCCCAGCCTGACCATCAACAATGTGCTCGGCTTGCTGCGCGCCTGCCAGCGCGGTCTCGGCGTGGCGATGCTGCCGGACTACCTGGTGGAAGAGAATGGCGGGCTGGTGCAATTGTTCGGCGAAGCCGACACGCTCGCGCTCGACGCCTATTTCGTCTACCCGGAAGAGCTGAAATCGGTGGCGCGCATCCAGGTGTTTCGCGACTTTCTGGTGGCGAACGCGCAGCGCTGGCATTTCTGATATTTCCGGCCCGGAAATATCCTTCGCCTCCCCTCCGCCCAATTCGGCATGGCAGTCATGCGGGGACTTCGATACCCGCGCCAATCCGGCGTTTGCGCAAATCAGCGCACGGTTTTCGGATTTCGGCATGGCAGTCATGCGGCGTACCGCATTGCTGGCCGCGGCGGTGCCTCGCATAGTGCGGGCTCGCTGTCGGCATTGGTCGAATGTCCTCCCAGAGTCGCCGATGCCGCAGCATGTTCCCCTCTGGAAGCTATGTCGGTCCCCACACCGGCATACTCAAACCGGGCCCCGCGATGGGGCCCGGTTTTTTTCCGTTGTGCGCGGTTGCCGCCGCCGTCCACGCCCGCGCCCGCCCACGATCCGGTAGACAGCGCTCCCGCTTTGTCTCGTCGCGCGGCGCATGCCAGCGGAGCCGCTGCCGCGCCTAGCGGAATCTTGCGATCGTATAGGCGAGATCGAGAATGTCCGCGTCGCTGACCGGCGCCAGCACCTCCGCCATGGTGGCGTCGTAGCCGTGGCGCGTATTGTTCTTGTACTCGCGCAGCGTTTTCACCAGATAGTCCTCGCGCTGGTCGGCGATGCGCGGAATGTTGTCGCGCCCGGATAAATCCAGATTGTGACAGGCGTTGCAGCGGTTGCGGGTGATCAAGGCGCGCCCCTTCGCGATGCGCGCCGCATCGGCGCCGTCGGTCGGCAGCGGCGGCGGCGGCAGCTTCGACAGATAATCGGAGAAGGCGCGCAAATCGTCGTCGGTGAAGTCCTTGGTGACGTCGTTCATGATCTCGACGACGCGCTGCTTTTCGCGAAACAGATAGAGCTGGATCAGGAGATAGGGCGCCGTCTGCCCGCCGAGCGACGGCACTTCCGGATTCTCCGAATAGCCCTTCTCGCCGTGACAGGCGAGGCACGGGGCGACGCGCTCGGCGAATGTTTCCGCAGCGAACGCACCGCCGCCCGCGACGGCCAGCAGAAAAGCGCCGAGAAGCCCGGCCAGGAATTTCCAACGCATTGTCACCATCCGCCCAAAGAAAAACGGCCGGGGGCCCGCAAGCCCCCGGCCGCCTCGCGTTTCGTCACCGCTTGGCGACATGCGCCTTGCCATAGGTGATGCGATAGACCGCGCCGTTCCAGTCGTCGGACAACAGCATCGATCCGTCCTTCATGATCTCCACGTCCACCGGACGGCCGATATAGCTGTTGTTGGCGAGAAAGCCGGTGATGAACGGCTGCGACGATTTCACCGTGCCGTCCTTGTTGAGGAAGATCGCGATCACATCGCCGCCGAACTTCTTCGAGCGGTTCCACGAGCCGTGGCGCGCGAGGAAGATCGCGTTCCTGTACTTCTTCGGGAACATCTTGCCGGTATAGAAGCGCAGGCCCAGGCCGGCCGAGTGCGGACCCGTCAGCATGATCGGAGGTACGAATTCGCTGCAGGAATGGCCCCAGCCGAATTCCGGATCGGGCAGATTGCCCTGGTAGCAGTAGGGCGCGCCGAAGTCCTGGCCGAGCTTGGTGACGCGGTTGAGTTCGTCCTGCGGCACGTCCTCCGACATCCAGTCGCGTCCGTTGTCGGAGAAATAGAGCTGCTTGTTGCGCGGGTTCCAGTCGAAGCCGACCGAATTGCGCACGCCGAGCGCAACGACCTCGGCGCCGGTGCCGTCGAGATTGATGCGGCGGATCTGGCCGTGATCCTTGTCATGCAGCACGTTGTTGCCGGGCTGGCCGACCGGAATGTAGAGCTTGTTGTCGGGCCCGATGCCGATGAACTTCCAGCCGTGCGCTTCGTCCTTCGGCAGGTCCTTGTAGATCACCGTCGGCTTGGGCGGATTGTCGAGAACGTTCTCGACATTGTCGATCTTCGAGATCTGCGACAGCTCGGCGATGTAGAGCGTGCCGTTGTGATAGGCGAGCCCGTTCGGGCGATAGAGCCCGGAGGCGATCGTCTTCAACTCGGTCTTGCCGTCCTTCTTGACGATGGCCGTGACCTTGTTGCCGAAGCGGGTGCCGACGAACACGGTGCCCTTGTCGCCGACCCGGATCGAACGCGCATTGCCGATGCCCGAGGCATAGACCTCGATGTGGAAGCCGGGCGGCAGCTTGAGCTTGGCGGTCGGCAGCTTGTCGGCCGGCGCCGGGATCGGCGGCGCGGCGACCGGAGCGAGTTTGGCCGCCGCCGCATTCCCTTCCGGCCGGCCGATCAGCGGCGAGCCTGGCGGGAGAGGCTGCGCGGCGGCCGGAGCGGCAGGCGCGGCCGCCGGCGGTTGTTGAGCGAAGGCCGGAACGGCCAGAAGAACGCCGGCAACCGTGCCGGCCAGCAGGAAGCGGCAGTCGGTAGCGACACGCGGAATCATGGAGATCCTCCCTGAAGCGGAGGCACTTATTCCGTGGTCATATCGCGAAGGCCCGACCCGGACGCGCCCCCATGGTTGCAGTCTGGCCGATTTAGCCTTCGGCTTGCAATCGCGATGTCTCATGTCCTGAGACGATCCACGGCAGACAAGCGCGCGCTCGGCGTTTCACGAATGCCGGTAGCTGTAGGGGCCGTCCGCGATGTCGGCCGCGAGCGGCGCGAGCAGCGCGTGATGCGGGGAAAGATGGCATACCGGATCGGCGGCGCGTGCGTCGCCGGCGATCAGGAAGGCCTGGCAGCGGCAGCCGCCGAAATCCTTCTCCTTCGACGCGCAGCTTCGGCACGGCTCCCGCATCCAGTCGTCGCCGCGGAACGCATTGAAGGCGGGCGAAGCGCGCCAGATCTCGCCGAGCGAATGCTCGCGCACATTCCAGAATTCGAGGCCGGGAATGACCTCGGCGGCGTGGCAGGGCAGCACCTTGCCCGCGGGCGTGACATTGAGCGAGCGGCGGCCCCAGCCGCCGACGCAGGGCTTGGGCAAGCGCGCGTAATAGTCCGGCACCACCGCGTCGATCACGATGCGGCCCTGATGCGCCTTGCGCAGCCGCTCGACCTGGCCGACCGCCGCCTCGACCTGTGCGCGCGTCGGCATCAAAGCGGCGCGGTTCTTGAGCGCCCAGCCGTAATACTGCACATGCGCGACTTCGATGCGCGAGGCGCCGAGCGCAAGCGCCAGCTCGACCATCGGCTCGATGCGCCCGATATTGGCGCGATGCACCACCATATTGACGGTGAGCGGCAGGCCGAGCCTGACGACCTCGGCGGCGAGCGCGCGCTTGCGCGCCGAGGCACCCTTGTAGCCGGCGATGTGGTCGGCGGAAGCCTCTTCGCTGTCCTGGATCGAGATCTGCACGTGGTCGAGCCCACGGTCCGCCAGCACGCTCAAGGTCTGCGGCGTCAGCCCGACCGCGGAAGTGATGAGATTGCTGTAGAGGCCGGCCTCGCGCGCGGCCTGCACGATCTCCGGCAGATCGCGCCGCGCCGCCGGCTCGCCGCCGGACAGGTGCACCTGCAAGACGCCGAGCCCGGCCGCTTCGCGAAACACGCGGGCCCAGCTTGCGGTGTCGAGTTCGTCGGCGCGCGGGTCGAGCGCGAGCGGATTGGAGCAATAGGGACAACCGAGCGGGCAACGATGCGTCAGCTCGGCCAGCAGGCCGAGGGGAGCCGGAACGGCCTTCTCCCGCGCCCCGGTCGCGGGGAGCGGGTCGGGGTGAAGGGGCGTTTCCGATCGCTCGGGCGCTGCGGAGGGCCCCTCACCCGGCGCGCGACGCCTGTCATCGGACCGCTCCCTGCGGGCCGGACCGGTCGGCACCCCGACCTCTTCCAGCACGTTGCGAGACGTCGGCGGAGTGCGCGGCTCGTCCATCACGCCAACTCCAACAATCTCTTCTCCGCGAGCCCGGCGAGCAGCTTCACCACGTCGGCATGGATGCGCTCGCGCGGCGCGCCGGCGAAGGCCTTGGCCAGGTCATCGACGATCGCGCCGATGCTCGCCTCGCCGCTGCAGCGTTTCAGAATCTCCGCCGATACCGCATCGGCCTTGAACACCCGCTCCGGGGCGAGCAGCAGCCAGCCGCCCTGCGCCTCGTTGTGCACGAGCCGCACGCCGCGCGGCAGGCGCGGAATGGCGGTATCAGCAATCGCGGGCGCGACCGGCTCGTCCATCACCAGTTCCTCCGCGCATGATCCGATCCGAAAGCCGGTTCCGGTCCCCGATCGGGTCGCGAACACGGTTTTCGGGCTCTTGCGCTAGTTGTCTTCGGGCACGAAGGCCCCGGGCGGCACCAGCTTCGGCGCCACATAGGCGTAAGCGAGCACATCCAGCATCGACCACAGCACGCCGCACTTGAATTCGAGCGCGGCGAGAACGGACTGCTGCTGTTCCGGCGTCTTGGCATTGCGCTTCACGTAATCGAGCGCGAATTCGGCGTCGCGCTTGGCCTGCGGCGGACGCTTGTCGAAATAGGCCAGGGTTTCCGGGCTGACGAAGTCGTAATGCGCCAGCATCCCGGCCATGCGCTCACCGATGATGGTCGGCGAGAACAGTTCGGTCAGCGACGAGGCCACGGCCTCCAGCAGGGTCTTCTCGCGCACGAAATGCACATAGGCATCCACCGCGAAACGGGTGCCGGGCAGCAGGCCCTTGAGCGAGGTGACATAGTCGCGGTCGAGCCCCAGCCCATCGGTCAGCTTGAGCCAGCGCGCGATGCCGCCGTCGCCGTCCTGCACGCCGTCGTGATCGACCAGGCGCGAGCGCCATTCGCGGCGCAGGGCGGAGTCGTCGCAGCGCGCCATCAGGCTCGCATCCTTGATCGGGATCATCGCCTGGTAATAGTAGCGGTTGAGCGCCCAGGCCTGGACCTGGCCCTTCGTGCACTTGCCGCTATGCAACAGGCCGTGAAACGGGTGTAGGCGATGATAACGCTTGGCGCCGATGTCGCGTAAGCCTGCTTCGAGTTCTTCGGGCGAAAGCAGTTTCATAGCACGATCTCCATCCCATCCTCGGCCACCTGCCAGCCGGCGGCCTCTACTTTGCGAAATTCGGGTGAGCCTGCGACATGGATCGGATTCGTATTGTTGATATGGATGAAGATCCGCCGGGCCTTGATTCCCTCGAGCGCGCGCAAGGTGCCGTCGTCTCCGTCGACCGGCATATGACCCATGCGGCGCCCGGTCTTCTTGCCGAGGCCCAGCCGCAGCATCTCGTCGTCGGTGAACAGCGTGCCGTCGAACAGGATGGCATCGGCGCGCGCGAAACGTTCGCGCATGGCGTCCGTCACCGCCGCGGCGCCGGGGACGAAAACGAGGCGGGCGCCGTCGCAGGCCAATTCGACCCCGACATTGGCGGCGGTCTCCACATCGGTCTCCGGATTTTCACCTTCCAGGTAGAGCGGCACCTTGCCCGGTACCGTGAACAGGCTGGCCTCGATGCCGCCGGAGAGCACGAAGCGTCCGCCCGGTTCGACCGCCCGCCTGGTCATCATGGTCAGCGCGTCGAACATCGCATTATCGGCAACCGCCGCGTGGCTCGCCGCCGTGGCGTACAGGGTGAACGGCGTGCTCTCGCGCAGGCTCAGCAGGCCGGCAATCTGGTCGATTTCAGCGCCCGTAAGCACGACCGCGTCGATCGGACTGCCGCGCCGCGCGCGCGGATGCAGCGCCGGGGTTGCGCGGATCTGCTGGCCGAGATCGGGCGAAGCGTTGATCAGCGTCCAGCGCCCATCGCCGGCCGAAACAGCGATGCCGGTCTGGGTGCGCATACGCACCCTTGGATCGCCATTCCAGGCAAGTTCACAGACCGGACAGCGGCAATTCCACTGCGGAAACGCTCCGCCCGCCGCCGACCCGAGCACGATGGCGGTGAGACGTCCCATTAAACTGGGTCGTTCGGATCTGGCTTAGCGCTCAGAACTCGGCCGGAAGATAGCCGTTGATCTCGAGGCCGATGCAGATTTCAACGAGCGTCGGAGTAGTCCATGCCATGGCGTTTTCCCTTTCAACCGCGCTTTGTTGCTCGGCGCGTCAAAGAAGCTTAGCGCACGGCGCCGACACCGAAAAGGGGAAACTCGGCCGGCGGACAACCTATTGTTATTCGGCCCTTGTGACCCGCGATGACGCCTGACCGGCCGCTCTCACGGAAAAGTCATCGGGGAAGAGCGGAAAAAGTGCTCAAGCCAGCCGCAGCGGGTTGAACCATCACGGCAGGTTTGGAGACTTACTCAGGGAATCGTTGTTCGGCCGGTACCCGGATGGCTTGCAAATTAGCCACAGTCGGTAGTCGTTCGGACACATACATTGTGAAAGACGTAACGGGTTCTGGACTATCGGATATAAAAGTCGCCGGTCCGGTGTACCCCTCAGCCTTGGGAGACAAAGGTGGAACGCGTTCGGTTCAATCATCTGCTGGCTTCGACTGCCCTTGGATTGGTGCTGGTGCTCGCAAGTCATCCGGGCATGGCGCAGCAGGCTGGCCAGCAGCAAATTGATGCTGCCGCGCCGGCAGGGGATACCACGCCGCCGCCTGCGGCCGCCAAGGACGCCGGTGCCGCCGCGCCTGCCGCAGCCGCCCCGGTCGAGAGATTTGCCGAGCCGGCGCAGACGGCGCCCGCCAAGAACGAGCCCGTGCAGGCCGAGGCAGCGAAGCCCGAACCGGCGCAGAACGCGACCGCCCCCGCCGCGGCGCCCGCCCCGGCCCCGGCCGAGAAGGTCGCCGAACCGGCCAAGAGCGAGCCCGCCCAGAGCAAGCCCGCGCAGGCCGAGGCAGCGAAGCCCGAACCGGCGCAGAACGCGACCGCTCCCGCCGCGGCGCCCGCCCCGGCCGAGAAGCTCGCCGAGCCGGCCAAGAGCGAGCCCGCCAAGAGCGAGCCCGCGCAGGCCGAGGCAGCAAAGCCCGAACCGGCGCAGAACGCGGCCGCCCCCGCCGCGGCGCCCGCTCCGGCCGAGAAGGTCGCGACGCCGGTCGCCGAACCGGCCAAGCCGCAGCCGGCGGTCGCCGCCGCTCCCGCGATTTCCGATCAGGCCGTCGCGGACAAGCTGCGCGAAATGATCACGGCCAAGAATTTCGAGCGCATGCTCGGCCGCAAGGTCAGCCGCGCGGGCGTCGAAGCCTTTTACAGCGGCCGCAATTATGCGCCGCTCTGGGTCGCCAATGGCGCGGCCGATGCGCGCGCCAAGTCGGCCATTGCCTATCTCGCCGACGCCGAGGCGGTCGGTCTCGACTCGTCCGATTATCCGACGCCCCATTTCGGCGCCGACATGAACGCGGAGGCGCTGGCGGCGGCCGAGATCAAGCTGACCGCGGCGGCGCTGACCTTCGCGCGCGATGCGCAGGTCGGCCGCATCCACTTCAGCCGCGTCAGCTCCGACATCGATTTCAAGCTGGCCGCGCCGGAGCCGGCGGCCGTGCTGGCCAAGCTCGCCGGCAGCGACGACGCCGCCAAGGTGCTCGACAGCTTCAACCCGCCGCAGGCCGAGTTCAAGGCGCTCAAGGCCGCGCTCGCCGAGCTGCGCAAGAACGGCGACGCGCCGGCCAAGGTCGAGAAGGAAAAGCCCGCGCCGGTCAAGATCGCCGACGGCAAGATCCTGCGCCTCGGCATGAAGGACGAGCGCGTGGTCGCGCTGCGCAAGCGGCTGAACGTGCCGGGCGACAAGAACAGCCCGCTCTATGACGAAGCGGTGCGCGACGCGGTGGTTGCGTTCCAGGAGCGCGCCGAGATCGGCGTCGACGGCAATGTCGGACCCAACACGGTGCGCGCGCTCAACGGCGACCAGAAGGGCAAGTCGGTCCACCGCTCGCTCGCGGCCAAGATCGACACCATCGTCGTGAACATGGAGCGCTGGCGCTGGTTCCCGCGCGATCTCGGCAATCCGCATGTCGTCGTCAACGTGCCCGATTACACCCTGACGCTGTGGGACGACGGCAAGGTCTATTGGCACACCAAGATCGTGGTCGGAAAACCCGGCACCCACGCGACGCCGATGACCAGCGCGGAGATGAAATACATCACCGTCAATCCGACCTGGAACGTGCCGCCCTCGATCATCGAGCACGAATATCTTCCGGCGCTGGAACAGGACCCGACCGCGCTCGAGCGCATCGGCTTGAAGGTCGAGCAGGCGCCGGACGGCACCGTGCGCATCTACCAGCCGCCGGGGGCCGGCAATGCGCTCGGCCGCATCCGCTTCAACTTCCCGAACAAGTTCCTCGTCTACCAGCACGACACGCCGGACAAGTACCTGTTCGCCAAGGAAAAGCGCGCCTACAGCCACGGCTGCATGCGGGTGCAGAATCCGCTGACCTATGGCGAGAAGCTGCTGTCGCTGGCCCTGCCGAAGGAGCACTACACCGAGGCGAAGCTCGAGCGGATGTTCGGCTCGAACGAGGTCAACATCAACTTCCCGAAGCCGATCTGGGTGCACCTGACCTATCAGACCGCCTTCGTCGACCCCGACGGCAAGCTGCAGTTCCGTGACGATGTCTACGGCCGCGACGAGAAAATGCTCTCCATCCTGAAGGGCAGCGAGCGCAAGGTGGCCGACATTCCGGTCGAGCGGCCGCCGAACACCTCGGCGAAGCCGGTGCGCATGCCTGTCGGCATGTTCGGCGGCGAGCGCGACAGCGGCCCCAACTTCTTCGACTGGCTGTTCAACGGCGGCCGCCCGCAGGAGTCCTATCGCCAGCAGCGCGGCTTCATCGGACCGCGCGCCGGCGTCAACGGCCGCTACACCTACCGCTGATCCGAACGCGCACCACAAGACACCAACGCCGGCGAGACTTTCGCCGGCGTTTTTGTTTTGGCGGGCGCGACGACGACGCCACGGTGATGCCCGGCTGCTTGCCGGGCATCCGTGTCGTTGCTGAATTGCGGGGAACAGGGCGTGCCGAGCCGGGCCTTCGCGCGCGGGCCGGACAAGCCCGGCCGTGACCGACGACCGAACGGCCGCTACCGGATCTCCAGCGCGCCCAGAAGCATCCCGATACGCCCGTCGCCCCACATCGGCAGCAGGAGACGCGCATAGCCGGGCCCGCCGGCCGCGCCGGAGCGGTAATAGGTCGGCGCGCGCGCTTCCACCGTCGCGCTCGCCTGCGCGCGCAGGAACGCGAACGGATCGCGCAGGTCGATTTCGTCGGCGAATTTGTGGGTGAGATTTTCGCCGTAGCGCTGCGTGAGCGCGTCCGAAACATGATTGAAGCGGAAACGCTCGGGCTTCGCGAACACGTCGACCAGGAGCAGGTTCGGCGCGCGCGGCGCGAGCGCCGACGGCGTCAGATCGTCCCAGAACGGCATGGAGCTCTCGGCGCGGCGCATGTCCTCCCAGAAGGACAATACGCGGGCGAGGTCGCGTTCGAGCGGATCGGCAAGCGGAAAGGGATTGGACGGCGCGGTCATGCTGGGCTCGAGCCTTCGCTGCGTATTTTGCTAGTCAGCCGCCGACTGCGTCTCGAGACCGGGGGCCACGCGATGGTACAGGTGGGTGGACTCGAACCACCGACCTCTGGTTCCACAGACCAGCGCTCTAACCAACTGAGCTACACCTGCACTGGGGTCCCGGCCTTCGCCGAGCGAGCGGGAAACTAAGTGCCGCCCGCCGGTTTGGCAAGTTTCGATTTGGCGGCCGTCCGCCGGCCTGCGTCGGCGCGCGGAACGCGAAAGCCCGGCCGCCGGGACCGGGCTTTCATCGATGGATCGCCGTGACGCGGACGCCGGCCGAATGGCGGTCAGGCCGCCTTGGTGAAGCTCGCGAAACTGTCCTTGATCGGCTCGTAGGCCTCGCTCGCGCTCTTCTGCGCCTGATCGCTCAGCTCCTTGGCCTGCGCGGTCATGGCGTCGAACTGCGCGCGCATATAGGCGGTCGTCTTCTCGACCACCTCGGCATAGGACTTGGCGGTCAGGAGCTCGCCGGCGAGATCGAAAGCGGCATTGCTGTTGGCACGCGCGGTCTCGATCACCTTCAGGCCGTAGTCGGTATAGCCCTTGGAGGCCGCGCTGTAGGTCTCCTCGAGCATATCGGTCGCCTGTTCGGCCGCGGTCTTGACCTTCTCGTAGTTTTCCCGGGCCTGGGCGATGCCCTTCTCGGCGAATTCACGGAAAGCGGCTGGAACTTCCATGTTCGGTACCTCGAATTTGGGGAATTCAAATTTCGGGATTTCGAACTTCGGCATTTCGAACTTTGGGGTCTCCGAGGCCGGTGCGGCGGCGGAGGCCACGGGTTTCTTGGATTTTGGCGTGGGAGTAACGGTGGTTTCGGCCATGACGGTCATCCTTGGCTCGGAGGGCGGTTTCCGGCGCACGATGCGAACCGCCGCCCTCGGCGAAACCGGCTCGCGCCCATTTGACGGCCCGCTGCAAATTGCTCCGCACGAACGCTTGGCGGGCCCGATCAAATTCAATATAGCACGTCCGTGGTGCATTGCAACAAAAATTATTGCATTGCACAATTTTTCCGCGCCAACCCGCTCGCCGGCGCCGTCCTCTACGGCGGACGATTGCGGATCCCATCCCGGCGGCCGAACCTGGCGCCTCAGCCCGGTTTCACTGCGGGACGGCGCGTTCGGCCAATTTGGCGGTCTGCCGGCCCAGTTCCCTCGCCTGGTCGGCGAACGCGGCCATGCAACCCGTGACGTATTCGGCGTGCAGGACCGTCGCCTCCTTGGCATCTTTGGCGCGCGTCAGGCGTGCGGCGTAGTCGAACGCGGCCGCGATATTGTCGTCGGCAAAGCGCGCCGCGAGTTCGCCCACTTCGCGAACGCCGCTGCCGGCGTTCGCCGCCCGGCTCTGCGCCGCGGCGGCGCTCTGGCATGCCGTGGCGGCAAAACTATCGAGCGCGGCGCGCGTCTGTTCCACGCCTTTTTCGGCGAAAGCGCGCATCTGCGCCGAGACGTCGAAACCGTCTAGTCCTGACATGACGACCTCCTGTCCTCCAGCCCAACGCTGCCCATTGTTAATCCTAATATCGAGAGGTGACGGCCGTACGACCGCCGAAAGAGGCTCTGGATTAAGGTTATTGTCGCAAGACGAGCGGTGACACGCTTTGCAGCGTGGACGCCGCACCGGTGCAGCCCTATTAAATCTTTGTTAGCCGTAATCCGCGTGGCCTGCGTGATCAATGCAATGAGTGACATTGAGTTCCCTTTCGGCTGGTTGAGTGATCCGCGGCTCGCGGCGCATGCCTTGTCGCCGATGCCGGTTTGGCTGTGGAGCGCCGATGCGCCGCGGCTGTTGTGGGCCAATCCGACCGGCGCCGCGATTTTCGACGCGCCCTCGCCAGCCGCCGTCTCCGGCATCGCGTTCGAGCCGCGCCATCCGGCCGCCCAGCAGGTCATGCGGCTTGCCGGCACGCTGCCGCAGGGCGGAGCGCCGCGGCTCGAGCGGTTGCGCGGTTTCGGCGCCGCGCTCGGCGGCGCGCTGATCTGCATGTGCTCGCGCATCGTGCTTGCCGACAACAGCTCCGGCATTCTGGTGGTGGCGACCGAGCGCGCCGGCAAGGATCTCGCTCTGCCGGAACGCGCGCATCGCGTGCTCGCCGATTTCGATGCACCGGCCGCCATCTTTACCGCCGACGGCGAGCCGATCGACAGTCTGCCGGCCGCGCGCGAACGTTTCGGCGCGCACCGCGATCTGGTCGCGCTGGGGGCCGCCCCAATCGCGCGCGAGGCCACGCTCAACGGCAAGGCCGAAGGCGAAACCGCCGCCGGCAGCGTTGCCATGCTCAAGCTCGAAGCCGGCGCCACGGTCGCGCTGCTGCTCGTCTGCACCGGTCCCGCAAAATCCGAGCCGGTGACGGAACCCTCGGCCGAGCCGGCGGCGATCGAGGCAGCGCCGGTAATCGCGAACCCGGTCGCAGCCGAACCGCCCGCGATCGAGGCACCGGCGGCGATCGAGAGTTCCTCCGCGGCCGAACCGGAACCGCAGGAGACGCGGGCGGAGAGCACGAGCCCGATCGCCGCGGAAGCGGAACCGAAAGAGGCATCGCCGCAGATTGCGAACCCGGTCGTGACCGAGCCGGCGCGCGTGCACCGCCTGCCCTTCCGTTTCGTCTGGCAGATGGATGCCGAAAATCGTTTCACGCAAGGCGCGCAGGACTTCGCCAAGATCGTCGGCCCGCAGGCCGCGCAGGTGCTCGAACGGACCTGGCCGGAGATCGCCGACACGCTCAAGCTCGATCCTGAGGCGCGCGTCGTCCGCGCCCTCGCCACGCACTCCACCTGGAGCGGGATCGTCGTGCACTGGCCGGCCGACGACGGCGGCGAACGTATTGCGGTCGAGATGTCGGCCCTGCCGGTATTCGACCCCGACCGTCAATTCGCCGGGTTCCGCGGCTTCGGCATCTGCCGCGACGTGGAGCGGCTGGAAGCCTTGCAGCGCCGGCGCGCCGAGGCGCCCCCGCCGCCTCCCGCACCCGCGCCGCCCGAAGCGGTGAAAGCCAAGGCGGACGAGCCGGACAATGTGCTGCCGTTCCCGCTGCCGCCCCCGCCCGAGCCGCGGGCGGAAGGCGCGCCGTCGGCAGCCACTGCGACGATCCCCACGCTCAGCCCGCGCGAGCATTCCGCTTTCCAGGAACTCGCCCGCGAACTGAACGAGCGGCTGCGGCAGACGCCGATCAAGGCCGCCGAGCCCGCTCCGGAGCTCGCTTGCGAACCCGCCGGCGAACCCGCATCCGAAATCGCCGTCGCACCCGCCGACACGGCCCAGCCGGAAACGGCGGCCGAGCCCAGCAGCGAGACACCGGCCGAATTCATCGCCGCACCCGTTGCGCCGCCGCCCGAGCCGCCGAAGCCCGTGCGCCATGACGAAGTCGCGCGCGATGCGCGCGAGGTGCGGCCGATCCTCGACCGGCTGCCGCTCGGCATTCTGGTCTACCGGCTCAACAATCTCGTCTATGCCAACCGGGCCTTCCTCGACTGGACCGGCTATCCGACGCTGGAAGCGCTGGCCGAGGCGGGCGGCCTCGACAGCCTGTTCATCGAGACCAAGGACACGCCGGAGGACGCCGCGAGCGCGATCAAGAACGGCGCCAAGACACTGTCCATCGCCACCGTCGACGGCGACCGGAAACCGGTGGACGGCCTGCTCTTCAGCACCGCATGGAACGACGAGAACGCGCTGGTTCTGATGATCAGCCCGCAGAACGCCGACGACGAAGCGCGCCGTCAGGCGGCGGAGGCCGAGCGCCAACGGCTCGAGCAGGAAAACCGCACGCTCGCGGCCGTGCTCGACACCGCCACCGACGGGGTGCTGGTCGTCGATCGCACCGGCCGCGTGCTCTCCGCCAATCGCAGCGCCGAGGCGCTGTTCGGCTACGACGATTTCCGCGAGATCTCGCTCGGCGATCTGTTCGCGCCGGAAAGCCGGCGCGCGGTGCTCGATTATCTCGACCGGCTCGCGCACGCGGGCGGCACGCGCATGCTCGACGCGGGGCGCGAGGCGATCGGCCGCGTGAAGAAGGGCGGGCTCGTGCCGCTCTTCATCACCATGGGCCGGATCGAGGAAGGCGCGAAATTCTGCGCGGTGCTGCGCGACATCACCGCCTGGAAACGCACCGAGGAAGAACTGATCAATGCCCGCCAGGACGCCGAGAAGGCCTCCACCGCCAAGTCGGAATTCCTCGCCAAGATCAGCCACGAAATCCGTACGCCGCTCAACGCCATCATCGGATTCTCGGAAGTGATGATGGACGAGCGCTTCGGACCGGTCGGCAACGATCGCTACCGGCAATATCTGCGCGACATCCACACTTCGGGCGGCCATCTGATCTCGCTGCTCGACGATCTGCTCGATCTCTCGAAGATCGAGGCCGGCAAGCTCGACCTGACTTTCGTGAGCGTCGATCTCAACGCGCTCGTGCAGCAATGCGTCGCGCTCATGCAGGAACAGGCCAACCGCGAGCGCGTCATCATCCGCACCTCGCTACCGGCGAACCTCCCGCCGATCGTGGCCGACGCGCGCTCGGTGCGGCAGATCGCGCTCAACCTGTTGTCCAATTCGATCAAGTTCACCGGCGCCGGCGGACAGGTCATCGTCTCCACCGCGCTCAACGACGACAACGAGGTGATCCTGCGCGTGCGCGACACCGGTATCGGCATGAGCGAGAAGGAACTTCAGACCGCGCTCGAACCGTTCCGGCAGATCGCCACGGCGGCGCGCAAGGGCGCGAGCGGAACCGGCCTCGGCCTGCCGATCACCAAGGCGCTGGCGGAAGCCAATCACGCCCGCTTCCGCATCACCAGCCGCGTCGCCGAAGGCACGCTGGTGGAAGTGGCCTTCCCGGCCACGCGCATTTTGACGCGCTAAGGCGCACCGGCTGAAAATCGGCTAGACTGTCCCGTCCGTCACCTCGCGGTCCGAGCGCGCAATCCGCGGCCTCGAGGCGCGACGGCTCTGGTGGCCGTTATCCTTCGAGGCTCGGCTCACGCGCGCCTCGGGATGACGGAGAAAGGTCGTCATGCGGCGGCTGCTCGCGTTCACGTTCATTCTCGCCGGCCTTGCGACGGCGATCGTCGCCGGCGCGGCGCGCGCCGCGGAGAAGGTCGATCTGCTGCTCGTGCTCGCCGCCGACGTGTCGCGCAGCGTCGATACCCAGAAGTTCCAATTGCAGCGCGAGGGTTATGCAGCCGCCATTTCCAATCCGCGCGTGCTGGATGCCATCCGCGGCGGGCGCTTCGGCCGCATCGGCCTCTTGTTTATGGAATGGTCCGGCTTCGGCAACCAGAAGGTTGTGATCGACTGGACCCTGATCGACGGACCGCAAGCCGCGCGCGCCTTCGGCGACCGGCTACTCGAATCGCCGCGCTCCTTCGCCGACCGCACCTCGATCAGCGGCGGCATCGACGCCGCCGTCGGCGAGATCAAGCGCGCGCCGTTTACTGCCGAGCGCCAGACCATCGACGTCTCCGGCGACGGCACCAACAATTCCGGCCGCGACGTGCAGGCCGCGCGCAACGAGGCGCTCAACCTCGGCATCAACATCAACGGGCTCGTGATCCTGAGCGACAACCCGTTGCCCTGGAACCCCGAACACACCAATCCGCCCGGCGGGCTCGCGCACTATTATCGCGACAACGTCACCGGCGGCCCCGGGTCCTTCGTCATGGAGGCCAAGGATTTCCACTCCTTCGGCGAGGCCATCATCAAGAAGATGATCGCCGAGATCGCGGACGCCGGCCCGTTCGCACCGGCCACGTTCGACGCCTTGCGATAACCTTACCCCCAACCGTCGGCCTTGAAAGGGTCACAGAGGGCGACCAAGGTTGGCGACAGCGGAACCGATGGTATAGTCCGCCGGCGCAAGCCGCCGCAGCAACCGGATTCTCACCCTTTGACGTCTGCCACCGGCCTCAAACGCCTGGGAGTTGTGCTGCTCGTCCTGATCGCGGCGGGTCTGAGCGCGCTCACGACCGCGGGCTACCTGGTCTCGGCCGATACCGTGCGCCAGGAGGCGGTGCAGGGCATCCGCGCCATCACCGGCCTCGACCCGATCCTGCGCGGCCCGACCACCGTCTCGCTGTTTCCCTCCGGCAGGGTCAGCTTCGCCGACATGGTGCTGGGCGACCCCGAGCATCCGGCGCTCACCGCCGAGCGGCTGACCGCGCGTCTGCGCTTCTTTCCGCTCCTGATCGGCCGCGTCGAGATCGCCGACGTGTCGCTCGAGCGGCCGACCATCGACATCGCCATCGGGCCGGACGGCCGGTCCAACTGGTCCGTTTTGATCGGCGCGCTGGAAAAGGCCAAGACGCCCGGCGCCTATCGCCCGGCGGCCTTCTCCGAAATGCGCATCGACCGCGGAACGGTCGTCGTGCGCGACCCCGCGCGTCATGTCACCGAGACGCTCGAGAATGTCGAGTTCTCGCTCGCCTGGCCGTCGATCTCCAAGAGCTTCGGCGCCACCGGCCGCTTCGTCTGGCATGACGAGCCGGTCGATGCCGCGCTCACCCTCGCCGATTTCTCCGCGGCGCTGGCAGGGCTCCGCAGCGGCCTCAAGCTGCGCCTTTCCGGCGCGCCGGTGAAGGCCGCGTTCGAAGGCTCGATCAGCGTGAAGCCGACCGTCAAAGTCGAAGGCACGCTCGCCGCCGATGCCACCTCGCTGCGCAAGACGCTGCACTGGGCCGGACTGAAACCGTTGCCCGGGGGCGGTTTCGGCCATTTCTCGATCAAGGCGCAGACCGATGTCACCGGCGGCACCATCAACCTCACCGGCGTCAATGTCGAACTCGACGGCAACGTCGCCGAGGGCGTGCTGACCTTCGCCACCGACGGCCGGCAGACGCTGCAAGGAACGCTGGCCGCCGAAACGCTCGATCTGTCGCCCTATGTCTCCACCGTGCGCCTGCTCACCAGCAATCAGCACGCGTGGAACGATACCCATATCGGCGCCGATGGGCTTTCCGGTTTCGACCTCGATCTGCGCCTTTCGGCCGCCAAGGTGATCGCGTCCAACGCCCACATCGGGCGCACCGCCATCGGCGCCAATCTGCGCGGCGGCCATCTGGTCGTCACCATCGGCGAGGCGCAAGCCTATGGCGGCATGATCCAGGGCTCGCTCGTGCTGGGCAATATCGATCAGGGCATCGACGTCAAATCGCAGTTGCACTTCACCGATGTGGACCTGGAACCCTGCCTCAACCAGTTGTTCGGCGTGCGGCGGCTGGAAGGCAAAGGCAATATTTCGCTCAACGTGGAAGGGCGCGGCGACAGCGTGCTCGCCGTCACCCGCACGATGAGCGGCACGGCCACGATGACCGGCAAGAACGGCGCGCTTACCGGCCTCGATGTCGAGCAGCTTCTGCGCCGGCTGGAGCGGCGGCCCCTGTCCGGCGGCGGCGATTTCCGCAGCGGGCGGACGCCGTTCGACAAGATCGCCGTGGGCGTCAAGATCGTGAACGGCACCGTCACGGTTGAAGATCTGAGAATCGAAGGCACCGGGGTCAAGCTGGCGCTGGCCGGCTCCGCCTCGATCCCCGAACGCGATCTCGACCTCAAGGGCACGGCCGCGCTGGTGACCGCGGCCCGCAGCGACACGATGCCGTTCGAACTGCCCTTCGTCGTGCAGGGCTCGTGGGACGATCCGATCATGTTGCCGGATGCCGAGGCGCTGATCCGCCGTTCCGGCGCGGCGGCCCCGCTGTTGAACGCGGTGCGCGGGCGCTCGGCGCGCGAGCAGGTACGCTCGGTGATCGAGCGGCTGACCGGCAGCCCCGCGGCGGGCGCGATGCCGACCGCCGAGCAGGCCCCCGCCGCGGCAACCCCCGGCAAGCCGGAATAGGCCCCCCGCCCGTTCGGACGGTCGAGGCGTGATGCCGCCGATGCGGGCTTCGACTATCATTGCACCGCAGACGAATCACCCGCCGGCCGCCCGCCGGCGCCCTGGATCTACGGATGCTGTTTGCGATCCTGCGCACGCTGGTCAAGGTCGCCGTCGCCTCGCTGGTGGTGGGGACGATCCTTGCCCATTTCGGCCTTACCGCCGACCAGCTCTTGCGCTCAACCGGGCTCTCCATCGAAACGATCGAGGACGTCGCGCGGCGCGGGCTGGCCTGGGCGCTGCCCAATGTCGCGCTCGGCGCGCTGGTGATCGTGCCGATCTGGTTTCTGGTCTACCTGTTCCGCCCGCCCGGCGGGCAAAGGAGCGGGGAATAGGAACGCGTCGTCCCGGGGCGCGGCCGAAGGCCGCCAGGCCGGAGTGACGGGGAAAATTGCGCCGCGACCGTCGCCTCACACCTGCGTGCCCAGGCCCTCGGCGCGGTCGTGCCGCAATGCGCCGCGTTTGGCCGTCAGCGACGTAACGATGGTGACCAGGGCCACGACCGCGATCATGATGGTGCAGACCGCATTGATCTCCGGCTTCACCCCGAGGCGCACTTCCGAATAGATGCGGATCGGCAGCGTGGTGGCGCCAGGTCCGGTGGTGAAGCTCGCGATCACCAGATCGTCGAGCGAGAGCGAGAAGGCGAGCATCCAGCCGGCGGCGATCGCCGGCACGATCAGCGGCAGCGTGACCGTCAGGAATGTCCTGAGCGGCGGACAGCCCAAATCCATCGCCGCCTCTTCCAGACTCCGATCGAAGCCGATCAGCCGCGATTGCACGATCACCGTGACGAAGCACATCGTCAGCGTCGTATGGGCGATGACGATGGTCCAGAAGCCGCGGTCGACATTGAGCGCGACGAACAACAAGAGCAAGGACAGGCCGGTGATCACTTCCGGCATCACCAACGGCGCATAGACCATGCCCGAGAACAGCAGCCGTCCGCGGAAACGCCCGTGACGGGTAAGCGCGACCGCGGCCAAGGTGCCGAGCACGGTGGCCGCAGTCGCGGACAGCGCGGCGATGCGCAGGCTCGCCCAGGCCGCGCTCAGCATGGCCTCGTCCTGCAGCAATGCGCGGTACCAAGTGAGCGACCAGCCGCCCCAGACCGTCACCAGCCGCGAGGCGTTGAACGAATAGATCACCAAAATGCCGATCGGCAGATAGAGAAAGGCGAGCCCCAGGCCGACCGACGCGAGATTGAAGATGGAAGGCCCGCGCCGCATCAGTTCTCTCCCGCGAGCGCGCGCCGTTGCAGGCGTTCGTACAACAGGATGGGCACCAGCAGCAGGCCGAGCAGCGCCACCGCGATAGCGGAGGCGACCGGCCAATCGCGGTTGGAGAAGAACTCGGTCCACAAGGTCTGGCCGATCATCAGCGATTCCGAGCCGCCGAGCAGATCGGGAATGACGAATTCGCCGACGATCGGAATGAAGCAGAGCAGCGCGCCGGCGGCGACGCCGGGCCACGACAGCGGCAACGTCACCCGCCAGAAGGCAGCGACGCGCGTGCAGCCGAGGTCGGCGGCCGCCTCGAGCAGCGCCTGATCCATCTTTTCGAGCACGGCATAGAGCGGCAGCACCATGAACGGCAGATAGGAATAGATCACGCCGATATAGATCGCCGTGTCGGACGACAGCCAGGCCGGCGGCTTGTCGACGATATGCAGCGTGACGAGCACGTCGTTCAACAGGCCGTCGCGCTGCAGGATGTTGATCCAGGCATAGATGCGGATCAGAAACGAGGTCCAGAACGGCAGCACCACCAGCATCACCAGAAGCGGCTGCAGGCCGCGCGGCGAACGCGCGATGCCATAGGCGAGCGGATAGCCGATCAGGAGCAGGATCGCGGTCGAAACGGCCGCGACCTGCAGGCTCTTGAGATAGGACAAGAGGTAGAGGTCGTCGGACCCGATCAGCGTATAGGTGTCGAGCGAAAGCTGCGCGACAAAGTTCGTCACGCCCTGCCAGCCCGCCGCGAGATCGAAGACCGGCAGATAAGGCGGCTGCGCCATCACCGTCTGCGACAGGCTGATCTTGAACACGATCGCGAACGGCACGAGGAAGAACAGCACCAGCCACAGATAGGGCAACAGCACGACGAGACGGGAGGCCCAATCACGTTTCTTATCCCTCCCCTTCAGGGGAGCGTCGGCGGGCGAAGCGGGCCGGGGTGAGGGCTTGCTTTCAATCGACATGGCACCCCACCCGGCCGGCGACGCCGGCCACCTTCCCCGAAGACGGGGAGCGATAAGAGCCATTGCCGCTTGCGCTCATCGTGTCAGCACCACGCCGGCCTCCGGCGGCCAGGACAGCCACACCCGATCGTCGCTTGAAAAAAGCGGCGCGCCGCCCGCGCCGGTATTGGCGAGCGAGACCTTCATCGGGGAACCGTCCGCCAGTCGCACCTTGTAGATCGAGATGTCGCCGCGATAGCCGATTTCGAACACCGTGCCGGCGAGCGCATTGACCTCGCCGGCCGGCCGCTCGCGGCTCATGCGCAGCTTTTCCGGCCGCAGCGCCAGCCACACGGTTGCGCCGGGCGCCGCCGCCTCGGCCGCGATGCGCAGACGCCCGAGCGCCGTCTCGAGCGCGCCGGCGCCTGCCATCCGCCCTTCGATCAGCGTCACCTCGCCGATGAAATCGGCAACCCAGCGCGAATTCGGCCGCTCGTAGATCTCGGCGGGCTTGGCCACCTGCATCAGCCGGCCGCGCTCCATGACCGCGATGCGGTCGGCGACGATCATCGCCTCTTCCTGGTCGTGGGTGACGATCACGAAGGTGGTGCCGAGCTTGCGCTGCAATTCCATCAGCTCGAATTGCGTCTCGGCGCGCAGCTTCTTGTCGAGCGCGGCGAGCGGCTCATCGAGTAGGAGCACGCGCGGCTGTTTTATGAGCGCGCGCGCGAGCGCCACGCGCTGGCGCTGGCCGCCGGAAAGCTGGTCGATGCGGCGCTTGCCATAGCCCGAGAGACGCACGAGCGCGAGCATCGCCTCGACCCGTTCGGCGATCTCGGCGCGCGGCATGTTCTCCTGGCGCAGCCCGAAACCGACGTTTTTCTCGACGTTGAGATGGGGAAACAGCGCATAGCTCTGAAACATCATGTTCACGGGCCGGCGGTGGGGCGGCACCGAGCTGATGTCCTCGCCGTCGAGCAGGATGCGGCCGGCGCTCGGCGTCTCGAAGCCCGCCAGCATGCGCAAGAGCGTGGTCTTGCCACAGCCGGAAGGCCCGAGCAGCGCGAAGAATTCGCCCCGGCCGATATCGAGGCTGAGCGCATCGACCGCGATGAGCGCGCCGAAATGCTTGGCCACGCTCTCGAAGCGCACCAGCACCGGCTTGTCCCCCGCCAACCCGCCGTCGTCCGCCATCCGGCTTCCTCTGCGGAACGTCCCCGAGACGCGGCACGCTCATGCCGCCGATCAAAACATCGATCACCACTTGCAGCACACTCGATTGAGAACTTCAAATCGAAAAGGGTCCCTGGAATCACGGCGTTGCCGGTCGCCTGTGTCCGAAGCCGGATGTCGGGCGGACCGCGGCGCACCACGAATGCCGGAAGCCGGGCGCCGGCGGCGCGGGCGCGCGCGCTCAACCCGCATAAATGTTGGCTTGGGGAAAGCCGAAGGCCTAGCCGGCCGCCGCGACGGCGGCAACGGCGGCGATGTTAAGCGGCAATGTCCCGTTGCGCGGCGCCGGGCCGTAGTAATCGCCGACCCGCACCGTCTCGCGCGGCTTGAGCAGGATCGAGATCAGACGGTCGTGCAGCGATTTGGCCGATACCGGCTTGCCCAGGAATTCGTTGACGCCGAGCTTGGCCGCCTCGAGCACGCGCCAGCGTTCGAGATGGCCGGTGAGCATGATGATCGGGATATCCGGCGTCGGAAACACGCCGGGCGAGCGCACGATGCGCACCAGTTCGGGACCGTTGAGGAGCGGCATTTCCCAGTCGAGCACGACGACGTCCGGCTTTGCCTCGCGGATCGTTTCGAGCGCGGCGATGCCGTCGGTGGCCTCCAATATTTTGCGGACGCCGACCGTGGCAAGCAGCCCGCGCACGAGCTGGCGCATGAACTGGTTGTCGTCGACCACCAGCACGGAAAGCTGCTGGATCAGGAACGCGGCCTGCTTGGCGTTTATGGTCAACCCGGAGCCCCCGCACACAATCGGCGCCATTTTTGCCCGGCAATGGTCACCGCGCCGTTAAAAGGGCGGACGCGACCGAGGTGCCGGCGCGCGCGAGGCCCGCGCTAGTTCACCACGAACAGGTTATTGATGACCTCGTCGGTATCGGCGTGGATGGCGGTCATCGTCTTGCGCGGCATCGGGCCGTAATAAGAGCCGCTCTGCACGACCGGGCGCGGCTTGGCGAGCACCGCCACCAGGCGGTCCTGCAGCGCCTTCGAGGAGACCGGCTTGAGCAGGAATTCGTTGACGCCGACGGTCACCGCCTCGATCACGCGCGAACGCTCGCCGTGGCCGGTGAGCATGATGACCGGCACGTCGGGTAGCGGGAACGTCATCGGCGAGCGCACCATGCGCATGAAAGCGGCGCCGTCCAGCCCGGGCATTTCCCAGTCGAGAATGACGATGTCGGGTAAGACGCCGCGGATCAATTCCAGCCCGGACGGTCCGTCCGCGGCCTCGTAGATGTTGCGCACGCCCATGCCGATCAGCATCGTGCGCACGACTTTCCGCATATAGAGTTCGTCATCCACCAAGAGAACCTTGATGTAGGCGAAGCGCGAGGTAACCGCCTTCATATCCATGACATCGACCCGCCGCCGCTCGAATCGTCGTCACTAGAACATAAAATTGTAGTAGTGCTCTGAAACCACCCGGCGCAATTGGAGCGGTTGCGGTAATGCTTCGTTAGGCATTCCGCTTTCGCCGCGGCGGGCGGAAGCGAGGTGCGCTCAGCTCGCCTGCGGTTCGAGCGAGGCAATGAAGGCGTTGATCGCGACACGCTCGTCGGGCGTGGCGTTCAGCCCGAGCTTGGAGCGGCGCCACAGCACGTCCTCGGCGGTTTCCGCCCATTCATGCTCGACCATGTAACGGACCTCGGCGCCGGTCAGATCGCCGGTGAACCGGGGACCGAGATCGTCCAGGCTCTCGGCGTCGCCGAGGATTCGTTCGAGCCGCGTGCCATAGGCGCGCACCAGCCGGCGCGCATGCGGTTCGGACAGGAACGGCCAGCGCCCGATCGCCTCCGCCACCACCGCATAAAAGCCGTCGGGCGCGAAATCGCCGCCCGGCAGCGTCGAGCCGGCGGTCCAGGGCGCGCGCGCCGCGAAAAAGGGTCCAATCTTCGCCATCGCCGCTTCCGCCAGCTTGCGATAGGTCGTGATCTTGCCGCCATAAACGGTCAGGAGCGGCGCCTGGCCCGAATCCCTGTTGAGCACCAGGTCGTAATCGCGGGTGACATTCTCTGGCCGGCCGGCGCCGTCGTCGCGGAGCGCCCGCACGCCGGAATAGGACCACACCAGTTCGTCGGGCGTGACGCGGTCGCGGAAATACTCGTTGAACACGTCGCAGAGATAGAGGATTTCGTTCGGGTCGGGCGCCTGCGCGTTGAGATCGCCCACGAACTCCCGGTCGGTGGTGCCGATCAGGGTGAAGTCCTGTGCGAAGGGCAGAGCGAACACCACGCGGTCATCCGCCGCCTGCAGGATGTAGCCGGTGTCGTGCTCGAAACGGCGGCGCACGACGATATGGCTGCCCTTGACCAGCCGCACCGGACGCGTGAGCGGAATGCGCAGCACGTTCTCGGCCACTTCGCCGATCCATGGGCCGGCCGCATTGACCAGCACGCGGGCGCTGGTCACTTCCCGGCGGCCGCGGCTGTTCAGCACCAGCTTCCATTCCTCGTCCCGCTCGGCCCGGGTGAGCCGCGTGCGCGGGCGGATGCTGGCGCCGCGCTCGGCGGCATCGAGCGCGTTGAGCACAACGAGCCGCGAGTCGTCGACCCAGCAGTCGGAATATTCGAATCCGTATTGATATTGCCGCTGCAACGGCTGACCGACGATGTGATGCGTGAGATCGACCGTGCGCGCCGGCGGCAACAATTTGCGTGCGCCCAGCCGGTCGTACAACCACAGGCCCAGCCGCAGCTTCAGCGGCGAGCGCAGGCCCGCCAGCGGCGGCAGCATGAAACGCATCGGCCGGATCAGGTGCGGCGCCATGCGCAACAGCACCTCGCGCTCGGCGAGCGCCCGCCGCACCAGCCGGAAGGCGCCCTTTTCGAGATAGCGCAGGCCGCCATGAATGAGCTTGGTCGAGGCCGAAGAGGTGCCGGAACCGAGGTCGCCGGCCTCGATCAACAGCACGCGCACGCCGCGGCCGGCGGCGTCGCGCGCAAGCCCGGTCCCATTGATGCCGCCGCCGATAATGGCGAGGTCGAAGTCGGCCATAGGCTTGCCGGTGGAGGCTTCATCCGGTCGCGTGGAGGCCGCGCGAACAGCGGCCGGTCCATACAATTTAGGGCGGGCCCGTTAATGTCGCTTAAAGCGGCGCCATGCGGCGCCGCCCAATCGCCGACCGGGTGAAATTCCGGGTGCGGCGAAAGCGCGCGCTTCGAGCGGGCGCGGGCAGGACGCGCGAAGCTCACCGTCGGTCATGCCCCGCGCGGGCGGGGCATCCGCTACGCCGCCGCATTGCGATGATCGGCACAGCCGGTGTTTACTGGATCGCCCGCCCGCGCGGGGCGGTGACAGCCGAGATGGCAGTCGAGGCAGCCCATGGACTTCTCCAACCGACAAATCGTCGTCACCGGGGGCACCGGCGCGCTCGGCTCGGCGGTTGTGGGCGCCCTGCTCAAGGCGGGCGCACGCTGCGTCGTGCCCTATGTGCACGCGGCCGAAGCCGAGCGCTTCGCGCACCGCGGCGATCCCAATGTCGCCCTGATCGCGGTCACCGACCTCGCCGACGAGGCCGAGGTCGCCAAGGTCTATGGCGGCCTTGGCGGCCCGACGCCGCTCTGGGCCTCGATCCACATCGCGGGCGGCTTCGCGGCCGGCAAGCTGGCCGAGACCGACAAGAAGGCGCTGATGGCGCAGATCGACGGCAACCTCGTCTCCTGCTTCCTGTGCTGCCGCGCGGCGGTGAACGGAATGCTCGAAGGCGGACAGGGCGGGCGCATCGTCAATGTCGCGGCCCGCCCCGCGCTCGAATGGCGCACGGGCGCCGGCATGAGCGCCTATACGCTTGCCAAGACAGGTGTGGCCGCCCTCACCGTCACGCTCGCCGAGGAAGTCGCCAGGGACGGCATCCTGGTCAATGCCGTGGCGCCCTCGATCATGGACACGCCGGCCAACCGCGCCGCCATGCCGAAAGCGAATTTCGACGCCTGGCCCAAGGTCGAGGACGTGGCGGCGACGATCTTGTTTCTCGCCGCGCCCGACAACAAGGTTACGCGCGGGGCCATCGTGCCGGTTTACGGGCGCGCGTGATGGTCGTCCCGCCGTCATCGCGGCCGAGCGCGAGCGCGCGCAAGGCGGGACCCATATTGCGCGGCCGATCGATCGCTCAGGGAGTTTGCGGCCGCGCTGGATTCCTTCCCCGCGAAAGCGGGACCCGCGACGGCAGGAAGGGTCACCGCGCGGCCGGCACCAGTTCCATCGGCGCGCGCACCAGCCGTTGCACGGCACTCGCCGCGACGACGGTGCGGGACTCGGCATAGGCCTCGTGGTTCTTCTCGATCTCGTCGAGATCGTACAGGTAGTTCACCATCAGGCCATGCGCCTGCGCCATCGCCTTGTCGGACGTGTCGGCCAGCCAGTTGATGCGCTCGAGACGCGCGCCATTGCCGAGGTGGAAGCGCGCGACCGCGTCGAGCGGCGTTCCGCGCGACGTGCGCGCGCGCAGGAAGTACCAGGCCGCCGCGCGCATCAGCGGCTCCTTGATGCGCTCGGCGGTCTCGGCGTTGTGCCACCAGCCGGCTTCGTCGAGCAGGCTGAGCGCGGCCTTGTCGGGCGCCGACAAAGCGGGCGAGGACGCCTCGGCGCGCTCGCGCTTGAGCCAGGCGGCGAAGCCCGGCACCGGCGACAGCGTCACGAAGGTCGCCAGCCGCGGCAGTTCGCGGCTGACTTCCTCGACCACCTGCTTGATCAGAAAATTGCCGAACGACACCCCGGAAAGCCCGCGCTGGCAATTGGAGATCGAATAGAAAACCGCCGTGCGCATCTTGTCCGGCTCGATCGCTTCGCGCTCGGGACTCAGAATCGGCGCGATCGCGGGCGGGATGTCGCGCGTCAGCGCCACTTCGACGAAGATGAGCGGCTCGTCCACCAGCGCCGGATGGAAGAAGGCGTAGCAGCGCCGGTCGGGCCGGTCGACGCGCCGGCGCAGTTCGTCCCAGTCGCGGATCTCGTGCACCGCCTCGTAGCGGATGATCTTCTCCAGCACATTCGCCGGCGTCGCCCAGTCGATGTGGCGCAGCACCAGGAAGCCGCGGTTGAACCACGACGAGAACAGATGCACGAAATCGGCATCGACCGCCCCGAGATCGTCGACCCGGTGCGCCAGCGCGTCCATCAGCTGCTCGCGCATGCGCACGAGCGCCTTGGTGCCGCCGGGGGCGAGGTTGAGCCGGCGGAACAGTTCCTGCCGGCGCGGCTCGGAGGCGGCATGCACCTCGGCCGCGGTGGCGTCGCAGGGATTGGCCTGCCAGGCGGCGATCGCCGTCTCCAGCCGTGCGGGATCGGTGCCGAAGCGATGGCCGAGCGCCTCGAAAAAGGCGATGCGCGGGCCGGTCGTCAATTCGGCGTAGCGGGCGAGGATCTCGCGCGCCAGCGCCACGCCGGACGCTTCGCCGCGGCCCGACAGAAGGTCCTCGCACAATTCGACCAGGCTCTCGGAGCGCGTGGCGCCGACACCGCGCCGCTCGCGGGCGCGGTCGATCAGCGCGCGCCCGCGCTCCGAAATCGTCTGCAGCATCTCGCCGAAAAACGAGGTGTTCATGCCGGGTTCCCCGCGACCGCCGGTTCATGCAGCCGAACGGGGCCCCGGCGGTCGCTCGCTATTTCCCGGGCCCCATCAAGGTATTCGGCAGCCATGTGGCGATCTCCGGAAAGAAGCACAAGATCACGATCGCCAACATCATACATATGACGTAGGGCAAAGTCCCCCACATCACTTTCGTGACAGGAACGTCGGGCGCGATCGCGTTCACGATGTAGATGTTCAACCCGACCGGCGGGTGGATCAGCCCAATTTCCATGTTGATGGTGAGGATCACGCCGAACCAGACCGGATCGAAGCCCGCCGCCGTGATGATGGGCAGCAGGATGGGCGAGGTCATCAGGATGATGGCCGCCGGTGGGATGAAGAAACCGCACACCAACAGGAAGATATTGATGAGGAACATCAACACCCATTTGTTGGCATGCAGGTCCGCGATCGCCTGCGCCAGCGTCTGGGTGAGATAGAGCGAGGTGAGCATATAGCCGAACAGCACGGCGGCCGCGATGATGGTCAGGATCATCACCGACTCGCGCATGGTGTCGCGCAGGATCTGCCAGATCTGATGCGGCTTCCACAGCCGGTAGATCACAACCGCCAGGATGAGACAGAGCGCCGCGCCCACGCCGGCCGCTTCCGACGGCGTCGCCACGCCGCCATAGAGCGAATACATCACGCCGAGCACGATGAGCAGGAACGGCGCGATCTTCGGCACCGAGGTGAATTTCTCCTTCCACGAGTAGCGGAAGCCGGCCTCGTGCGAGCGGAAACCGCTCTTCCAGATCTTGTAGACCGTCCAGGCGATGAACATGGCGGTCAGCAAGAGGCCGGGCATCACGCCCGCGATGAACAGACGGCCGATCGAGGTTTCGGTGGCGATCCCGTAGAGGATGAAGGTGATCGAGGGCGGGATGAGAATGCCGAGCGTACCGCCGGCGCAGATCGAACCGGTCGCGACCTCGTCCGGGTAACCGCGCCGGCGCATCTCCGGAATGCCCATGCGCCCGATCGCCGCGCAGCAGGCCGGCGAGGAGCCGGTGAGCGCGGCGAATATCGCGCAGGCGCCGAGATTCGACACCACTAGGCCGCCCGGCAGCCGGTAGAGCCAGCGGTCGAGCGCTTCGTACAGGTCCTTGCCGGCGGGCGAGGAACCGATCGCGGCGCCCATCATGACGAACATCGGAATCGCGACCAGGGTGAAGTCGTCGAGCCCCGACCAGAAGGTTTCCGCCACCACGTGCAGGCTGTCGAAACCCTGAAACAGCACCAGGAACACGACGGCGATGGCACCGAGCCCGAAGGCGACCGGAATGCCCGACAGGAGCATCAGCAGAGTGATGACGAGAACGATCCCGCCTTGGGTGGTCGGGCTCATGACGCGTCTCCCAGCGCCTGCTTGGCCTGCGCGCGCAAGAGCTCCTCGGCATCCTCCGCCGGCTTGATGCCGAAGGGCGGCGTGCGTCCGGTGGCCACGCTCATCACGTCGGCGAAATATTGCAGCACGAGCAGGCCGAGCCCGATCGGCATCGACAGATAGGGAACCCACAAGCGCGCGCGCCAGACCGTGTTCGACTTCCAGCCTTCGGCATAGGCCTGGTACCAATATTGCGTGCACAGCACGAACAGCACGATGCAGAAGCCCAGCGCCAGCAGGGCCGTGATCAGCGCCAGCCAGTAACGGAAGCGCGGGCCGATATGCAGCGGCAGGATTTCCACGTTCACATGGCCGCGCGTCATCAGCACATAGGGACTGCCGATGAAGGTCGCCCCGACAATCGAATAGGTCACGACGTCGATCTGCCAGATCGTCGTCAGGTTCAGGATATAGCGCTCGACCACGATGTCGCAGATGACGAGCACGGCAAGGGCGATGAGCAGCGCCGCCGCCACGCCTGTTACGCGCGACAGGAAAGTCACGCTTCTGATGTAAGCGTCCATGATTACCAGGCTTCCGACCGGTTTCGATGACTGACGGACGGCTTGCCCCGCCGCGCTACGCCGTCATCGCTCTCAAGAAGAAGCCGGCCGGCGGGCGAACGACCCGCCGGCCGGCCGTCTCGGTTGTGTTACTTGACCGCCAATGCCTCGTCGATCAGCTTCTGGCCGTTCGGCACGTCCTTGGCGAAACGGGCATAGGAGCTTTTCTTGGCGACATCGAGCCAGGCCTGATAGTCGGCGTCGCTGAGCTCGACGACCTTCACCTTGTGATCCTCGAAGGCCTTGATCGCGGCCGCGTTCACCGCGTCGGCCTTGCCTTCGTAATAGGCCTGCGCCTTCTTGCCGGCCGCGATCACCGCGTCCTGCTGCTGCTTGTTGAGCTTGGCGAAGCTCTTCTTCGACATCAGCACCGGCTCGTACATGAACCAGAGCGCGTTGTTGCCCGGCGCCGTGAGGCAGTCGGTCACTTCATAGAGACGCATCGACTGGAAGGTGCCCAGGCTGGTGTCGGTGGCGTTGACGACGCCGCTCTGGAACGCATTGTAGATTTCGTTCGAGGGCGGGCTGACGATGCTGGCGCCGGCGGCTTCCCACATCGCCGCGAAGGTCGGACCGGCGGCGCGGAATTTCAGGCCCTTCAGATCGTTCGGATGCACGAGGCACTTGCCCTTGCTGGCCATGCCGCCGGCGAACCAGGCATCGGACAGGACGATCACGCCGTGCTTCTCGATCTCGGCGCGGATGTCCTTCATGAACTGCGAATTGTTGACGCGCTTGGCGCGCTCCTGGCTGCGGATCAGGCCCGGCATCAGGGTGGCGCTGAAGGCCGGAACCTTGCCGCTGGCGTAGTCGAGCGGGAACAGGGTGATGTCGAGCTGGCCGTTGACCATGGCGTTCCACTGGTCGTTCGGCTTGAACAGCGAGGCGCCCGGATAGACCTGGATCTTGAGGCCGACATTGGCGGCGCCGACCTCTTTCGCGATCATCTGCACCATGTCGTCGCGGACGTCGCCCTTGCCGCCCGGGAATTGGTGCGAGGCCCTCATCGTCATCTGCGCCTGCGCAGACGCCGACAGCACGACGGCCATGACGGCGCCGGCGAGAATTGTCGAAAGCTTGCTCATGTTGCGTTCCTCCATTGGCATTTTCTGGCAGCGGCACGACCGCCACGTTTGAGCCGCGGCGAGCACGATAACCGAATTCCGTGGCCCCCGGGGCCGGACATTAGCGACCGGCGCGGCGCGACGCCATAGCGGAATCGGCAAAATGGGCCGCAAACCTATGCTTCCAATGGCTAATTCCCGCTCTGGTCAGAGCCAAAGGTTGCTTTTATAACCCCGGCGGCAATTGTCCATTCCTACCGATCTCAGGAGTTTTACCGATATGCCGAAGCCGTTGGCGGGTCTCCGCGTCCTCGAACTTGCCCGCATCCTGGCCGGACCCTGGGCGGGGCAGATGCTGGCCGATCTCGGTGCCGACGTGATCAAGGTCGAGCGCAAGGGCGCCGGCGACGACACCCGCGCCTGGGGCCCGCCTTTCGTCGAAGGCGTGGACGGCAAGCCGATCGGCTCGGCCTATTTCCACGCCGCCAACCGCGGCAAGCGCTCGATCGAGCTCGACTTCGAGAGCGACGAAGGCCGCCGCCTGGTGCGCAAGCTCGCCGCCCGCTCCGACGTGCTGATCGAAAACTTCAAGGTCGGCGGGCTCGCCAAGTTCGGGCTCGATTACGCGAGCCTCAAGGACGAATGCCCGCGCCTGATCTACTGCTCGGTGACCGGCTTCGGCCAGGACGGCCCCTATGCCAAGCGCGCCGGCTACGACCTGATGGCGCAAGGCATGGCGGGCGTGATGGACCTGACCGGCTCGCCCGACGGCGAGCCGACCCGCATCGGCATCCCGATGTCGGACATTTTCACCGGCTGCTATTCGGTCATCGGCATTCTCGCCGCGCTGCGGGAGCGCGAGCAGACCGGCAAGGGCTGCTACGTCGACACCGCGCTGGTCGATTCTACGGTCGGTGTACTGTCGAACCAGGCGCTCAACTATCTGGTGTCCGGCAAGGTGCCGAAACGCATCGGCAATGCGCACGCCAATATCGTGCCCTACCAGGTGTTCCCGGTCGCCGACGGCTACGCCATCGTGGCCACCGGCAACGACGCCCAATACGTCAAGTTCTGCAATGTCCTGGGCGCGCCGGAACTCGCGCAGGATCCGGCCTACAAGGACAATGTCGGCCGCCTGAAGCACCGCGAGGAACTGATCGGCAAGCTGTCGGCGCTCACGTCCAAGATGAAGCGCGACGACCTGCTCGACAAGCTCGAGGCGCAGGGCGTGCCGGCGGGCCCGATCAACGATCTCGAGCAGGTGTTCAAGGATCCGCAGGTCGTGCATCGCGGCATGAAACTCGAGCTTCCGAGCAAGGCGGCCAAGGCGGGCGTGATCCCGGGCGTGCGAACGCCCATCATCATCGACGGCTGGAAGGCGGCGAGCGAGAATCCGGCGCCCCTGCTCGGCGAGCACACGGCGGAGATCCTGAAGGAGATCGGGGAAGGCTGAGCGGCCAAAGCGCGCGCCGTTCATGGCGTTGCTTTCACGGATCGCCCGGTCGGGTGCGGTGACGACCGCACAACACCGGGCCATCCGACCGCAGCCAATCCTCTAGACCTCCGCCGGCGCGTCCTTACGCGCGCGCGCTTTGACGCCTTCGATCGCTTCGTGGATATGGCGTTTCAGGCTGTCGACGTCATACGGCTTCTGCAACACCACCAGACCCTCGCGCACCGCGCCCTGCGCGCTGGCGCTGTAGCCGGTGGTCAGCAGCACCGGAATGTCCGGGAAACGCTCGCCGATTTCGCGCGCAAGCTCCACCCCGTTCATGCCGCCCGGCATCAGGATGTCGCTGAACACCAGATCGACCCCGGCATCCATCCGCAGCGATGCCAGCGCGGCCTGCGCATTGCCGACGTTACGCACGCGATATCCGAGCTGGCGCAAATAGCCGGCCCCCACCTCCGCGACATCCGTGTTGTCCTCGACCAGAAGCACTGTCCCGATCATCTGCGACTGCGCCTGGGCCGGCACCTGCGGCGCCGCGACTTCCGGCACCTCGTGGCAGCGCGGCAAAAAGATCGTGATGGCGGTGCCCTGGCCTTCGGTGCTCGACGCCGTCGCCGCGCCGCCCGACTGCTTGGCGAAGCCGTAGACCTGGCTCAAACCGAGCCCGGTCCCCTTGCCGACTTCCTTGGTGGTGAAAAACGGCTCGAACACCCGCGCCAGCACTTTGGGCGGCATGCCGGTTCCGGTGTCGGAGACACGGATGGCGACGAAATCGCCGGCAAGTCCATCGGTGGCGCCTTCGCCCCTGAGGATCACCGGCTTGACGCGGATCGTTAGCGCGCCGCCGTTCGGCATGGCGTCCTTGGCATTGATCGCGAGATTGAGAATGGCGAGCTCGAACTCGCCGGGATCGACCTTCACCGCGCAAACACCGTCGGGAACGTCGAGCCTGATCGCAATGTCGGAGCGCAGCGAGCGCGTGAGCAGCTCGCGGATGGCCGGAAGCCGTTGCGTCAGGTCGATGACCTGCGGCGCCAGCGTCTGCCGGCGCGAATACGATAGCAATTGCCGCGTGAGCGTCTCGCCGCGCTGGGTCGCGGTCGAGATCATATCGAGCAGCCGCACATGTTTCTTGTCGGTGAGGTCGTTGCGCAGCCGCTGCACGCTGCCGCTGACCACCATCAGCAGATTGTTGAAGTCGTGGGCGACGCCGCCGGTCAATTGGCCGAGCGCCTCCAGGCGCTGCGCCTGACGCAAGGCGTCTTCGGCCGCCTCTCGCCGTTCGGCTTCGTCGTAAAGACGCCGCGTGCGCCGCAGCGCCAGTCCGAGGCCCAGGAACAGGAACATGGTCAAGGGCAGGCCGAACATCAAATAATTGACGGTGGAGCGCAGCCATTCGTAGAGGATCGCTCTCCGCTCCATGCCCGCGACCGCGTAAAGCGGAAAGTCCCTCAGCTTGCGGTAACCCATCAGCCGCTTGACGTGATCCACCGGCGATTCCGCCCAATAGACCGAATGGTCAAGACCGCGTGCGATGCGCACGAGCATTTCGGTGTTCGCCGCCGGGAGCCTGACCGGCGCACCGGACAATCTCGGATAGCGCGCCAGGACCGAACCATCGGAACGCACGAGGGCGAAGAAACTGCCTTGTCGTGCCAGTTGCGTATAGAATTTCTCGAAATAACTCGTCAGCACCCCGATCGCGACGACACCGTTGAATTTTCCGTCGGCTGAAACCCGGGCTCGCGCCAGCGAAATGAAACTGCCCTGGCCACCCAGGCGCGGGGTATTGATGGTACTGACATAAGTGCCGCGCTCACCGGCCTTGGCCGCACGGAAATAATCGTGGTCGGACAGGTCGGCGTTCTTTGGCACCGGTGCATTGTTCGAGAAGACCAGCGGGCGGCCGTGCCGGTCGAGGATCAAGATACCTTGCATCCGCGGCATGGTGCTGACGATGCGCTTGAGCCGTTGATGCAGCGCAACTTCATGCGCCCGGATGTCGTCGTCCGACATTCCGCGGATGATTTCGTCGACTTCACCGAAGGTGCGTTCGATCGTCTGTAGAACCTTGAGCGAATGCTCGTGCAGGACATCGAGCGAGCGCTCGACGCGTTCGTTGGTGAGGCGGCCGAAATTTTGGTAGTCCATCCAGGCGACGATGCTGAAAAGGATCGTCGGCAGCACGACCGACGCCGCTATCATCCATCTGAGCAACCTGATGGCTGCCTGGCGCTCGGTCACCATCGCGATACGATCGCCCTTTTTCCAGAGCCCCTTACTGATGCGGCCGCCAGCGTAATAAGGCTTTTATGAACGATGCTGTAAGGCTGAATTGCGACAAAACGGGATCAAACCGGCGGCGCCAATCGCAAATTCTCCGGGCGCGCTAACCATAACGCGCGCAAAATAAGAAAGAGCGCGGCCGCGACCGGCCGCGCCCCTCCCCCGCTACCGTTTCACTCAGGCGACGGCGGTCGGCGCCAGCGCCTCGATGTCGGTCGCGACGTCGATGACCGCCGGACGCCCGGCGGCGAGCGCGCGCGCCAATGCGGGTGCGAGATCGGCGGCGCGTTCGACGCGGATACCGAGCGCGCCGATATCTTCCGCGATCTTCGCGAAATTCATCGGACGGTAAGTCCACAATTCTCTCGAACGGTTGTTCTGCTCGCCGCCATAGACGCGGTCGAAACCGCGCTTGGACTGGTTGCCGCCGCCGTTGTTGTTGACGACGGTGACGGTGTTGATGTTCCAGCGCACCGCCGTCTCGATCTCGCCGATGTGATACCAGAAGCCGGCATCGCCCGTGAAAACCACCACCGGCCGCTCAGGACAGGCCGCTTTCGCGCCGATGCCCGCGGGAAATGCCCAGCCGAGATGGCCGGCGCTGCGCATGTAACTCTGCGAGTCGGTGCGCAGATCGTACATGCCGCCCATCCACATACCGGCATGCCCGGTATCGACCACCACGATGGCGTCGTCCGGCATGTGCTTCGTGAGATCGCCGCAAATGCGCGCCGGATGGATCGGCACTTGATCGGACTCCAGCAGCGCGCGGTATTTGGCGTACCATTCGCCGCGCAGCGCCGCGATTTCCGCGACCCAGGGCGCGCGCTTGGCGGCGCTCGCCTTGTCGGCCTGCGCCAGCATCCTGGCCAACACCGCCTTGGCGTCGCCCAGCACGCTCGCCTGCAGGGGATAGTTGCGGCCGAGCGATTCCGGCTCGATGTCGATCTGGATCGCCGGCGTGCCGATCTTCGGCACCGCCCAGAAATGCGTGGTCATGCCGCCGGTCTCGGTGCCGATGAAGCAGACGAGATCGGCGCGGTTGACCGCGCGATTGGCGCTCTCGCGCGAATAGCTGCCGACCACGCCGGCCGACAGCGGATGCGTGCCGGGAATGGCGTCCTTGGCATTGAGCGAGGTCACCACCGGGATTTGCAAGGCTTCCGCCAGCGCGACCAGCTCGCGCCCGGCGCCCGAGGCACGCACGCCGCCGCCGGCGACGAAGATCGGCCGCTCCGCCTTTTGCAGCAGGTCGAGCGCCGCCGCCACGTGCTCGGCTTGCGGCTCCGGCCGGAACGGCGGCACTTGCGCGAATTGCGGCTCGACCAGGGGCTCCATCTCGGCCTCTTCGAGATCGAGCTGGCCTTCGTTGCCGCGGAACTGCAGATGCACCGGCCCGGGCGCGCCCGAGGTGGCGACGCGGAAGGCCTGGCGCAGCATGTCGGGCGCGCGCGAGATGTCGTCGATGGTGGCGTTGAACTTGGTCACCGGCTCGAACGCCGGCACGTCGTCGACTTCCTGATAGACCTTGCGGAACTTCGTTTTCGGGTCGCGCCCGCCGGTAATGGCGATCACCGGCGAATGCGCCAGATAGGCGTCGCGCAGGCCGGCGGCGAGATTGAGCGCGCCGATCACCTGCGCCATGCAGATGCCGGGCTTGCCCGACGCGCGCGCATAGCCGTCGGCCATGTAGGCGGCCGACTTCTCGCCGTGGCAATGGATGCGCGCGATCGACGTGCGGCGCTCCATCTCGGCGAAGGTGCGCCGCAATACCGCCGGTACCATGAAGACATGCGTGACGCCGTAGCCCTTGAGCATGTCGGCGATCACTTCGGCGCCGAGACGTTTGGTGTTGTGGCCGATGGTCATACGGTTTCCTTCCGACTGTCATCGCCCGCGACGACGGGCGATCCAGTACTCCTTGTGGTTTTGATCAAGTCATTCGCGTTGGTGTTGACTGGATGCCCCGCTTGCGCAGGGCATGACAATCCAGGATCAGGCGGGCTCGAATTTCAGCGCGACGCCGTTGATGCAATAGCGCAAGCCCGTCGGCGGCGGGCCGTCCGGAAACACATGGCCGAGATGGCTCCCGCAACGGCTGCAATGCACTTCGTCGCGCACCATGCCGTGGCTGGTATCGGTCTCGCTTTCGACCGCGCCGGGCACCGGGTCGTTGAAGCTCGGCCAGCCGGTGCCGCTCTCGAACTTCACCTTGGAGACGAACAAGGGCTGGTCGCAACCCGCGCAGCGGAAGGTGCCGGCACGCTTCTCGTGCAGAAGCGCGCAGCTTCCCGGCATCTCGGTGCCGTGCTGGCGCATGATGTAATACTGCTCGGGCGTCAGGATCCGGCGCCATTCGGCTTCGCTGTGGGTGACGGGATAGGACTTGGGCATGGGCCGCGCTCCTCCACTTTTCCCGGGCGCAGCGCAGCGCGAAGTGGTGCGCTGCAGACCCGGGATCGTAACAAAGACCGCATTCGGAACGGTCCCGGATCTGCGTCGCAGCACTTCGCTTCGCTCGTGCTGCGTCGCGTCCGGGACACGCAAGTCACTTGATCGCCAGCGGGTTCACCGGCGAGCCGACCGCCCCGGTGATCGGGAGCGCCGGGGCAACGAAAAGAAACTCATACACGCCGTCTTCGGCGCAGTCGTCGGCAAGTTCCTTGAGCTGGAAGATCTCGCCCATGGTCATGCCCATGATCGGAATCGTGATCCAGTGCCAGGGCTGGTTGATGTTCTCGCCCTCGGCGACCTGGTTCGGCCGCACCTCGCAGCCCCAGGTATCGGCGGCCAGCGCCGCGAGCTCGGTGTCCTTCACGAAATCGAGCGTCTCGAAGGCGAAGCCCGGCGCGTCGCCGCCCGGATAGCCGTCCCAGCTTCCCGCCTTCTGGCAGCGCTCCATCATGCCGGTGCGCACGATGACGTAGTCGCCGCGTTTCAAAGCGACGTTCTGCTTCTTGGCCGTGTTGTAGAGGTCCTCGTTGGTGATGCCGTAGCCGTCCTCGAGCGACTCGACGCCCTTGTAGCGGGCAACGTCGAGCAGCACGCCGCGGCCGACCATCTTGTTCTTGGTCTTCTCGATGCCGCATTTCTGCGCACCGGCCGAGGTCACCTCGCGGCAGTCGTAACCGTTCCACATGTAGTTCTCATAGAACACGTGGCCGAGCCCGTCCCACTGCGTGCCGCATTGCAACGGCATCGTGACCATGTCGTCGGCGGCGCGGATGCCGCGCTTGTCGAGCACGCCGGAATAGGCGTCGGTGCCGGTCCGCAGCATGGTGTGGATCGGATTGGTGCGGCCCATCGAGGGATATTTGCTCTTGGCGCCCTGCGGACCCATGTGGTCGAAATTGAGCGCGAGCGAGATCACCTTGCCTTTCTTGACCAGCCGCGTGGCGGCGACGATGTCCTCCGGCGTCGTATAATTGAGCGTACCGATCTCGTCGTCCGGACCCCACTTGCCCCAGTTCTTGTATTTGTCGGCGGCCTCGCGCATATCCTGGCGCGTGATCTTGCGTGACATTCGAATTTCCTCTGATGAAAGCTGAAAGGCGGCGGTCGGGCGAAATTCAACCTGTCGCGCACGCGAATGCAAGCCCCTACAGGTATAGCGGTTTAGAAATTCGTGTCATTCCGGCCGCCGGACATGCACGCGAATGTCCGAATCCAACGATACCGGAAGGTCAAGCGGACCGGTGGCCTTCGATCCCGCGGTTCGCGCCCGGACGCACCGCAAGGCATGGCGAACTTCGTCATCCGGACACTGACGGCGTTCGCGCGCGATGCTACGATTGCTCGACAATGACGACAAACCTCGAGGAGGAAACATGCGTAGACTTGCCGGCCGACTGTTCGCCTGCGTTGCCGTATTGGGCGCTCTGGCGGCGCAGCCCGCTTCCGCCGCCTATCCCGACAAGCCCGTGAAAGTGATCGTGCCGTTTGCGGCCGGCGGCCCGACCGACGTGATGGCACGGCTGATCGCGCAGAAATTGTCGGAGAGCCTGAAGCAGCAATTCTACGTCGAGAACCGTCCCGGCGCCGGCGGCAATATCGGCATGGCGGAGGCGGGCCGCGCCGCGCCGGACGGCTATACCCTGCTGGTGGCCAGTTCGAGCTTCGTGGTCAATCCGAGCCTTTACGCCCGGAACCCCTACGATCCCTTCAAGGATTTCACGCCGGTGACGCTCGCCGCCGCCTCGCCCAACATCCTGGTGGTGAACGCCAAGTTTCCCGCCAAGACGGTGAAGGAGCTGATCGACATCCTCAAGAAGGAACCGGGCAAGTACTCGATCGCCAATCCCGGCATCGGCACCACGCCGCAGCTCGCCGCGGAATTGTTCAAACTCGAGCTGAAACTCGACGCCACCAGCGTGCCGTTCGGCGGCGCCGGCCCGGCGATCCAGTCCACGGTCGCCGGCCATACGCCGATCGCGTTCACGGCGCTGCCGCCGACCTCGCCGCAGGTGAAGGCCGGTACGCTGCGCGGGCTGGCGGTGACTTCGGCCAAGCGTTCGGCCGCGCTCCCCGACGTGCCGACGCTCGCGGAAGCCGGCATCACGGAGCAGGAATCCGAGACGATGCAGGGCATCTTCCTGCCGGCCAAGGCGCCGCAGGACATCGTCGCCCTGCTCAACAAAGAGATCGTGAAGGTCATGGCGCTGCCCGACGTGAAGGCCAAATGCGCGCAACTCGGCTTCGACCCGGTCGCCAACAGCCCGGCCGAGTTCACCGCCTATATCAAAAAAGAAGTCGAGAAGTGGGGCAAGGTGATCAAGGACGCGAAGATTCCGCAGATCAAGTGAGGGACTCGTGCCCCGGACGCGGCGCAGCACGCAGCGGCAGCGGCGTGCTGAACCGTTGATCCGGGGCCGTTCCATGCTCCGCATCCGTAACGGTCGCGGGCCTGCAACGCATCACCATCGGGCCGCCTGCGGCGGCCGTCTTCGAGCGTGACGCTACGCCTCGCCTGTGGTGCTGCGCTCAGTGCGCGACAAGAGTGAATAAATGCGCATCACCGACATCCGCGAAACCGCCATCCCGCTGAAATCCAAGCTCGCCAATTCGAGCTTCGACTTCAGCGAAATGACCACCTCGGTGGTCGCCGTCGTCACCGACGTCGTACGCGACGGCAAACCGGTCTGCGGTTTCGCCTTCAATTCCACCGGCCGCTATGCCTGCGGCGCGCAGATGCGCGCCCGCTTCATCCCGCGCATCCTCGCGGCCGACCCCGGCACGCTGCTCGACGATACCGGCGGCAATCTCGATCCCGAAAAAGTCCTCGCCGCGATGATGAAACGCGAAAAGGCCGGCGGGCATTCCGAGCGCTCGATCGCCATCGGCACCATCGAGGTGGCGGTCTGGGACGCCGTTGCCAAGATCGCCGGCAAGCCGCTGCATGTCCTGCTCGCGGAGCGGTTCAACGGCGGCCGGATCGCCGACAAGGTGTTCTGTTATGTCGGCGGCGGTTGGTACTGGCCGGGCCAGACCATCAAGGACTTGCAGGACGAGATGCGCCGGCACCGCGGGGCCGGCTACACCATGGTGAAAATGAAGGTCGGCGGCTTGCCGCTCGATGAGGACCTGCGCCGGCTCGAAGCCGTGCTCGACGTGGTCGGCGCCGGCGAAAACCTGGCGGTCGACGCCAATTGCAAATTCGACCGCGACGAAGCCTTGCGTTACGCGAAGGCGCTCGCGCCTTTCGGGCTGCGCTGGTTCGAGGAACCGTGCGATCCGCTCGACTATGCGTTGTTCGCCGAGATCGCGAGCGTCTATGCGCCGCCGCTCGCCACCGGGGAAAATCTCTATTCGACGCAGGACGTCGAAAACCTGGTGCGCTTCGGCGGCTGGCGGGCGGATCGCGATATCATCCAAATCGACCCGCCGCAGGCCTACGGCATCGTGCAATATGCCCGCACGCTTCATAGGCTCGCGCGCCACGGCTGGCCGCGCGCGGGCCTGTTCCCGCACGGCGGCAACCAGATGTCGCTTGCGATCGCCGCCGGGTTCGGCCTCGGCGGCGCGGAATCCTATCCGGGCGTGTTCGGCGATTTCGGCGGCTTCGCCGACGATGCGACGATCGAGAACGGCTTCATCTCGCTCTCGGACCGCCCCGGCATCGGCTTCGAGGGGCAGAACGCGCTCTACCGGATCATACGGGAGCTTGCGGGGCTATGATCGTGTCTCATCATGGCCGGGCATAGCCCGTCGAAGACGGGCGTGACCGCCCTCATGCCCCAGCCATGACGCTTGGCGCGACCCAAAGCCCTCCGAAGCGGGATCACCGGGACAAGCCCGGTGACGGCGCCTCCTCGCCAATACCTACTTCACCACGACGCCGCTCGCCTTGATCGGCGCCCGCCATTTCACGATCTCGCTCTTGACGAAGTTGCCGAGATATTCCGGCGTGGCGCGGTCTTCGGAGACGAACTGGACGCCGAGGCGCTGCAAACGCTCGCGCAAGGCCGGCGTCTTCATCGCCTGCACGACGGCGCTGTTGAGCTTCTTCACGATGGCCGCGGGCACGCCCTTGGGCAGAAACACCGCATTCCAGGTGTAAGCCTGCGCGTTGAGCCCCTGTTCCAGCGCGGTCGGCAGGTTCGGCACGACCGGCGAACGGGTATCGCTCAGCACGGCCAGCGCCTTCACCCCGCCGTCGTCGATGTGCGCTTTCACGGTGCTGATGATTTCGCACTCGAAATCGATGCGTCCCGCCATCATGTCCTGCATGGCCAGACCGCCGCCCTTGTAGGGGACGTGGGTGACATGCGTGCCCATGGCGGTATTGACCACGACGCAGCCGAGATGCGACGCCGAGCCGCTGCCGCCCGAGCCGAACGTCATCTTCGCCTCGTTCGCCTTCGCATAGGCGACGAATTCCTTGAGATTGTTCACCGGCAGGTCCTTGCGGGCGATCAGCACGATCGGGACCTCGGCGATCAGGGCGACCGGGGTGAAATCGGTCGCGGCATTGTAGGGCGGGCGCGCGTAAAGCGTCTGGCTCTGCGCATGCGTGCCGACGGTGCCGATCTCGAACGTGTAGCCGTCGGGCTTGGCGTCGGCCACGCGCTTGGAGCCGGTCGTGCCGCCGGCGCCGCCGACATTCTCCACGACCACGTTCTGACCGAGAATCTCACCCATGCGCTGCGCGATGACGCGCCCGAGCAGATCGGTCGGCCCGCCGGCCGCGAACGGGATGATCATGGTCATCGGTCGCGTCGGAAAGTCCTGCGCGACGGCGGTCCCCGTCAGCCCCAGCAGCAGCGTCAGGGCGGCTGCGCCCATTGTCGTCTTCATTGGAATTTCCTCCCCCCGCGCGTTGCGAACGAGCTCGCTTTGGCAATGTTTGTGAAAAACGTCGCGGCGGGACGAAGTCTGGCATCATCCCCGAGCGGCGGGCAAGCGCCGGCGTGCTGCGGGGACGGGCCCAAAAACGAATGCCCGGCACTGGGCCGGGCATCGCAAACGTCGGGCATTTCCGGGCGGCGGCTATTCCGCCCCTTGCGCCGCCGGCACGGTCGGGCCGTTCTTTTTCGGGCGCAGGCGCACATAGATCTGCAGCGCGATCAAGAGCACGCAGAGCGCGATGAACACCGCCGAGATCGGCCGCTCGACGAACACGCCGAGGTCGCCGCGCGAGATCAGCATGGCGCGGCGGAAGTTCTCCTCGAAGCGCGGCCCGAGCACGAAGCCGAGCAGGATCGGCGCCGGATGGAAGCCGAGACGGAGCAGCACGTAGCCGAGCAGGCCGATCACCGCCGTCTCGCCGACCTGGAACATGTCGTTGTTGGCGGCATAGACGCCGATGCACACGAAGAACATCGCGCTCGGATAGAGGTACTTGTAGGGGATCGTTAAGAGCTTCACCCAGATGCCGATCAGCGGCACGTTGAGCACGACGAGCATGATGTTGCCGATCCAGAAGCTCGCCACCAGGCCCCAGAAGATATCCGGATGCTCCTTGATGAGCTGCGGACCGGGCACGATGCCCTGGATCATCAGCGCGCCGAGCAGCAGCGCCATCACCGCGTCGCCGGGAATGCCGAGGCTCATGGTCGGGATGAAGTCGCCCTGCACCGAGGAGTGCGTGGACGCTTCCGGGCAGACCACGCCTTCGATCATGCCGGTGCCGAATTTCTCCGGCGTCTTGGAGATCTTCTTTTCCGTCGCATAGGCGACGAAGGAGGCGATGGTCGGGCCGGTACCGGGAATGAGCGAGCACAGGCTGCCCACCAGCGTGCCGCGGAACATCGGCGCGATGGTGCGCTTCATTTCCTCCTTCGACGGCCGCATGTCCTTGAAGGTGACGTTGGCGTATTTGGCGTTGACCGTCGACACCTGGTTGACGCTGTTCATGAACTCGCCGATGCCGAACAGGCCGAGCGCGAGCGCGATCAGTTCGATGCCGTCGTCGAGATGCGTCATGCCGAAGGTGAATCGCTCCGAGCCGGTCTCGATATCGGTGCCGACGATGCCGAGCATCAGGCCGAGCACGGTCATGGCCACGCCCTTGAGCGGCGAGCCGCGCGCGAGCGTGGAGCCGGCGAGCAGGCCCAGGAGCATCAGCGAGCAGATTTCCGCCGGGCCGAATTCCAGGGCGACCCTGACCAGCACCGGGGCGAGGAAGATCATCTCGGTGATGCCCCAGGAGGCGCCGACGAAGGAGGCGAACACGGTGGCGCCGAGCGCGGCGCCGCCGCGGCCGGCCTTGGTCATCGGGAAGCCGTCGAGGCAGGTCACCGCGTGCGGCGGGTGGCACGGCAGGTTCAGCAGGATCGAGCAGATCGCCCCGCCGTATTGCGCGCCGTACATCACGCCCGCGAGCATCAGGATGGCGCCCACCGGCTTGATGCCGAAGGTGAGCGGCAGCAGGATCGAGATGGTGGCGAGCGGGCCCATGCCCGGCAGCACGCCGACCATGTTGCCGACCAGCACGCCGATGAAGCACCAGACGATATTGTGCGGCTCGAGCGCGACGCCGAAGCCGTACCAGAGGTCGGTGAGCGCGGTTGTTATCACAGACCCCTCCACGCCAGGATCGGCATCGGAATTTGCAGGATGTAGGAGAACAGTCCGACGCCGAAGGCGGTGACCACCGCCGAGAGAATGACGGCACTTTTCAGCGTGGCTTCACGGTCGCCGATGGCGGCCGTGAACACGCAAGCGAAGGTGCCGGGGATCAGCCCGAAATAAGCGCCGAACAGCATGAAGGCGAGCGGGGAGGCAAGGATGCAGCCCCAGGCCCACCATTCGGGATGTTCGGGCAGAAGGTCTTCGTCCTCGCCTTCCGGCGTGGTCAAGGCGGACGCGGCAATCGCGATGCCGAGCCCGATCAGAATGATGCCGAGCACCGTGGGCAGGAAGCCCGGGCCCATATGCATCAAGGTGCCGAGCCGGTAGCTCGGCCCCTTCAAGGCCATCACCAGGCCGAACAGGATCATCAGCCCGCCGGCATAGAAGTCGCGCTTGCGCATGAGGTTGCGCGCGAGCGCCGCGATGCTGCCGTGTTTGTCGATTGAGCGCAGGGTCTTCCTCCCGCTTGTTCTTCTTGAACGCGATCCCAGCTGGCAGGCAGCAATAATGCGGTGGGAGTGGACAATCAATCGCGCGGCACATGCGCAAAACGCCGTCGCCATCGACAAAAAATCAACATGACGTATTTGATTTCAATGTCTTGTTGAGTTCGTCTATAACTAAAGTCGTATCCGACAAAAGGGATTGAAAAACTCGTTTCCGGTTACAAGGGTCTCGCGATATCGGGCGTGATCTTTGGCACAATGAAATTGAAACGCGACCGCGAAGGCGTCGTCATGTCGAACAAGAGCAGCCCGCCCTCCGAGGTAACCTTCGGCCACCGCCGCACCCAGCCGGACCAGCCGGCGGGCGCGCTGCGCGCCGAGCCATCCGACCCAGCGGGACGTGACGCCCTTCGCCGGCTGCACTACGCCGCCGCCATCGCCTGCGGCGTCTTCACGGCGCTCGTGGTCCACATCGTGCTCACGGTATTCGGCCTGGGTCTCGACTCCGTGCTGCGCGACAAGGGCGCAAGCCTCGATCTGCAGTTCGCCTCCGCGCTGGCGTGGTGGGCAATCGCCGCGGCCGCCTTCATCTGCGGTTGGGCGGCCGGCGCCTACCTGATCGCGGCGGCGCGCGAGCGCGCGGTGGTCTACCGGGTGGCGCAGCGGGCACTGATCGCCGTCGTGTTCGGGGTGGCGACCACCGGCGGCATCATGAGCAAGAGCGGCGGCTTCGGCGGCGCCGCGGACGTGGCCGCCGGCCTGGCCGCCCTCGGCCTCGGAATTATCTGCGCCTATTGCGGCGCCAGGCTCGCTTATCTGAATGCGGAGCAGCTGTAACGGCTGGCCGGAACGAGGCGAACGGTGCGGAGGGCGAATTGCACCGCGCCAATGCGTGCAGGCCCTCGCGCGGTGCGGGGCCTTGAACCGTCGTGGCGGATTTCCCGAAATTGATCCACGCGTCGGTTTCGAAAGCCTTGCGGTTGCGCCCGCGCCACCTGGCTTCGTCCGAGCAGATCTGAGCGCGAGAACGGCAGGCCCGTTCGGACGACGCCGCCGGCAGCCGTCCGCCGATCAAAGAACGGCTGGATCCCGTTCACACAGGCGACCAAACGCAGGCGCAAACCGCCCCGCCCGGCCGATCCCGCATTTCGACCGTCGTTTGTTTCTTGTCAATGCGAAAGGCAGGGAAATGGTGCCCAGGGGCGGAGTACCTGAATTGTTTGATTTCAGTAACTTAGCGAAAAGTGGGGCAGTGGATCTTTCCAGCTGATTCCTATGTTTTCTGCAATCCCTGCCCCACCGAAGTCGCTGCAAAATCAGACCGTTCGGTGCGCCTCCAGTTCACATCAGGCCAGTTTGATTCCGGCTTTAGGAATCGAATTTCCGCCATTTGGCAACGTTCTTTCCATTGCCAGCGTCCGCCACAATTCAGGCATAGCCTAACCATCGGAATGCAGTGTGTTGGCCTGTTGTGGTCCTCTCTGAACTGTTTCGAGGAGGTAACGACCATGTATTTCGACCGTGACGGGTTTTCTAGCGAAGGGGGCGGCGGCCGTTTTGCCACCACGCTACTCGGACGCGTCGACGCCATCCGGCTGATCAACCGCCCGGCAATGGAAGATCAGCTCTTCAGCTATGTCTATGGATGCGAAGTACACCGGGACATCCGGCGTCCTTTGATGTGGACGGCGGCGCATCACGCGAAATACGGGCAGCACGCCCCGGCGGAAAAGCTGAATGGGCTCGTGCGGACGGCGAACCGTTGCTCCCGGCCCGTTGCGCGGAAGCACATCAAACGAGCGGTCGATATCGGGCTTCTCTCCGAGGAGCGTGAAGGCAAGAACGTCTTTTACTACCTCGATCCGGCGCAGGTGAAGAACGTTCGCCGCGTGACAACGCTGATGCCGGTGATCGATAGGGTCGTGGAGATTCAAGCGCAAAAGCCGAAAGATAAGACGGCCGGCAGCGACCTTCTGCCGCCGGAAGTCTATTACAACATCATCGCTGACGGCAACTTTCCCGAGGAGTAAACTATGCGAATCTCCTATTTGATCCTGATCGTGACGGCGCTGGTGATCGTCTCGGCTCCGGTGAAATTCAGCTTATCCGGACTCGCCAGCTCGACAGCCGTCGCCAGCGATGCGATGGCGGGCAAGAAGCTCTGACGCCGTACGGCAAAAGGGTTTTCATTTTCCCGGTTGAGGCGCGAAGAAACGTACCGTGCGAACGTCTTCCGGCCTGAGAAGAGCTTCTGAGGGAAGCGGCAGGCATGGGAGACCTCAAATGAAGGCGAAGTCTCGACGCTTGTACCCCGTCCTTGCGGCCTCGCTGTTTTTCACTTCAGCCGGCATGGAAGCGGCCAAAGCCGATCCGCAGACGGTTACGATCTGCTCCGGCGCCCTGGAGCCGGCAACTATTACAACCTGCACTGCGGTCGGGCTTGTAGCGCATGAGCTTTTGATCGCGAAGAAGCCATTCGGTCCCCACGGCGGAATCGCCAAGGGCGCGCGGGTGACGCGCGACTGGATCGGTCACCGTACGGGTCTCCAGAAAGCGACGAAGTGGCTGCGTGCCCGCACCGGCATCAAGTGGTAGCGCCATCCGGCGCTACCCGCGGCACCTAAACTGGTCGTCATGCAGGAGCTGGGCTGCCGGCAACGGGTCTTTGTTCCGGTCGATCTAATATGTGAAGGCATCTTAGAGCGAATAAACCCGTTTCTGGAAATTGAAAATGCTCGCTCCGTAGACAGAGGCCACCTGCTCGGCTGTGGCCTCTGTCTTCCCGTCCTCGGACTCATTGGCCCCGATCATGGCAAGCGCCGGGGAAATCGGGAACACAACCTCCATGCCTTTGAGCTTGAGCCCGATCGCGTCCTCTCTTGACCTCCGTCCACCCGGAGCGAAATCGGGTGATCCTGTAACGAATTGCGTTCCTTCCGGCGCCTTGATGAGCTTCCAGCCGCGCTCGCGGAGAAGCGGAACAACGTCCGCGAACGCGTTGATCTCACTGACTGTGTGTTCGACGAACGGGACGACGGCCCTGAAATTACTTTTCGCGGCAGCTTGTCTGGCACCTTCGAAATCCGGCAGATCACCACCGCATCCGGCCCGCGATACGCCTGAAATTCTGCACAAAGATATCGATGAACGCCGGATCGCACCTTGCGAATCTGGCATTGACAAGCGCCGTTTTCATCGGCTCCGCCTGCAATTCCGAAATGATCTTCCCGGCATTGCTCTCGTGCCAGCCCGCGCGCCCGACCGGCATCCAGGCCCAGGACTGGTGCGGATCACCCGCCAGTACCTGCTCGATATCAGCTTTCTGGTAGCGCTCAAGATGCGCGAGCGAGCCGAGCATTTCGAAGCGCTCGAACATCAACTCGAAATCTGGCGTAAGGCCGGTGAAGCGTTTGGCCGACGCGGAGAAAAGCGTGTGAAGGTGATCGCTAAGCGGCGTCTTGCGCTTCTCAAGCCCCTCGATCTGCTTCCACGCATCACCCTCCGCTCCTTTCCATGCCCAGAGGAAAAGCGATTCAACAACACGGACCGGGTCCCGGTGCTGACGATCGACAACGGCGTCGAACAGACCGTGCAGCGCTTTCCAGCGGCCAGCGCGCGTGAGGCCAAGCCCGTAGGCCGTGAAGACCAGCACGGCGGGATAGGAGCGAAGGCCGAGATATGACACGAATCCACCGCCGCTCTGTTCCGCGTGAGCGTAAAGCGTGCGGATGATATCGAGGACAAGCGAAAGCTCGCTGTCATCCCCCCACCTGCCGAGGACTCCGGCCATGTTTGCCAGCGTCTCGGTTGCCGACTCATACCTGCTTACATAGGCCCGAAAAGCCGCCCCGTCCCAGGTTCCCGGCGGCGCAAGATCGGCGCTGCCCAGCCTCGCCAGCACGCGCTCGGTCTCTTTCACGAAAAGTTCGTCAAGCTGGATGCGATATTCGGGTTTGGCGAGAAAACGCTTCGCGCTGTTAACCTGAAGTTCGACGCCAACCGGGTTCTGACGCTGTGTTTGTTCAAGCGTTGCCACGCGGTCCCGCAATGTCGAGAAAAAGCTGTCGGCGTCCGCGATGGTAATAACTCGGGCGCCGCGGTGCGCGACCAGTTCTTCGGCGCCACCGCCGAGCGCGCCGCGCGCGGCCCAGAAGACGGAGTAGCGGCGGTTGGCTGCGCGCAGGAACGCCGCCCTTAGGGCGTGGTCCCATTCTCCGGACCAGCCGCAGACAATCAGGCCGTGCTCATCGAAGATGCGGTCAAGAAGCCTGTCATATTCCGCCGGATAGCCGCTCAGCTCGGATTCGGTATTGAGAATGCGCGCGTCCTTGTAATCGCCGTGCAGCTTCAAAATATAGCAGGCGCTGTGCGTGAGCGGCTGCGCACCGGCGAGCGCATCGACCGACGCCACGACCGTCGGTTCGACGCCGCGCTCGCGCAACGCGTTTTCCATCAGCCGGTCGAAATTGGTCGTAATGATGACCCGTATGAATCCGCCGGCCACAAGATCAGCGATGGCATTATGGGCCGGTGTCGGACTCTTGCGTCCTTCTGCGCGGTCTTCTTCGGTCGGTTCGATATAACCGTGCAGGATGGCGCGGCGCTCTTCCGGCGAAGAGGCCAGTTCCTGCAGAAGCGCCGAATAGTTCGGCTCCTCCCCGGTCGTGTCGCGGTACCAGACCGCCCAGTCCCGCTGGTCTTCAATTCCCTGCGCGCGCGCGACACGCCGGATCAGGTCGAGCGTGATTTCCCAGCCCGTCGGGATTTCCGCGGCGCGCGACATGCCGGAGCCGAGCAGCACGGCGAACACGCCCTTGTTCTCGTAGACTGCGAATGCGAGCTGCGTGAGGGGATCACCGGCAAGGATGCTCATGTTTTCCACGCCTGCTGCCATGCCGCGAATTCCGAGGGCCTGATCTGGTAGCGCGCAAAATTTCCTTCGTGCAGGCCGAGCAGTTCGTTCTCGGCAATTTCCTGGAACTGCGCGCGCTCGTCCGCTTCGATGTGCTCGCGCGTCCATGCGGCCACATGGGCGGCGGCGTGTTTCTTGTCCATCCGACCGCGGACAACCGCGCCGACCACATCGCGCAGCGCGGCGCGGTGGCGCAGCCTGAAAGGGTCGGGTTCGCCGAGCGACTGCCGTACGGCGGCGTAGCGGTCGGCGGATCGTTCATAAGCCCATATGAAGACATCGCGGAGCAATTCGGTCCTGTTGAGTTCATAAACCCCTAGCACCGCGTCCGTATAGGATTTGCGCGGGACGCCCTCGAAGGAAAGAGGCGCGAGATTGTTCTTGATAAGCGGGATGTTCGCCGAAAGCCGCGACACCCGCTTGTTAACGTCATCGAAGGGCTGCAAATACGGAAGCTGTACCATCACGAAGAAGGCTTGTTCGAACGGATCGGTTATCGCCGAAGCGGTTGCAAGAAGCTGGTCGAAACATTCACTGATAAGCTGCGGCACTTCGAGCGGATGGAAAGATGACCGCTCGATACCGACGCCGATATGCCGCAACCTGCCGGCCGCTTCGGGATCGGCGAGCAGGTTGTTGGCAAGCAGCGCGTGCAGATTGAGGATCGTGTAGCGGTTAAAGCCAATTTCCTCGGCGGTGCCGACAAGAAACTCGATCGCGTCCTTGTGGTTGAGGATCATCTGCGCTTCCAGACGTTCCTTGCCTTCGGCCTCCTGGCCGAAGTCGATCAGGCGTTTCGTGTCGAGTAACGAATAGGTATTGCCTTCGAGCCGGCTCGAATTCCACGACAGGTCAATCAGTAGCCTGTTCAATATCTGCCTTGCGTATGTACCGGCCGGCTGCTCTGCGATCTTCGGCGTTCCGACCTCACGCAGACGCGCCCGCTCGGCTGGTGTGAGATAGAAGCTTTCATTGGGGCGATAGGAATCCAGGAAGGCGCGGTTGTAGCCGACCGGCTTTCGGGCTTCGGGGGGCTTGCGGACATAGACCTGTATTTCGGCGCCGGATTCGGAAAGCGGGAGGATGGCTTCGCTTTCGGCCGCGGCTTCGGTCTTAGCGGCGGCTATGCCAGCGGCCTCCGCGGTCCGCGGGGCACGATAACGCGCCCAGCGCCCCTCGCCTTCCATGGCGAGCCGATTGTTGTCGACCAGATATTTGAGACGGTATTGGAGGGTCCGGCGCGGCGGCGCATCGGGCAGCGCGGCAGCGATCTGCTGCGCGGTCCGCCCGTCAGGGTGGGACCGCACTACCTGCTCAATCGGCTGCAACTGGTCTTCAGCTATGCGGCGCGCCACAGGACATCTCTTTCTTGCGCATAGAATCCATACGCGCAATTAAACCACGTTTACGCGCAACTTTCAAGCCTGCGCGCAACATATGTTGCGCATAGACGCTCATCTTGCGCATACAACTCCACGCGCAAGATTGCTTCTGTAATCAAGACGGGCATCCCTATTACCGTGGCCGTTGCAACCGCCGTCAAGAACGTATCATGAACAATCTTCCGGAATACATGGGTGGTGCCGGCCCGACGGTGGCCGGCACGGAACTGCCAGACTAGCATTAACAAGGGACGATGAATGTGAGCCGTCTGGAACCACTAGACGTCAAAAGTTCCCATCGCTATGCAGCGCGACTTTTGCGTCGATAATGTCCGACAGGGCACGAATGACCTGATCAAGATCGCCTTCATTCTCGACGGCATGATCGTAGTAAGGCCGCAGACGCCGGACTGCGCGTGCATTTTCCAACCGCTCCTCGATCTGTTCCGGCGAGTTGGTCCCCCGGTTCAGCAATCGCTGCCGGATCGTCTCTTGCGACACGTCGATGAGGATCGCGACGGCCTCCGGAATGGCCGCCTTCAATTCCCGAATCCTATCGAGATTGAGGATGCCGATGGCATGGTGACCCTGGTCGATGATCGAGCGGACCTCCTTCCAGGGCATCCCATAGCTCATACCGAAATCGTAACAGCGATGCTCAATAAAGGCCCCAGCTTCAGCCATTTCGGTAAATTCTTCCTGCGGCACAAAAACATATTCAGCCGCATCGGAGTTGCCGGCCCGCGGCTGCCGTGTCGTATACCGGGGTACGAACGTTAGATTTTTCTTCTTTGCTGCGAGCGCAAGCGCAAGCGTGGTTTTGCCGGCAGCACTTGCGCCATCCAATACAAACAAAAGCCCGCGCCGGTTCACTGAGGTCATGATGGCAACACCTTGGTCGGGAGGAGAAATTCGGATCAATGAGCTTCTGCCAAACCGGAGAGCATATCGGCGACCCATTCTTCGTCGTCGATCTTGGCTGCGACGGCCGCGAGCAGGCGAACGTTTAAGGGCAGTTCCGCGTCGTCCGGAAGATTGGGAATATAGAGGGAAAAACTTCCGTCCATATTTGCCGTGATTGCGAATTGATCCGAGCGCAAGACCGTTCCATGATCGGTATGAGCTTCGTGGTGCATATCGGGGCCTTTCCTTGATAACCATTGCGGCCGGGTTTGATGGCGCGCACCATAAAAACCGGGCCGGTATTTGTATTGGTCACAAACTGGCCACAGAAGCGGGACCGCCATTCGGCAGCGCTCCCTAGTCCCGCCGATATCCGTAGCCGCGGGGGCGGTTGCGCCTCGTGCCCTGCTTTTGGTGCCGCGGCTGCTTCTGCGCTTTTTGCTCCGGTGTCGCTGTAAGGTCGGCCTTATTGTCCTCGATTTCGGCACGACGCTGCGCCGCTGCCTTCACCCGCTGCAATTGTTTGTATTCGGCGACGCGGCGCTGATCGCGGGCAAGCGAGCGGTTCTCCCGCGCCTCGACGCGTGTCAGCGCCTGTTCGCGCCGCTCCAGGTTCTTGGTCTCGCGCTCGTAGCGGCGCCCCAGGACATCGTTTTCGATCCGTTGGCGCTCGGCGGCATTGAGCTTGGGGTTCTTGTAGAGCGGCCCCAACACGGTGCGCAGAACGGGGATTTTGGCGATGACCGCAAGGACCGCAGAGGCTGCCCTCGCGAAGGCGTTATCGCGCTCGCGCTTGTGCGCGGCGTGTAGCGCCAGGCGCTCTTCCCGCTGTTTCAGCTCAAGTCGCTGGCGCTCTGCGGTCAGCGCCGCCCGGCGTTCGGCCTGCCGGCCTTTGAGCTGTTCGGGCGTGCGCCTCAGGTGTGGCTCGCTATCCGGCTCCAGCGCCTGCTCTTCGCGCTCCGCCGCGATCAGCTTGCGGACCTCTTTGACGGTCGGCAGATCCGCGGGTTTGCGCGGTCCCATCTTGGCCTGCACGTCTTTGGCGCGCGCGCCGTCGATCTGCCGGCTCAGGCTGTGGACATGCCCGGCGCTGTCGATGACGACAAATCCACGCTGGTCGCCCTGCGCGAGGCGGAAGCCGCGCTCCCGCAGCGCATTGACGAAAGCCTGGGCGCTGTCGGACTGCCGGAAAGCCGCGGTGATCGCGGCTCGCCGCTCGGTCGCAGACAGCCCGGTACGGTCCGCCTGAGCCAGCTCGCGCAAGTCGATAGATGACGCCTCACCGAACCGCTCGGCTCCGCGGTTCTTGGCAAGTCCATCCGGCAGATTGTGCCCGAACTCCTGCCCAAGCTGCTGTGCGAGCACGCGAAGCTTCTGGTGGTCGTGAGAGAGCTGCACGGCCCGCATTTTCGTCGTGTCGACGCGCGACCAGACGACATGGCAGTGCTCCCGGCCGCCTTTGACGTGAAACACGACGGCCCGCGGCTGCCCGGCAAAGCCCAGTCCCTCCTCGATGCGGTCGATCGCGGCGTAATACTGCTCGCGGGTCATCGGCTCTGACGGATTGATCGAAAGACTGTAGAGCGCCTGCTTGCAGCGCGTGCCGGCCGCATGGGCCTCGAATTCCGCCAGAGCCCCGTGCAGGTCCTGCGCCAGCGTGCCCCGAACCTCGGCCAGCTCCATGGAGTCGTTGTCGTAGAGATTCATGAGATGGCTGGCGAGGTCGTCGCCGCCCGCCCGCTGGTTGCCTTTGAGGATCACGGCTCCCGCCCCAGCGCCTCAAAGCACAGCGTGCGCAGCTCGGAGAGGTCCCGCGTCGTGGCATCGATCAGGGCATGGTATTTGCGCTGATCGGCAGCACTCGCTGCCTGCCGGAAGGCTTCCGCGACACGCCCCAGCTCTCCGAGCACACGGGCAACGGCCTGGTGGTTAACCGTCGGCCGGCGCGTCGCACGCGGGGGTTCGGCGGAGAGCACGGCGGACCGGATCAGGCTGCCCACCGTCGTCCCGGCGCGGTCCGCCTGCGCCCGGATGCCGGCAGCCTCGGCCGCGGTGAAACGCGCCTGCAAGACGGATGACCGTTTGCGGGTTTCCGAACCGCTGCCGCCGCCCTTGCGCTTGCCGGTCATGAAGCGGGCTCCTTCGCTGGCGGCATGACGAGCGGGATGATGAGGATGATGAAGAAGACCATCATGATGGCCATCATCATGCCCGGCATCATCGCCATGGCGGGCGTCGCCTTGGTGGTGACCATCACCGCCACCATGGTGGTGATCACCATCACGGGGGCCATGGCGGCGCGTGCAGCGGGCGAGCGGGCTCGTGGTCCAGCGGCGAAACGGCTGGTCGATGGGACGGTCCAGGGGGAGAGTGAAATCTCCCGGCCCTGGGCGATGGGGTTCAAAGGGGAGAGCGCAGTCGCCCCTTTGGCGTGATGCAGCGGCGCAACGCTGCGCGCGGCCGGACGGGGTTCGATGCCCATGTCCGGGCGCTTTAGCCGGGGATGCAACGGGGGCGGCGTCTGAGCCCCCTTGCCAAGGTTGCGCGGTATGACCGCGCACACCTTGCCAAGCTCACTAATGCCCATAATTCCATCATACAGCGGAATCACGGGCCCTGAAAAACACTGAGCGAAAATAGTTCACAAACCGGACCGGACGACCCCGGGCCGGTCTAATTAGGTCCGCTCCGGCCTTTCGCCGGACCGGACTTCCTCCCGTTCTAAAAATGCCGCTTCCTGCTCCACGATGTAGTCGCACAGCTCTTCGCTCACGCGGCAATGTCCCGCGACAGAGGTCGGCATCCGGCCGCGCCCGTCGGGGACAAACGACGCACGCCGTTCTTCGACGAGATAGCGGACGAGCGGCAGATTGTCCGTCCCGACGGCGATGTGCAGGGCGGTCAATCCCGTTTGCCGATCCCGGAAGGAAAGGTCGGCGCCATTTTCCAGGGCATGCTCAACGCCCTGAAGATCGCCCGCATAGGCCGCCTGAATCATGGCCAGGGTTTGCCGATGTTTGAGCTCGGCCATTTCCTGCCGCTCGCGGGCGAGCTCGGCGAACTTGCTTTCGGGATAAAAGACCACGGCTACGATTCCCTGCGCAACGTAATGGGGAACGATCGGGGGACTGTAGCGGACAACAAACTGCCTTCAAACGGCATCTCGACGGCCTGTCCCATGAGGTCGATTTTCGTCTTGAAAATCGGATCGTCCGATTCGACCGATAAGGCATAGGTCTTGATGTACCCCGTCAATTCTTCCCGCAAGACCCCGAAGAGCCCCGATTCATTGCCGACGACGATGCCCTCGTAGCGGTGAATCGCCGGGCTGTTGGATGGGGCAGCGCCGGGCTGAAGCAGGCGGTTGCGGACAGTCTCACGAACCCGGAAATGGTCTTTGTAGGGGACCGCTTCGATCTCCAATTCGGAATAATCGACCTCGCCGTTATCCGTCGCGGCCGTCCCGCGATAATTATGGGCGAGCATATCCTTCAGACGCATGGCGCCTGACCGCGTATCAGCCCCGGCGGCAGGTCCAGGCAAATCCAAGAACCGCAAGAGCGCGTCCCCCAGACCATCAGACGCCGCGGGAAGCGCAAAATTCTGCGCGAACTTGTAGCAAAGCGCGACGAAGGCATCATTAGTCCGGTGCGTGCCGGCCACAAAGCGCTGCAATGTCTTCAGGGGTATCAGGTCTTCACTGCGGCCGTTGTGCGACGCGATGCGCTTTTGCAGCGTCGGAATACCGATTTGGTTTTCGTCCATATAGCGCAAAAGCGCGGACCGAACCCGCTCGCGGTCCTCGCGTGCAAATCCAGTGTCCGTAACACTCGGCTCGTATCCGGCTTCAGGCTCAGCCATGGTCCCTGCCCGCCGCGCGTTGTGACCAGCTTGTGGCCAATACAGACGCTCCGCCACGGCCCATTTTGCGGCCATGAACACAAGCATCTTAGCATATCTCCTCGGCAGCGCAGCCGCGATCGGACTGCTCCGGTGGCGCTTCAAAAAGCGACCTGACACGTTCGGATCGGCCGGCTGGCTGCCCGCCTGGAAGGCAAGCGGAAAGCGCCTGTTCCAAAGCAGCGGCCTCCTTGTCGGCGACTGGAGCGGCCTGCTTCCCGTTCATTATCGCGGCAGCGGTCATGCACTGACAGTTGCGCCGACCGGGTCGGGTAAAGGCACCTGCGCCATCATCCCCAATCTGTTGCGCCACCCCTGGATATTTCTGATCGATCCCGGCGGTGAGAACACGGCCATCTGCGCAAAGGAATGGCAGCGCAAGGGCCATACGTTCTACTGCCTCAATCCTTGGGGCATGCACAGCACCGCGCCCTGGGAGCTGCCTGCCCATTCGATCAATCCGCTCGATATCCTCGAACCGGCCGCCGAGACGTTCGCGAGCGATGCGGACCTGCTCGCCGAGATGATCGTCACCCGTAGCGGCAAGGACGGCGGATCGGCAGCGTATTTCAAGGATGAAGCGCAAAGCGGCATCCGCGCCTTTCTCATGCACATCGTGACGACGGAGGAAAAGGAACGTCGCAACCTGCTGACATTGCGCCAGTACATCACGAGTACCGGTGATAACTGGGACGCGCTGATCGCAGCCATGAAGAAAAACAAGGCGGCGGGCGGTCTGATCATCCGTGAAGCCGCGCAGCTGGAACGCCGCGACCTTCAGGCTGCCGAAGAATTCTCGGCGATCATGTCAACGATGAAGCAGGACACCAACTTCATCGAAGACCCGGTCATGCAAAAGGCGCTCGGCGCTTCGACCGCCGATCTAGCCGCGCTCAAGGGATTGCAGGGCGGCGCCAGGATTCCCGGCTGTGCCGTGTCGGTGGTCATCCCGCTTGAATATATCGAGACCCACGCCGCCTATGCCCGGCTGATCGTCGCCGCCGCCTTGTGGCAAATGCAGCGCAAGCCTCTGGCGCGCGGACGCGTCCTGTTCCTGCTCGATGAATTTCCTGCGCTCAAGCGCATGGACCGCATCGCAGGCGGCTTACCGACACTGCGCAAATACCGGGTCTGGCTCTGGCCCATTGTTCAGAACATCGGACAGCTCAAGAACCTGTATGGCCAGAACTGGCAGACCTTCATGTCGAATGCGGGCCTGAAGCAATTCATCGGCGCTGGTGATCTCGAAACGGCGCAGCATGTTTCGGCGCTGTGCGGCGAGACCACGGTCGAGACGAAGACGAGAAACGCCAACAACGAAGTTTCGATCTCGCACGCGAGACGCCCGCTCGCCGCCGTCGATGAAATCATGACCATGCCCAGCGATCGGCAAATCGTTTTCGTCGATGCCCTGCGCCCGCTATGGCTTCGCAAGACGCCCTACTGGCACCGTCCTGCGCTGCATGGCCTGTTCAATCAAAATCCCTATCACAGCGGAACGCCGCGCTTATCCAAATGGACTGTGCCCCAGATCGTGTGGGGATATGGCCTGCGGTTTTGTGCGTGGCTCGTCCGACCTGCGCCTGCGGTGATTGCCGCCGCGTTCATGACATTCTGCTGGTGGGGCAACGCCGGCATTGTCGGCAGCACGTTCCGCACCGGACCGGACCTGGTCTGCAATTACCAGAACGTCTCCAAGCGAGAAGCGTACCGGTACCGCAGCGTTCCGCGTGACTTCTCCTGCCCGCACTTCGTCTTGTTCGGAAACCTGTTTGGATAAAGGACGGGGGCACCATGGCCAACTACAACGAACTTACATTTGAAGAAAAAATCGAGGTTGTTGCTGTCCTTGGCAAGGCCTTTGTGGCGTTCTTCTTGCCCATATTCGTCATGGTCGCACTGGGACTCGATGACTTTGTGACGTGGTTTCAGGCGCAGCCAGGCATTGTGGAGTTTCTCACTTATGTGCCGCTCTGGATGCTGTCTTACGTTGTCGTGGCAGGCGTGACCGCGGGATTGCTGGAATTCACGGCGCGGCTGTCCGTCAGCGCTCAGAACGCCATCAACTGGATCGCGGGTGCTGTGGCGGCCGGTCTGACGCTGGCCTTTTACGGTACAGGCCGCCTTGTCGTCGGCGCGGTCAAGCTCGCGCTGTATCCGCCGCGTGTTCTTTGCGAGGCCATTTGGGACAAGGTCCAGATTCAAAAAGCCCTGTGGCTTCAGGCTTGGCATGAACGGCAGGAAGAACGGCGTTTGTACCGCGAGGAATTCCACGAAGATTTCCGGAGCTTCCGCGATTTCAAACGGCACTTCGACAATACGGGCAACAGCGCCGGTGGATGGGATGACCCCGCGCCCGAGCCCGCGGCAAAACCCGACCCGATCATCTATCCGCCATATAGGGGCCCGTTCGAAGATGCCTGCCACACGCTCGGCCTGCCGGAGAATGGTTCGTTCACGCAGGACGACCTGAAGAAGAGCTACCGCGCCGCGATGCGCCGGGCTCATCCCGATGTGGGCGGAAGTGAAGCGCTCGCTGTGAAAATCAATTTTGCCAACACGACGATCAAAAGCAGAAAGGGATGGTTATGACGAAGAACTGGCTCATCAAAACTGGTGAAAAGAAGCCTGCGGTTACGGACAAGAAGAAGGAGCTTGCATCCCGGCAAAGCAGCTTCGCGCAGAAGGTCCAGGCCATGCGCGTTGCGACAGGCAAGGTCGAGAGCCGCCGCGTCTATTTCAAGTGCGCGAGCACATCCGGCGGCTTCTATGCAGATTTCGAGCGCACGAATCCGGCGGAAAGGTTCAAAATCGCCCGCATCGAAAAAGAAGTGCCGGCGGCAGAAGCGTCCGGATTCGCCGCGGGCCTTGCGGCTAGTCTTTCGGCCAAACGCTCACGCACGAACAGCGTGTTCGAATGCAGCGAAATGGACTCCCAAGGCTTGTATTGCCCATGGTGCAACGCGAAGGGCGGGTTCGTTCATTGCACAGACTGCGGGGGGAATGTGTGCAGGGGCCGCACAATGACCCGCGCGGATGGAACCGACTGGTTCACGTGCGATCCGACCTGCGGTGCCACCGGGACTCTCGGACCTTTAAAGGAAGTCCATGGTGATACGGCGCCCCGCCGGCACCTGCTGCCCGCGGCGAAAGTTTTACAGCGCAAGGCACTACCCGGAACGGCCGCCGTCTCACGGCAGCAGCTGCCGGGCGGAAATAGAGGCTTATTGGAAGGACCCAAACGATGAAACGTCTAAACAAAAATATCGCTACACTGAGCGTCTTGGCCGCCGCGGCCTTGTATTGGCTCAATGCAGGAATCTATCTCGGCTACGAGATGGTTCCCGCCGGTACGGACTTCTACAAGACAGGCAAACTGCCCCACGCCATCATGGTGTGCCACTATTTCGATCTGAAGAACGGGTATTCGGGCTGGCCTGCCTGGCCGCCCGGTACAAAGCCCGGTACGGCGCTTGCCAACGGACTTTTGCCGCACGTCGCCAAAAACGGTTGTCCCGGACGCTGGCCCTGGCAGGCACGTGAGATTGACGATCTATCAGATCGGGCAATTGACCAGGACAGTGGTCAGGTGCCCGTGGTCAACATCAATGAACTGAGGAAGAAGTTGAAATAGTATAGATGAGCGCGGGCTATAGCCCGTGCTCATCCGCAGCGCTCTTGTACGGGTACAGCACCCATTCGCCTTTGGGATCGGGCAGGACTTCGTTGCCGTCTTCGTCGATCATTGTCAGATATAGCGTCACCCATTTTGCGCGGTACTGCTCGAAGGGCTTCAGTTTGCGGGCGATGTCATAGAGTCCCTGATGGATTTCGGCCATGGTCAGCGGCGCATTGTCCTTGCCGCGCAATTTGATTCTGAACGGCTCGCCGTCAGGTTTCCTTGGCGATGATCGCTTGGTTTTCCGCGTTGTTTTTCCGTAGGGTCTGGCCATACCGCGAATCCTACCGGACACGTAGCATGCCCAAAAGAAAAAGCGCCCGCGAAGGCGCTTTTCGCTGCGGATAAGTGAAAAGGGCGCCTAAGCAGCGCCCTTCCCTTCGTTTGCCTCGGCGCCGTTATCGGAAGGAACCCGAAGAACGATGCGGCCGGCGGAAACCGGAACCAGATCGAGCTGCAAGGCAAGGCCCTTGCCGTCCTCGTGTTCCCAGGCCGCGCCGATGCGGGTCCAGAAGGACTTGTCCTCGCCGCGGTCGGCCACGTGATAGGCGATCAAAGCCGGAGCCTTGGGTTCGCGGGTCTGTTGCTTACGTCCGTAGTTGCTGTTGCGTGCCATGATGTCTCTCCTTTGTTTGGGTTGGCTCGAACGCCCACGGATCAGGCCGGGGAACAAGGCCGCTCATGCACCGGCACGGGGAACGGGCCACACGGGAGCGCACGCGAATGGATCGGGCAGCCCGTTGCATGACGGCCGTACTCGGTCACGTTGGCGGTCAGTTGAGCCAAGCCGGACAAAACGGAGAGACACGGCATAGCATCTGTCGGTACGCGGATCGCAGCAGAGACGCGCACCCGTTCGGCGACATGGCAATTGCCCCTCATGTGCACCGCCGCGCATGGCATAAACCTGCATACGACTGCATGCAGCGCGGTAAGATTACGCACAAGACGGAAGGGCCTTTTCCCGGCCAGTGAAGATCGTGAGTTTTTTTGAGGCATTGCTGCTGGCAGCCCCTCAGATTTCGCGCTAGGGTTGCTCCGATTTTCTGCTGGATTTCGGGGGCGGACGTTCACGCTGCGTTGGCGCAACGAGTTTTGCGCTGAAAAAAGGCGAAGAAGGGCGAGTATCGGCTTCTCTTCGATACGCATTGGGGGGTCCAAGTGATGTCACCTGCAAAAAAGGGCAAGAAAAAAATCGCTATTATTGGCGGCGGTATAGCGGGGCTGTATTGCGCCCTCAGACTATGCGACACCGAACACGATTTTACGGTCTACGAGGCCACATCCAGAATCGGCGGGCGCATCTTCACAGGCAAGTTCGATTTTAAACTTCAGCCGGAAAGTCACGCCATTTTGGGAAATGATCTACCCAAGGACCATCCGTTTTCTCGCGACATATTCTATCCCGAATATGGACCGATGCGGATTGAGCCTGAGCATCAGCGACTCCTTCAGGGCCTACTCGACGAACTTGAAATCAAAGGAGTGGATGAGTCCGGGCCCAAAGCTGTCGCCCGGCTGATCAATTTCCCAGCGTACGCATCTCCACTTTCAGAATTTCAACCTGAGTACCCGCTGACGGGGGAAGAGGCGGCGCAGGAAACACCGCTTGACCTGATGAAACTCGGCTTCGTTCGAATTCTTGGCCGGCTGCGAATCGCCGAGACAAAGCCGGATAGCCCAAAAGAAAATGAGGATACGCGTGCCAAGGAAAGAATGCATTTGGAGAATAGACTGACGAAAATCAAGAACGATCTAATGATTGCTATCGCAACGCGACAGGCCGATTGGAAGGGCGTATTGCAGCGTTGGATAGATAGCCTTTATGAGGAAGACCTCGAAAATATGCGCGATTACGGAGCCTTCGAGGTTTCCGAAAAAATTGCTGCCCCGCTACATAGGATGGGCTTCTGGAATCTCTTAAGCCATGTGCTTAGCCACAACGCCGTCATGAAGCTTCGCGACATGGGCACTTTTTATCATTTGCTTCCCGAAAACCCTAATGCTGCGGAGTGGTTGATTTTTTGGCTGCGTGCGTTGCTGACCACAGAAAAACTTCAAGGTCTAGACAACGGGATGGAGCGCATCATCGACATTATGGGCGAACGCATAGAGAAAAAGCGCCCCGACTCAATCGTTCCGAACAGGACTCTGCAATCGCTCCATGGAAATGCAGATGGGAAGATTGTACTGACCTTTGTCGAAGCAGGTAAAAGCTCATCACATACCACGGATGCTGATCACGTTATTCTTGCTATCCCGAAGGCTCCCCTAGAAAAACTTGCGCTGCAAAACCGCGAAGTGTTTCCTCCAGAGATAGTCGATCAGATCGACGCAGTATTCGGATTCCCCCTCGTGAAAGTCTTTGCCGTCGTAAAAAAGCGTTGGTGGGAAGAGGATCAGCGAGCCAACGTCGGGGCCACCAGCATCCCCACCCGCGAGCTTCATTATTGGAAAAGCCGGACCCCCGGAAGTACGCGCGGCATGGTTATGATCTACACAGATCGACCGGGATCAGCATTTTGGGCAAACTATATTGGGAAACGAGGAGAGCAGAACATCCCGGACGGCCCAGCGAAGCCAACCGACGACGAATTCAGAAGAGAACAGAGCACGAGACTGAAGCACAAAATTCTTCAGGTGTTGCGCGAAGTTGGCTCCAAGACGTTGCGCGAGTCAGAGATCGAGGATTTCGGGATAATGGATTGGGGACGCGCCCCATATGGGGGTGCAGCTCATGCCTGGAGGCCGGAACGTCGCGCTTCGGATATACTTAGCTCGCTCTCTGCCTTTTGTCTGACCGGTTCAGCTAGAAAGACGGCGAATGTCCACGTTTGCGGCGAGGCTTACTCGGATTACCAGGCCTTCATCGAAGGATCGCTGCGCTCGGCGCTCCATGTGCTGCACCTGATCGACCCCAATAGGCCGCAAAAGATCGACAAGACAAAAACGGTTTACACAATGACGCCTTGGCTATGCCCGACAGGAGATCAGCACGCACATTGTCAGGACGAGCGCCGGACAAAGCGTATGAATAGTGAAGAGAAAGAAGGGCGCATATTTGAAAGGCAGCCGAACGACGACCAACGGTAAAGGCACTTGAAGATTCAGGAGGCGGACCTAAAGAAGACCCGCCTCCTTCATTTTTAGAGATTTCGCCCAGGTCCTGCTTTCGCAGCACTCTTGATTCTAGATCGAAGCAGCTTGGCAACGTCAGAATGGCCCTTACTTTCTGCCACGTAGGGAGCGGCTTCGCCCCCTCTGCTTTGCAAATCCCCTTTATGATCTAACAAAAGTTGCATGATCTGCAGCGATCCGCCACTTGCTGCGTATACAAGCGCTGCGCCTTCAAAGTAGTTCGGGTCTGCCCCGCAACTTAGCATTACTTTGACAGCATCCACATCGCTATTCTGTACGGCCCGAAGAAGACCCTTATTAAAACAATTGCACAGTGTCATAACTATTTCCTCGCATCGGCTTACGCCTTTGCGTCCCGCATGTTGTTGGTTTTGAAAAGGTGTGCCTGGTCAATCGCTTTCAAGCGACAGTCAGACAATAATGATGATTTGTGAACAAAGAGGATCGCTGGCGCTAGGCGCCAATAATGGGACGAATGAATACAACAAAGTTTCGTAACGTGCTCTTCATAAAATAAGCAAACCATAACGGCCGCGTGAATTGCAAGAAAATTTTTCAATGTCGCAGACCAGGGCTATGCCATGAACGATCGAACGGGGCCACAGCAGATGACACGGTTTTGATTTTTGCGATAAACGCCCGTGCGGCCGGTCCCGTGATGAGGATCAGATGCCTGCCTTTGCCTTTGCGATGGCAGGCCATGCGCGGCCATTCCACCAATAGGCATATTCGAGGCAGATTTTGCGCAGGGCCTCAATGTCGGTGGTCAGAGCCGCGTTGTAAACCCAAGAAAAACGTCCGGCGGCTTCAAGAACTGCAAGCAACTCCGATGCGGCATCGCATAACGCGCGTTCGGCAACGCCGCCGTTACGCAAGAAGTAATTGTCTAGTGCGAGATCGAGCGCGATGCTTTTGCCGGTGGCATCGTCGGCGATTTCGGCGATTCGGCTGCACACGGTGTTTTGCCACTCGGGCTCAAAGAAAAGCTCGTCACGATCGTACGCCTTGGCCGCTTCGATGGCGCCGCGCTTGCTTGCGGCACGGATTTCGCCGATGGCGTAATGCGGAACGTCTTCGGCAAAGATGACGGTATAAGTCTTCATGGTCGCCTCCTTATGCCTGGATGCCGCCGCGTTCACGCGCTTCGTCGGCGTAGGCCGATAACGTCTTCATGGGCGCGAAGTGCAGGTCGCGTTCGACAGGTAGACCAAGCCGTCCGCGGATCGATTCGAGCTCGGAGATGCGTACGCTGCCGAGTTCGGGGAATCCCATGCCCAGGTCACATAAACCGAAGGCGATATCTGGATCGTCGGGGTCAAGCTCGGTAAGCAACCAGGTGCAGGCCGCGTCCGGCGTGAACAGCTTGACGACCGGGATGAAGTCCGGCTCGGCAACGCCCTCCTCGAAAAATTGTTGCGTGAGCCTGCCGTTGCGCAGAAGTTGATCGCGGATTTCGGATGTCAGTAGTTTCATGTTCGTCTCTCCTTTCGTTGGTTTTCTCGAACGCGGAGAGATCAGCCGGGCGCGTGAGCCGGCACGGTCATGCCCTACACGGTCGTTGGTGCGGGCCGGGCATTGACCGGACGGCGCGCCCGGCTATCGGAGCAAAAAAGGTCGAGAAAACCGAAAGGCGGGAGACGTGATATGCTGACTAAGCGTCGCCATACCAAAACGCCTCCCGAGCGTAAGGAAGCGGGTTCTGCCGCAGGCAACGAGACACGCACATAACGCGTACCCCGTCGCCTGCGGAAGTTATTTAAAGACTTTGTCGGAAGCCTTCCGGACTTGGCTATGGCCCCGGAGGTTTCCTTTTTGGGCGAGACCGGCAGTTCGCTGCGGTTATCCTTGATCGGATCAGGTTCGCGACGTCGGCGTGACCCTCATGCTCTGCAATTGCCAGCGCGGCGGCATTTTCTTTGAATGGGTCGGCGCCATGATCGAGTAATTGCCGCGCCGCTTCGAGGTTATTGGTCCTCGCTGCAAGCACTAGGAATAAGCCATCATAGGCTTCTGGATCGGCGCCACAATCGAGCATGAGTCTGACTGCGTCTGACCGACCAGATTGGACGGCATGCAGCAAGGCTCGTTCAAAAGGCGCTTTCCACGTATCTATCAAATCAAATCCAGGCATAGTATTTCCTCCTTGCGGTCGGGTTTGTCCCACCGCGCTTTTGAAATGCATTCGGAATTTAGAAAAATAACGCGCGCCTACTTCCTGAATCATTTGATCCAAGAAAAAATGCAAGCGCTGATGTGAAAAGGAGGATGTTATTGGCGCCTAGGCGCCAATAATGGGACAAACGAAGACAAAAGAGATTTCACGGACGTTCTTCATAGAATAAGCAAACCATAGTAACGGCATGAATTGCAAGAAAAATAGTTACGATTGCCATCGACACATATCATTAGATGCGAACCGCGCAGAATTGCTGCGTGTCCTGCCTATGCGGCCACAACCGTTACATCGGCGGGCTTTTGCAAGCCGTGCAGGTAATCCGCGGCGCGCTGGGCATGCGCGGCGGCGCTGAACACGGCACGCTTGTCGTCCTTGAGCACACGCAGCCACGAAGCAATGTAGGCGGCGTGATCGGCGCGGTCTTCGAGGCGAAGGCCAAGATCGGCGCACAGGAACGCAGCGCCCAGCTCCGCCACGAGCTCTTCGCGGGCGTAGCCTTTATCGCCCATGCGCTTGCGCCCGAAATCACGGTCAAGGCGCGATTTGTGACGGGTCCAATGGGTGCATTCGTGGGCGAGCGTCGCGTAGTAGCCCTGCGCATCGCGGAACGATACGAATTTCGGCATCTGGATGTAGTCGAGCGCCGGGCTGTAATAGGCGCAATCGCCGCCGTGGCGGATTTCGGCGCGGGTCGCGGCGAAGAAGCTTTCCGCCTTCGCGATACGCTGATCAGGATTCTCAGTGCTTTCCGCGCGCGCGTAGTAATGCGCGGGCAAGCCGTCGATCTGCTCGATATTAAAGACGGTGTAGGCCTTGAGGAACGGGATCGCATGGTCAACGTCATCGCCGGTGGCTTCGTCGATTTCGGTACGAACGACAGTGTTCGCATAAACCACGGGCGAGCCTTTCTCTCCCTTGCGCACACAGCCGCCAAGCTCCAGCGCCTGCTTGAAGGTCATCCAGATCGGCGCCGCATAATGCCGGGTCATCGCGGATGCCCACAGGGTCAGGACATTGATCCCGGCATAGGGCTGCCCGTTATGGCGCAGCGGGCGGGAAACGTGACCGGCGGCATGTGCGGCGTTCCACGGCTGCGTCCAGGGCTTCACGCCTTGTTCCAGCGCTTCGATGATCTGATTGGTGATGCGGCTGTAAACGTCCTGCCGCGGGGCCTTATCGTGACGGTTTGTGTCGTTCTTGCTTGTCATGTCTGTCTCCTTTGCGTTCGCGGTTTGCTCAACGACGCGAAAGGAGACGGCCGGGGGCGAGAGCCGCCCGGTCACATGCCCAACACGGATTTTTGGAGCGGGCCGGGCATTGACGGGGCGGCGCCCCCGGCCAGGCTGAGCGTCATGAATTGAGAAAACCGCCGCAAGGCAGACAAACGGCGGCGAAGACACGTGGCGCAAAGCGAATGCGGCACCGCTTAAGTGACCAGCTTGTGGCCAGGAATTCCGGCGCGGCGGCGCGTATCAAAGCGCCATACCGAGCACGGAGGATTTTAGCCATGAACATCCATGTGAAAGCATTGACGCGCTACGCCGCATTGAACGGCACGCTCGATGAGCTGTCGCACGAGCAACGCATGCAGGCGATCGCAGACCGCAAAGAATTCGGGACGGTTTATGTAGCGAAGAAAGGATGCGGTTATGAAAGAGCCGCGCTGGCGCTGCGCTTCATGCACGAGGTCTGCAATATTCCGCTGGCGCAGGCATGCGCATTCTTTATCCGGATGATCGGCGAAAGCGGTGCCTTCCGGCTCAAGCAGCTCGTTCCCGCCTCCTGGATCGCCTCGCAGTTCCTGGAAGAGGCCGGCAACATTCTCGTCGCGGAAGCCACGGCCGCTCTCTACTGCGCCGCGGCGCAAGGCACGCCGTGGGGTCGCTACTGGCAGACGGTGCTCGAAACCGTGCGCTGCGGCCAGCGCGTCGATTAGGGGCAATGGGTCCCCTGTGAACAGCCAGTAACTCCTGGTCGTCCCGCGCGCGGGATCGTCACCCGCACGGGCCGAAACCCCGCATCCCGCACTTGTGCGGGATCTGCGGGGGGTTCGGTGAAGCTGCGAAGCAGGTGAATAGAGCCCGGTGACGCGAAGCGGCACGCGCCCAAAAAACACCGCGATTCTGAAGAAAATCTCGCAAAGCCAGCCCTGCAGGCTGGTGGACCGGATTCATCAAACTACATAAGCGCGAGTCATCCTCCCCGGGCGGGCCTTGTCACATGGGCTGCAACGCGTGGAATCACGACATCGATTGCCCCTGCGCTTTCCGCGGGGGTAACGGGTATGGCGGCGGGGGCGGCGGCAGACGGTTTTCTGCGACTGCCGTCGATCCGGGACCACCCAGCTGGTCGCGCAGCCGCAGCGGCGGGACCGTTGCGAGCTACGTGAACACCAACGCGTACTGCCCCGTGTGCGGAGAGAAGGTCATTTTCTACCGCTCACCCTATGACGGGCGCGTGTTTTTCGATCCGCCGCTCGGCCCGCCGTGGCCCAAGCACCCCTGCACCGACAGTCGGCAATGGGGCACGGACAGGCCCCGGCCTGTGGCCGATAACGTAGTGCCGCTGCGGAGGCCTGAAGTTGCCGCCGCGCGCCCCGAGCACACAGAGGCCCTGCCGCAGGCGCTCGGCTGGGAGCCGCTCGCCTCGGCGAAGGTCTACGGCAATGACGGCGCGATGCTGCTGACCGGCGATGTGCAGGGAACATTCACGGAGCTATCGATTCTCGGCGGCGGGGTCTTCGACCGCGACGGCCCGATCTGGACCCGTCCGCGCCGGGACGCGCCGGGCTTATTCGAGCTCGCTGTGCTGTGGTCGGACCCGTGGGGGACGCACCCGCGCGAACTTCTCGCCTTCGACAAGAAGCTGCTGCCGCTCGGCACCGATCTGCTCGCGCGCCTGGCCAACGATGATGCGGCGGCGCTCGCCGAAGCCGGCCGGTTCATGCTGTACGACGCCGGAAACCTTGCCGCGGCAATTGTCTATCTTGAGCGCGCGCGCGCGGCAGGTGCACCAGACGTTGTCATCGACCTCGCCGTTGCCGTGATCTTTGCAGGCCGCGGCGCCAACCGAAGCCGTGAGGCCCATTCGGCTTGAGCATCAACACCGCAGCGCTCAAAACGCCACCAGACATCAATTATTGTGATAAGCCTCGTTCACCGGCTCGGATGCCACAAGACAGGCATTCAGTATCGTAAGCGAATGGCGCAACAGATCGGCGCTTCTCTGCGGTGCAAACCAGTGGCCATTAAACTTTCCGCCGTGAAAGAGATTGTTCCTGACCCGGCGCACATAGATAAGGACACGGTCGGACTGAAGATCGGTTTGAGGAACGGAAGCGTCCCATGTCAGCAAGCCCTCTTCGACCATCTGCTTGTTCGGCGGATGCTCAAGGATGTACGCGATCGCCTCTCTGAAGGCTTCGTCCTGCGGATTATCAAAGAGCGAGGCAGTAGATACTGCAAATTCACGCCAGTTGGCTTCCGCCGCGCCATCCCCCTTGTGAAAGCCGGCGGCTTTCAGCGCGTATTCAAACCGCGCGAAGGTCCTGAACAATTCCGCAGCCAGCCTGTTGAGTTCGGTCTCCATCGGCTATCCGCTAAATGTATCTCGTGTAATCGGTGCTGATCGCTTGGCCTTCTTCCACATATTTTAGGACTTCTCCGACCTTGCGCGCTGCCCGGATCGGAATGGGGAGCCGCTGGTTCATCTGCGTTGAATTCCAGTTGATCTTGGTCAGCGAAAAGACCTCTTCGGCAATCTGAGAAATTGTGCTGTCGCAGCTTTCATGGGGACAGAGCAGCAAAGGCCGGGGATCATACTGCCCCGGATAGGTGCCGTAATAAGGAATGCTGCCGTTCGTGTAGAGCAGGCCCTTGCCTGCCAGATTGACGAAAGTGCCGCGAAGGACCGGGTAATTTCCGTCACGGAGTATCTTCACCGCGTAAGATTCCTGGACCCAGACCAAGTCCCGGAGTTCGGTGCCGGCCTCGTCAAGCGCCTTCAGAACGCCCTCCGCTTCATCGTCCCTGAAGCGAGAGGTCTTCAGTACAATCACTCGTGCGGGAAAATGCTTATGGTGGCTCTTGTAGGCTGAAAGGACCTGTGAGATCAGCTCATAGGCATCGTCAAACGTCATGTAGGGATGCCGGTTACGGCTTTCGGTCTGCGCGCGCTTGCCTTTCAGGATAAAACCGCGGCCGCGCTCATCGAACATCTGCGCCGCGCTGGTGAAAAGCTGCTGGCCGCCGGCTTCGCGATAAAAGCTTATGCCGACATAGCAGGCTGCGTATTCACCCTCGCGCGGCATCCGGCGCCAGGGAATACGACCACTGCCCTTATAGTAAAGAGTCGTCATCAGATTCCAGGTTCGATCAGCCTGATCCTGTATGTCACGGTCGCGGCTCTCCTTGATCTTCCGGGGGATGGAGGCCTTCTCATCGATGACATCCTCCCAGACGATCTGGACGGGAAAGCTCAGGCCCATCGTGCGGGCTTTGAGCATGCCCCGGAAATTCGGGGCGTCAGAGCCGCCGCTGTCTTCTTTCTCGATTGTGCTTTTTGAATCGACCTTTGCGTTCCAGACGCGTTCGATCAATGCAACGGGGAGCGCGACGATCGCCACGTCCGGCCTGTGGCTGCTTTCATCGAGAGTCTCCAGTTCCAAGGCGATCTCCTCGACAGCCATCTCAACCGCTTTGCGATGGTCGGGCTCCTTCCTGATCTTCTCAATTTTGGTTTGGGACACGGCGGCCGTCGCACCATCCTCTATCTCAAACCGGCACCGGAAGGGGTTCTGGTTGCCTAGTCCCGGAAAATCCGGGTGCATATTCGGATGCTTTTCGGTCTTGCCCTGGAAACCCGTCGCTGCATCTGCCAAGAATTTTTGTGTATCCTCGACAGTTTTGGCGCTGCCGACGACGGCAATCCGGATGACCTCTCCTAAAGGTGGCTGTAGCGGCCCGGCTTCGACAAGCCCCAATCGCGGGTCCGGATGGTGATGTTTGTCACCAAACTCCAGTTCCGGTTCTTCGAATATCTTGGTTTGAAAATCCATCACACCGCGAGCCTTTGCTGGTCATCAGGCTCTTCGACCTTCTTTTTCGGCGCGCTCCATACATCTTCGGGCACGCGCGTTTCCAGCGCGACCTGCGGCGGCTCGCCGAAGCGAAGGTACAGTTCAGCCCCGGCTTGCTGTCCGAAGAGGTCGCCTGCGGCGCGGTCACTCTGGGTAAGGAAGCGATGCCACATTATCACCTGCCCGCGAAGGGAGGCGCTATTGTCCATCCGTTTCTTTCCGGCAAGCAGCGCCTGCGGATAGGAATGCGGGGTAAACCCGTCTGTGGTGAAGTAATAAGTAGGCGTAATCACCAGGAACCACTGATCATCGAGCAGTTCGAACCGGGGAACGAACGCGTGATGACGCACAAATGCAACGCGTCCTTGTTCCTTCTCGCTGGTGATGACATTGACGACATCGGCGCGCGTCTTCTTCTTCGAGGATTCGTAGTGGTAAGTGCGGGTCCGGTTGGGCTGGAGCGCCCTGAAATAGAAAAGCTTGTTATCTTTGTGCCAGCCCAGGTCGTCCCAAACCTGATGCTTCAACGTATTCTTCAGCAGGTACGAGAAGTTGTTTTGTTCATCGAGGTCTTCGTGGAAGGCCAGAAAGCCAGTCTCGATGGCTTCGACCTGATCAAGATCGACGATGTCACGGCACGGCGATGTGCGTGGATCATGAAACGACCAGAATGAACCGCCGCGTATAACCCAATCGAAGCGTGCAGGCTCATCGCTATCAAGCAGGATCGCCGCAGCCTTCTCGGGAGTATGGGGCGTTGAGGCTACAAAAATTTCCGGAGGCAGGATGACGGGAAGAATATTAACCAGCGCTTCTTCGCCCCCGCCGAGCGGCGGGACATAATAACCGAACCCGGCTTTGGGAACCGTAAGGTCCGCAAGACGGTCGACCGCGTTCCGGTCAAGGACATCGCGCTCTTTATTGAACCGGAGCCGGCGCTCACCCTCTGTGAAGCCGCCGGGCACTTCCTGCCAGTAAAATGAGCCATCGGATTTGCGATAGAGAACGATGATCACCGGCAGGTTCGATCCGCGCCAATAGTCCAGGTCCTTGCTTCTCAGCAGATATGTGAACCCCTGATCATCCTCCGATGTATATGCGCTCGATTCTGTCGCCTTCACCTGGACGGCGATCATGCGCGCGAGTGGGCGGCCATTGTCCATCACCTCGGCAATGCCGTCGATGCCGGCTTCAAGGCGCGACCGGCCGTCGAACTGAAAGCCGATATTGAGAAACCGCAGGCGGGCCGCCGCCTCGCCGATTTCCCCGAGCATCTGACTGGACGTTAGAATCTTAGACATAGGCCACTATAGAACAATCCGGGAACAAATTGTATGGCGTTATGCTGGTTTTGTATGGGGTTGTGGACAAGTTGCGGTTGTAACCCTTGAGTAGGCTCTGCGGGTGGTTCGCTGAGGCTGCGAAGCAGCAGGTGAATAGCCGGAGAGGAGCTCACGCACGGTGCAATGCGCAGCGTTGATACGCGGTTGCGCGGAGCCACCCTGCCCTTTGCGGCTCACGCCCCTACGTCCAGATGATCAGGCCGAATCCTTTTCATCTGACGCATCACGCCACCACCATCCCGGCAGCAACAGCGGCGGATTCAAATCTCGCCTTCTGTAATCACGATTTCTTCCTCATTCGTCTCCTGATCCGCGCACCGCGCGGCCTTCTTATTCCGGTCCTTCGCACATTCGGCGCTGCAAGGCCGCAAGCATGTGTCCACAGCGCTCCTCCTCTGACGTTTCGGCCGCAAGCGGTGCAGCCCCGCGCCGAACGCGCAAATCCGTCCTCCATCAAGGCCGCGGCAGTCGCGGCCGGAACCGAAGGAGGAAAAAATGAGAGTGCTTTCACAAACCGAACTGTACCGCCTGTCCCGCGCCGAGCTGATGGCGCTGCTGCGCAGAATTTCAGCCGAACTAGCTTACTTATCCGAAGGCTCGATCGAGCTGCGCAACGCGCACACCAACCTACTGAACATCCGCAGAGCGCTGGCCCGGCCAACTCCGGGACCGCGACCATGGTGAGCGCTACGAGCCCAATTCTACCGCTAAAGGTCTAGCTGGTGAGCCGGCCCAACCGCACTATTGAGGCTAGAGTGCTGGCGACGGCGCTGGTGGAGTGTAGTGATCTATAACCGCAACAATCCGCTCAAGAAGTGGAGCAAAGCCTGAAAAGTCAATTTTGGCTGCGTTTGGCCGCACTACTTTTTCGGCAAATACGTGCTTCCCGTATTCTCCGTCTGCTCCATGCTCTTTGCTCGGATTGAATTTCTTTCCGTCGATTTCGGTTTTAAGTAGGCCCTGATCGAAGAAATCCTCAATTCGAGATACGCCGCTCGCCCCCATTTCGGGCGTTTTGATGAGATACAGATTATCCGTCACATGATAAAACGAATCAGATGTTTTCAGGTCGATGGAAATATCAAAGTTGTCCTTGAGCGTTTTGAATATGCTTTTGATTCCATCGTCATTGTCAATCAACACGACAATGGGGTGTTTCAACGGACGATGCCCGAAGCCTTGGATGTCGTGCTTATATCGCCCTTTGATGAAGAAGTATTTCAGGTCTTGGGCCCCTCCTCCCAAATCGAGAATGTCGTGGGCTCGATTGTTGTAATTAAAGAAGGTAATAGCGCTCGCAAACTTTCCGCCAGCCACAGACCCAAGCTTTGGATGAAAAGCCGTTAGCTTTTTGATGGCATATTTCAAATAAATATTATCTGTCTTGCCCTCACAAACAATCAACGGGCGCTCAAGTCTGACAAAATAGCGGTACCTCAAAAAACGGGCATACAGCTTACGAGCCGCTGTCGCCTGTTTTCGCTTAATCAATCTCTCCCGATCATCGATGGTGTCCTTTACATGGTGGATGTGGCTCATAATTCCTTCCAGAACATCCAAAGAAGATAGTTTGTCCGGGGTCTCATCTTCTGCCGCATCAGCCGCGATGGAAGGCCGATGATAAGAGCCGGTTTTAAACACTGAATGGCACATGGCGCGTGCCCAGCGATAATATTCGGGTCTTATGTTGACTTTGGCATTGACCGTGAGCCCGGTGACAAGCTGGCGGCTCATCCGGAACTGCATCCGAGTCTTTTCCGGATTGACTTCAAATCCTGCGTTTTTGATGACATCTAGGAGCTCTCCACCGAGCGCCCAATCCGGGCCACCAGACGCCACGGGAGCGGCGACCGCCGAAGGAAACGTTAGCTGACTGGTGGAGAACGTCAGATCGTCCGCGTAGCGCGAATATGTGAGCCTATGTTTTTTGGCAAGCTGCGCCAACCGCACATCGAGAAGATGCGCAATCATGTCCGCAATTATGGGTGAGCAAGGACTTCCCTGCGGGAGAATGTTCTCGTGGCAGGCAATCTGCGCAATAATTGTTGCGACCTTTTCATGCAGTTTGAAGCCATTATTATGAATGAAAAAGCCTCTGACACGGCCAAAATTGAAGGTCGGGAAAAAGTCTTTCAGGTCAAGATTCAATACATAGCGGCGCCTTTTGTGGCGGCGCGCGTTGGTAATGATCGAGTGGTCCCGGCGAAAGCCATGCGACAACGATCGCCGGCCGCTTTCGGCATCGATTTCGTGCCGGCAGGCATAAAGAACGTTCGCCAGGTGGCGTTGAAGCACCTTCAAATGATCGACAGGCGCGGAGATTTCTCTTTCACCGCCTCCACGCTTTGGGATTTTGAACTTCGTATACTTCCTGCTTGAGGGCAATTTATAGAGGACATAGGCAAGTGCGCTCGGCTTGTATCCTAACATTCCTGCGACGTCATCAAGTGATGTCGCGGCTTTCAAATTCTTAAGAACCGACAATTCAAGCCTCTATTAAAGTAAAACGGCTTACGGGCACTCCTATGCGTCACGTGTGAAACATTCGTCACATCATTCAGCAAGCAGTAAAGCGTGTAGGGAGCAACACCCCCTAACATTGTTTCATATATCGCGAAGCGCGATAACAAATCTGCCCGTAAGCCTGATCTTTTTTACCCAACAAAGTCGATACATGCAAGCTATGATTGCATCATGGTGGCGCTACTAAGGCCCCGGCCCTAACGGGACCGCGCACCACTTTCTTCGGCGCTTGTCAGATGGAATACCATGTCGCTGACAAAGCGCTTAAATGAGTCATTTTCGACAAACTGCTTGTAGACCTGCGCGTCTTCTTTCAACAGAGATTGCATCACCTTGCTTAGCGCCTGATCGTGGGCCATTCGTGCCGTATGCGGAGTATTAGCCCTCGCATTCTGGTAGGCGCTGTCAGCCGCAACTCTGGGGGCTATATCGTTGCGAATTCGATTCACCACGCGATCTGCGTCAGTAAACAGGGTGCCAAAGGACTCATTGAAGCTTTTGATTATATTGCTCAGACGATCGAGCTCTGGCTCTGACTTTCGGCTACTTGTCTCGGTCGGTACCGGCTCTATTTCCGCATTTGTGTCCGCGAGCGCAATCTTCATAGCCTCCTTCTTTTCGACGCGATAACTGTCCATGTCTATCGCTTCGAGAATACCTTTGGACAAATCTTCTTCTTTCGGAGCAGGAAGCTTGGGCGTGAGAAGATTCAACAAAATCGAGAGCTTTTCCCACTCGGCGTTGCTGTACGGGATTATTGACGAAAGAAAGCTATAGGTACGAACAAATGTCTTGGCCTTCGCCTTAAAATCGATTTGCGCATCCTCGTCTAGATTATGCACGTACACGGCTACACACGCATCTAGGATTGGATCGAGCTTGTCGCGGTCGGCGCCGCCAAGGAATAATTCGACCAATTTCTGCACTTGCTCCGGCGAATATACCTGTGCATTGTCCAGCGCAGTTTTGAGATCGTGCAGCTTGTTCGGATCGGTCTCTGCGGTAAGCAACGTTGTGCGGTAATAGTCCTGGAAGGCAAAGGTAATCGCCTCGCTGTTATTCTGGAAGTCGAGCACAAAACAATCATATTTTTGCGGGCGCGCCCGGTTTAACCGCGAGAGCGTCTGAACTGCCCTTATGCCTGAAAGCGGCTTGTCTACGTACATCGTATGCAAGAGTGGCTCGTCGTAACCCGTCTGGAATTTGTCTGCGCAGATCAAGAAACGATACGGATCATTCTGAATTTTGTCCGCGATATCACCGCTTGGAAAGCCATTAAGTGAGGACTCACTGACTTTGACGCCGCGATACTCGTGCTCGCCGGAGAACGCCACGATCGCTTGATAAGGGCTCTTGCGCTCAACAAGATAGGCCTTGAAGGCGTGGAAGTACTGGATTGCGCGCTCAATCCCGCTGCACACGACCATAGCCCGCGCCTGTCCGCCTATCTTTCCAGCCGCGATAACCTGCTCATGGAAGTGATCGACCATGATTTCGGCCTTAAGGCGGATCGCGTGGTCATGGCTCTCAACATAGCGCCGCAATTTCTTCTGCGCCTTTTTGACATCGAATTGCGGGTCATCCTCGATTTTCTTGACCAGCTTGTAATAGCTATCGACAGGCGTATATGATTTGAGCACATCGAGGATGAAGCGCTCTTCGATAGCCTGCTTCATAGTGTAGCTATCAAAAGGCCGGTGTTTTACTTTGCCTTCTGCGTCCGGCGGCAAAGCCTCGCCGAACATTTCCAGAGTTTTGTTCTTGGGAGTCGCGGTGAACGCAAAATAGCTGGCGTTGGTAAGCATCTTGCGTGCCGCCATGCGCTTTTCCAGCGCTTCGTTCACTGTGTCTTCGGGGTCGGCTCCGCCGTCATCGTCTGACGCTCCGAGGGCTTGGCTCATCGCTGCCGAGGTCTTGCCTCCCTGACTCGAATGCGCCTCGTCGATAACGATGGCGAACGTCTTTCCGGCCTCTGTCGCGATTTCGTCGAGAATGAAGGGGAATTTCTGGACAGTTGAAACGATGATCTTCTTGCCCTCTTCAATGAACTTGCGAAGGTCGCCGGACCGCTCGGCATGGCCCACGGTCGCACCAACCTGCATGAACTGCTTTATTGTCTTTTGAATCTGGTCATCAAGGATGCGCCGATCCGTGACAACAATTACCGAGTCAAAGACCTCTTTGTCGTCGTGTTTCACGCCGATTAGCTGATGTGAAAGCCATGCAATAGAATTCGACTTCCCGCTGCCTGCCGAGTGCTGGATCAGGTAACGTTTCCCCGCGCCGGTCGCCGCCACATTGGCAAGCGCCTTACGCACCACGCGAAGCTGGTGGTAGCGCGGCCATACCTGCATGCGCTTCTTTCGGCCGGTGCGCCTGTCCTTCTCTTCAACGATCTGCGCATAGTTTTCGAGGATATTGGTCAGCCCAACCGGAGTCAGGACCTCTTTCCAAAGATAGTCGGTCTTAAGGCCGTGCTCGTTCGGCGGATTGCCAGCGCCGTCATTATAACCCTTATTAAAGGGCAGGAACCACGACGCTTTGCCGCGAAGCTCGGTACACATCTGCACTTCGCTGTCATCGACGGCGAAGTGCACCACACAACGGCCAAATTCAAATAGGCGCTCACGGGGATCGCGGTCGCGCTTGTATTGTTCTACAGCGTCCTCGACAGTCTGTTTGGTGAGGCTGTTTTTCAGCTCGAACGTAGCGATTGGCAGGCCGTTTATGAACAGGCAAAGGTCAAGCGCCCTGCGGGTTTCATCGACACTGTAAGCAAGCTGCCGGGTAATAGAGAATCGGTTCTGCGCGTGCAGCGCCGCCGCTTTGACATTGCCTTCAGACGGCGTGCCATAGAAAAGATCAAAATGCACCGGGACGTGATCAACGCCCTTTCGCAATACGTCTATAACGCCACGCTTGCTACCGAGCTCCGATGACAGACGAGCGAGAAACTTGAGGCGATTAATGTCTTTGGGATCGTCAGGATCAGCAATTGCCAGCTTCTTGAAGGCTTCGGGCTGCGTAGCGCGCAGGAACGCAAAAAGCTGCGGCACATCGATCGCGTGGGCACGGTCATAGCCCTTGGCACTGCCGGCGATATATCCAGAGCCGCCGAAAGGCGGAACTTTCGCCGCCGCAACGTCCGGCATGACAGCGAGCCCGTCCTCACCCGTTATGTAGCGCATGATGAGGGTTTCAAGGCCTTTTTCGCTGACATCGGTGGTCACGCCACGACCTCCTCGTCATTGGAGTCTGCCTCGTCGGTCAATTCGGCATCATCAGTTTCGGTGATGACGTCGACAGCGGCTGCTTCAGGCAGGCGGGCCGCCGCTTCGCGCACATCGAGCTTTCCCGTTACTACATCGGCCACGAGTCTCGTGCGGTATTCAAGTAAGAGCTCAATCTCTCGTTCGAGGCGGGAGATTGCCGTGTTCAGGTCGGCAGTCTCTGCTTGGATCGCTTGGCCAATCCGCTGCTGCTCTTCTGGCGGTGGTTGGACAAGGGGAAGTCTAAGGAATTCTTCCGGATACAGGCGCAGACGCGATGAATGGAGCCCCGTCGAACGGCAGATAATGTTTGAGATATAAGGCCTGCTCCGCAAAAGGCCGTCCATGTAGATGCCAACGATACCGTTGGGTCTATGCGGCCTGTAAACAGCGTAAGAAGAGCTGATGATTCCCGCATAAGTAGACACTCCCAGCGCGCCCATCCATGCCCACATTGTATTTACTACCAGGTCACCCGGTCGGCAGAGCTTGTGACCTACGTAAGAGGCGGCTTTGAACATCGTTATGTTTTTTTGGCTACGCGGAGTCACCCCAGTAATGTGGGAAACGGATAGTAATTCTTCAGTGCCGTCAGACGAGCGCTCATCGACTTCACGATAGAGGTACTTTGCGCGCATCACGTTCCAATGCTTCGGAATGTCGCCGAACCAGGGAACGCCGGATGGTTTAAGAGCGACATTAGGTTCGAGACCACGGGTGACGGCGCGGTGGATGATAGCCCGCTTCTGCTCGTTGAGCAGCCTGATCACCTTTCGCTTCGCACGGATCGCTCCCTCCAGCCGTCCGTTTGCCCAGTCGAGAAAGCGTCCGATCGAAGCTTGCTCTTCGGCCGGAGGCAAAGGCATGTAGACGCGACTTAGCCGCGCGTAGTCAATGTTCTGACCTTCGCGGATGCCCGTGACAAAAAGCGTTAAACTGCTAATGAAGTCGGGCGACTTGAAGAACCGTGAATAATAGCTCTGATTTGCCTCGCTTCTTGGTGCGAGAATCGTATAGGCGGGGCTAATAATGCCGCGGCAATGCGCGATCTCGATGCCACCTTGGAATGAACGCAAGCTAATTACAAAGTCACCGATCTCGACAAGCTTGAGGAGGTGGAGGTCCTTACTCGCAGTCACAGTTCGTGGGCCGTAGTCTTCTTTACGCACAACTCCCTTGGTTTGTGTTGCTGCAAGTAATGGTTCATCGGGAAAGCCCTTCTGCACGCGTTCCTTGAATAGGGACTTCATGCGACGTTGTCCCCAATGTCCTGGGACTTTCCCCAGCCACGGCAACCCTGACTCTTTGTATTGAGGATATGGCTTGAGGCCGGCGATCATTCCGCTGCCACCTTCAACAAATCGTCGAGCAGCCCTTCTGCCTCTTTTTCGATTGCAACAATGTCCGCGCGAATTTCATCTAGCGTCCGCAGCGCTTGCGGCTTATAAAATTGGCGGGTAAAGCTGATTTCGTAACCAATTTTAGTTGCTGCTTCCTTGATCCATGCATCAGGGGTGTACGGCAGAACCTCCCGCCGTATGAATGCCTCGATACCGCCCTCTTCGAGCAAAGGCACCTGTTCAGTGTCGCGCAGCTCGGAGTCTGGTTCATATTCAACGATGGCCGGTTTTCCTTCCACTGTAGCTTCGCACAAACCGTGCAGTGGGTCGGCTTTAGCCTTGCCGGGCTTGTGGACCTTGGCGATGACGGGCGGTGCGGTTTCAACCCGCCAGCTTACGGCATTGAGAATTTGCTTACGGTCGGATGCAGAAAGCTTGATGCCGACCCCGAGGAGCGCGGCGTCAACGCGGTCGCGGAAAGTATTGTGGTCTTCAAAGAGCTTATCACCGAGCGCTGAGCGCAGCGTCATGGCGGTTTCGAGGAGTCGCGCGTCCCGTTCCCAGGTCTTGGGGTCCAGAAGCTTCTTTTTCTTCTTTTCAGATAGGCCCTTCTTGGCGCCTCCGCCGTTTTCGTCATCGTCACCGTTTTCATCCTCGTCTGCGCCCCAATCAGCAAGACGCTTGTCAAGCACGGCGGAAACGTTAGAGAAATTGGTGAAGAGATCATCTCCAAACTCATCATAGAGCGCCGAACGAATATCTTCATCGCCCGATGCGAAGCGCAATGTCTCGATGGCCTTAAGCGAAAGCTGGCTGTGCAGGCGCAATGGGCGTTCAACCGTGACTTTCCAATAGCCAAAGGCGGCATTCGGAAAGATTTTCGACTCGGGCGCGTCTTTGAACTCTAAAAATGTGCGACTGATGCGCTCGACATCTGCCGGCGACAATTGACAGTTCTTCTTGCCAAGGTTCTTCCGTAGAGGCTCGAACCATTGTGTCGCATCGATGAGTTGTATTTTTCCCTCGCGGTGTGCCGGCTTCTTGTTTGTGACAACCCAGACGTACGTGGCGATACCGGTGTGAACCGCCCCGGGTTTACCGGAGGCCCCAACTCCTGAGAGGATGGGGCTATGACAAGCAAGACGACAAACAAGTTTTCACCCGAGGTTCGCTCCCGCGCTGTGCGGCTGGTGCTCGATCAT
>Ga0182748_1000160_pt1 | contig 78482 bp, 77 predicted proteins | sample eDN3rd37CKraftOP_FD_128877 | JGI IMG/M metagenome (GOLD analysis project Ga0182748, IMG submission 128877) | Enriched Organic Plus compost microbial communities from Emeryville, California, USA - eDNA 3rd pass 37_C Kraft OP (version 2) (version 2) ... | reverse complement strand
TATGACTAGATCGCCCCCTTCCGGGATATGCGGAGCGGTGGCCGAGTGGTCGAAGGCGCTCGCCTGGAAAGTGAGTATACGGCAAAACCGTATCGAGGGTTCGAATCCCTCCCGCTCCGCCACTCCACCGAATTTCAGCGAACCAGCGCGGCCTCCCACGGAGGCAAATAACCATACAAATCAGCCATTTACAAGCTAATACACGGCCGCGGACTGTCGCTGTCGTTCGCCGCAGACCGCTGATATTTTTATGACCATTTTTATGACTGGACAGGCTGAGTAGGCCGTAGCAGACTCCGTTTCGGAGGCAGTCAGATGCACGTGCGCGGTCGACTCCATGTCCGGCAGCTCCCCACGCTGACCAGTCCAGGCGTCTACGCAGATGGCGGCGGACTCTACCTGCGGGTGCGTCCGAGCGGCACGCGCGCTTGGATTTATGTCTGCATGATCAAAGGCAGACGCCGCGAGATGGGCCTCGGGTCGATCCTGGACGTTTCGCTGGCAAAGGCGCGCGAGAAGGCCGCCGAAGCACGCGCGGCCTTCCTCGAAGGCCGCGATCCGATCGCCGAACGGGCCGCCGCGGCTGCGCCGGCCATCGCCCCCATCACCTTCGGCGCCTTCTCGGATGCCTTGATCGACGACATTGAAGGAGGCTTCCGCAACGAGAAGCACCGCAAGCAATGGCGATCGACGCTTAAGACGCACGCGGCCGCGCTGCTGGAAAAATCGATAAGCGAGATCAGCACCGAAGACGTGGTCGAGGTCCTGAAGCCGATCTGGCTCGACAAGCCGGAGACCGCCTCGCGCGTTCGCGGCCGCATCGAGCGCGTGCTGGACGCCGCCAAGGCCAAGGGACATCGCTCGGGCGAGAATCCCGCTCGCTGGCGGGGACATCTCGATCTGCTGCTTCCCCGCCGGGCGAAGGCATCCAAGAACCACCATGCAGCGCTACCCTTCACCGCAATCGCTGATTTCATGCGCGATCTGAAAGCACGCCCGGCGCTTGCGGCACGCGCGCTCGAATTCACGATCCTGACCGCTGCCCGCTCCGGGGAGACGCTCGGCATGACCTGGGGTGAAGTCGATCTGGACCAAAGCCTGTGGACGGTGCCCGCCGAGCGGATGAAAGCGGGTGCCGAGCACCAGGTGCCCCTCAGCAGCCATGCGGTGGACATTCTCAAGGCTATCCGGCCGAAGAGGGCGCGAGCCAGCGACCTCGTGTTTCAGAGCAATGGCGGCGCGAAGCTTTCCAACATGGCGATGGCCATGTTGCTCCGGCGCATGGGCCAGGATGAAGTCACCGTGCACGGCTTCCGCTCCACCTTTCGAGACTGGGCGGGCGAGACCACGAGCTTCCCTCGGGAGAATGTCGAGATGGCGCTCGCCCATACAATCGAGTCCAAGGCCGAGCGCGCCTATCGCCGGGGACGCGCGCTGGAGAAGCGGCGCGAGCTGATGGATGCATGGGCGCGCTTCTGCCTGCCCTCGCAAGACATGGCCGAGGCCGCTTAGTCCGGGCGGCGGTTGCGACTGCGCAGGCGCTCAACCAGGTCGTCGATGCTTTGCTGCATGATCAGCGTGCGTCGCCCGATGCGGATCGTTTCAAGCTCGCCGTCGGCGATCAGCTCGTAGAGCTTGGTCTTCCCGATATCGAGCATGCGCATGGCGCGGTCGATCCTGACGCACACCGCCTCCGATGGGGGAGCCATATCAGCAGCGCCTGCTATTTCGGCTGATCCGCGGCTCATCGTGCCGCCCCGGGCCGCGCCTTCGCGAAGGCACGGTCGCTGTCGAGAAACGACCGCAGCATGTACGGGATCAGGTCGGCGACGGCCTCGGCTTGCCCATAGGTCTCCCGGTACACCTCCGCGTACTCGGCCAGCGCCTGGTTGAGATCGGGGGTAATGCTGATCGTCAGCTTGATCGGCGTGCGGTCGGGCAGCTTTTGGAGCTTCAGGTCGGGCATTGATCACCTATTCGACTGGAGGTGCGAGGACGAGGTCGCGATGCACGACGAGCCTCACCGGGGTGCCCGGACGGATGGTGATCGTCGGCTGGATCTGAAGATTGCGGGATGTGAGCTGGTCGCCCGCGCGCGACACATTCTGCTGCGTCGATTCCCGGATCGCCTGCACGAGGTCGCTTTCGCCGGTGAAGGTGAGGCTTGAGCCGACGCCGAGGAGCGTCGAGATCGCCACCCCCTTGAGGATCGTCCAGGTGTGGAAGTCGACCTTGTCGGCGAGCCCGGCGTAGCCGGCCGGGTCGGTCGCCGGCACGTTCTCGATGCGCAGCGAGCGACCGTCCGGGAAGATGATGCGCTGCCATACGACGAGCGCCCGCTTCTGGCCGAACGCCACGACGCTGTCATAGGTGCCGATGAGGCGCGCGCCCTGCGGGATGAGCAGGAGGCGTCCTGTCGCGCTGTCGAACACCCGCTCGGTAACCTGGGCGGTCACCAACCCGGGGAGATCGGACCTCAGCCCAGTGATCAGGCTGGCGGCGATGACGCTGCCCGCCGAAAGCAGGTAGGGGGAAGCGGCCGGCCGGATCCCATGCGGGTTGATGTCGCCCTCGCGATCACGCGTCGACACGAAGACCGCCTTGCGCTGCTGGGCGTTGGGATCGCGGTCGGGGTCCAGTGCGAGCTTGGGCGCATCACCGGCTGGTTCTTCGCCCGGCGCTGCGGGCGTCGAGGCCGCAGCTTGCCCCGAGGGGCCGCTTGTCTGCACGAGCAGAGCCGATTCGCGTGCCGCCTTGCGTTCGGCCGCGGCTTGCTCGCGCGCTGCTTGCGCCGCCTGCTCGGGTGTGGGGCCCTGCGGCGGCGCGGTTTCCGTCGCCATCGCCTGCTGATGATTGAGGATCGGCCGGCCGAGGTCGCCGGGCAGCGGCGGGCCTAGCTTCGGAGCATCGCCGTAGCTGGCGGGAAGCGCGCTCAACGTGTCGCTCGGCGCCTTGGCCGGCTCGGTGGAATCGCTCTGCTCGCCGGCGAGGTGGAAGCTCCGCGGCTTGAGCGCGAACCATGCGGTGGCGACGAGCACCACGATGGCGATGGTCGTCAGGGCGACGATCAGGCCGCGCTTGAAGCGGATCGCGGGCGCCGGGCGCGCGCGAAGCACGAGCGTCTCGGGGTCGACTTTGGGCGGGACGCCGGGCTCGGCGGACATGGCGGCGTCGGTCATCACGACCTCCTCCCGCTCGTGCCCACGCGGCTGATCCGCACAACCTGCTGACGCTTGGTGCCGAGGCGCAGCTCCGCGGCTTCGAACAGGCGGTCGACCACATAGTAGCGGCCGCGCAGCCGGTAATTGACGAGTTGCGCCTCGCCCTTGCGATCGACGAGGAAAAGAGGCGGCGCCTCCCCGACCTCGAGCGAGGGCGGAAATTCGATGAAGGTCTGCCGCCCGTCGTCGAAAGCCCGCAAGGGGCGCCAGTTCGGACGATCGCCCGAAATCTCGTAAGCGAAATTGAGCCTTTCGATTTCGAGACCGGCGGCGACCGGCGCAGCCGCCTCGGCCGCCTGCTGCGCGCGCTGGATCGCCAGCAACGCGTCCTGCGGGTAGCTCCACGACAGCGCCGCCATGGCAGGTCCCGCGGTGCTGGTGAGGGCAACGTGGTAGGTCCGGCGGTCGGTCGTGATCACCAGATTCGTAGCGAGTCCGGCCGAGAACGGCTTCACCAGCACATGGACGCGCCGTTCCGCTTCGCTGCCGCTGCTCGTGTCGCCGATCACCCAGCGCACGGTATCGCCGCTCGCCACCGCGATCAGCGTTTCGCCGGGCTGGAGTGCGATGTCGGTGACCCGCTCAGGCGCGGTGTAGACCCGATAGATGGCGCCCTCGGAAAAGGGGTAGATCGCGCTGGCGTTCATGAAATCAGGACGCCGGGGCTCCAGGGTGGCGTCGGCATTTGCGGCGCGGACCGCGGCGACGCTTCGTTCCGGCGCCGCCTGGGCAAATGCGCTGGGCGTGGCGATTGGGGCGGCTGCGGCTGCGGCAAACGCCGCGAGGACAAGCTGACGGTTCATTGCCGGTTCTCCATGGCGGTGGGGGATGGCGGCTCGACCGCGAGGTTCGGGTCGAGCGGGGAGCCGAGCGGCAGGCTCGGCTGTGAGCTCGGCGCAGGCGTTGGCGCCCGCTCGGGCGCGGGATCGAGCTCGCGGCTCCAGTCGATCGCGTCGACATAGATGCCGAGCGGATTGCGCCGGAGCGTCTCCGCCGAGTTGGGGGGCTTGCGGACGACGGTGAGGATACCGGTCCAGTTCGACGTGCCGGTCCGGACGCCCCGCTCGAACGCCGTCTCGGTCCACTTGACCTGAAACGAGCGGTCGGAGGCGCGCACCACGCTCGTCACCTGGACCGAGACGGTCCTTTCGCCCACGCCGCTGAACGGGTCGGCGGCTCGGGCATAGTCGCTGAGGACCTGCGCGCCGCGCCTGGTGACGAAGTCATAGGCCGACAGCCAGTCGCGCCGCATCAGGACGGGATCGAGCGACACCGAGCGGACATGCTCGATGAAGCGCGTGAGATGCCACGCAACCTGGGCGTCGCTCGGCTGATAGTCCCGCTCCGCCTCGCTGATCGCCCGGGCCTCGCCGAGCCGGTCGACGGCAACCACATAGGGCACCACCTTGCTCTGCAGCGATTGCCAGACGAGCGCCGCGGACATGCCGGTCGTGAGGAACAGGCCGCCGAACGCCATCAGCCGCCAGTTGCGGGCCTGTACCCGTGCCGAACCGATCCGCTCGTCCCAGAGTTGCCCGGCGCGCTGGTAGGGCGTCTCGGGCTCGGGCGTGCGCCCATAGCGTTGAACGCTTCGCTTGAAGCGCATGGCCTAATCCTCCTTTTCCTTGATGTCGGGGGTTGCCGAGGCGCCGCTGCGGTCGCCTTCCTTGATCGCCTGGAGCGCGACGTGGCGGTGGTGCCGCGCATCCTGCTGGCGCCGCATGGCCTGCGCCCAGGTCGGCGGCGCCATCTCGGCAGTTGCCGGCGCCGCTGACGCGCCGCCGCCTGCGAGCGCGGACCATGCCGCCGTGCGCCCGGACTCCGCTGCCGCCGTGAGTCCGAAGGCGGAGCTCGCGCGTTGCCGCGCCGCGCTGGCGGTTGCCTGGGCGACGCCCTTGAGGCCGGCGCCGACGCTCGAGGAGCCGGACGCTTCCTGGCCGAGCGTGTAGGCGGTGGACGCGGCCGATCCCATCGCGGTGCCGGCGCGGATGCCGCCGAGCGCGCCGCCGCCCGCGAGCCTCGCCGCGCCCATCGCCGCCCCGCCTCCCAACGCGACCACCCCGGCGGCGCCGAGCGTCGTGCCGAGGGCGGCGCCTGCGCCGAGCTGGGGCGCGCCGGCAACCAGGCCCGAGGCGATACCGGGGCCGAAGATGCCGAGGCCGAACAGCGCAAGCGCGCCGAGCGTCAGGCTCATCGCCTGGCCGAGATCGGGTTCCTGGCCCTGCAGCGAGGTCGTGAACTCGGCGAAGAAATTGGAGCCGATCCCGACGATCACGCCGAGCACCATCACCTTGATGCCGGAGGAGACCACGTTGCCGAGCACGCGCTCGGCGAGGAAGCTGGTCCGGTTCCACAGGGCGAAGGGGACGAGGATGAAGCCGGCGAGGCTCGTCAGCTTGAACTCGATGATCGTGACGAACATCTGGACCGAGAGGATGAAGAAGGCGAGGATGACGATCACCCAGGCGAACAGCAGCACGGCGATCGTCAGGAAATTCTCGAAGAAGCTGATGAAGCCCATCATGCTCGACGCTTGCTCGAGCAGCGGCCAGGCCGCCGAGAAGCCGGTCGAGGCGACTTGGCCCGGCCGCAGGAGATCGTCCGCGGTCAGCGTGCCGCCTCCGGCCGTCAGGCCGGCTTGCGCGAACGACCGGAAGATGATGTCGGCAAGCGTCGAAAACTGGTTCAGGATCAGCGCGAAGGCCCCGATGTAGAGGATCTTCTTGAGGAAGCGGCCGATCACGTCCTGCTCGCCGCCCATCGCCCAGAACAGGCCGGCGAGCGTGATGTCGATCCCGATCAGCGTGGTGGTGAGGAACGCCACGTCGGGGCCAAGCAGCCCGAACCCGCTGTCGATGTAGCGGATGAAGGCCTGCATGAAGCGATCGATGACGCTGAGGTCCTGCACTTGCGGTTTCCTGTGCTTGCGATGCGAGTGCCGCGGGGCGTGGCGGGGGAGCTGAACCACGCCCCGCGGCGACGGCGGCGGGAGGGGAGACCGCCGCCGCCTGCGACCGGCCAAGCCTATTGGGGCGGGTAGGCGGAGCCGGACCCGAGGAATCTCTTGGTGGCGGCGCGTCCCTCGGCTTCGGCCTGGGCGCGCCGCGCCGCTTCGGTCGCTTGCGCCCGATATTGGGCCGCCATCAGGGTCTGGATCTGGAGCTGCTGCTTGGCGGTGAGCGCGAGCAGCTGGTTGGTCGCCTGCGCCGCCTGCAGCGCGCCTTCGGCGCCCTGGCTCTTGGCGACGATCGCGTTCAGCGCCTGGGCGTCGTTCGCGACGTTCTCGGCCACCTGGGACTGGACCCTCATCGTCTGGCGATAGGCGGCCATCGCCGTATCGAGCCGCCGCCGTGCGGCGATCACCTGTTCGTTGGTGGACAGCGCCTGGCCGAAGTCCTGCGGAAAGAGCTGGCGGAACTGCTCGTCGAGGCCGGCAATCCGAAAATCGAGGCCCTGCGCCTGGCTCATCAATCGGTCGATCTGCTGGAGCTGCCGGGTGATCGCCTGCAGCTCGGGGAAGTCGATGGTCTCCAAGTTCTTCGCCTGGTTGAGCAGCATCGTCGCTTCGTTCTGGAGCGAGCGGATCTGGTTGTTGATCTGGGTGAGAGTCCTGGCGGCGGTGAGGATGTTCTGGCTGTAGTTGCTGGGGTCGAACACGGTGATCTGCGCGGACGCCGGCGCGGCGCCGATCGCCATGCCGAGGGCGCCGGCTGCGGCGAGGCCCAAGGCGGCGGCACTGAGGTGCTTGCGTGCGTTCGAACGGGAACGAGTCATGATCCTTTCTCCTGGAGGTTCTGCGGTTGGGGAGCGGGGAAGCGAGCGAGGAGGTCGGCGGCCCAGTCGAGGCCGGCGAGGCGGAGGAAGTGGCCCGCGAACTGTTCTTCGCCATGCTCGGCGAGGAGCGCGTCGACACGCTCGACCCATTCGGCGCCAGACGCGCCGCACAGCGCGAGCGCCACGGGTCCGAGCCCGAGCTCGAACAGACGGTTTCCACGGGCGGACTGGAGGTAATAGTGGCGCTTGGGGGTGGCCCGGCTGACCAGCTCGATCTGGCGGTCGTTGAGGCCGAAGCGCTCATAGGCCGCGCGGCTCTGCGGCTCGATCGCGCGGTCGTTGGGCAGCAGGATGCGCTGGGGGCAGCTTTCGATAATGGCCGGCGCGATGTTGCTCGTCGTGATGTCGGCCAGCGACTGCGTGGCGAACACCACGGCCACGTTCTTCTTGCGCAGCGTCTTCAGCCACTCGCGGATGCGCGCGGCGAACATCGGATCGTCGAGCAGGCTCCAGGCCTCGTCGATGACGAGCAGCGTCGGCCGCCCGTCGAAGCGCGCCTCGAGCCGATGGAAGAGGTAGTTGAGGACCGGCGCGACCACGCCCGCCTGGAGCATCAGCGCCTCGGTCTCGAAGCACTGCACATCGGCGAAGGCGAGCTTCTCGTCGGCGGCGTCGAGCAGCCGGCCATAGGGGCCCTCGACGGTATAGGGGGTGAGCGCCGTGCGCAGCGGCGTCGACTGCAGCAGCATGCTGAGCCCGGTGAGCGTCCGTTGCTCGACGGGCGCGGTGGCGAGGTTGCCGAGCGCGGACCAGACCGCGTCCTTGACCTGCGGCGTCACCACAACTTTCTCGTGCGCGAAAAGCGCGCCCAACCACTCGGCGGCCCAGGCCCGCTCTACGGACTCGTGAATGCGGCGCAGCGGCTGGAAGGCCAGGGCGGCTTCATCCCCGTGACCGCCGAGCGTATAATGCGAGCCGCCCATGGCCAGCACCGCCACGCGGGCGGAAAAACCCATGTCGAACATCACGATCTGGGAGCGGGGGTAGCGCCGGAACTGCAACGCCATTAGCGCGAGCAGCACCGATTTGCCGGCGCCGGTCGGCCCCACCACCATCATGTGCCCGACGTCGCCGACGTGGGTCGACAGCCGGAACGGCGTGGTGCCCGAGGTCTGCGCATAGAGGAGCGGCGGCCCGCCCAAATGCCGGTTGGCGTCGGGACCGGCCCAGATCGCCGAAAGCGGCATCAGGTGGGCGAGATTGAGCGTGTGGACGAGCGGCTGGCGGACATTGGCATAGGCGTGGCCCGGCAGCGACGAGAGCCAGGCCTCGACGGCGTTGACGCTCTCGCGAACGCAAGTGAAGCCGAGCCCGTTGACGATCCGCTCGACCGCGCGGACCTTCTCCTCGACGCGCGCGCGGTCCGCGTCGGCGACGGTGATCGTCGCGGTCAGGTAGCCGAAGGCGACGAGGTCGCCGCCGAGCGCCTGGAGCGCGAGATCGGCATCGACCACTTTATTGTCCGCGTCGCTGTCGAGCAGCTGGGCGGGCTGATTGTAGAGAACCTCGCGCAGCAGCGCGGTGATCGACTTGCGCTTGTTGAACCACTGGCGCCGGATGCGGGTGAGCACCTTCGTCGCGTCGGTCTTGTCGAGTGCGATGAAGCGTGTCGTCCAGCGATAGCCGAAGTCCGCCGAGTTGAGCGCGTCGAGGATGCCGGGACGGCTCAGGCTTGGGAAGCCGAGCACGGTCAGCGTGCGCAGGTGCTGGTCGCCGAGCCGGGGCTCGAGACCGCCTGCGAGCGGCGTGTCGGCGAGCACGGCGTCGAGATACATCGGCGTGTCGGGGACGCCGACGGCGTGCCTGCGCCCCGAGACCGTGCCGTGGAGATAGGTCAGCGTCTCGGCGTCGTCGAGCGCACGGACCTCGGGCATGAAGCCGCCGAACAGGTCGAGGACGCGATCGGTCTCGGCGATGAAACGGACGAGCTCGCCGCGCCAGTCGCGCGTCCGCGCTTCGTCCGGCCGATCCACCAGCGCGCGGCCGGCCGCGTCGGCGCTGTCGGGCGCCGGCAGACAGGTGAGCGTCATGTAGTAGCGGCTCTCGAAATGCTCGCCCTCGGCTTCGAAGCCGGCGCGCCGTTCCTCCTCGACGAGCCAGGACGCGGGATCGGGGAAACGGCTGTCGGGATAGCCAGGCGCTTCACGGCGCTCGGCTTCGAAGAACAGCGCCCAGCCCGAGCCGAAACGGCGCAGCACATTGTTGGCGCGCGCCGATGCCGCAACAAGCTCGGCCTCGGTCGCGCTTTCGAGGTCGGGGCCGCGAAAGGCGAGCGTGCGCTGGAAGCTGCCGTCCTTGTTGAGGACGATGCCGGGCGCCACCAGCGCCGCCCAGGGGAGATGGTCCGCGAGCCGGTCGGCGCGATGCCGATATTCATGCAGCGCTAGCATGCGAGATGGCCCTTCTGGCGCAGGTGGCGAAGCAGCACGGGCGCGAAGTCGGGATCGCGGCGGGCGGCGAAGACGGCGAGGCTGTGGCCGACCGCCCAGAGCGCGATGCCCACCAGCCATTGCTGCAGGCCGAGCCCGATCGCCGCGGCGATCGTGCCGTTGACGATCGCCAGCCCGCGCGGCGCGCCCGCCAGCAGGATCGGCTGCCCGAGGCTGCCGTGGATCGGAACCTCGAAGCCTTCGATGTGCCCGCCGCCGGTCATGCGACGAGCGCCCCGCCGCCGAAGCTGAAGAAGCTGAGGAAGAAGGAGGAGGCGGCGAAGGCGATCGACAGGCCGAACACGATCTGGATCAGCCGCCGGAACCCGCCGGCGGTCTCGCCGAAAGCAAGCGTGAGCCCGGTCGTGATGATGATGATCACCGCGACGATCTTGGCCACCGGCCCCTGGACCGATTCCAGCACCTGCTGCAGGGGCTGTTCCCACGGCATGCCCGAGCCGCCGGCCCAGGCTTGGGTCGACAGCGCTGCGAAGCCGAGGGCGAGCAGGGGCAGAGAGAAGCGAGGACGGTCGGGCGCCCGGAATCTGGACATGGTCAGTCTCCTTGGATTGAAGGTTCGGGAGCGGGGGTGAGGTCGATGAGACCGTAGTTGCCTTGCGCGTCGAGGCCGGCGAGCCGCGCGATCGTCTCGACCCGCCGGCCGGTGCCGCGTCCGGCGATGAACACGACGATGTCGATGGCTTCGGCGATCAGCCGCCGCGGCACGGTGACCACCGCCTCCTGCACCAGTTGCTCGATCCGGTAGAGCGCGGCGGCGGCGCTGTTGGCATGGACGGTGGCGATCCCGCCCGGATGGCCGGTGTTCCAGGCCTTGAGCATGTCGAGCGCCTCGGGGCCGCGCACCTCGCCGACGATGATCCGGTCGGGCCGGAGGCGCAGCGTCGAGCGGACCAAATCCGCCATCGTGACGCTGCCCGGGCGCGTGCGAAGCGCGACGGTGTCGGAGGCGGGCGACTGGAGCTCGCGGGTGTCCTCGATCAGGAGCACGCGCTCGTCGAGATGCGCCATCTCGGCGAGCAAAGCGTTGGCGAGCGTCGTCTTGCCCGAGCTGGTGCCGCCGGCGACGAGGATGTTGCTGCGTTGGACGACGGCGAGCGACAGCAGGCGCGCAGCATCCGCCGACATGATGCCGTCCTTCACATAGTCCATCAGCGTGTAGATCCGGGTGGCGGGCTTGCGGATCGAGAAGCAGGGGCCGAGCGATACAGGCGGCAGCAGGCCCTCGAAGCGTTCGCCGGCACCTTCGCCATGTGGCGGAAGCTCGGCGGAGATGATGGGACGATCGGCATGGACCTCGGTGCGGGCGTGGCTCGCCACCAGCCGGATGATCCGCTCGACCTGCGCGGGATCATAGCGCACCTGCGTGTCGGTGCGCCCCTCGCCGAGCCGGTCGAGGCGCAGCGCGCCGTCTGGATTGACCATCACCTCGAGCACAAGAGGATCGGCGAGCGCGGCGGCGATGGTCGGGCCCATCGCGGTGCGCAGCATCGCGCGGCGGCGGCCTTCGGAAACCGTATCGGGGCCGCTCATGCCGGGCCTCCGATGTCGGGATCATGGCCGATCGTGCGCTTGCCGGCGGCCAACTGGCGGCCGACCTGCGCGACGAACTTCTCGAAACGGTCGCGGCCGACGGCGAGCGCGGCGGCATCCGCGTCAGGCAGCGGCGCCGTCACCATCAGCTGGTAGCGCACGAACAGCGACAGGCTTTCGAGCAGCACCTCGATGTCGCGCCGGGCGTGCTCGATCTCGCGGGTGATCCGGTCGAGCCGCAGCTTGAGGAGATCGTCGATCTCCTTCGTGCCCCGCCGCGCCAGCCAGTCGGCGAGCGCGTCGTTCACCAGCCGGGACTTGTTGCCCGCCGTGCCGGCGGCGAGCGCCTCCAGCGCGTCGCTGAGCGCGCGATCGATATAGAGGTTCTGGCGGACCTTCATCGTCACAGGCCCGGCACGAGATCGCGGTCGCTGCCCTCGTTGAGGGCGTATCCGCGGGCGACGGCGGTGAGCCCACGCGCCTGGTCCATTGCGCGCTGGTCGGCGGCGATGTCCTCATCCTCGGCGAGCGCCGCCGCCGGATCGGGGGTGGGCTCCGGCTGCGCCGCAACCTGCTCCGGCAGTCCGGGATGGCGCTGCTGCTCGAGTCCGCCCTCCTCAGCGACTCCTTCAACTTCTTCCGCCTTCCCGAGACGCGCGTCGGGGCTGCGCACGATGCCGCTCCAGTCGTCGGCGCGCGCGGCGGGCCGGTCGGCGTAGCGATCATCCGCCAGCGCGGGCGGAGCCGCCACGCGCGGCGTGAAGTTGCCATCGGTGAAATAGCGGAGCTTCTTCGCGCGGATCGGCGCCATCCCGGAGACAAGCACCAGCTCGTCCTGCGGCGGGAGCTGCATGATCTCGCCTGGCGTCAGCAGTGCCCGGGCGGTCTCCTGGCGGCTGACCATGACGTGCGCGAGCCAAGGCGCGAGCCGATGCCCGGCATAGTTACGCATCGCGCGCTGTTCGGTCGCGGTGCCGAGCGCGTCGGAGATGCGCTTAGCGGTGCGCTCGTCATTGGTCGCGAAGGCGACGCGCACATGGCAGTTGTCGAGGATCGAGTTGTGCTCGCCATAGGCCTTCTCGATCTGGTTGAGGCTCTGGGCGATCAGGAAGGCGCGGATGCCGTAGCCCGCCATGAAGGCGAGGCTCGTCTCGAAGAAATCGAGCCGCCCGAGCGCCGGAAACTCGTCGAGCATCATCAGCAGCTTGTGCCGCCGTCCCGCCTCGCTCTGCTCGAGGCGCTCGGTGAGCCGCCGGCCGATCTGGTTGAGCACCAGGCGGACGAGCGGCTTGGTGCGCGAGATGTCGGACGGCGGGATGACGAGATAGAGCGAGAGCGGCCGTTCGGCTTCGATCAGGTCGGCGATGCGCCAATCGCAGCGAGAGATGACTTCGGCGACGGTCGGGTCGCGATAGAGGCCGAGGAACGACATAGCCGTCGAGAGCACTCCCGAGCGCTCGTTCTCGCTCTTGTTGAGGAGCTCGCGTGCGGCCGAGGCGACGACGGGATGGACCCGCGGCGCGTCCTCGGTGCCGAGATGGTTGGTGGTCATCATCCGCCGCAGCGTCGCGACGAAGGGCCGCTGCGGATCGGAGAGGAAGGTCGCGACGCGAGCGAGCGTCTTTTCCTCCTCCGCGTAGAGGATGTGGAGGATCGCGCCGACGAGCAGCGAGTGGCTGGTCTTTTCCCAGTGGTTGCGCCGCTCAAGCGCGCCTTCTGGGTCCACCAGAATGTCGGCGATGTTCTGGACGTCGCGGACCTCGTTGGGGCCGCGGCGGACCTCGAGCAGCGGATTGTAGCGCGCCGAGCGGGAGTCGGTCGGATTGAACAGCAACGCGTGACTGAAGCGGGAGCGCCAGCCGGCGGTGAGCTGCCAGTTCTCGCCCTTGATGTCGTGGATGACGGCCGAGCCGGTCCAGCTGAGAAGGGTCGGCACGACGAGCCCGACGCCCTTGCCCGAGCGTGTAGGGGCGAACGCCATGACATGCTCGGGTCCGTCGTGGCGGAGGTAACGCGCGCCAAGCCGCCCAAGAAGCACACCGGCGTCGCGCAGCAGCCCGGCGCGTTCGATCTCCTTCTGCGTCGCCCAGCGGGCGGAGCCATAGGTGGTGACGAACCGCGACTGACGCGCGCGCCACAGCGAGCCGAAGATCGCTGCGCCGCAGCCGATGAATCCGCTGGCTGCCGCCAGCGTGCCCGCGCGGTCGAAAACCTGCGGCGCATAGGCGTCGAAGTGATACCACCATAGGAACAGCGCCCAGGGCCGGTAGATCGGCAGGCCTGCGACATGGAACCAGGCAGGGCCGAGCTCGGGCTGGTAAGCCAGCATCGCTGCGGCCCATTGCGTCGCCGCCCACAGTCCCGCGACGACGATTGCAAAGACGACGAAGATCTGGCCGACGAGCAGTTTGGTAGGCGTCACATCGAGGCTCCCGCCGGCCGACGACGCGTCGATCCGGACGGCCTCAGAGTCCGCTCAAGCGCTTGAAAACAGAATGGCGCTGATCGGCCTTGATGGGCCAACTATGGCCATTCGAATGACCTTGACGCTGAACGCGGCCATGGCTTCAATCCGGAGATATTGCGAAAGCCGGCTATGACCGATTTCCAGATCGAAGCGGTGACGCGCGACAACTGGCCTGATCTCGAGACCTTGTTCGAGAGCCGTGGCGGACCGAAATATTGCTGGTGCATGGCATGGCGGCCGATGGAAAATCGGACAGGCGCGGATAACGCACAGCGCAAACGGGCACTGCATTCCCGGGTCGAGGGCGGCACGCCAATTGGACTGCTCGGCTATGCGCAAGGGGAGCCGGTCGCCTGGTGCTCGGTGGCGCCGCGCGAAACCTTCACACGCCTCCGCGACGATCAGCAGGAGGAGGATGGGGTCTGGTCGGTCACCTGCTTCTTCGTCCGGCGCGACCATCGCGGCAAGGGGCTGTCGGGACGCATGCTCGACGCGGCGGTGGAACTGGCAAGGCGAAGCGGCGCCCGGGCCTTGGAAGGCTATCCGGTCGATCCGGACTCCCCGAGTTATCGTTTCATGGGCTTCCTGGCCTTGTTCCAGGCGCGCGGCTTTCACGAGGTGGCGCGGGCTGGGTCGCGCCGGCATGTGCTGCGGCTGGAGTTGTGATCTGCGTGAGACGGCTGGTCGCAAGCCGCAATTCCGAAGCTGACGGTCTCCTCACGGCCATATCCGCCCGTGACGGCGCTAAAGATCGGCCGCAGCTCGAAGTTCTTCGAGGCGCTCGCGGGAAACCCGCTCGACGAGATCGCGGAGCGTGCGAACGCACGCCAGGATCGCATTCAGTTCGTCGACCGTGATCTCATAGGCCGTCGAATAGCGCGCCTCGACATAGGCGCGCTTCAGCAGCTGGAAGCGCCGCCGGTCGATCCGGCGCTCGCGTGGCCATGCGTCAATCAGCCGCGGCTCATTATCCTCGGCTAGCGAGCGCAGAAACTTGATGTTGTGCGAGCGCGGAAAATAGAGCGTCCGCACCAGCAGAAAGCAGATGTAGGCGCGTTCGGTCGCCTGATGGAGGGTGAAAGCGGCATCCTTGAGCTTTTGCTTTTCGATGCAAAACTCTGCGATCTCAATCGCGTCCTGAACTTTGGTCCGCCACTCCTCGAAATAAGCGTTGGCCATCTGATAGGCGTCCGCGGGCGTGAGCGGCATCGGCGCTGCCAGCGGATGGCATGGCAACTCGTAGAGAATGATCCCGTCGCGAGCGATGTCGACCCAGAAATACTCGCCGCGCTTCAGCGACTGGTTCACCTCGTCGAGCGAATGGACGATAATGTTGACCGGCCGCCCGATCTCGGCGTCGCGCAGGATGCGGTCCTCGGCGACATACCAGTAGTGTGCGATGTCGGTGAGATCGTCGTGATTGACCACAACCAGCAGGTCGAAATCGGACTGATAGCCGTTCTCGGGCTCATCGACCCAATCGGAGCGCGCATAGGAGCCGAACAAGATGATCTTGAGGATCTTGCCATTCTTCCGGCTCGGCGTCGTCGCTCTGCCGATCGCCTCGGCAAACTCCTCCATCAGCACGCGCTGGACCCGCTCCAGCTCGCCCTGCTGAATGGCAGGCAGGTGATCGACGTCTCTTCTCATGGGGAGAATCTTCGGCGACCGAGACTCTCTTGGCAAGCACAGGTTGTCGAACGGAGCCACCGCTGGTTATCATGGGGGCGTTCGGCGGCGCCGGATGGCCGTTATCGGCGCGCGTTCTCAAGCGCGGTTCTCAACTTCTGGGGCCGCCGGACACCTCTAATGGCGTGTTCGAAGTTGGAGCGCTACGGCCGCGGCGTTCATGGGCACGTCCGGATGGCTTCTCGCAATCTCACACGGGCTCCGTTCAAGAGCCCCTGTACCCAGACGTTAGTCGAAGAATAGCCGTGGAGTTTGCGCTTTCAAAATCCCAGCATAGACCTTGCGGCTCGTTTCTTCCCGTGCATTGTGGGGGGCAAGCGTTCACGAAGAGCGAGTATACTCAATTAGGGGGCAGATCCGGTTCATGGGGGGGATAGCTCGGCCATTTGGTCAAGAGGCAGCACTCAAGCGTGCACTCCGGGCGCATCTGCGCAACCTGGGTTTCACTAAGGATGATTCCGGCGATCTCGTCTTGCCTGGAGTGGGCAAAGATATGATTCGCAGGATGCACCGCGGTCAGCGGCGGGAACGTCTGGCATCCTCGCAGCGCTTCCTTGAGCGTGCTCTACCAAGAGCTTTGCCCTACTTCGCCAGCGGCGATGAACTCGACCCGCGTGCGATAAAGCTCCGTCTGCAGCCAGTGCGAAGCGATTCATTTGAGGCGGATATGTTCCGCGTAGCCACGTTGACCTGGTCGGTACCGGTCTCCGTAGGCTTCGGCCGGCGCATGCGCTATCTAGTCTGGGACGAGGGCCATAACCGACTGGCCGGCATCATCGCGCTGGGGGATCCAGTCTACAACCTTTCAGTTCGCGATAACCTGATCGACTGGACCGTGCACGACCGTGCGCAGCGCCTCGTCGGCATTCTCGATGCGTATGTGCTGGGCGCTGTGCCGCCCTACAACCTGCTACTCGGCGGAAAGGCGGTCGCCTGCCTCATTCGCTCGCGCGACGTGTTCGACGATTTCCGCCGTGCCTATGGCGAAACGGTCGGAGTGATCTCGGGGAAGGTAAAGAACGCCAATCTTGTTGCCGTCACGACGACATCATCAATGGGCCGCTCATCAGTCTACAATCGTTTACGCCTCGAAGGTACGGACTATTTCGAGCGCATCGGGTTCACCGAGGGGTGGGGGCATTTTCATATTACCGACGCTCTGTTCGAGCGCATGCGATTGTTCCTACGCGAGCGTAACCACGCCTATGCCGACAAGCACAAATTCGGCGAAGGACCCAACTGGCGGCTGCGCACCATCCGCGCGGCGCTTGGTGCGTTGAACTTCAACGAGAACATCTTGCGCCACGGCATCAAGCGGGAAGTATTCATTTCCAAGCTGGCGGCCAATGCCTTTGAGGTGCTTCGCACCGGCGTGGAATCCCCCGATACAAGCGGGCTTCGCACTGTCGCCGAGATCTCCGATCTCGCGCGCGATCGCTGGATCGTACCCCGCGCGGATCGTGGGGAGATCAACTATCGGGCTTGGCAACGCGATATGATTCCAAAGCTGATCAAAGGACGTGTCGAGATGCCGCGTGCCACATTAGCCGAAACGGGATAAAGCTGATGCTCTCGGCGGCGCAGGCGGAGCTCGAGGCCCATTTTGCGGCCCTTGCTGAGCTGCGCCGGCTGCACGGCTACCCTGTGTATGCACTGGAGCACGGATTCGGCGTCGAACGGATCGATGCACTAGCCGAGGCCGCAAGCGGTTCGCTCCTGCCTCATGGGCCGCGCGACCAGCATTGGCTCGTCTGGACAGTACTCGCGGCCGAAGCCGGTTATCGCTATGCAGGTGATGAATATTGGCCCGCGCTGGAGCGGCGGCCGGGGGAGTGGCACAGCAACGAGCAGAGGCGCTGGCTGCGCCGCCGATTTAAGCGGTTCAAGGATCGCTTCGGTGGTCCCGAGCCGGTCGGCCGATGGGCGGACCAATTCTCGATAATCGCCTGGCCAATCGCCAACGCCATCCTCCCACGGTATCTGCAAGCCCACTTCGCCGCGCTCTTGCATGCCCGGCGCTGGCTGCTAGCCGATCGCGCCGTAATCGAGAGCGCTGACCTGGGCCAAGTGTTGCTCAACGGCCATGGCGACTTGTCGTCCCGCTTTGCGGATTTTCTAGAGCAGACCGAGCTCACCACGCAGATCGTGCGGGCGCTGCGCGACTGCGACATTGGCACCGAAATGCCGCGTATACTGCCCTCAGTGCTGGACCGCATTGTCAACGATCTCGAGACGCGCAGCGACTCGAGATCGTTGCTGCGCGCAGCCCGGTCGGTGATCAGCGCGGATCGCGTAAGCGTCGGACTCGGGCTGCGCGCGCGCATAAGCAACGCAGGTGGCGGAGATGGTCAAGCGCCCTTGCCGGGAATAGCCCTCGCGGCACGGCATCTTGCGGATGGCAGCGTTCTCTTAGGACTGGTCTATCCCGATGTCGGTGCGGCCATTGCGCGTGCCGGGCTTGATCACAGGGCGCTCGCTCAAGCACGTATTCGCGTTGCGGGCGCGTTAGAGCGACCGGAGCCGGCGCTTGCACTGCTTGGCCTCTCCCGCCGGGATCGCGCCATCTCGTCCTTTCCGAGCTCTGGTCAGCCGCTCGTCGAACTCGAAAGCAGCGATCAGCAGCTCCGCGCAATCATTCAGCCATTGCTCACGCTGCCTCATGGGCCACTCTGGCTGCTGCGTCGGCACGCGGACGGCGTCTATCGCGAAGTCCGTGGCCGCCACGTGCGCCCCGGCGAATCGTACCTGATTCTCAGCCGGCAGGCGCTCGCGGATCAGTTGGTCGAGCGCACGACGCTGGTGAAGTGCCCCGTCTCGGCGCAAGGAATCCACGCCTATGCGCTCAACGCGCCGCAGCGTCTGGAAAGCGAACTGCGCACGGCCTTGGCCGCTGTTGGCATAGGCGCCGTCACAGGTATTCGAATCGATGCCCTAGGCTTGGCACCGGTCTCGCGCGAAGGGGATGGCTGCCCGCAATGGACCGCCAGCGAGGCCGTTCTCCTTCGCCTGAGCGCCGACTACGACCTTCCCGGCTTTTCCCTGCAGATTGATGATGGTCCATCCGTTTTTCTGCCCCTGGAGGGAAACGAAGCGTTTGTGGCGCTCGATCCCTTGCCCATCGGCGAGCATCGCCTGACCGTTCGCGCCGCTGCCCCCAGCAATAACGATCTGCGCGAAACGGGCGCATCCGGAAAGTTCGACTTCGAGATCGTCTCCCCGAGCCCCTGGCCCCAAGCGATGCGGACGAAAGCAGGCTTTCGGCTGCTGATCGAACCTGCTGAGAGCAGCCTCGAATCGTTGTTCGCCCAACGAGCTGAAGCTCGCGTGTACGGTCCTGTTGGCCGATTCGTGACATGGTCGCTCGAAACCTTCGATGCGACGGGCCATGTGACAGGGACGGTCGAGGGCGGCACATCTCCTGTCGGCAGCACTGTGTCCATCGGCGTGCTCGACCGCCTACGGCAGGGCCTATCCGAGGAGATCGACGCAGCCCACCGGGTAGATCTGGTTGCATCGCTCGGCGAGCTTGGACGTCAGGCACTTTCCTTTCCGCACCGAGTGGAGCCGTTGCGCTGGCGATTCGATCCAGCAACGCGTCGCGCGCGGCTGATCGACGAGACATCGCATGAGCGCCCCGTCACGACTCGCCTTTATCCCCTCGCAACGCCGCTCGCTAAATTATCCGTCGACTATGACGATGCCGTTCTCGGTATCGACGTGGAGCCGCCGGGTGCTTTGTTGATCGCGGACTGCGAGAGGCGCCAATATGCGATCTTCGCCAGCGCGCCTGCTGCCGCCCGGCTGCACGCCTTGTCCGATCTCGGCTTCGAGCAGGACCTTGCGCTCAACAAGCCCGACGGCGAAGCAGTGCTCACACTCCTTACAGCAATGGGCCGCTGGCGGCGGGCGAGGCCCGTCGGGCCACAGGCGATTGTCCGCAAGGAGATTACGCTCGATCGAATTGTCGGCATGCTTACCGCTCGGGTTTGCGGTCCCGACTTTGCCCAGCGCCTTGCGCGCGCAGACCGACTTGTGGACGCACAAACACAAGTTGGCGGCTCCCCGGGCTTCGGATTGCGGATGCGCACCTTTGTCGCGCCGGCGAGTGAGGCTGAGGGCTTAGCCGTATTCAGTGAGATCGCGCGGCGGTATGGCATCGAACAGGACGGCTGCTGCATCGCCGATGCCTATCGTTTAGCGTTCGAACCCGCCGCACTGCACCTTGGAAACTTGGACGGCGCGCGCGTCAGGATTTCGGCACTGCTCGCCAATCGTGCGCTCTTGCGCGGCGCCTATCTCGCTGCCGCCGCTGCCCGGTTTGGCGCAAGCGCACTGGCGGCGGCGGTATGATGCGAGCCCTTACGGCAGATGAAGCCGTCGCGGCTGTGGCGACGACGCTCGGCGCCTCCGCCGACACTCAAGCGTGCATCAAGGCGGCGCTCCGTCGCGCGATCTTCTGGCTGGCGCCAGCCTCTAGCGCCGACATCACCCGATTTGTGGCTGGGCCTCTCGAACCGCTCGGGATCGAGCGCGCCGCGGTCGAGGCTGCGCTTGAGGAACTCCTTGCCTATGGCGATGCGCTCGAAATGCACAAGCTCGCCACCGACCCTTGGGATGCGCCAGACCTTGTAATCCGCCCGGCGCCTCCAAGCTTTGTTCAGCGCGGGGACGGTTCGGTCATGCTGCTTGGCATCGCTGGCGACCAACCTACTTCTTTGACACCCGATCTCGCCGCCAAGGTTGATGAACAGGGACCCGTCCGGCGCCTCAACGCGCCAGAGGACCCGGCACTTGCGTCGCATCTACGACTCCTGGGCCTTTTCCAAATTTCCGAAGCGACATGGTTGCGAACGCCGCTGCAAGAAACGGCTGCGGAGCATATCGATCGATGGAACCAACGCTTAGCGCAGCTGCCATGGGAGGCGGCCGCGATTCCCGATCTCGAGATACTCGATCCCGCCAGACCCGTGCGCTTCTATTCGGGGCGCTGGCGCGCGCCTGATGCCCGTACCGACGGCATATTTCTTGCGCGCCGGCCGCGCCTCTACGGCGCCGATCTTTGGTCGATTGCCGAGTTTTCCCGAGGCCAATGCCATCGGCTGCTCGACTTCCGCGATGACAGCGACCGCCAGCGATCCTGCGATCTTGGCTGGCGCTTTCAGGCAGCGAAGGACGCGCTTGACGGCCATCCGCAGGAAGTCCGCGTACGGCGCAGCGGCGATGGCGCCGCTCTCGATTTCTTCTCTCCGCTTCCTTCGTTCGCCGAACGCCGGCTCGCGCTCGTGGGCAAGAAGAGCCGCGAGGTGGGCTGCCTGTTCAGCTACGCAGTTCCCGACCAAGCCGTCGCCACCGAACTCCTAGCCTTGCGCGATCTGCTCTGGATGCGCGACTTCGACCATGAGAACCAGCCATGACGGCGACCATTCAGGAAACGATCGCAACGCTGCAGGACACCCTGCAGGGCTATATCGAGGCCACCTACCACATCGCCGATCCGCGCGTGGTCGAGCAACGACGTCGGTTGTTGCAGAACTGGGGCGGCATTTTCCAGACGCCCTTCCTCGAATCCACGCCTCGTTACGTCACGGGTGACGGCTATGCGGCAATGGACATTCCAGACGCGGCACGCGAGGCCTACATGCGGCTTGCGTCCCTTAATCAGGGCAAGCGGCTGCTGTTCGACCCACCTTATCGACATCAAGCGGATTCGATCCAGGCGATCCTGCGCGATCAGCGCAACGTCATGATTATGACCGGAACGGGCTCGGGCAAGACCGAGTCCTTTCTGCTCCCCATTCTAGGCAAGCTCGCGATCGAGGCGAGGGACAGGAGTGAGCAATTCGCTGCCCACTCCGCCGTGCGCGCGATGGTGCTCTACCCGATGAACGCTTTGGTCAACGACCAACTCGGGCGTCTTCGTCTGCTGTTCGGCGATGAGCATGTGATCCAGATGTTCCAGCAGTGGTCCGGGCGCGCCGCAACCTTTGCCCGTTACACGAGCCGGACGCCTTATGCCGGCGTGCGGACGCGGGAAAAGGATCGAACGCGGCTACGTTCAATCGGCGAATTTTTCGTGGCCATCGAGGACGCGGCCCGGCGGCACGCGGCGGGAACGCCGATCGTCGAATCGGAGGATGCACGCGCGGCGGCCCTAATGAAACGGCTGCAGGTCAAGGGAAAGTGGCCTGCCAAGCCTAGCATCTCCGACTGGTACGGCAGCGGCCACTGGATGGCCGGCAATGCCTTCCGCCGCGCGGTCGCCCTCGACGACGATGCGGAGCTCATGACTCGCTGGGAGGTCCAGCAGGCTCCACCTGACCTGCTCATCACCAACTACTCGATGCTCGAATATATGATGTTGCGCCCCATCGAGCGCAGCATCTTCGAGGCGACCCGTTCTTGGCTCAAAGCCTGCCCGGCCGAAAAATTCCTCATCGTTCTCGACGAGGCCCACCTCTATCGCGGCGCACAGGGCGCCGAGGTCGGCCTGCTGCTCCGCCGGTTACGCGAGCGACTCGCGATCCCGCCGGAGCGCTTTCAGGTCATCTGCGCGACCGCGAGCTTCTCCGACGCCGGCAAAGCATCCGCCGGCGATTTCGGCGCGCAGTTGACCGGCGTCGACGCTCAGGCGTTCGTCGCCGTCACCGGCGACCTCAAACTACGCGAAGGCGCGGCCAAAGGGAGCGTCGCGGATCTCGCGCTGCTCGCGGCAGTGGACCTCGCCGGCTTTTTCTCGGAAGACGCGGCCGAGCGCGCAGCGGCTGTCGCTCCTTTCCTGGCGGCACGCGGCGTATCTGCCACGCCCAATGAGTCGGCCGACCTGTTCCATGCGCTCACCGACTATCCGCCGTTCGCGTTGCTTGTGAACGAGACGATGCGGCGCGCCTGCGCGCTCGATGAAATTCGCGATCTAGTCTTTGACACACCGGAGCCGACAATCGGCGATCGCGCAATAAATGCATTACTCGCAATGGGTAGCCGTGCGCGCCTGAAGACAGACGATGCCAGTCTCTTGCCGTGCAGGGTACATGCCTTCCATCGCGGCCTGCCAGGACTTTGGGCCTGTATGGATCCGGACTGCACTGAATTGCTCGAAGACGAGCGGGGCGGACCAATCGGTAAGCTCTACGCACAGCCGCGCGATCGCTGTGGCTGCGGCGCACCCGTGCTCGCCTATTACACTTGCCGCTATTGCGGCACATCCTACGGCCGCGCCTACACCAAGGACATCTCCCGACCTGATCATCTCTTCGCCGAGCCGGGCCAAAAGCTCATCACCTCGGCCGGCGTGGCGCTCGCTTTCCAGCCTTTAGACTTGCTCCTTGAGACTCCCGCCAACCCCTCTCAAGCCTTGGCCGCCTACTATGATCTGGCATCAGGCCTCCTGAACCCAGACAAGCTCGGGGAGCGCCACCGTCTCGTCTATTTGCGCCCGCAAGCATCAAGCCTCGCCGCAGCGTCCGGTGCGGATTCCAACGGCGACGATGATGATGATGGCGACGACGGCGACGATGGTAGCGCCGGCGCCGGACCGGGCCAATTCGTCCCCTGCGGCTGCTGCGGACGCTCGGTGCGCGGCGGTAAGTCGAGTGTCCAAGATCATCTCACGAAAGGCGATCAACCGTTCCAGGCGCTGGTCTCGGCGCAAATACGCGTGCAGCCACCGAGCCCGGTCAAGGCGACCGAATTCGCGCCCCTGCGCGGCCGCAAGGTTCTGGTCTTCTCAGATTCGCGGCAGGTGGCGGCGCGCCTGGCGCCCGCCCTTCAGGTCTACTCGCTCAAGGACACGCTGCGAGCGCTGCTGCCGCTCGGCTATCGCATGCTGGCCGGCGATCCCGTGTTCGCCGATTCGATCGTGCTCGACAATGCCTGGCTCGCGACTGTCGTAGCCGCCCATCGGCTCGGTGTTCGGCTCCGACCTGAGCTTGAAGGCTCCGAGGTGATGCCGCGCGTCTTCGACACGCCGGCGGGCACGATGCCGAGCACCAAGGTTCTGATCTCCCTGCTCAATGCCGAGCCACCCGCCAACCTGATACGGGCCTTAGTCGACGTGCTACGCGACAATATCCTCGGCCTGGAGCCGCTCGCCGTAGCCTCGATCGTCGAAGCGGAGAGCGAGACAGCCAAGATAGCGGCGCTGCCGCCGCTGGCCGGCCTCGCCGAGACGTCTGACGACAAGCTCGCGGTGGCGCGTGCCTGGTTGCGCGCGTGGTCGCGCAAAAGCGGCATCTGGTTCCGCGGCATGCCGAACAGCTGGTGGGGCACGGGTGGCATCGTTCGCTCACACAAAGGCGATTTCCGCGCCATGCAGCATGTCCTAGCGACACCGGCGCTCAAGAAGGACTTCAAGAAGGAATGGATTCCGCGCCTGATGCCGATGGTTACGGAACAGGCCGATGGCGGCAATCGCCTACTCGCCCGCAAGCTCTCGCTGCACCTCGGCGGGGAATGGCGACGCTGCGCCCGTTGCACTTCTGTCCATCGCCCAATCGCAACGGTCGCCGTCTGCATCGATTGCGGCTCGCCCGACGTCCACCTCTTTGATCCGGACACCGACCCAGTCTTCCGCGCCCGCAAGGGCTTCTACCGCGGGCCTGTTGTCGAGGCGCTCGGGCACGATGAACCCGAGCTCATGTCGCTGATCGCGGCGGAGCATACTGCGCAGCTCAATGCTGCGCGCGCGGATACCGCCTTCTCGCAGGCCGAGCATCATGAGATGCAGTTTCAGGACATCGATTTGGCTTGTCGCGACATCGACCAGGGGCGCAGCACCAGCATCGACGTCCTCAGCAGCACGACGACGATGGAGGTCGGCATCGACATCGGCGACCTCTCGGGCGTGGCGCTGCGCAACATGCCGCCGGGTCGCGCGAATTATCAGCAGCGCGCCGGCCGCGCCGGTCGCCGGGGCAATGCGGTGGCAACCGTCGTCGCGTTCGGCAGCGCTGACAGTCACGACGATCACTATTTCACGCGCCCGCAGGAGATGATCCGCGGTCAGGTGGTCGATCCGCGGCTCACGCTGGAAAACCCGGACATCGCGCGCCGGCACATTCGCGCGTTTCTGCTTCAGCGGTATCATGAAGCGAAGCTCCCCACGCTCAACCTCGCCGATTCCAATCTTGCCAACCTCTTCTCCGTACTAGGAACAGTCGGCGACTTCCTCGGTACGGGCCCGCTTAACCGCGCCGATCTACAGGTCTGGCTGAACGCCAATGAAGCGCAGTTGCGCGCCGCGATCACGCGGTGGCTACCCGCCGAGTTGAGTGAAGCCGATCGCGACGCACTGCTCGACGGTTTCGTGCCCGACCTATTGGCCGCGATCGACATGGCGCTCGAGGGCCAGCACGACCCTGCAGTCTCATCCGAGCCGAGAGAAGGCGAGGTCGCCGAATCACCTCCCTGGATGGCTGCGCAGACCGAGGCAGCGTCCCCGGATGAGGAAGCGGCACCCGATCCTGATGCCGATCCTGAGCCCGACAATGACGGTGGCGTCGATGCCGCTGCCGACAATCTCCTCGACCGGCTGCTCTATTGGGGCGTGCTCCCGCGCTACGCCTTTCCGACCGATGTCGCGCCTTTTTACGTCTTCAGCCCGAATTCCACGGGCTACAGGGCCGAGATGGAATTTGCGCCCAGTCAGGGTCTCAACATCGCCCTGTCGCAATATGCACCCAACAAGCAGATCTGGATCAAAGGCAAGCAATACACGTCAAAGGCGATCTACTCGCCCTTTCCCGACGACCGCCGTGTCGCCTGGGGACGCAAGCGCCTCTACTACGAGTGCGACCGCTGCGGCCACGCCAAGACGGAAGGGTTCTATGATCCGGACAAACGCGGAGAACGGCTAACCTGTGAAGCATGCCACACGCCCAACAGCTTTGGACCTGCCAAGCCCTGGTTCCGTCCGCCGGGCTTCGCGCATCTGTGGAAGGCGCCTGCGCCCTCGGTGCCAGACGAACCCAATGAAACCGCGTATGCAACGCGCGCGAAGTTGGTGATGACCACTGACGGAACGCAATTGGGCGATCCGATCACCCCCCAATTGCGCGGCCTCGCGACGCGCCAGCATCTGCTGGTCTCAAACTCGGGCCCGGATGGCGAGGGCTACGATTATTGCGTGCGCTGCGGCCGCATCGAATCTTCGGTCGCCCCCGAGCTAAATCTTAGTCAACCGCACCCGCTACCATATCCCAACGACAACGACCCACCGTGTCCCGGCTTCTCGTCACGGGGAATCGTGCTCGGCACCGATTTTCCCACTGACATAGCGCTTTTCGCTTTGCGGCTCGATGCGCCGTTCCGGCTGCCGCCCGCGCATTCGGGGACCGTCTCGGCGATGCGCACGGTTTGCGAGGCACTTGCTAAGGCAGCGAGTCTTCTGCTCGAGATCGAAGCTGGTGAGATACTTGCCGAATACCGGCCCGCGCTGAACGAACATGGTGCAGCCGGTTCGCTCGTTGAGGTTTTCCTCTATGATACGCTTGCCGGCGGCGCTGGTTTTTCGCCGCAACTGGCGCCGCGAGGGCGCGAGCTGTTTGACCTGGCACTCCAACTGCTCACACATTGCCCAGAGCAGTGTGACTCATCCTGCTATCGATGTCTCCGATCCTTCAAAAATAAGCTCGATCATGCGCTGCTCGATCGCTTCGTCGGCGCGCAATTGCTGCGGCACGTGCTTTATGGCGGCGCCCAGCAATTCGATCACGCCCGCGGTATCCGCTCACTGTCCATTCTCGCTGCCGATCTCGAACGGCAGCTGCCGGACGACTATGTTGTGCAGCGGCATTTTGGCGAAGCCGGCGCTGCTGCGCCGCTCATCGTATCGAAGATAGGCGGAAATTCACTCCACATCGATATTCACTCGCCAATTGCACCTGAAATGCCAGTATTCGGGACATCGGGTGCCATCCTCGTGGATGATTTGCGAATCCGGCGCCATCTTGGCGAGGAGGTCGAAAAAATCCTGCAAGCGATATAGCTCGAGGTGGCGATTGGCCGATTCGACACCGCGAAGCGATCGCGTCGTGAGGACGAGGCGCTCGAAGCTGGGATCTTGTCTGCTCCGCAGATGATCTCACAGCCCGCAGCCTTGCCGGATGTTCGCCTAATGTTCTATAAGTCATACCGTCGCCCATGTGGCGATTCGACCTATTCTGGAGCTGGCCATGCAGCACGATGTCTGCCTGCGCGCCGCCGCGCGCGTGATCTACGATTCATGCTACCCAACTGAGGAACTCGCGCCGGTCGGTTTCGACGAGGCCGAGCGATACCGAACCATCCACTATCGCCGAGCGGTGGAGGCCGCGCAGAACGCTCGCCGTCATCTGTTGTACGATCGAGAGGTGCAGCCGAGCCTGTTTTAAAATGGGCGGCAGCCGCGCGCCTCATGATGCCAGACCCACGTTGTGCCGGACCGTGAGGCCCGATAGCCTCCGGGCATGATCGATCCAGTCACCCAACTCAGTTTCTCCATCGTCGAAAACAGTGGCGTCTACGCGTTGCTGCTGGGCTCCGGCGTCTCGCGCTCGGCAGAAATCCCGACCGGTTGGGAAATCATCCTCGATCTCACCCGTCGTGTTGCTGTTGCAGAGGGCGTAGAGGAGCAAGCGGACTGGGCGGCCTGGTACCGCGCGCGCTTCAACGGTGAGCCCAACTATTCCGCGCTGCTTGACATGCTGTCGCTTACGCCCGCGGAGCGACGCGCGATCCTTCACAACTATATCGAGGCGTCGGCGGAGGATCTTGAGGAGGGGCGACGCGTCCCGACGTGCGCACATAAAGCGATAGCCCGCCTGGTGCGCGACGGCTTCATCAAGGTGATCATCACCACCAATTTCGACCGCCTGCTGGAATCCGCGCTGCGCGAAGTAGGTGTCGAGCCCACTGTCATCCGTTCGGCTGACGATCTCGCCGGTGCCAATCCGATCGTCCATAGCCGCTGCTATGTTCTCAAGCTGCACGGGGACTATCTCGACAATCGGATCCTCAATACGGACGACGAGCTTGCGAGCTATCCTGCCGAGTTCGATCGGCAACTCGATCGGATCCTCGACGAATATGGGCTGATCGTCGCCGGCTGGTCGGGAGAATGGGATCCGGCGCTCCGTGCGGCGATTCTGCGGACACCCAACAGGCGCTATCCCACCTACTGGGCATCGCGCGGCGAGCCTTCAGCGCTCGCGCAGGACTTGATTACGCACCGCGCGGCGCGGGTGGCGCAGATCACGGATGCGGACAGCTTCTTCGAGACTCTCCAGCAAACCGTGGAGATGCTCCATCGCACGCGGCGCCGCCACCCGGACGCGATCGAGTTCCTGCTGGCGGCGGTCAAACGTTATCTCGCCAAGCCCGAGCATCGGATCGAGCTCAACGACCTGGTCAGCGGCGAGCTGCGGCGGATCAACGATCGCCTGAGGAGCAGCGAATTTCCGGTCCAGACGGGCGGTGTCGACTGGAATGTCCTCAATCAACGCTGGGACGCGCTCGAAGCGCTTGCAGAGCCGCTCGCTCGAGCGATGGGGCTGATGGGCCGCTGGGGAGATGGCAACGAATTCGGGCTCGCCCAGGGAGCCTTGCGTACGCTCGCCGATCAGCCAGCGGAAAGCGGCAACAGCGCCTTGCTCGGGCTTCGCACATATCCGGCTTATCTGTGCTTCCTCACCTATGCCCTGGGTCTCACGAAGGCGGGCCGCTTCGACACCTTGCTGCGCTGGTTTCACACCAACGTCTCGCGCCGAGGAGACGACTCCACGGAGGCGGTCAATGGCCTGTTTATGTCTTACTGGCGGGATGGCGAGCCCGATTGGTGGAAGCAACGTCGGCCCGAATATGCGAAGAGGAAAACGCCATGGGCGGACTATCTGGTCGATCACATCGTTCCGTGGTCGGCCGATTATGGCCTGACGACCAGCCAGGCGCTCGAGAATTATAACATGACGGAGCTGCTGGGCGGTTTCGCGGCACTCAACAAATACGAAGCGGAAGCTCTTCAAACGCTCAACGAGTTCACGTGGATGCCTTATGGGCGGCTGATGTGGGCGAGCAGCGATCGCACCGCGACGCTCGCGCTGCTCGAAAGTGAGGAATTGCATCCGCAACTTCTCGCAGCGGGCTTCTCCAACGGCTCGCAGGCGCATTGGGACGGCGTGAAGAACAACATCACGCTGCTGGCGCGGCGCGTCGGCTGGTAAGGCGGCAGCTTCTCAAGCCAGCCGCTCGCAGAGCCGACCGACCGCCGCCGTCGCCTCCTCGAACCCCGGAACCTCGCTCTCGCCGGCGAACGCCATGCCGCCCACGAACTGCGCATATTCGTCAGCATAAAACGGATCGTTGGCGAGCCGCGCGCGCATCACCGCCAGCCGGTCGGCGGGAGCGAGGTCCGCCACCGCGCCGCCGCCGCGCTTGCTGTCCTCGACCAGGACCGCTTCCAGGAGTGCCGGGAAGTCCGGATGGGTGGTCGCCGCGGCCTCGAGCACTGCCAAGTCGTGGAGGTGCCGGACGATCGTCGCGTCGTCATCCTCGATCCTGCGATCACGGGTCAGCATACGCCAGGCGAACGCGCTCAGCTTATCGGCCGCGGTCTCCACGGGATCGACGCACGCGATCGACTCCACCTCCGGCGGCTCGCGGCGATACTGCGCGACGAAAGAGGAGAGCGGCCGATGCTGGACCGGCAGCCGCGGCGGCTTGGCCGAAATCTCGGCGAGGATATGGGGACGCAGCGATCCGTGCGGCTCGAGAACGGTCGGATAATCCATCTCGAACTTGAGGAAGCCATTGGCGTCGCGCGCCTCGACCTTCGTGACGGTGAAGCCGACTGACGTCCACGCCTCGCCAAGCGCGTCGCGCAGCCCTCCGAGGATGTTCCGGCGCTGGTTGCCCGACTTCGCCAAGAAGGCGTCGGACAGCGCGAGCTTGAAATCGATGTCCTCGGAGAAGCGCTTGATCAGGCCGTAACCCTTGAGCAGCGCCGTCCCGCCCGAAAAAACCGGCGCGATGTCGTCCGTGCCGAGCGCGACGAGTTGGCGGATCGCCTGGACGACGAACCAGTCCTTCTCGACGAAAGCTTCATCGACCGCGAGCGCGCCCGCGACGCGGCCGAGCGTCGCCTCATCGGGCGCGTTGGAGAAGGACATAGTTGCCGTCGTATCCGATACGGCGGCTGACCCGGTCCTTGACCGCGATCGTGCGGCCGGTCGGCACCTGGGTCGAGCGACCGCGATTATAGGCCTCGTCGAGCGGCGAGGCCGCCACCTTCTTGCCCAGGCGTCCGAGCGCTTCGGTGGCGAGGCGCTTGATGCCGACGACCGGCGCGGGCTTGCCGGTGAAGGGCGACCGCTCGGCCTTGGCGTAGAGTCCGTAGCCGATCTGGACGAGCTTGCCCTCGCGGGTCTGCTGCTTGAGCGCGCGGCCGACCGCGTCGTAGCTGCCGAGCGAAGCGAAGTCGCGGCGCAGGAACACGTTGCGCTTGGAACGGCGAACCTTCTTCTCGATCGCGTCGGCGATCGTGTCCGCCGGCTGCGCCGGCTTGGCGCCCGCCTTGCGGTAGCGGCCGCGGCCGACGCGCACGAGCTTCTTGTCCTGGACGAGCTGCTGGAGCACACGGCCCACAGAATCATAGTCCGCGCCCGGCGCGAGATCGGCGCGCGCAAGCGTCTCGCCGGAGGCGAAGCGATCCATGATCCGGGCGGCAAGCGTGCTCATGACTCAAACCAAAATACGACGTTTCCGACATCCATATACGGACAGGACGTTCGCAATTCAATCTCACGCCGCCAGGTATGGCGGAAGCGCTCCCCCGGCACCAATCCCGCCGCCGGCTGTTAGTCCGATGGCAGGGAGGAGCGTATGAAGATCGAACCAACACGCTACGGGCGGCCATCGGAAAGAGACGTTCGATCGCTGGGGCTAGGCTCGATCCTGTTGCTGGTGCTGTGCGCGGCGCTGGTCGCGGGCGGTACGGGCGCGGCGGCGACCTGGTGGCTGACAACGGGTCCTGCCAACCGAACGGCGGAGACAATCGCGAGACCGGTTGACGTGGATTCGGTCCCGCTCTCCCGGCTTACTCTCGCACCCCTGATTACGCGAGCGGCGCCAGGGGTGGTGAACATCGCCGTGCTCCAGCCGTCGCCGCTCGAGCAGAACCCCCTGCTGCGGGATCCCTATTTCCGTGACTTCATCATCGTGCCCGAGGAAGCCCTCGCGCCGCGCATTTCCGCAGGCTCGGGTTTCATCGTCGATGCAGCGAGGGGTCTGGTGATCACGAACCGCCATGTCGTCGAAAATGCGCGGGCGATCGAGGTGGCCGTTGGCGAGCGGCGCTTCGAAGCGCGGCTGGTTGCGCTCGCGCGCGGTATCGACCTGGCCGTGCTCGAGATTCCAGCTCGCGATCTCACGGCGCTGCCGCTCGGCGACTCCGACAAGGTTTCCGTAGGCGACTACGTCGTCGCGATCGGCAATCCCTTCGAGATCGGCCAGACGGTAACGGCGGGGATCGTCAGCGCCATCGGCCGCAGCCGCCGGGGCGGCGCCGCCTATGTGCAGACGGATGCGCCGATCAATCCCGGTAATTCGGGCGGTCCCTTGATCAGCATGCGCGGCGAGGTCATCGGCATCAACACCGCCATTATCGGTCCCGGCGAGGGCAATGTGGGGATCGGCCTGGCCATTCCCTCCAACGTCGCAAAGCAGCTCGTCGACCAACTCCGGCCATCGCGCTGAGGCCGGATACGCGGGATGGAGTCCCGTCCTCTCCAAGGTCCAGCCTACTTACAGAGCGTCGAGCACCGGCTGAGGCCCACGAAGGCTGGCGGCCGGCGAGCGCCGTCTCCGCCGGCATGACCGGGCAGGCAACAGTGGATATCGGCCCGTGATCGCCCGAGCCGTGTCCAACGAAAAGGAGCCGGTCTTGTGACCGGCTCCTTGCTTTTCGGACAGGTTCGTCAGGCTGCTGCCTCCACCGTTCTCGGGGCCGTCTTTCCCCCTTCCGATCGAGATCGCCGTAAACGGAGGCCAAGCCCGATCAGCGCGACGCCGGCGATCACCGCATAGGTGGCGATCACCCAGGCGGCGGAGAGCAGCGTCAGCGTCGGATTGAGATAGAGGAGCACCGGCACGGCAAGGCCGAGCAGGATCGACAGCGCGCCCGAAAGCGCGAGCAGCCATTCGCCCTCGATCTCCTTGCGCAGCTTTACAGCCGCGGCGATCTCGAGCGCGCCGGTGAGGATCGCCCAGGCGCCGAGCAGCGCCAACGTGGCGAGCGCATAGCCGATCGTCATGGCGAGCGGCATCAGCACGAACAGTGCCGCCGCGGCGATGCCGAGAACGCCTCTCAGCACCATGAGCGGCCAGCGGTCCTGCTTGCGCGCGGCGCCGCGGATGCCCGCGATGAGCGAGAGGATGCCGTCGGCGCCGGCATAGGCCGCGAAGACAAGGGTGAAGGCGAACAGCGCGTTCGCGGGGAAGAGGAACGCGACGACGCCCAATGCGAGGGCGAGGATGCCGCGCACCACGAACCAACCCCAGTTGCGCCGCAACAGGCATTCGCCCGTTGCGGCGTTGTTTTGTGGCGGCGTGGCGGCGGCGGACATGGTGGTCATGGCTTCGTGTCCTCCCCGACTATTCGCGCCGCTGCCCGACAAAGGTCAGCAGCAGCTGGAAGAGGTTGATGACGTTGAGATAGAGCGACAGCGCGCCCATCGCCGCGAGCTTCCCGGTCGCCTCGCCCCCGCCATAGGCGAGATACTCGCTCTTCAGGCGCTGGGTGTCCCAGGCGGTGAGGCCGGTGAACACCAATATGCCCGCGATCGAGAACACCAGCTGCAGCATCGAGGATTGCAGGAACAGGTTGACGATGCTCGCAATGACCACGCCGACCAGGCCGACCAGCAGGAAGGTCGACCAGCGAGACAGGTCGACATGGGTGGTGTAGCCCCACAGGCTGAGGGCGAGGAACAGCGCGGCCGCCATGAAGAAGGCGAGCGCGATGCTCTCGCCGGTGAAGACCAGGAAGATGCTCGCCATCGACACGCCCATCACGGCGGCGAAGGCGAAGAAGGCCGTGCGCACCGCCGCGGTGCTCATCCGGTGCACGCCGAACGAGAGCACGAGCACGAAGGCGAGCGGCGCGAAGATCGCCACCCATTTGAGCGGCGTTCCGAAGATCGGCTGGTAGAGCGCTGGCGTGCTGGCGACGAGCAGCGCCACCAGGCCGGTCAGGCCAAGCCCGGCGGCCATATTGCCGTAGATTCCGGCCATGTACCGGCGAAGTCCGGCGTCGAATCCCCTGTCGATGGGACGCGAGCCGGCAAACGTTTGACTTCGATCGAACAACGTTTCCATGTGCTTTCTCTCCATCGAATTGCATCTCGAGGAGCTCGGTTCGCACAGGATGTGAAAGCGTCAGCGTCCTTGCACCGAGCGCGCTCGATGCGGTCCGACATCACGGTGGCAAAGTCACCGTCAGAGGGGCCCGGTCCGCGTGGCAATAAATGAGAAGAGGTTCTTGTGGTTCCACGGGCGGCTGTGTCCTTGCGGCGCTCGGTCGGCGCCGACATTCGCCTCGTCGGCTTGGGCCGCTCGAGCGCGGCCTCCTTGCCGGCGCGCACCCCGCTGCCAAGCCCGAACTAGCGCTTTTCTGCGCTGCTCCTGCGGGCGAGAAGTCGCCGCAGGCTTTCGAGTTCGGGCATCCCCACGACACGTTCGTCTCCGACGATGATCGTGGGGACGGCCCGGATTCCGAGTTGTCGCGCCAGGGCGAGCGAGGCTTGGTGATCGGCTGCGTAACGGCCGTCCTCGAGCGCAGCGGCGAAGGCGGCGCCCTCCAGGCCGACCTCCTCGGCAACCGACTGAAGCACGCTCGGGTCGCCGATATCGAGGCTTCGCTGGAAGAAGGCGCGGAATACCGCATCGACATAATCGGCCGCTTTGCCGTGCTCCTTTGCGAAGAGCAGTCCGTCATGGGCCAGCCGGGAGTAGGGCTGGGGTGAGACGTCCGGCAGCCGGATGTCGACGCCGAGCTCGGCCGCCAGCGGGTAGACCGACCGCCGCCATACCGTCTGGAGATATTCCCCTTCCGGACGCAATGTCGGTTTGGGATAGGGTCGCAGCTCGAACGGCATCCAGTTCACTCGAACGTCGAGACCGCGCGTGGCTTCGTCGAGCGGCCCCTCGGCCAGGAAACAGTAAGGACAAACGAAATCGCTCCAGATGCTGATCTCGTGGCGGTTGTCGCGCCGCTCGCGCGATTCGGAATCCGGCCGCGCCGCCAAAGCCGCGTTCTTCGGTCTCATCGCCTCACCTCCGCGCGGGACGTGGGGCCGCTGTGCGGCATCGGCATGGCCCCTCTCGTCAGCAGCCAAGCGCGAAATGGCGCGCTTGCCTCGGGTATCGGTCGGTGCTCGATCGGAGGCGCCCCATGCCGGACAGGGCTGAGCATCCTGTAGGTGGCGCGATAGTCGAAGCCATGGGCGGCGGCGCACTCGGCGTCCGCGGCATGGACGATCCGGCGCACGCCCGCCGATGCCGCCGCCAAGAGACAGAGCGCACAGGGCTCGGCGGAAGCGACCAGGGTCGCTCCGCTTAGCGACGGCGAGCCGAGGCGACGGCAGGCATCGCGTATTGCCGACACCTCGGCATGGGCGGTCGGATCGTGGTCGGCCAGAACGCGGTTGACGCCGCGGCCGAGAACGCGCCCATTCGCGACGACGAGCGCCGCGAATGGAATGCCGCCTGCCTGCACCTCTTCCTCCGCGAGCTCGACGGCTCGTCGAAGCGCCGTGTCGTCGTCCAGAAGCAACTCCGGCTGCATGGTGCCTTACCTCCGCTCCGCCGCCTCGTCGACGACGGCAATGGCTTCGATCTCGATCAGTGCATCCTTCGAATAGAGCGAGCGCACCTCGACGATCGTGTCGGCCGGATAGGGCGGAGAGAAATACCTGCCCCGCAAGTCGACGATTTTGTCGAAGTTGGACATGTCGGTCAGGAAGATCGTCACCTTCAGGACGTTGCGCAGACTGGAGCCCCCCGCCTCGAGGGCGCGTTCCAGATTCGCGAATGCCCGCTCGGCCTGCGCGTCGAAGTCGCCAGGCGCGACGATCTCGCCGTCATCGCCGACGGCGGCCTGGCCCGATATGAACAGGAGCTCTCCGGCCCGATAGCCCTGCGACAGGCGAAAAGGCTTGTAGGGATCCGGGTCGGTGGTGATCTGCTGCACAAGCATAATGAGTTCTCCTCATCTATATCCTGAGCTAAGCTCCGGAACTTTGACTGTTGCCTGCTTCAGGTCGTGCGCCGTCCGAGCGCTTACAAACGCAATATTCTCAGGCTATGGATGAGCCATGCTCAGCTATGCCACCCGCCGGGGACTGCCGCCGCTGCAGGCCTTGAGGGCCTTCGAAGCGGCGGCTCGTCACCTCAGCTTCAAGAACGCCGCGGCGGAGCTTGCCGTGACTCCCACCGCCATCAGCCATCATGTGCGGCTGCTGGAGGAAACTCTCGGTGTGCGGCTCTTCGAGCGGCGCGCTCGCGCGGTCTCGCTGACCCCGGCCGGGAAGGATCTTTATCCCGTGCTGCGGGACGCGTTCGACGATATCGCCGGCGCGGTCTTACGCTTGCGGGCGCCGCGGACTCGTCAGGTGGTCACGATTTCCGCGACGGTCGCCTTCACCGCGCGCGTGCTGGTGCCGCGGGTCTCGGCATTTCACGGAGCCAATCCCGACATGGATTTGCGGCTGCATGCCTCGGACGAGCCGGCAGACCTGCACGCGGGGATGGCGGACGCCGCCGTGCGCTATGGAGGCGGCAATTACCCGGGCCTGAAGGCCGAAGGGCTGCTGCGGGACGCTTTTGCGCCGGTCTGCAGCCCGGCCCTCGATCTCTCCCGCCCGGAAGAGCTGGCAGGCCACACTCTCGTTCATTTCGAGTGGCGGCAGGCGCGCCGCGACAATCCCATCTGGCCGCGATGGCTGGAGATGGTCGGCCTTGGCGACCTCCGCCCGAAGGCGAACCTTGTCTTCACGGATGAGACTCACGCCATCGACGCAGCGGTCGCAGGAAAGGGCGTGGCGCTCCTGAGCCTGCTGCTGGTCGCCGACGAAATAGAGCGCGGCACGCTCGTCCAGCCCTTCCAGCCGACCTTGGAGGGCTATCAATATTGGCTGGTCTATCGCGTGGACGATCAGGACTCGAAGCCCATTCAGGCTCTCCGCCAGTGGATACGCTCCAGCCTCGGACGACAGGTATGAGCGATGTTTTCCGAGTTCCATCGCGGCCACGCGGCTAGTCCTGCAGGACTCCGTGGCTCTCCGGCGCCTCCTCGGCCGGGGCCTGGTTCCGACCCCATCGGGCGACGGCACGCGGGCCCATTTCGATTACCGCTTTCCGGCGAAATCGGCCTGGCTGCGCTTGGCCGGCGGCAGGACGATGGCAAGCGGGTCGCTCGCGGGGAAGGTCTCTTCGAGCGCCTCGTCGAGCATGTCCTCCGGCGGCCGTCGGGATAGGGTCTCGTCTTTGCACGCTTTCATCTGATCCTCACACTCGACATGGGGGGAACCGACGGGCGGACTCTGGACGGCTGGCTGTTTCGGCGCAGGCGCCTGCTCGGCGATTGGCCGTGCTCATGTCTCGGCGTGCCTTTCTGGCTCCGGTAGGGCTTGCGTCGCTCGAAGCCTCCGAAGCGAGAGGATGATCCCGCCGGCGAGCAGCGAAAGCGTGACGGCCAGCGAGACGGTTGGCGGGACATGGCCGCCGAACTGGTTCACGAAGATCTTGCCGCCGATGAAGATCAAAATCAGCGCCAGCGTGTGCTTCAAATAAGCGAAGCGCTGGATCAGCGCCGCCAGCGCGAAGTAGAGCGCGCGCAGGCCGAGCACCGCGAAGATGTTCGAGGTGTAGACGATATAAGGCTCCTGGGTGATCGCCAGGATCGCGGGCACGCTCTCGAGTGCGAACACCGCATCGGCGCATTCCACGAGCACCAGCGCGACGAACAAAGGCGTGACCCAGGTGACGATCCGTTCCGGCTGCCTCGGGTGCGGCAGGCGCACGAGGAACGCCCGCCCGTGCGGCTTGTCGGTGATCAGCAGGCGCTTGCGAAGCTGTCCGAGCACGCGTCCCTCGCCGATCGAAGGCTCGTCCTGATCGTCGAGGAGCATGCGCACAGCGCCGACGACCAGCAACGCGCCGAACACCGGCAGCAGCCACTGCCATTCGTGGACCAGCGCCGTCCCCACGCCGATCAGGATCGCGCGCATGAGCAGAACGCCGATGATGCCCCAGAACAGCACCCGGTGCTGCAGCTCGCGCGGCACGGCTAGGTAGCCGAAGATCAGCGAGATGACGAAGATGTTGTCGAGGCTCAGCGACTTCTCGATGAAATAGCCGGTGAGGAAGGCGATGGCGTCCCCGGTACCGAAGCTGGCGCCGATCCATGCCGCGAAGCCCAGCGCAGCGAGGATGTAGAGCGCGCTCGTCCACAGGCTCTCGCGGATGCCGATCTCCCGATCCTCGCGATGGAGGACGCCGAGATCGAGCGCGAGAAGCGCCAGCACGATCAGCAGGAACAGCAGCCAGGCCCAGGCCGGCACGCCGGCGGCAGGCTGCGCAAGCCATTCAAGGAAGCCCGTCATTGGCTAAGCCTCCTCCCAGCCGCCGCGTTCCAGCATGGGAACAAGACCGCCCCGCCGGTCGCATAGGCGCCACCGCCGCTGCCGAAGTCGCGCTGAGCGCAAACAGCCAGAGCGCGAGCAGCAGCATCAGAGCGGGGAGAAGCAGCATCCGGGCTGAGCCAGTCACGCGGATCGCGCATGTTCCGCCTCGTTCGTCTCGACCGGATAACGGCCGCAGCACAGGGCGTGAGGGCCGGTCGGCCAACAGCACAGCCGGATCGGCCCTTCCGCAGCATAGAGCTGCCCATGGGTGAAGGGCCGACGCATGGCGGGCGGCTCTCTCACTGCGAAAGCGAGTCCCTGGCGCCGTGCATAGGCGATCGCCGCCTCGCGCGATGGAAAGGAAATCTCGACCTGGCGGAGCGGATCGGAACCGCCCGTCCAGCCGGTCAGCGGATCGACATGGAAGGCGCTACGCGGAACGAAGCGCAGCCGCCACTTGCCGGTGCGAATCCGCGGCGACTGCGTGACCGAGCGCTCGACAGGCTCGATCACCGCCCGCGCATCGGGCGGCAAGGCCGAGTCCGGCCGGACGCCCGGCGCCAGGCGTTGGTTGTCGTTGGCGGCATGCGCTGCGTTCGCAGCCAGGGGCTGCGGCTGCAGCGCGACCGAAGGGCATGGAAGGTTCGCGTGATGCTGGCTGGATTGATTACGTGCCATGACCATAGCCTCCGAAGAGGCCAGCTCCGGACCCGGCGCGGGCCCGGAACCGAGCCGCTTCCGATCAGTGCCGCGTCGCCGCGTTGATCGGGATCTTGCGGGACCGAGTGGCCTCGGCGGTTTTCGGCATCCGCACGGTCAGCACGCCGTCGCGGAAGCTCGCCTCCGCCTGCGATTCATCGGCGCCGTCGGGCAGTGCGATGGTCCGCTCGAAGCGGCCGTAGTAGCGCTCCGACCAGCCGCGATCGCGATCTTCGGTCTCGCTCTTCTTCTCGCCGCGAAGGGTGAGCACGCCGTCATGGGCAAGGATTTCGACGTCCTTCTCGCTGAGGCCCGGGAGCTCGGCGGTCACACGAACTTCATTGTCGGTATCGCTGACCTCGAGCGTCGGCCAGCTCATGCTGCGGCCAAGGCCGCCGAGCATGGGCGCACTGAAGAAGTCGTCGAAAAGCCGGTCCATCTCCCGCCTCAGCTGCAGGAACGGACTGCGCTCCTCGTCGCGGTACAGGGTCGGCACACGCGTTTCCTGCCGGCCCCAAGGAATCAGATCACGAATAGCCATGTTCTTTCTCCTTTCGTTCAGTCAGGTTGCGTTGGGCCGATCCCCCGCGCGTATCCGCGGGGGAGTCGGCAGAGCACCAGCCCGGCCTGGATCAGGCCGCCTCGAGCTCCTTCTTTCGGGTTTCGACCTTCGGCGCGTCCGATGCGCTCTCGATCCGGCGGGCGTTTTCGCTGCCTTTGATCTCGATGCGACGCGGCTTCATCTCCTCCGGGATTTCCCGCACGAGCTCGATCGAGAGGATGCCGTCCTGAAGGTCGGCGTTCTTCACCTGGACATAGTCGGCCAAGGCGAAGCGACGCTCGAACGCGCGGGCGGCGATGCCGCGGTGAATGTAGCGGCCGTCATCCTCCTGGCTCTTGCGGCCGGAGACGACGAGCAGGTTCTGCTGGGCCGTCACCTCGATCTCGTCGGGCCGGAAGCCCGCCACCGCCAAGGTGATGCGGAAGCGGTCCTCGCCCTCCTGCATAAGATCGAACGGCGGATAGTTGTCGTTTGACTGCGTAGGCAGGCTGTTTTCCAGCAGGTCGAACAGACGGTCGAAGCCGACCGTCGCCTGACGGAAAGGCCTGAAGTCGATATTGGTTCTCATATCCCTGTCCTCCTAGAGCAACAAAGTTACGAGCATCTTCTAACCTGCCAGGCCCGAATGGGCGCCTGACGATCGCCGAAATGGGAATTTAAACGTGCGATTCAAGAGGCTTACGCCGATTCTTGCCGTTCCCGCGCTGCTGGGTTGCCCGTCATAGCCGCCTCCTCGAGGCGCCTCAGGCGGGTTGGGACTGCCGCTTTGCCTCGTCCGAATTAATCTCGATCCGGTGAGGCTTGAGCTCGTCCGGCACTTTCCGCTTCAGCAGGATGGTAAGAAGGCCATGTTCGAAGCGAGCCTCCTCGACCTCGACGAAGTCGGCGAGCTCGAAGCGCCGCTCGAACGACGTGGGCGTCGCGATGCCCTTGTGGATGAAGCGTGGACCCTCGCCGTTCGGCTCGGCCTTGCGGCCGGTGACTGTCAGGACATTCCGCTCCGCCACCACGTCGAGCTCGTCGCGGGCGTATCCCACGACCGAGAGTGCGATCCGGTAGGCATCTTCGCCTTCCCGGACGATGTCGTAAGGCGGGTAGGCGTCGGCATCGGTCCCGGCGCGGTTCATCAGGTCGAACAGCCGGTCGAAGCCGACCGTCGCGCGCCGGTAGGGCGCGAGGTCCAAATAGGTGATTCCCATTTCCAAATCCTCCTCTCGAGCAATTTGGGCATGAGAAGCGTCGGATGAGAGAGCCGACGCCCTCCGGTCCCAGCCGGACCCGACAAGCATCCGGCACCTGTTATCTAGGAGAAGTTTCATCGCCTTCAACGGGTTTACGAACCCGCGAGGCGGCACCATACGGGCCTAGCAGAGGCCGCGCGCGAACGCATGGGCGCCATGTGGTGACCAGCTCTCAAGACCGGTCATTCGAGCCAATATGGTTCTCGCCAGGTGCTTGACGATCTGCGCGGCGTACCTACCTCACCGCCCGCAAGCGAGGCGGCTCCGTCGTCTTTCTTCAGGCGGTCCGCCCTGCCGGAACATCTGAAGACGAGACGAGGATGATGCGAATCAGAACGCTGCTTCTCGCCGCGGCCGCAAGCACGGCGGTGGTCTTGACGCCCGTTCCTTCGGCCGCCCAGGCTCCTATCAACCCGCCGGCGATCGGCCAGCCCGGCGCCGGCTCCTTCGCCGAGATCGTCGAGCGCGTCGCGCCGGCGGTGGTGTCGATCGACACCACGCGGCGCGTGCCGATCCGGCTGCCGACCATTCCGGGATTTCCGTTCGAGCTGTTTCCGGATTGGGGAGCGCGTCCGCCGGTGGCGGAAGGCCGCGCGGAAGGATCGGGCTTCTTCATCTCCGCGGACGGCTACGTCGTCACCAACAATCATGTCATCGCCGATGCGACCGAGATCAACGTCACGCTGAAGGACGGCCGCGAGCTCCGGGCCCGGGTGGTCGGTCGCGACGAGCCGACCGATCTCGCCGTGCTCAAGGTGGAGGGGAACGGCTTTCCCCATGTGAGCTTCGCCAACGCCGCCGCGCCCCGGGTAGGCGACTGGGTGGTCGCGGTCGGCAATCCCTTCGGGCTCGGCGGCACGGCGACCGCGGGCATCGTGTCGGCCTATGGGCGCGACATCGGCTCGACCTTCGTCGACTACATCCAGATCGACGCGCCGATAAACCGCGGCAACTCGGGCGGCCCGACGTTCAATGCGCGGGGCCAGGTGATCGGCGTCAACACCGCGATCTTCTCCCCGTCCGGGGGCAACGTCGGCATCGGCTTCGCAATCCCCGCCGACGTGGCCGACCGGGTGACGCGCGAACTGATCGCGCGGGGCCGGATCGATCGCGGCTATATCGGCGCCAACGTCCAGACACTGACCTCCGAGATGGCGGAAAGCCTTGGGATGGGCGAGCGCGAAGGCGTATTGGTCGCCGAGGTCGTGCCGGGCGGTCCGGCGGACCGTGCCGGGCTGCGCGCCGGCGACGTGGTGCTGCAGGTAAACGGACGCGGGACGGAGAACGCCGCGCGCCTGACCCGCGAGGTGGCGGCCGCGAGAGCCGGCGACGCGCTGCGTCTCGATGTCCTGCGGAGCGGATCGCGCCGCACAATCGAGGTGCGAGCCGGACTGCGTCCGTCCGAGAACGGCATCGACAGCCCGCCGGGCGCGTTCGACGAAGACCGCGCCGGCTCAGGCGCCCGGCTCGGCGTCGTGCTGGGACCGCTCGACGACGCGGCCCGGCGCCGGCAGGACATCCCGTCCGACATAACGGGTGCGGTCGTGCTCAGCGTCGACCCCGCCTCCGACGCGGCCAGCCGAGGCATCAGGGCCGGGGATGTCATCGTGCGGGTGAACGACCAGCCGGTGAACGGTCCGGCGGACGTCTCCGCCGCCGTCGCCGCGGCGCACCGCGCGGGCCGCAAGAGCGCGCTCGTCTTCGTTCACCGTGCGCGGGGCCAAGTCGCAATACCGGTCCAACTGATCACGCTGGAGGACGACACGCGATAGCCGAGCGGCGCGGATCGCGCCGGCCGCCGGATTTCAACCCCATGGCCGGGCACAGACGCCCGGCTCGACCAGGAAAGGAGGAAACCGAAATGAAGCTCTACTACACGCCTGGCGCTTGCTCCCTCGCCACCCATATCGTGCTGAGGGAAGCGGGCTTCGATTTCGAAACCGAGAAGGTGGATCTTTCGACCCACCGGACCGAAAGCGGCGCCGACTTCTATACGATCAACCCGAAGGGCTATGTGCCAGCGCTGGTGCTCGACGACGGACAGGTCCTCACCGAAGGCGGAGCCATCCTCCAATATCTGGCCGACCTCAAGCGCGAATCCCGGCTCGCCCCGCCCGCAGGAACGCTCGAGCGGGCCCGCCTGCAGGAGCAGCTCATCTTCGTCGCGGCGGAGCTCCACAAGGCCTATGGGCCGCTGTTCATGCCCGGGGCCTCGGAAGACGCGAAGGCGGCCGCGCGCAAGCAAGTCGCCCGCCGGCTCGATCATGTCGAGCGGCAGCTTGGCGATGGACGGCCCTATCTGCTCGGGGAGCAGCTCACCGTCGCCGACATCTACCTCTTCGTCGTGGCCGGCTGGGCCGGGGAGAAGGGCATCGGCCTCGAGCGTTGGCCCAAGCTGGCGGCGTTCCTCGAGCGGATCGGCTCGCGCCCCGCGGTGCGGGCAGCGCTGGAGGCGGAGGGTCTCGCCGAGAAGACGCCGCAGGCAGCGTGACGCCTGTGCCGGGCGTGGCCGCCCCGCCGTCGATTGCCGTCAGGAAATGGCCGGCCCGCCGCGTCCGCGGCCGATCGTCCAACTGATGCTCCCGTCGCGCACGATTCCCGAGACCGCCTTGCCGAGGTGCGGCTCGAGCACCGGTCGCCACGGGACCAGCGTGAAATCGTGCGCGCGCTCGACCAGCGCGAAGCGTCCACTGATCAGGTCCAGCCGCCGGCGATAGACCCCTTCGATGCGCGCACCCGAACGGCTCTCGTCGAAGGGCAGGTCGAGCTCGCTGGACAGGGCAGCGGCGACGCGCAGCAGCTCGCGGCGCCGGAGCGTCTCGATCATTCCCGGAACGGCCTCGAATGCGCCGCCGGTCTCGCTGCCGAGGCCCTCGCTCACCAGCCACTGCCGGCGGCGCGCCTCGGCATCGCGCACCGCGCCTCCGAATCCGGCGTCGCGCGCCGGCGCATCGGCGGGCCTTAGCAGCCGCTGGTCGAGCCACGTCGCGCCGTCGGCGGCAGCCAGCCGCTCGAGCGGCTCGGTCGCGAGCAGCTCGACCGCGACCGGACGCGCGCGCGCCTGCGCCGCTTCGAACCGTTCCACGCGATCGAGATGATCGTCGGCGATCCGCCAGCTTCCCGACGGCTCCCGGTCGACGCCGGCGCCCGCCCGGCGCATCGCTTCGAGGCGCCGGACGTGGGTCTGCGCGAACGCCTCGGTGGCGCGGGGATCGTGGCGAAGGTGGGTGTCGATGTCGTAGCGGCCGCCATTGGCGGCCGCGACCGCGGCGATGGTCCGGTCCACCTCGCGGACGCCGGTGCGATTGGGAGCGACGCGCACCACTGCGCCTTCGCCGACGCCTTCGGCCGCCTCAGGCCCCAGCGCGACATAGTGGCTGCGCCCGTCGATCCCGTCGACGATCAGGTAATGGCGATCGCGATGCTCGTCGGCGAGCCCGCGCGCCAGCACCCGGCCGACAAGCGGCACGGCATCGACCGCGGCCGGATCGTAGATCGCCTGGTCGGCGGCGGCGCGCTCGACCCGGGCCGCCGCGAAGGCGCGCTGCATGGTGCGGATGATGTCGCCGCGCTCGCCCATCCGGGTGAGCGTTTCGGCCAGGTCGGACGCAAGCCGCCAGCGGCCTTGCCCGAGCTCCTCGGCGAGGCCCATCCGCGCGAGCTTGGCGAGGCGTCCGGCGCGCAGCGTCTGTTCGAACGCGCCGGCGTCGCTCGCGCCCACGACCCGCTCCTCGCCTGCGAGGCGGATCAAGCGCCGGTCGATCGCGGTCAGGCGCTCCTGCTCGATCTCGGCAAGCCGGCCGCGCGCGATCTCGCGGGTCGAACGCGGCCCCAGGTCGAGCTCGACGAGCTCGGCGGCGCGCTCGCGCAGGCCTCGGGTCAGGTAGTCGGGCGCGATCACCAGGTCCTTGCCTCTCTGGTCGTGCCCAAGGACGATGACGTGGCTGTGCGGATGGCCGGTGTTGAAGTGGTCCACGGCAACCCAGTCGAGCTTCGTCCCGAGGTCGGCTTCGGCGCGCGCCATCAGCCGCCGCACGAGCGGCTTCAAGTCCTCGTACTGCGCGCCGTCCTCGGGCGAGACGATGAAGCGGAACTGGTGGCGGTCGCCGGCGCCGCGGGCATGGAAGTCCTTGGCGGCGACATCGTCGCTCGCCGCGCCGTAGAGCGTGCCCCGCTCGCCCGCGCGCGTGGTGCCGTCGCGCTGGAGGTAGCGCAGGTGCGCGGCCGCCGCGCTCGCGCCCTTGCCGGCGAGCCGCACAATGCGGGCCTTGATGACGACGCGGCGGCGGCCGAGCGCGCCCATCGGATCGCGCGATGCGAGCAGGCGTCCGACGCCCGCCCCGCGGCCGATCCGGGAGCCCGCCGAGGTCCTCCCCGCGCGGCCCGTGAACGCCGCGCCGCCGCGCGCGAGATTGGCGGCGGCGAGCACGCGCTGGAGGTAGCGGCGGGAGCGCTTGGCGCCGCGGCTGCGCAGCCGCCCGAGATGGGGTTCGAACTCGTCCTCGGCGCTCATGCGCGGTCCTCCGGCGCGCGCCCCGAAGCCAGTCTGGCGCGGCGCGGCCCACAAGAAAACCGGTGCCGGCGAAAACGGCAGGAAAGCGCGGTTCCTGGCGCGAACGGCACCGTCCCGGGATCGACGGTGCCGGCGAGATCGAGGAAAAAAGATGTGCAGACAAATAATTACGCGCCGGCCAGTGCCGGCGCTTTATCTTGCCTTACGCGGCTTTCTTTCGGCGGGCAGGGCACGAATCGCGTCCGGGACCGTTTGATCCACATCAGAGGCAAGCGCACTCCATCCGCACTCCATCGCGCCAAGCCGAGCGGGACAGCCCTTGAATGATCCGGTCCGCATCCTCGTCGTGGACGACGAGGCCATGATCGTCATAACGATCGAAGACGCGCTGCGGCATGCCGGATACGAGGTCGAAGTCGCGCATTGCGGTTCGGACGCATTGTCGCTGGTCGCGCGGATGCCCGAGATCGCCGGCATCGTCACCGATATCCGAATGGGGAACGGAACCACCGGCTGGGAACTCGGCCGGCAAGCGCGCCAGCACAATCCGGCGGTTGCGATGGTCTACATGTCGGGCGACAGCGCTGCCGAATACGCCGCCGAGGGCGTGCCGGGCAGCGTCATGATCCAGAAGCCGTTCGCCTCCGACCAGATCATCACGGCGATTTCAACGCAGCTCAACCAGATCGCCAGCACGCCCAGATGAGCCGGATCCGACGCCTCGCTGCAGGCCTCGGCCGGAGCCGCATGGGCGGCCGGTCGCTGTCCGCTTGCCGCCCGTCCGCCTGCTTCGAGCGAGGCAAAAAGAGAGCGGGAGCGACGCCGATTTCGACGCCGCTCCCGCTCGGGAACATGCCCGAATCTCAGTGCACCCGCTCGAACGCTTCGTGCGCTTCCTCCGCGCATTTCATGACCCGAAGCCGCTGCAAATCGTGCACAGCGCCGTCGCCATCGACGATGCAGGTGGCGACGAACCACGCGCCCTTGAGCACGCCCAAGATCGCGATCCGTTCGAGCTCGAGGCCCTCGTCGTCGGCGTTGATCGCGCCTTCGTAGCGGCCGAGATGCCGCTCGATCATGCGGCTCTGCCAATGGAAGTCGGCGAGCTCCGCCTCGAGGAACTGGGCGGCGATCTCGACGCTGCCTTCGCGTCCGTACTGCGCCTCGAGCCCCGCGATGAGCGCCGGGTAAGCGTCGCGCGTCTCGACCTGGAGAATGGAAATCATCGTCATGACGAACCTCCGACCTGTCGTCTTCTCGATTGAAGACGGACAGTCGGGGACGGGCGGCGGAGCGGCTGTCAGGGCCGCCGGAGCGCCAGCGCAGGCGCCGCGAAGCGGCGGCGGAGGAACCGATTTTGTCGCGCCGGAAACGACAAAAGCGCGCGCGAAGCGCGCTCCACTTGGCGGCAAAATTGGAGGGGCCGCCGGCCTTGCACAGCCGCTCCGCCGCCCGTCATGCTGGGCCTTGCCGAGACGAGCCCTCCCCCCGCCTGTGGAAAGGACAGGCCTCGCCGCCTGCCCCTATCGCGCCTCGGCTTCTGCCGGCGGGCGTGTCGAGAGGGTGACGAACAGGCCGGCCGGCGCGCCCTGCGGCGGGGCGGGGCCGGCGGGACTGGCGCGTTCGATCGCGAAGAGCGTCGCGCGCGGCGGCGCCGTTTCGGGCGAGGCTGCGGGGCTGGATGCGCCGCCGAGCTGGGCCAGATAGGCGCGGGTTTCGGCGGGGAGCGGGCGGCCATTGGCGAGCCAAACGGCGTAGCGCGCGGGACCGGCATTATAGGCGCCGAACAGGCCAGGATAGCCGAAGCGGTCGTACATGAGCTTGAGGTAGAAGGCGCCGGCGAGGATGTTGTCCCTGGGATCGTGCGGGTCGGCGCCGAGCCCGAGGCGGGCGCGCAGCTCGGCCCAAGTAGCGGGCATGATCTGCATGAGCCCCATGGCGCCGGCGCGGCTCGTTATCGGTCGTCCGCCTAAGTGCGTGCGGCCGCCGCTTTCGGCGCGCATGACGCGCTCGATCCAGTCGAGCGGCACGCCGAAGCGCTGCGACGCCTCGCGCGAATAAGGGCGCCAGCGGGTCACGACATCGACCGGGGCCGCCCGCTCGACATTGGCGTCTTGCGCCTGCGCCGCAGCGGCCGAAGGCGCGGCGGACAGGACGACGGCGCTCGCGCAGAGGGCTGCGGCAAGCCGGATCATGCGCCGGTCTCCGCGGCGTCCCAGGTCCAGATCGGGTGGGCCGTCCCGACCAGGTCCGAGGTCCGGCTCACTCCGAAATAGCGCCCGTCGAACGACGCCGGGCTGGCCGGATTGAGGAGCAGCAGCTCGCCCGCGCGCAGCGTCCGGCACCCCTCCCAGCGCGGCAACGGGCGACCGAGCCGGTCGGCTTCGAGCCGGCGGGCGACCGGCCGGCCGTCGATCGTGAGCGCGGCGCCGGCGGCGCAGATGCGCGCGCCCGCGACCGCGGCGACGCGCTTGATCGCGGGCACGTTGCTCGGGAGGTAGCGCCGCTCGGCGGCGAGCCGGCGGGCGGGCCTGGGCAGCCAGGCGACGACCAACTCGCCGGGCGCCGGCGCGGTGATGGCGCCAACCCGGTAGAGCCCGATGGGCGCGCTGGCGCTTGCGTTCCAAAGCAGGCGCGGACGCGGGGGGAACGCGATGGTGAGGCCGAGCGCGGCGACGCCGAGCGCGATGGCGAGGCCGCGACGGCGGAGCATCCGGCGGCGCCGGCGGTCGCGCCGCAGCGCCTGCGCATGCGCGAACAGCGGCAGGTCGCGCGCTTCAGCCATGCCCGCCTCCGCGCGCATTCGCGGCCGACCAGGCTTCGATATCGTCGATATGGTAGCGCCAGGTGCGGCCGTGCCGACGGCAGCGCGGGCCCTTGCCGGCGAGCCGCATCGCCTTCAGCGTCGAATAGGCGATGCCGAGGTGAAAGGCGGTCTGCTTGGCGGTGAGGAACGGGCAGGATTCGCGCGCGGCCTTGGCACGCGCTTCGGCATCGTCGTCCATGTGTCGGTCCAGTTCGCGGGGCCGCAGGAGTGTCGCCGCGGCGGGCCGAAGCTGGCCGAAGCGCGCCGCGCCCGGCAGGGTCGGAATCGCGTGCATGCAAATTCGACCCCCCATTCCCGGGGATTGCGCTCCCGCGCCGGCGGCGCGGGAGCGCTTGGCCGCCTTCAGTCGGCCGGGTTCCAGATGATGGCGAAGGCGTCGTCATCGTCCTGGCCGGCGGCGCGGCCGAGGTTGGCGTAGAGCCGGCGCGGCCCGAACTCGGGGGCGGCGAGGCTCAGCGAGACATAGTCCTTGCCGGACATCTCGCCGCGCCGGACCCAGCCGGCGCCGACCTCGACGCCGCCGGCCGAGACGCGATAGTCGGGCTGCGCGTCGCTGCTCTTCGAGCGGTTGGGCCGGATCTCGATCTCGGTGCGGATCGAGAGCGTCTTGAGCTGGCCCTTGAAGCCCTCTCCGTCGCGGGTGACGTAACCGATTGCGGGCATTGATCGTCTCCTTGGTTGCTCGCCCGAACCGTCTTCCGGGCGATGGGCGGACCGAAGGAACGGGCCCGAGCCGGACGCGCGAACCCGCCAGGGCCGCAGCGTGAGCGAAGGACCGGAGCGCAAGCGCTTATTTGGAGCGAAGCGTCCGCGAGGAGCCGGCGGCGCGAAGCGAGCCGGCGGGGAAATAAGCGCGCCCCGCGATGGTTTCGCGCGGCCGGCGACCGTTCCAGGTCGCACGCCCAAGGAGCCGGATGACGGCGGCGCGAGCGGCTTGGGAGACGCTGCCCGATGTCGACCAGCCGCGCATGCGAGAGGGAGCGCACCGGCACAGGGCAGCGCCCCTACAACGTCGTGCCGCAGATCGATTGTCCGACGCCGGGCGGCGCGATAGCGGCCCGTGCATGGACAGGGATCGGCGCGGGTTGTGGAGGCCCGCCGGACATGGCGAGGCATGGACGGCGAGGCGCGTCGGCACGTGCGCCTGCGCGCTTGCGGCGGCGCTCCTGCTCGGCGCGGCGGCGCCCGCGCAGACGGGGCGCGTCGCCTATGTCATCGACGGCGACACCTTCCGGCTGGCGAGCGGCGAACGCATCCGCGTCGCCGGGATCGATGCGCCGGAGACGCAGCGACGCCAAGCGAAATGCGCACGCGAGATCGCAGCGGGGCGCGCGGCGACGGCGCTTGCGCGCGGGCTGCTCATGGGCCGCACCGTGCGCGTCGCGCGGCTGGGCCGAAGCTACAATCGCACGGTCGCGCGAGTGACGCTCGACGGCCGCGACGTCGGAACGCGTTTGGTCCAGGCGGGCGCGGCGCGATGGTGGCCGCGCGGGGAAGGCAAGCCCGACTGGTGCCGCCGCTAGGCGGCGGATATGACCGTTGGATGCCGATCCAGTTTTCCCCGGAACGTCTCGCGGACCTTCTCATCGACCCGCGCGAGGACCTCGATCTTGAGATCAAGAACTGGCTCGACCTCAGGAACGACAATGACGCGAAGGCGATCTTCGCCAAGGCGGCGCTCGCGCTCGCCAATCACGGCGGCGGCTTCATCATCCTTGGCCTGACCGAATCCGAGGGCGGGTGCGTGGAGGCGGAAGGTCGGCCCGCGACGCTGGACGGCTATTCGCAGGACGTGATCAACGGCATCGTCCAGAACTATTGCGATCCGGCCTTTCACTGCGCGGTCCACATCGTGGCGCGACAGGACGGAAAGCTTTTTCCGGTGGTCGTCGTGCCGGGCGATCACCGCTCGCCGGTCCGCGCGAAGCGCGCCGGGCCGCACGGCAATATCGTCCAGGACAACGCGATCTACGTGCGCAAGCCGGGTCCGCGCAGCGAAGTGCCGACGAGCGGACAGGACTGGGATGCGCTGCTGGCGCGGTGCCTCGCCAACCGCCGGGACGAGATGCTCGACCAGATTCGCGACCTCATCAGCGGTGCGGTTCCGGCGGTCGCGCAGCCGACGGGGCCGGCAGGGCTCGACCGATGGATCGAGCAATGCATTGCCCGCTGGACGGCCTTGACGGCGGACCTGCCGGCCGATGCGCCCGCGCGTTGTCCGCACGGCTATCATTATTTCGCCTATGAGCTGACTGGCGACCTTCGCGCCATTCCCCCAGGCCAGCTTCCCGAAGTGCTTCAGCGCAGCGTCGCCCGTCACACCGGCTGGCCGCCGTTCTGGTATCCGACCCGCCGCGGGATCGAGCCCTATCCGATCGACGGCGTCGTCGAGTGCTGGCTCGGCGGAGACACCGAGCCGGGGATGTTCGGCCAGCGTGACGCCGCGCATGCGGACTTCTGGCGGGTATCGCCTGAGGGGTTCGCGTTCCTGTTGCGCGGCTTCCAGGAGGATGGACTGGAGCAGCGGCCGCCCGCGACGCTGTTCGATGTGACGCTGCCCGTCTGGCGTACAGGCGAGGTGCTGCTGCACGCCGAACGCCTCGCCGGAAACCTCGTAGAGGGTCCGGCCACGGTGTCCTTCGTCGTTCACTATAGCGGGCTTGCCGGGCGCACACTGACCAGCGTCACCGGCGATCGCCTTCTCTTCGATGGAGCAACCGCGCGGCAGGATTCCATCGTGCTGAAAACGACCGTCGAAGCCGCGTCGATCGGACCCAACCTGCCCGAGATCGTCTATCCGCTGCTGGCGCCGCTCTATGCACTGTTCGAGTTCTTCGACCTGCCGATCGCGCTGGTAAACGAGGAGCTTGCCCGCATGCGCAAGGGCAACTTCTAGCAAGAAGACCCGCGCGCCGAGGCCGGGACGGCCGAGGCGCGCGGCCGGATTTCGGGCGGACGAACGAAGCAAGGCGGGGCGGCGAGCCGCCCCGCCTCCTAAGGTTCACGCCGCGAGCGGGACCGGCTCGGCGGTCTCGGGTTTGGGCGCGGGAAGCGGCCCGCCGAGGTCCGGCGACGCGGCGCCGGCGGCAGGCGGCGCCGGCGGCTCGGGTTGCTCCACCGGCATCCGCGCCGCCTCGGCGAGCGCGTGCGCGCGGACCGTGCCGACGCCGCCGCGTCCGGTGTAGGCGGCGGGCGGGAACGCCATCCACCTCGGCACCCAGCGAGTGCGCCGCTCGCGCCCGTTCGCGCCCGCGAGGCAGTCGGCGATGATCCGCTTCAAGGTCTTGCCTTTCTCGCGCGCATTGGCGGCGGCGACCTTCTCGCCCGCGACCTCGGCGACGAGCGCGGCCAGCACCTCGCGGTCGCGGATCAATTCGAGGAACGCGCCGTCCGCCTGCCACCAGTCGGCCATGTCGAGGCCGATGTGGAGCCCGAGCGCCTCGACCGCCGCGCTCCCGGCCGCAAGGCTCTCGCCCATGACCACGGCGATCACGTCGAGCACCGCCGGATCGGGCAAGTCGAGGAGCCGCCAGAAGATCGCGGCGAGCGGGTCGCCGGCCGCGCCTTCGGGCCTGCCTTCGACCACGGTCGGCTCGTCGGGCGAGAAGCCGAGAGCGCCAAGCACCGCGCGGCGGCGCTCGTCGAACACGGTCTCGCCGCGCGAAATGTCGACGCTCTCCTTGATCTCGTCGCTGCGCGCGGACTGCGGCTCGGCACGGACGCTCCACAGCGGCGAGTCGGCGATGGCGTGGGCGACCATCAGCCGGAGCGCCGCGCCGGGATGCGCGAGCAGCGCGGCGCGCGCCGCGGCGTGGCGGTGCAGGTCGATATAGGCCTGCATCGGGCCGCTGACCTCGGGCCGGGGCGGCTTGGCCGCAGGCTCCGGCGCGTCGCCCCGCGCGGCGCGCCGGGCCTCGGCACGGGAGAGATAGCCCTCGTGGAACACGACCTCGCCCGAGCCGCGCACGTCGATATAGACGCGCCCGCCCTTGCGCTTGGGGGCCTTCTCATATTCCCAGCCGTGGAAGTGCTCGCTCGGCGGCACGACCACCGCGTCGGCCCATCCGGCGTCGAGGTATTCGCGGCGGCGGGCCTCGATGGCCGCGTCCTGGTGCGCCCAGAAGGCGTCGGCGTCGGCGAAGTAGCAATCCTCGCCGAACAGGTCGGCGACAACGCCAAGCCCGCTCGCGGCTACGTCGAACAGCGCATGGGCGGTGCTGATCGACTGGCCTCCGAACAGCCATGCCTTGAGCTGGTAGCCGGTCGGCGCATAGGCGTCGGGCTCGTCGGCGAGCGCCAGCCATGCGCGCTGCTGGCTCTTGCTGGCGAGGGTCAGGTGGCGGACGGTCACCCGGTCGATCTCCTCGCGGGCATACATCGCCCGGATGCGCGGGAGCAGGTTGCCGAGCGCGAGGATGCGCTTCACCGCCAGCTCGGGCAGGCCGAAGGTCACGGAAATATCGCCTACCGAGCGGCCCTCCTTCACCAGCCGGGTGAAGGTCTCCCATTGGGTGACCTCGTCGGGGTCGAGACGGGCGAGGTTCTCGATTAGCGAGGCTTCGATCGCGTCGGCGTCGTCGCCGCTGTCGAGGATCGCGCAGGGGAGCTGGCGGGCGTCCGGCTCGGCGCCGTCCCGCTCTTCGGCGACGAGGCGCGCGGCGTGGAAGCGGCGGCTTCCGGCGACAATCTCGAACCGGTCGGGCGCGCCGTTCGGTCGCACGATCAGGGGCACGAGGATGCCGCGTGCGCGCACGGTCGGCAGGATGTCCGACACGTCGGGCGGGCGCTTGGCGTGGCGCATGTTCGCCTTGCTGACTTCGAGCTTGTCGAGGGGAATGAATTCGAGTTTCATCACACGCACTCCGTTGGAGTGCCGGTCCGTCGATTGGTAGGACAGTGGGCGGACCGGCTTTGGTCGGCGGCGGACGGCCGCCACGTCATCCGGACCCTTGGGCAGGCTCAGGACGAGCCGGCGTCGGGGTCGGGAAGCTCGGTCCCGCTTTCCCCGCCTTCCGGCGAGGCGCTTCCGTCGGCGGAGCCGAGCAGCCGCTCGGCCGCGAGGATCGAGCCGGCCTGCCGCGCGGCCTCGGCCCATTTCGACAGCGGGTGGGTGGTCGAGAAAAAGAGGTCGCGCTCGATGCCGAGGCCGAACGGGAGCCGGACGCTCGCGATCTCGGACAGGCTGAAGCTGCCCAACTCGGGACAGCCGAAGCCGAGATCGGCGAGGCCGAACAGCGTGTCGCCATCGGCGTCCAGCTCGGTCGCGAGCCAGGTCGCGGCACCGCAGGGATTGAAGAACTTGACCACCGGAGCGGGGTCGTGGCGGGCTTGGCGGGCGGCTTCGGCATTGGCCCGAAGCGCCGCGCGCAGGCTGTCGGTCAGCAGGTCCATGTTCGCCTCCTTCCCGCCCAAAAACCGCATGGCCTCCCCGGAAAGCGGGGGTGGGCGGCGAGAGGCGACCGGAAAGGCGCGGGCCCCGAGCGGCGGCGGCACCCGAAGGGCCGCAATGCAATGGAGGAGCCGGCCTCAAGGCCGGCTTGCCGCCGCCGCGCCCGCGCCTATGAGGGCGCGCCGCCCACTCCCGCGCATCCGGGAGAGGCCACCAGCAGCGCCGCCGCGCGCGAGCGCGGCGACCGCTTGGCGCGCCAGCCGATCGTCACCGTGAGGCCGAGACCCGCGGCAAGCGGGGCTCGGCGGCGAGGGCGCCGCCCGAGCCGTAGAGCGCGGTCGCGCGCGGCACGCGCGCGAGGCGCGAAAATCAGGGCGACACGGTGAAACCCTACCGCTCGTGCGTCGACGTCCCGGCCGACGGCGCGCTCGCCGGAGACTCCTGGCTTACGCCCGCCGCTCGGGGCCTCGATTCATCAGGCCGCGATAGCCGCCTCGCGCCATGGCTTCGGCGTCGCGCACCAGGCGGCGCACGCGCGAACGCAGCGAGTCGGTGCGCCCGCGCCAGTCGAGCAGGATGCGCTCCTCGCCGAACAGGGCGGCGCCGATCTCGCGCTGGCTGGCGCCCGCGGCGAGCGCATCATGGACGCGCAGCGCGGTCAGCCAGCGCTCGACGCGCGGATCGCGCGGGAACAGCGAGCGCGCGAACCGGCCGCGGCGGCAGAGCTCGAGGAAGCGCCGGAGCGGCAGGATCTTCGGCTCGGCCGAGGCAACGCCGAGCAGGCGGTAGTGGAGCAGCACCGCCTCGGCGCGCGCGATGCTGCCCTCCTCGACGTCGATCCGGATCCGGTGCCAGCCGTCGGAGAGCACCGCATGCTCATGGCCGTCGGCGTCGGTGGCGATCGCGAGCCACGGCGCCAGCCGGTCGGTCACGATGCTGTCCGGGTCGTCGGGGTCGGAAGGGACGGCGATCACCCGGAGCGTCCCGGGGTCTAGGTCGGCATGCCAGATGATCCGGGCCTCGGGCGCGGCGCGGTCCGGATCCTCGGCGAAAGTGGAGCCCCCACTGGATCGGCTCGACGGCAAGCCCCGGGCCGGCGCGCCCCCGCGTCGCCTCGCTCGCCCGCGCGTACCAGGCGATGTAGCCGGGATCGCGGCGCAGCCACTCCCACATGAGACCGGCGCGATCAATTCCGCGCAGGCGAGTATAGAGTCTCGCGTCGCGCCAGCGTTCGGCGGCTTTGTCTTGCGCGCCCGCCGTCATGCGCGCCGCGGCAACTCATTTGCGGCCCGGCGGCGACTTGCGGGCGACTGCGGGCGCCGCCGTAAAGCTTGCCGAGGCGGCCACCATCTTGGCTGCGCGCGACATCTTCTTCGTTCAAGTTCTACATGATAACGTGATGCATTCGCAGGAGTCGCCGGAGGACGGCGTGAGGCCCCGTCCTCCTGCCCCGGATCGTGGGAAAGGGCGGCCTCGGGACATGCGGCGGCTTGAGACGCCGCCCGGGGCCGTGTCGCTGCCCGATGGGCATGCATATGATGGCGATGCAGTTCATCCGCATCGTCGAGGAAGTCAGGTGCGTCGATGACCTGGCCGCTGCGATGCAGGCGGTCACCGCCGAGCTCGGCTTCCAGTATTTCGCGCTCACCCATCACGTCGACATCCTCGCCGCCGAGGGTGCGGCGATCCGGCTGCACAACTATCCGACGAAATGGGCCGACTATTACGACCGCAACGCGCTGGGCGTGTCGGATCCTGTCCACCGGGCGAGCCATGTCACGAGCGTCGGCTTCTGCTGGTCGCGCATGCCCGAGATGATCCCGCTGACCGCCGAGGACCGCCGCGTGCTGGCGATGGGCCGCGAAGAAGGCATCGGCGACGGCTTCACCGTCCCGGCGCACGTTCCCGGCGAGGCGCGTGGCTCCTGCTCGTTCGCGAGCGAGGCGGGGCGGCCGATCGTCGTCGACCTCTTGCCGATGGCGCAGCTCGCCGGCGCGTTCGCGTTCGAGGGCGCGCGGCGGCTGTGGTCGGAACGCGGCCATCTCCCGAACCCGCCGCCGCCGGCCTTGACCGACCGGCAGCGCGACTGCCTGCTGTGGGCGGCGCGCGGCAAGACCGACTGGGAGATCAGCCGCATCCTCGGCGTCACCGAAGAGACGGTCGCGCGCCATATCAAGCTGGCCTGCGCGCGATACGGGGTGAGCAAGCGGACATTGCTGGCGATCCGGGCGCTGTTCGACGGAACGCTCACTTTCACCGATATCTTCAAGCGCTGATATTACCCTTTCCGGGAATAGCGGCCGCCGCCGTCCGCGCCGACCCTTGGCCGACCAAGCCTAGGGAGCCCAGCCATGCTTCACGTCATGCAGACCGCCGCGCGTCCGGCCCCGGACGGCGTGCTTCGCGCCATGTTCGCGGCCCGGAAGTCCGTCTTCGTCGATCTTCTCAAATGGGACGTGCCGGTGATCGACGGCACCTACGAGGTCGACCAGTTCGACGACGCCCATGCGACCTACCTGGTGCTCGCCGACGCCGACGGCGCGCATCTCGCCTCGGCGCGGCTGCTGCCGACGACGCGCCCGCACATCCTCGACAGCTTCTACGCCGCGCTGTGCGAGGATGCGCCGCCGCGCGGACCCGAGGTGTACGAGATCACGCGATTTTGCCTCGATCGCGGCCTCACCGCGCGCGAACGGCGGGCGGTGCGCGACACCCTGGTGACGGCGCTCGCCGAACATGCGCTCGCCCGCGGCATCGCCGCCTATACCGCGATCGCCGAAATGCCCTGGTTCCAGCAGATCCTCGCGTTCGGCTGGCGCTGCCGCCCGCTCGGGCTGCCGCAGGCGATCGACGGGACGATGCTCGTCGCGCTCAGGATCGAGATCGACGCGGACACCCCCGGCCGGCTCGCCGCCGCGGGCATCGTGCCCGCCGCCCATGTCCACGCCGGCGCGCGCGCCGCAGCCTGACGCGGGGAGGGAACGATGACCGTCACCATCGACACCGCCCGCGCGGTCGAGCGCGCGTCCGAGCAGCTGCTCGGGCAGGGCTATTGCATCCTTCGCGGCGCGCTTCCGCCCGAGACCATCGCCGCCCTCGACGCGGACCTGTCGCCCGATTTCGCGCGCACGCCGTTCTGCCAGGGCGGCTTCTACGGCGCGACGACCAAGCGGTTCGGCCGCCTGCTGGTCCGCTCCGCGCACGCCGCCGCGCTGGTCCAGCACGCGACCGTCCTCGCCGTCGCCGAGAAGCTGCTCTCGCCGTGGTGCGACCGCATCCAGCTCAACGTCACCCAGGCGATCGCCATCCACCCCGGCGCGCCGTCGCAGCTGCCGCACCGGGACCAGGACATGTGGCGGGCGCCGGCCGGCGCGGCGGAGTACCTGGTCAACGTCATCTGGCCGCTGACGCGATTCACGGCGGACAATGGCGCGACACTGGTCTGGCCGAGGAGCCATGGCGCCAACGCGCTGCTGCCCGACCCGCCGGCCGGCTCGGTCGCGGCCGAGATGATGCCGGGCGACGCGCTCCTGTTCCTCGGCTCGACCCTGCACGGCGCCGGCGCGAACAACACAGGCGAGGTCCGGCGCGGGATCGTGGTCGGCTATTCGCTGGGCTGGCTCAAGCCCTACGAGAACCAGTGGCTCGCCTATCCGCCCGAGGTCGCGCGCGGCTTCCCGCCCGAGCTCGCGGCGCTCGTCGGCTATCGCCAGCACCGCCCGAACCTCGGCAACTATGAGGGGCAGTGCCCTTCGGTGCTGCTCGACGGCCGCGCGGACGGGCCGCTGGCCGCAATCGACGCGCTGCGCCCGGACCAAGCGGCGATGGTGGAGGCCTATGTCGCGAGCCAGGCGACATGAACGCCTCGGGCCCCACCGCCGAGCGCATCTACGAGGCGCTCAAAGCCTATGTCCTGCGCGGCGCGTTCCGGCCCGGCGCGCGCCTCGACCCGGCGGCGCTGGCGGAGCGGCTCGACAGCAGCGTGACGCCCGTGCGGGCGAGCCTCAACGTGCTCGTCGGCGAAGGGCTGGTAGAGAGCGGCACCGGCGAGGGGTTCCACGTGCCGCTTCTCGACGAGCCCGCGCTCAAGGACCGCTACGCCTGGAACGCCGAGATCCTCGTCCTCGTGCTCCGCAGGGCGCGCAACCCCGGAGCCGGCTTCCTGTCGCCCATCGAGACAGGCAACGCGGCGGTGCGGGCAGCGGGGCTGTTCCTCGCCATCGCCCGCTGGTCGCCCAACCTCGAGCACGCCCGTGCGATCGCGCTCATGAACGACCGGCTGCACGCGGTCCGCGTCGCCGAGTCGGGCGTTCTCGACGGCATCGACGCGGAGCTCGACGCGATCGCGGGCGCGGTTGAGCGCAGCGAGGCCGCACAGCTGCGGCCGCTGCTCTCGCGCTATCACCGGCGCCGCGCCCGCGCGACGGCGGCGATCCTGCGCCAGCTCTACCGGATGGACGAGCCGCCGGCTGAATAATCGAAGAATCAAATCCGTATTCAATTCGGATCGCCCGCTGCCCCTCCTAACCTGCGCGGTGCTGCAGTCCGCAGCGAACAGGAGAGTGGCACCATGAACCGCGAAGACGACGTGATCGATCTCGGGATCGCCAGCGAAGCGACGCTCGGCGGCGAAGGCAAGATGCCGGATCTCGTGCGCGAGATTCCCGAGACCGGCCTGTCCGACGACTGACATGATGGCGCCGGCGCCCTTCGGGACGCCGGCGTCGTGCCGCACCTCCGCAGCACAAGGAAGTGCATCATGAACCGCGAAGATGATGTGATCGACCTCGGCGTTGCCACCGAAGAGACTCTCGGCGGCCCCGGCCTGCTGCCCGACTTCGTCCGGCAGATCGAGCAGAACGGCTTGTCCGAGGACTGACCTGGGCGACGCCGGCGCCCGCAAACGCGCCGGCGTCTCCTCGCTTCACAGCTAACGGGAGATGGCTCCGATGGAGCATGTACACGTCATTATCGAGCTCGGGATAATCGAGCTGGGGGTCGCCAGCGAGGCGACGCAGGGCGGTGAGGGACCGCTTCCCGAGTTCGTCCGCGACATGTCGGTGACCGGCTTGGCCAAGGACTGAGACCGCCCGTGTCCGTCTCCAGGTTGCTCGCGTTTCCTGCCGGCAATGGGTGAATATTGGCGCCTCGACGCGAACGTCACGGTGACGGTTTCGGCCGGAAGGGCAATCTTCCTCGACGTTGCGCGCGACCGGTACACGATGCTGTCGCCGGCGCAGAACGCGGCCTTTGTGAGCTGGCTTGGCGAGTGCGGCACCGCGATGCCGGCAGCCTGCCGTTCGGCCTTGGCAGCCCGGCTCGGCTTGGATGACGCCGAACGCATCATGCCGCGCCGGCTATCGGTGGCGGTCCCCTGCGAGGTGCCGGGCCCGAGGCTTCCGGAGGTCCGCGCAAGGCTGGGCGAAGCGGTCGCCGTCGCACGATCCGTGATGCGGGCGCGGCGCATGCTCCGAAGACAGCCGCTTCACGCCAACCTTTCGCGCCGCCAATCAGCGCTCGACTATCGCCGGCCGTTGCGCACGGCGCCCGATCGCCAGGCAACGGTGTCGCGCGCGGCCATCTTTCATGCCGTTCGGCATCTCGCGCCGGTGCGGCGCGTTTGCCTGCTCGACTCCCTGGCGCTCATCGACTGGCTGGACGACGAGCTTGAAGGGGTGCAGCTTGTGTTCGGCGTTACCGCCTACCCGTTTGGCGCGCACTGCTGGGTCCAGACGCGCGAGATGCTGCTCGGCGACGAGCCGGATACGATCGGCCGCTACACGCCCATTTTGCATATCGGCGGATGACGGGCTGGTGCGTCCTTGCCTGCCCCAAGGGCAATCCGGGCGTCCTCGAGGCGCTCGTCGCCGCGCTGATGCGCGACGATGCGCTGCGCCACGTATTCAGTGACGGCGAGCTCGCGCTGCTCGGCTCGGGCCAGGTCGCATTCCGGAGGCTCGGCGATGGAGCCGGCCTGCTGCTCGGGCATGTCTTCGAACGCTCGGGCGAGATCGCCGACAGTCCATCTTGGCGGCCGAGCGAAGACGGCGCGGCCTTCGTGCGCCGCTATTGGGGCGCCTATGTCGCGATCCGGCCATCGGGGGACGGGCTCGAGGTGCTGCGCGATCCGTCCGCAATGGCGCCATGCTATGTCGCGCGCTTCGGCGCGGCCTGGCTGGTCACCGACGTGCCGCGACTGCTTTGCCGCCAGGGCGCGCTCGGATGCGCGTTCGACTGGCCGCTCGTGATCGCCTCGCTTGTCAGCCACGACTGGCGTCCCGGGCGGACCGCTCTCGAGGGGATCGAGGAAGTGCTGCCGGGTACGACGGTGCTGCTTCGCCCCGGCGCGGCGGTTCGCCGGCGGGTCTGGCGTCCTTGGGACTTCGCTTGCGCGCCAGGCGGACCGGATCTTTCCGCCGACGCGCTCGCCGCCGCCATCGACGGCTGTGCGCAAGCCTGGGCCCGGTTGTTCCGGCGCCCGCTCATCGAAATATCGGGCGGCCTCGATTCGGCGATCGTCGCTGCGGCCTTCGCGCGCGCTGCCGAAGCGCCGCACCTGGTCACCTTTGCAGCCGGGCCGGGCGACCCCACCGAACTGGGCTATGCGCAGGCGATCGCCCGGCATCTCGGGCTGCCGCTGCAGGTCACCCGACCAGAGATCGAGGGCGTGGATCTCGCCCGTTCGCAGGCGAGCGAGCTTCCGCGCCCCAACGCACGCGCGTTCACCCAGGCGGCCGATGCACTCAGTCGCGCGCACGGGGAGGCGATCGGCGCCGATGGTTTCTTGAGCGGCGGCGGCGGTGATGATCTCTTCGGCTATGGGCGCTCCGTGGCGCCTGCGCTGGACCGCCTGTTCCTGGAAGGCCCGGGAAGGGGGGTGGTCCGCTCGCTGGACGAGATCGCGCGGATGAACCAGGCGACCTTCTGGGAGGCCTTGGCGCGGTTCGCCCGCCGCTTGGCCGCGCGCGGCTCCCCGCGCGCGCTTCGCGCCGACACGAGGCTCCTCGCGGCGGACGCGATCGACAGGGCGGGCGTGCCTGTTGATCCTGACCGAGGCCGCCGAATGCCCGGCAAGGCCGCGCATGTGCGCGCCATCGCCACGCTGCCCAACCACCTTGAGGGCCACGGCCGCGCGGCTTTTGCGCCGGTGCTATTCCCGCTCCTGTCGCAGCCGGTCGTCGAGTTCTGCCTCGCGGTCCCGAGCTGGCATTGGTGTGAGGGCGGCCGGAACCGCTCGCTCGCGCGGGGCGCTTATGCAGGGCGGCTGCCTGCCGCGGTGATCGAGCGCCGCTCGAAGGGCGCGTTCGACGGCTTTTGCGCGCGCCTGTTCGAGCGCAACCGCGCATGCGTCGGCGAGATGCTGCTCGAGGGAATGCTCGCCGGACAGGAGATCATCGACCGCGGCGCGGTCGAAGCCGGTGTCAGGAACCCGGCACCGTCGGCGGAGCTGGTGATGCGGCTGCTGGCGCTGGTGGACGTGGAGGCGTGGCTGCAGAGCTGGAGCCGCCTGCGGTCCGCGCCCGCTGCGCGAGCACGCGCCAGCGGGCATACTGCTCCCGCTCGCCCGGAACCGGGTCCTCGCGTCCGTTGAGCCAGAAGTCGAACCAGTCGATCGCCCGCTCGTAGATCGCCAGCCGGTGGGCCGGATGCCACTTCACATGGTACTCGTCGGGAAAAACGTGCATCTCGATCGGCACCTCATGCTGGTCGAGCGTGACATAGGTTTCGAGCGCGAAGCGGAACTCGTCGTCGGGAAGCTGGAGGAGGATCGGAACACCGATCCGGTCGGCATTGGCCGCGAGCGAGTATCGCCGCCAGAAGCCCCGGTCGTCGGCGCGCGGGCCTGGATAGCCCCAGGACAGCGTGTCCTCGAAATAGGCAGGCCCGGCCGCGAAATGCACCGTGCTAGGATCGTCGCAGCACGAGCTCATCGCAGCGGCGCGGAAGCGGTTCGAGTTGACGAGCCCGAACTGGACGCTGGCGGCGCCGTCGCTAAGGCCCGAGATGCCGATCCGAGCCGGGTCGACCAACCCGAGGGCGATGCTGCGGTCGATTCCCGTCTCGATCGCCGAAAGCATGCGTCGGCGCTCGGCGAAGTCGGTCATGCCGATGCGGACGAACGCGTTGACGTCGCGCGCGCCTGAATCCCTCGCGAACGGGCGGACGCGATTGAAGCTCAGCACCGCGAAACCGCGGCTGGCAAGCGCGTGGATCGGGTATTCGTCGCCGGTGCCGCCGCGCAGGAAGCCGCGGCTCTGGTACTGGACGATCACGAGCGGATGCCTGTCGCCGGGATGGTGCGCGGGGGGCAGGACAAGGTCGCCGAAGCCGGGGACGCCGTGCGCGTCCGTCCAGCGGAGCCGCTGGACCTTGCCGGTCCGCAGACGCGCGAACTCGGGATTGGGATCGTAGATCGTGGTCGAGCGGCCCGTGTCGGGGTCGAGGCTGACGATCACGCGCGGGTGCGTCGCCGTCTCGCGCGCGCAGATAAGGCGCCGCGCGAGCAGCTGGCAACCGATCAGGGCGTCGGTCGTGGCGAAGAGAGCCACGGGGACACGCGCGGCATCGACGCGCCAGCGGAACAGCGTCGTCGTCCCGCCGTTCTCGGGCGTTCCGCCCTGCATGAAGAGCAGTTCGCCGGCATCGCGCCACCACAGCGCTCCCACCGCATCCGAACAGGCCGCGACGCTGCACGCGAATGTCCGGCCGCCGCTCTCGACCTTCAGGCTGACGGGGCCGAGAATGCGGCCAGGATCGACGGGCGATGTCCAGGCGCGCGCGCCACCGCTCGAGCGCGCGTAAAGGTGGGCGTCGGCGGGTCGGCCTTCGGCGCCCGGATCGGGGGAGTGGCGGTTTGCGGGCGTCTGGCCGGTCTCGGGGTCGACCAGGCGGTCCGCAGTCGGCAGCGGGGTCGGCGGGCGCGGACGCGCCTCGGACAAGGTCCAGAAGCGGCGATCGTAGAGGAAGCCACGGCGGCCTTCGCGCTCGATCGCGGCCCTCGCATCCGCCATCGGCCGAGACGTGACCACCAGCGCTTTGCCGTCCTGCGACCACCGTACCGCGCGCACATCCTCGGCCTCGCGCGTGACAGGGGCGGCCCTGCTTCCGTCGGTGCTGGCACGCCAGGCCTGGGTCGTCCCTCGATCACGACGAAGGTAGGCAAGCCACTCGCCATCGGGCGACCATTGGGGAGTCACGGCCTGCTCGGTGCCGATCGCCAGGTCGGGGATGCCATGGCTGTCGCTGCGGGCGAGTATGAACTCGCCGCCGACATCGACGAGGCGGGGAGGCCGCCCGTCGAGCGGGACGACCACAATGCCGATGCAGTAATCGTCGGCGTCGGGGTCGGCCCGGCGCAGCGCGATCGCAAGCTCGGTGCCGTCGGGCGAGAGGCTGAACGGCGCCGGACCGGAAAGTCCGTTGTCGGACCGGCCGAAGTCGCGCAGCTCGACCAGGTCCCGCGGAGTAACGTCTCGCACGGGAGATGATCCGGGCGACATCAGTCGCTCGCGGCAGTCGGCGGCGGACGCTGCCGCCGGAGCGACGAGGCAGGCGGCCGCGGCGAGCCAGCACGGGCCGCGGCTCACCATCGCTTGGTCACCGTCAGCGAGACGACACGGCCAAGTGGGCTCGCATTGTCGGGATCAAAACCGACCGAGAAAGGCGGACTCGAGTAGGCGGCATCCGGCGGATCGCGGTCGAACAGGTTCGTCGCGCTCAGCGCGAGCTCGAGGCCGCCGCCATTCTCAACTGCGCCGAACCGGTAGCCGAGCTGCAGATCGAACGTTATCCACGACTCGACCGTCTGCGGGACCGCCGTGGTGGGATTGGTATAGCTGTCCAGGTAGTTGCCGAAGAGCGACGCGCTCCAGCGCTCATCGGACCAACCGGCGCGGGCGCGTAGCCGCAGGTCCACGGGATTGCCGAGCCGATCGACGACGTCGACCGGGGGCGCGCTCGCGGTGAGCGCCTGGCGGATGTGGAAGATGTACGCGCCAGTCAGCCCGACATCGGCTTTGCCTCCGAGGAGGTCGAAGCTGTAGCCGAGATCGACATCGATCCCGCTCTGCTCGACGATCGAGAGATTCTGCAGCCGCGCGTCGATCAGCAGCTCAATCTGCTCGGGTCCGAGGTTGAACGGGTTCTGGAAGACCGGCGAGGCGAAATAGCCTTGGATCGTCGCGAGCGACGGATCGGGGTCAATGATCCCCTCGTAGGTCTCCCGGTTAACGAGGAAGCTGAACAGGTTCGCGGCGGGCGAGGCGATGCGGTCGCGGTAGGCGATGTTGTAGTAGGTGACGCTGCCGTAGAGGCCCGGAATGGACGGCGGCCGCACGTCCACGCCCAGGGTCCAGCTCGTCGCCCGCTCGGGCCGCAGTTCGGGATCGTTGCCGCGCAGCACGAGCACGTTGGTCTGGCCCGTCGGAGAGGCCGGATCGGGCAGCGTATAGGCGAAGAACAGCGAGTTGGCGGGGTCCTGCCGCAGGTTGTTGAAGTTCGGGGCGCGGAACGACTTGCCCCAAGTTCCGCGCAGGGTGAGGCCGCGGAGCGGCTCCCACGCAATGCCGAGCTTCGGGTTGGTCGTTGCGCCGAAGTCGCTGTAGCGCTCGGTACGCACCGCCGCGGAGAGATCGAGCCGATGGAAGCCGGGCGGCGTGAGGCCGGCGCCGAACACCGGGACATGCAGCTCGCCGTAAGCCGCGCGCACGCGGCGCGGTCCCGGCAAGGCGATCGGGGCAAGCTCGACCGGCGTCAGCGTGCTGACGTCGCTGATCGTCGCCTGGTCCTCGTACCGCTCCTCGCGATATTCGCCGCCGACCGCGAGGCGAACGTCGCCGCCGGGGAGGGCAAACAGCGGCCCATCGGCGCGCAGCGCGGCCGACCAGACGGTGCCGCTGTTGCCGGATCGCGTCGAGCCGCGGATCTTGGCGATCGTCGCCGGATTGGTGGAGGGACCGTCGCCGAACAGATTGTAGGCGGTGGCCGGGTCGGGGTCGGCGAGCGCGGCATTGAGCCGAGCGCTGTTGACCCGGTTGAGGATGGCGTAGCGTTCGGCCTGGCGCCCCCAGGTGCCGTGGAGATCGATGCTCCATCGCGCGAGGTTCGCCTCGACGCCGAGAGTTCCGCCGTAGGCTTCGACGCGACCGTTGCGGGTCTCGGGCCCGAGGTCCGGCACGAAGCTGTATTGGACACGCACCGGCCGACGGGTTCCAATGGGATCGACGTAAAAGGGATTGGTCACCGGCACCGTGCGCGCGACGTTGGAGATCGGCCGCTCGCGCTGGCTGAATTGGCGGTTGGAATAGAGGCCGCGCGCGTAGAGCCGGACCCCGGGCGCAAGCTCCTGGCTCGCGGCGGCGAAGACCGAATGCCGGCGCTGGTCGGGGAGCAGGTCGACCTCGTCCCAGTCGTCGCCGAGATTGAACGTGCCTGCGGTCAGGTCGCTTGGCCTGAGCCCTCGCCCGTCCTGGCCGCGCGGAATCGCGAAGGTCTGCCCGTTGGCGGCGATGATCGTCCCCGGGCTTGCGTAGCGGGTGCGATTGTCGGTGCCGCCATAGGGCCGCAGGTCGTCGGTCGCGTAGGCCCGGTCGGCTGCCGCCAGCTCCGTCCGCCTGTAATATTCATAGGCGATCATCGCCTGGCCGCCGGACCAGCGGGTGCCGAGAAGCTGGCTCGCGACGATGTCCTCGGAATCGCCGTCGGCGGTGCCGATCCGGAGCCGGGTCTCGCCGCCGGTGAAGCTAGTGCGGGGAATGATGTTGACCACCCCTGCAACCGCGTCGGAGCCGTAGATCGCCGATGCGCCGTCGGCGACGATCTCGATCCGCTCGATCGCCGAGGCGGGGATCATCGAGATGTCGCTGAACACGCCGGAAAAGCCGCCGAGCGGCGGCCGGTCGCCGTTCAGCAGGACGAGCGTCGAGCCGGTGCCGAGCCCGCGCAGGTTGATGCTCGAGCCCGCGGCCGTGTTGAATCCCGCATCCGAGTTGAACGAGCCCGCGCCGGTACCCTCGTTGGGCGAGCCGCCGAAATTCTGCGGGATCGTCTGGGCGATGTCCTGGGTGGTGGCATAGCCGCTGCGGTCCATCGCCTCGCGGTCGACCACGGTCACCGTCGAGCCGACAGGGCCGGCGCCGCGGATGCGCGTGCCGGTGACCAGGATTTCGCCCTCCGCCGCGCCCCCCGCCGTGGAACTGCTTTCGCTCGATTGAACGCGTTCGATCAGCAGCCCGTCCCCCACCCATCGCGCGGTGAGGCCTGAACCGGCGAGGAGCGCGGCGACGACTTCCTCGAGCGTGTAGGTCCCGCGCACCGCGGGCGCGGTCCTGCCGCGGAGAAGCTCCGCGGGCGCGACGACGTTCCGCCCCGATCTCAGCGAGACTTCGCGGAGCGATTGGGCAAGCGGCTGGGTCGGCAGGCTGTAGCTTTGCCGCTGCTCCTGGGCGGCGGCAGGAGGGACCGGCGCGGCAAGCGTCGCGATGGAAACGGACAGAGCAAGCGCGGCCTTCGGAACAATCGACATTCGTGTCTCCCCCTTGTGCACGCCTTGCGGGCGGTGCTTGGGGGGCTTCGACGCGTCCGGGCGCGACTACCCTGGGAATTTATTTTGCGGCGGCGAGGACGAGGTTGCCGTCGCGGTTCCTCTCGACGTCCAGGTTGAACATCGATCCGACCATCTCGCTGAGCTGCGCGGGGTCGCCCGCCCGGAACGTCCCGGTGAAGCGTCGCTCCGCCGCCGCAGGGTCGCCGATCAGGATCTGGGTCCGGCTGTAGCGGTTGGCCGAGGCCACGACGTCGGCGAGGCGCGCATCCTCGAACGAGAGCATGCCGCTGGGCCAGCGGGTTTCGGCCGACCTGATCGGGGCGGGCTGCGCGGCGGCCGGGGCGCCGGCGAGCGCGAGCTGCTGTCCCGGCCGCAGGATCGTCGAAGCGCGCCGTACCGGATTGGCGGTCGAAGCCGCCCGAACCTCGACCGAGCCCTCCAGCAGCGCCACGAGCGCTCCCGGCCGGCGCAGGTCGACGTCGAACACGGTTCCATGCGCGACGACCTCGCTCGCGCCGGCGACGACGACGAAGGGTCGCCGCGCATCGTGCGCGACCTCGAACCGGGCGCGTCCGCGCTCCAGCTCGAGCCGACGCTGGTCGTCGTCGAACTGCACGCGCACCAGGCTGTCGGTGTCGAGCGTCACCCGCGAGCCGTCCTCGAGCGCGATCGTGCGGATTTGGCCGACCCGGCTGGCGAGCAGCGTCTCGGGCGCCGGGCCGCGCCATGCGTCGCGAGTCAGGGTGAGGCCGCCCGCCACCAACAGGAGCAGCACCGCAGCCGCGACACCGGCGACCTTCGCCCAGGAATGCCGTCGCTCGGCGTGCCGATGCCGCGCCGTCGGCGTCTGCGCGGCAAGCGCCGTCTCGTCCCACGTGCCGAGGACGGCGTCGTAGGCTTCGGCGTGCCGGGGGTCCGCGGCGTACCAGTCCTCGAAGCCGGCCCGATCGCGCTCGCTCGGACCCGAGCGCAACCTGGCGAGCCAGGCGATCGCCTGCTCGCGCACCGCTTCCGGCGCGCTGGATCGGCTGGCCCGGCCTGCCATCAGCGCCTCAGGGCCCGATCGAGATGGTCAATCGCCTTGGTCATGTGCCACTCAACGCCCTTGACGCTCAAGCCGGATCGCTCGGCGATTTGCTTGTAGCTCAAGCCATCGAGGCGGTGGGACAGGAATATCTCGCGGGTTTTCGGCTTGAGCCGCATCAACGCGTTCTGCAGGCGGTTGAGCCGGTCGCGCGCCTCGAGGGCGGCGACCAGGTCAGTGCCCGCCAGCGGGACTGCGTCCGCGGGGACATGGCTTGCGAGCGATCGCTGGAGAGCCGACTTGGCGCGGTCGCGCAGGAGGTTGGTCGCGATCTGGTTGAGATAGGCCTCCGGGCACTCGACCGTCCGCTCGCGGCAGGCTTCGGAGCTCGCGAAGCGCACGAAGCTTTCATGGACGAGGTCGGTCGCGTCCTGGCGGTCGGCGCGGCGCGCGAAGAAGCGGAGCAGCCGCGGACCGTGCGCGCGGTAGAGTTCGTCAAGCGCAAGCGCCGGCCCGACAAGGCGATCCTCGGGCGGGAGCGGATCGTCTTCCGCGATGCGCGGAACGGTCGCGGGCGCGAGCAAGCCGCGGATCACGCGCATCGGCCGCTCCTCCCGAAGGCGGCCGCCTTCGGAAGACCGGATGCGCGAGTGTCAATATCGTCGACCATGCCCGTCCAACCCACAATCGTGAGCGCACGCGGGCCAGAGCCGGGTGTTGAGAACATGCTTGAGACATGCGCCGACGCCTTTGGCCGCAAGCGGCTTGGACATGCGCATCGGCCACCCGGCCGAATGGGTGCGGGTCTCGACTCTCAAGCGAGGTTCTCACGCCTCGGCGCCACCCTCGTGGCGCACGCTCAGACTAGCCCGAACAGGACGATACGCAAGCCGGTCGCGGACCGCGCTTCAAACCGGGCCCATTCCGGACCGGACAGGCAGCACCGTCACGCGCTGACGTCAAACGTGCTCGCGCAGCTCGGCGCGGGCGTCGCGGGTGATGTCCCAGGATGAGTGGAGAAAGATCACCGCGATGAAGGCGGCGACGACAAGATCCGGCCAGGCGCTGTCGAACCAGAATACGAGGGCCGCGGCGGCGATGACCGCGACATTGTTGATGGCGTCGTTGCGTGAGAACAGCCAGATCGCGCGCGCCTGGGCGTCCCCGCCTTCGCGGTAGCGGGCCAGGATCAGCGCGGCGGTGACATTGACCGCCAAGGCGGCGATACCGATCCCGCCCATCAGTTCGGCCTCGGGCGGGATGGCGTTGAGCGCGCGCCAGACGGCCAGCCCTATCACCCACAGCCCGAGCGCACCCAGGAAAAGGCCCTGCGCCATCGCGATGCGCGCCCGGGTCGAGGCGGCCCAGCCGAGCGCCAGGAGCCCGACGAAGGTGATCGAGCCGTCGCCAAGGAAATCGAGGGCATCCGCCTTGAGCGCCTGGCTGCCCGCGAGGAATCCCCCGCCCATCTCGATCAGTCCGAAGCCGACGTTGAGGACGACCACCCACCAAAGGGCGCGGCGGTAGCGCCGATCGCGCCCTGCGCGCCCGACGTCGCCGGTGCAGCCGCAGCCATGGGAATCGATCTCGCTCATGGGGCGCTTCTACAATCTCCAGTTGCTGGCGGATCAAGTCATGTCGACCGGACCGTGACGCGGACCGCAATGGGTGTGGTCGCCCAGCGCCTCGATTATCCGGCACGAGGCTACTCGTCCGCCTCGGCAGTCGCCGATCATCCGCTCGAGCTCGTCGCGCAGCCGCTCGAGCCGGGCGATCTTCTCCTCGACGGCCGCCAGATGGCGCGAGGCGATGGCATCGGCTTCGCCGCAGTCGCGCTCGGGTTGCTCGGCGAGGTCGATCAGGGAGCGCACGTCCCCGAGTTCGAAGCCGAGCCCGCGCGCGTGGCGGATGAACGCGAGCCGCTCGGCGTCCTCGGGCGAATAGTCGCGATAGTTGCTTTCGGTGCGCTCGGGCCGGCGGACGAGCCCGATCCGCTCGTAGTAGCGGATGGTCTCCGCGTTGGTGCCGGTGGCGCGGGCGAGCTCGCCGATCTTCATGAATCGACCCCTTGACCTTGTAGTGGCTACAAGGTCCATATGGGGCGTCACGACCAGTTTTGGAGTGACAACCGATGTCCGCGTCTTGCTGCGCGCATGAGAGCAAGCCGACCGTATCACCGCAATGGCGCCGCGCGCTGTGGATCGCGCTTGCCGTCAACATGGGCATGTTCGCCGCCGAGATGGTGGGCGGCGCGGCGGCCGGCTCGCGCGCGCTGTTCGCCGACGCGCTCGATTTCTTCGGCGATGCCGCCAACTACGCGATCAGCCTCGGCGTTGCCGGTCTCGCGCTGGCCTGGCGCGCGCGCGCCGCGCTGCTCAAGGGCGCGACGCTGGTGCTCCTCGGCCTGTGGGTTCTGGGCAGCAGCGTCTGGGCGGCCCTTGCCGGCTCGGCGCCCCAGCCGGTGGCGATGGGGGCGATCGGCACCGCGGCGCTCGCCGCGAACATCGGGGTCGCGCTGATGCTCTACCGATTCCGCGAGGGCGACGCGAACATGCGCTCGGTCTGGATTTGCTCGCGCAACGACGCGATCGGCAATGTCGCCGTCGTTGCTGCGGCGCTCGGCGTGTTCGGTACGGGGACCGCTTGGCCGGACCTCGTCGTTGCCGCGATCATGGCCTCTCTCGGCATCTCCGGCGGCTGGCGGATCGCGCAGCTGGCGCGCGCGGAGCTTGCCTCCGCCAGGTTCTCGCGCCCTGACGGGCGCGCGAGCGGCGACAACGGCGTTTCCCTAGCCCCCGAACTCCGGTAGGTGGCCGAGATGATCATGCGCGAGCAGGCCTTCCTCCGGCTCCTGTGCGCGGCGCTCGCCGCGTTGCTCGCGCTCGTCTCGGTACCCGCCGCGGCAGCGTTCAACGCCTGCGATGATCGCGGCGGTAGCTGCCTCGTCGCTTGCGACGAGGTCGTCGGCGATCGCGACCCCGGCGGCGAAGCCGACGGGCCGAAGGGCTGCACGCACTGCGCCTTCGGCCATCTCAGCCACAGCATCCCCGCTCCCGCGGGCGACGATGCGCCTGCCCGCTTCGACCCGCCCCGCGAGGCCTATCTCGCCTACGACGATGCGTGGGCGGCGTTCGCGTCACGCGACGGACCGGAACACCCGCCCAAGGCCTGAAGCCGCCGCTCCGTCCCTCAAGGGACGGCCTGTCGGACGATGAGCTTCAGGAACACCCATGTCATTTGCGAAAAGATGCGCGCGCGCCGCCCTTGCGGCCGTGGCTTTGGCGGCGGCGGCGAGCGCCGACGCCCAGATCCTCACTCTTGCCGAGGCGCTCCGCCGCGCTGAAGCGCGCTCGCCGACGATCACGGCGGCCGAAGCCTCGCTCGAGGCGGCTCGGGCCCGCGCCCGCCAGGCAGGGCTGCGCACCAACCCGGAGCTCAGCGTCGAGCTCGAGAACTTCGCGGGCTCGGGCGAACTCTCCGGCTTCCGCTCGACCGAGACGACCGTCTCGGTCAACCAGCGCCTCGACCTGGGTGGCCGCCGCCGGGCGCGGATGGGCGCGGCGCGCGCCGAGCTCGCCGCCGCGGAGCTGAGGCTCGCCATCGCGCGGGCCGATCTTGTCCAGCAGGTGCGCGAGCAGTTCGCCCGCGCGCTCGCGGCGCAGGAGCGGGTGCGGCTCGCGGAAGAGAACGAGGCCCGCGCCCGCGAGCTTGCCAGGGTCGCCGGCCTCCTCGTCGAGACCGGCCGCGAGCCGCCGCTGCGCGCGCTGCGTGCCCGCTCGGCCGCGGCCCAGGCTGTAGCCGAGCTCGAGGCCGCGCGTGCCGTCGAGCGCGCGGCGCGCACGACGCTGGCTTCGCTCTTCGGCGAAAGCGCGCCGGTCGACGAGGTGAGCGGGCCCTTCGCCGAGCCCGAGGCGGCAGCAGTTGACCCCGAGCGCAGCCTTGACGTGCGTCTCGCAGATGCCGAGCTCGGTATCGCCGAGGCCATGGTCGGCCAGGAAAGGGCGAACGGCGGGGTCGACCCGTCGGTGGGACTCGGGGTCCGCCACGTCCGCGAGACCGGGGACGTGGGCCTCGTCGGCGGAGTCACCATCCCGCTCCAGATCTTCGATCGCAACCAAGGCAATATCGACGCCGCTCGCGCCGACGTGCGGGCGGCCGAGGCGCGACGGGCCTCGGCGCTGGCGGCGGCGAGCGTTCGTGCGCGCAACGCGGCCGCCAATGTCGCAGCCGCCCGCGCGCGGGTCGCGGCGCTCGAGGGCGCCGCCATTCCCGAAGCGGCCGAGGCGCTGCGCCTCGCCGAGCGATCCTACCAGATCGGCCGCGCGAGCCTGGTCGAGCTCATCGACGTACAGACCGCACACACCAATGCGCAGGCCGCGCTTGTCGAGGCGCGGCTCGCCCTCGCCCTCGCGATCGCCGAGCTCGGCCGCGTCGCCGCGCAATAAGGAACCGACCAGCATGAACGACGAGATCAGGGACCGCCGCAAGCTTCTCGCCATCGGCGCCGCCGCGGTGTTGGCCGCGGGCGCCGGAGGCATCTTCATCGGCCAATCGATGAGCGGCGGCCCGCCCGCCGGGGAGCATGCCGAAGGCGAGGAGCACGGAGAAGGCGAAGCGGGCGAGGAAGGCTTCGTCGCGCTTACCGCCGAGGAGGCGCGCGCCGCAGGCGTCGAGGTCACCACCGTCTCGCGCAGCGGGGGAGGCGAGCTGATCGTGCCGGGCCGCGTCGCCTTCGCGCCCAACGCCGAGACGCAGGTCGGCGCGCCGCTCGCAGGGATCGTCGAGGCGGTCCATGTGGCGCCCGGGGCGCAGGTCGGCGCCGGCAGGGCGCTGGCGACGCTGCGCAGCACCGAGGGCGCTGCGCTCCGGGCATCGGCCGACGCCGCGCGCGCGGAGGCCGAGGCGGCGAACGCCGCCTACCGGCGCGAGGTGCGGCTGTTCGAGGAGCGCGTCACCGCGCGCCAGGACCTCGAGGCCGCCCGCGCCGCCAACCTCAAGGCTGCCGCAAACCTTCGCGCCGCGAACGCCCAGATCGCGGCGGTGGGCGCGCCGGCCGCGAACGGACGGCTGGTGGTGCGCGCGCCGATCGCCGGCACCGTCACCACGCTCGCTGCGGCGCCCGGCGCGTTCCTTGCCCAGGGCGCGCCGGTCGCCCAGGTCGCCAACCAGGGCCGCGTCGAGCTGGTGTTCGACGCGCCGGCCGCAGCCTCGCAAGCGATCCGGATCGGCGCGGAAATCCGCGCCACGACCGCCGATGGGCGCGAAGTTCCCGCGATCGTCACTGCGGTCCTGCCCAACGCCGCCGATGCCGGCGCTCAGGTCCGCGCACGGGCGACCGGCTTCGTTCCGCCGGCGGGAACGCCGGTCTCTGGCCGCCTGCTGACTGGCGCCGGCGGGCAACTCGCGGTGCCTTCGGACGCGGTGCAGACGGTGGAGGGCCGGCCGGTGGTTTTCATCGCCGAGGGCCGGGGCTTTCGCGCACGCCCGGTCGTGCCGGGGCGGATCGCCGCCGGGCGCACCGAGATCGTGCGCGGCCTCAATGACGGCGAGCGCATCGCCGGGCGCGGCGCCTTCCTCCTCAAGGCCGAGCTGTCGCGCGGCGAAGCGGAGCACGAGCATTGATCCTCCATCGTCTGATCGACCTTTCGGTCCGCTATCGCTGGGTGGTCGCCGGCCTGGCGCTCGTTCTCCTCGCCTTCGGCATGCGCGAGCTCCTGCGCCTGCCGATCGACGCCGTCCCTGACATCACCAACCGGCAGGTGGTCGTGACGAGCGTCGCGCCAGCGCTCGGGCCCGAGGAGGTCGAGAGCCAGGTCACCTATCCGCTCGAGACCGCGCTCGCCGGCATTCCCGGGCTGGTCGAGACACGCTCGATCTCGCGCCACGGCCTGTCGCAGATCACCGCGATCTTCACCGACGCGACCGACATCTATTTCGCTCGCAACCAAGTCAACGAGCGGCTGCAGGCGGCGCGCGAGGCGCTGCCGCAGGAGGTCGAGTCGAACCTCGGTCCGATCGCGACCGGGCTCGGCGAGGTCTATATCTGGACGGTCGAGTTCCAAGGGGCGGCTGCCGAGGGCGTCTACGTGACGCCCGAAGGCCGGCGCCTCACCAACGAACGCGAACGCGCGACCTACCTGCGCACCGTCCAGGACTGGATCATCGCCCCGCAGCTCAGGACCGTCGAGGGGGTAGCCGGGGTCGATGTGCTCGGCGGCTATGTCCGCGAATATGCGGTGCGGCCCGATCCGGCGCGGCTCGCCTCCTACGGCATCGGCCTCAAGCAGCTGGTCGAGGCGCTCGAGCACGCCAACCGCATCGCCGGGGCCGGCTACGTGACCCGCGCGGGCGAAGCCTATGTCGTCCGCACCGACGCGCGGGTGCGCACGGTCGAGGAGCTCGCGCAGACGCCGGTCGCCCGGCGCGGTGGCCTGGTGGTGCGCGTCTCCGACGTGGCCTCGGTCGGCGAGGGCCGCGCGCCGCGGCTCGGCTCGGCGAGCGAGAACGGACGGGAGGTTGTCGTCGGGACCGCGCTGATGCTCGCCGGGGAGAACAGCCGCACCGTCGCCGCGCGGGTCGGCGAGCGCCTCGCCGAGATCAACCGCAGCCTGCCGCCCGGCGTCGTCGCCAACCCGGTGCTCGACCGGACCAAGCTGGTCGACGCCACGATCGCGACCGTCGAGCACAACCTCGCCTTCGGCGCGCTGCTCGTCATCGCCGTGCTCTTCTTCATGCTGGGCAACGTCCGCGCGGCGCTGATCACCGCGGCGGTGATCCCGCTTTCCTTCCTCGCGGCGGCGATTGCGATGAACCGCTTCGGGATCAGCGGCAACCTGATGAGCCTCGGCGCGCTCGACTTCGGCCTGATAGTCGACGGCGCGGTAGTGGTGATCGAGAACACGCTGGCGCTGCTCGGCGCGCGCCAGGCGTCGCTCGGCCGGCCCCTCAGCGTCTCGGAGCGGCTCGGCGTCGCGGCCGAGGCGGCGCGCCAGATGGCGCGCCCTGCCGCGTTCGGCCAGGCGATCATCCTGCTCGTGTTTGCGCCGCTGCTCGCGTTCGAAGGCGTCGAGGGCAAGATGTTCACGCCGATGGCCGCGACCGTGATGTTCGCGCTCGCCGGCGCCTTCGTCCTCTCGCTGACCTTCGTTCCTGCCATGGCGGCGATCGTGCTGCGCGGCGGAGGATCGGCCGAGCATGAGACGCGGCTCACCCGCTCGATCCGTATCCGCTTCGAGCCTTGGCTGCGCTCCGCGGTTGCGCGTCCGGGCCGGGTGGCGGCTGGAGCCCTGGTCGCGGTGGCGCTCGGGCTTGCAGCGTTCCTCAGCCTCGGGCGCGAGTTCATCCCCCAGCTCGACGAGCACGACATGCTCGTCCAGGCGGTCCGGGTGCCTTCGACTTCGCTCGAGCAGGCGCAGGAGATGCAGTTCCGGGTCGAGCGCGTGCTCAAGGCGATGCCCGAGGTCAGCCTGGTGTTCACCCGCACCGGCACCGCCGAGCTCGCCTCGGATCCGATGCCGCCCAACGTCTCGGACACTTTCGTGATGTTGAAGCCGCGCGAGCAATGGCCCGACCCGCGCCTGCCCAAGGCAGAGCTGATCCAGCGGATGGAGCGTGCGCTCGGCCGCCTGCTTGGCAACAACCACGAGTTCACCCAGCCGATCCAGATGCGCTTCAACGAGCTGATCGCCGGCGTGCGCTCCGACGTCGCGGTCAAGATCTATGGCGATGATTTCGCCGTGCTCAGCCGCGAAGCCGAGCGGATCGCCGCGGTGCTGCGCCAAGTGCCGGGCGCCGCCGACGTGCGGGTGGAGCAAGTCAGTGGCCAGCCGACCATCACGGCCAGCGTCGATCGGACCGCGGCCGCCGCGCTCGGCGTCCATGCGAGCGATGCGGCCGAGGCGCTGTCGATCGCGCTCGGCGGCCGTGCGGCCGGCCAGGTGCAGGAAGGCGACCGCCGCTTCGACGTGGTCGTGCGCCTCGACGATGCCGCCCGCAGCGATCCATCGGTGATGGCCCAGTTGCCGGTGATCCCGGAAGAGGCCGCGCCCGGCAGTGCGGCACCGGTGCCGCTGTCGTCGATCGCTCGCTTCGACACCGCCGAGGGTCCCAACCAGATCAGCCGGGAAAACGGCAAGCGCCGCATCACCGTCCAGCTCAATGTACGTGGGCGCGATCTTGGCTCGTTCGTTGCCGAGGCGCAGCGGCGCGTCGCCGAGGAGATACGCGTGCCGTCGGGCTATTGGCTCGACTGGGGCGGGCAGTTCGAGAATCTCGAGCGTGCGAGCCAGCGGTTGATGCTGATCGTGCCGATCGTCTTCCTGCTGATTGGCGGCCTGCTGTGGCTGGCGATGCGCTCGGCGATCGATGCGGCGCTGGTCTTCGCCGGCGTGCCGCTGGCGCTGGTTGGCGGCGCGCTCGCGTTGCTGGCGCGCGGCATGCCGTTCTCGATCTCGGCAGCGGTCGGGTTTATCGCGGTCTCGGGCGTCGCGACGCTGAACGGTCTCGTGCTGATGCAGAGCATCCGGCAGCGGATGAGCGAGGGCGTGGGCGCGGTGGAGGCGGCGATCGACGGGGCAACCAGTCGCCTCAGGGCCGTGCTTACCACTGCACTGGTCGCGATCCTCGGATTCGTGCCTATGGCCGTGGCGTCGGGCGCTGGCGCCGAGGTGCAGAAGCCGCTCGCTACGGTTGTGATCGGCGGCCTGGCCTGCGCTACGATCCTCACGCTGGTGGTGCTGCCAAGCCTGTTCGCGTGGGCACAGCGGTCGAACGCCACCCTCTCGGCGCCCGATTAGGCCAACCCGAAGCAGGCATGCGCCCACCCGCGCACAGGGAGCGGATTTAGATCATTCCGCATCGGGAAGTCGCGCTTCCCGCAGCTCCGAAAGCGACGATGACGCGCTCGCGCTTGAAAGGCACGATATTTCCTGTATCGTCGAATAATGGAATTGATTCGCTTTGCGCCGCTTTCAACCGGAGGGGTCCAATGAAGAAGGTGATCGCTCTTTCCATGCTGATGCTGGCTGCCGCCCCCGCGCTCGCGCAATGGGCGCCGCCCGACGAAGTCCTGCAGGTGCGCGTCAAGGGCGAAGGCGCGTGGACGGTGAGCTGCCAGTGGCAAGGCGGCAACGGCGAGCCAAGGTCTCGTGCGGCCCAAAGCAGCGGGCGGAATCGCTGGGAGCGGCTGCACTTGCTCCGATCCTATGGCGGGACCTGCACCTACCAGGCTGCGCCGGACCAGCCGCTCACGATCCAGCTCAGGAGCCCGCTCTATCGCTGCACCCTGCCGCAGCGTGCCGGACGCGAATGCGAGCAGACCTTTCCAGCGGGCGCGTCGGGCCGCTTCGAGATCCAGGCCCGGGGCTGATCGCATGAGGGCGGTGCCGGCCTTGGCGGACGTTTGTCCAATTCCACATTTCCGCTACACGCGAATCATGGAACTGAAGAACGCAGTTAGCGCCCTTTCCGCACTCGGCCACGCTGGACGCCTGTCGGTCTTCCGCCTGCTGGTGCAGGCGGGGCGCGAGGGCGTTGCCGCCGGCGAGATCGCGCGCCGCCTCGATGTGCCGCCGAACACGCTCTCCGCCAATCTCAACGTGCTTTCGCATGCCGGCCTGATCGAGAGCCGGCGCGAAGGACGCTCGATAATCTACACCGCGCGCTACGAGAGCATGACCGAACTGCTCGAATATCTGATGCAGGACTGCTGCAACGGCGCGCCGGAAATCTGCGCGCCGCTGGCCGACCTCGCGCTCAAGAGCCGCTGCGGCCCCGAGGGGCGAGCATGACCGAGCGCACCTACAACGTCCTGTTCCTGTGCACCGGCAATTCGGCGCGCTCGATCATCGCCGAGAGCCTCATGAACAAGCTCGGGGCCGGTCGCTTCCGCGGCTATTCGGCCGGCAGCTTCCCCAAGGGCGAGGTCCATCCGATGGCGCTCCAACTCCTCTCCTCGATGGACTTCCCGACCGACGGGCTGCGCTCGAAGAGCTGGGACGAGTTCGCCAGACCCGGCGCGCCCGAGATCGATTTCATCTTCACGGTTTGCGACGATGCCGCCGGCGAAACCTGCCCGGTCTGGCCGGGGCACCCGATGACCGCGCATTGGGGGATCGAGGACCCGGCCGCGGTCGAGGGCGAAGGCCAGCGCGAGGCGTTCCTGCGGGCGCTTCACTACCTGCGCAACCGCATCTCCCTGTTCCTGGCGCTGCCGCACGAGAGTCACGACCGCATGGCGCTTGCCGCCAGGTTGCGCGAAATAGGCCGCGGCGAAGGCGCAACCTCCAAGGCTAGCACCCATGCCGACTGACATCATCATCTATCACAACCCTGAGTGCGGCACGTCGCGCAACACGCTGGCGATGATCCGCAACGCCGGCATCGAACCGCACGTCGTCGAGTATCTGAAGACGCCGCCCTCGCGCGCGTTGCTGGAGCAGCTGATCGTGCGTGCCGGGCTGACGCCCCGCGCGCTGCTGCGCGAGAAGGGCACGCCCTATGCCGAGCTCGGGCTCGACGACGCGAGCCTGTCCGACGCGGCGCTGATCGACGCGATGATGACGCACCCGATCCTGATCAATCGGCCCCTGGTGGTGAGCCCGCTCGGCGTGCGCCTTTGCCGCCCCTCCGAGGCCGTGCTCGACATCCTGCCCGCCGCCCAGCGCGGCGCCTTCTCCAAGGAGGACGGCGAGCGGGTGATCGACGAAGCCGGAAACCGGGTCTCGGCGTGAGCGACGGGATTGCAGCCGCCGGGCCGGCCGCCCCGCCGGAACGTCCCGCCATCAGCTTCTTCGAGCGCTGGCTGACCTTGTGGGTGGCGCTGTGCCTCGTCGCCGGGATCGCGCTCGGCTCGTGGCTACCGGGCGCGTTCGCGGCCATCGCTTCGGCCGAGGTCGCACGCGTCAACCTCGTCGTCGCGGTGCTGATCTGGCTGATGATCGTGCCGATGCTCTTGAAGATCGATTTCGGCGCGCTGGGCTCGGTCCGGCAGCACTGGAAGGGCGTCGGCGTCACGCTGTTCATCAACTGGGCGGTCAAGCCTTTCTCGATGGCGCTGCTCGGCACGCTGTTCCTGGGATATCTCGCGCCGCTGCTGCCGGCGGGGGAGATTCCCTCCTACATAGCCGGGCTGATCCTGCTTGCCGCCGCGCCCTGCACGGCGATGGTGTTCGTCTGGTCGAACCTGTGCGACGGCGAGCCCAACTATACGCTGAGCCAGGTCGCCTTGAACGACGTGATCATGGTGTTCGCCTTTGCGCCGATCGTCGGGCTATTGCTCGGCGTCGCCTCGATCACGGTGCCGTGGGACACGCTGCTGCTCTCGGTCGTGCTCTACATCGTGCTGCCGGTGATCGCCGCACAAGTTATCCGGCGGACGCTACTCGCGGGCGGTGGTCAGGCGGCGCTCGACCGGCTGCTCAAGGCCCTGCAACCGCTCTCGCTCTCGGCGCTGCTTGCGACGCTGGTGCTGCTGTTCGGCTTCCAGGGGGAGCAGATCCTCGCGCAGCCGCTGGTCATTGCCCTCCTCGCCGTGCCGATCCTGATCCAGGTCTATTTCAACGCCGGGCTCGCCTACTGGCTGAGCAAGCGCCTCGGCGTCGCTTGGTGCGTCGCCGCCCCGGCTGCACTGATCGGCGCCTCCAACTTCTTCGAGCTCGCGGTGGCGGCGGCGATCAGCCTGTTCGGCCTCAACTCGGGCGCGGCGCTCGCAACCGTGGTCGGCGTGCTGGTCGAGGTGCCGGTGATGCTCTCGGTCGTCGCGATCGTGAAGCGCACCCGCGGCTGGTACGAACAATCCGCTGCGCCCGCCTGAACCTTCCTGCTTTCGGAAATGACTGATGCCGCTTCGCGACCTGCCTGACCCTGACCATCTGCCGCATCTCGATCCCCGCTATGCGCACGAGCGACCCGCGTTCGGGCTTGGCCCCATCGCTCCGGCGCCGCGCATCCTGCTGCTCTACGGCTCCCTGCGCGAGCGCTCCTATTCGCGGCTCGCGGTCGAGGAGGCGGCGCGGCTGCTCCGCTTTTTCGGTGCCGCGACGCGCATCTTCGACCCCTCCGACCTGCCGCTGCCGGATCAGGTCAGGGGTGATGACCATCCGGCCGTCCATGAGCTGCGCGAGCACGCCATGTGGTCCGAGGGCATGGTCTGGTGCAGCCCGGAGCGGCACGGCCAGATCACCGGGATCATGAAGGCGCAGATCGACCATCTCCCGCTCGAGATTAAGGGCCTGCGCCCGACCCAGGGCCGCACGCTTGCGGTGATGCAGGTCTCGGGCGGGTCGCAGTCGTTCAACGCGGTCAACACGCTGCGCCTGCTCGGCCGCTGGATGCGGATGTTCACCATCCCCAACCAGTCGAGCGTCGCCAAGGCGTTCCAGGAGTTCGATGAGAACGGCCGCATGAAGCCGTCGAGCTACTACGACCGTATCGTCGACGTGATGGAGGAGCTGGTGCGCTTCACCGTGCTGCTCAGGCCGCACGCTGACCAACTCGTCGACCGCTATTCCGAGCGCAAGTCGAAAGATATCGTAATCGACCCGGCCAAGGACCTGTCGAGCATTGCCGTTTGCAAGCGCTGACTTGGAAACGATAGCGACCAGATTGAGCGTACAGGGTCGCTGAGGCCCGCTCGTGACCGGCCGAGCATTTATGACCGATTTTATGACCGGCCCGCCACTTACTGCCTAAGTATCTGATTTTACGTCGCCTGAGGCGGACTCCCGCTCCGCCACACAGTCCTCGCCCCGGCAGGAGGATACTGGCCGGCGTATCGCGCATGCCGGCTTCCGCGAACAGGTTCGTGCAAGACATGAGCCGGACAGGTTGGATGCTCGCCTGCC